>Ga0306924_10004503_pt1 | contig 13612 bp, 11 predicted proteins | sample sta12Can44000111_FD_203756 | JGI IMG/M metagenome (GOLD analysis project Ga0306924, IMG submission 203756) | Lab enrichment of tropical soil microbial communities from Luquillo Experimental Forest, Puerto Rico - statanox.12C.anox.44.000.111 (v2)... | ecosystem: Environmental > Terrestrial >... | reverse complement strand
ACGTACATGCTCCCGATTCTCCGTCAGGTAGGTGATGTCGGGAACGACGATATCGACGCCCAGCAGCTCCGCCTCGGGAAACATCAGGCCGGCATCGATCACAAGGATGTCGTTGCCCCAGCGGATGGCCATGCAGTTCATCCCGAACTCGCCGAGGCCACCCAGCGGGATCACCAGTAACGTTGCGGTAAGCATCGATAGCTCCGATGCTAGCACAGAGGGCACCGGCGAATTCGCAGGCCCCCTGAACGCAGCGGCGGAAATTTTCCTATACTGGAAGACTATGAGGAGTACGGCCAACAGTCGCGGAAAATCCTTGCTAAGGCGTGGCCTTGAAGGCGCAATCCGCAGCGCCTTCCAGAAGGCCTACCAGACGGTGAAAGTGGATCCCGACAAATATCTGCAGCATCTCCGCATCGCCTATAACCTGCCGGCGCTCACCTACGCGGGTGTGTACTCGGTTAACGTTGCCACGCTCGATCGCATTGCTGAAGAAACCATCCGCGGCAGCATGAGAATCGCGGCTGCTGAAGGTGCTGGGCTCGGCCTGGGAGGCATGTTCACCATGATCCCCGACCTCGGCATTCTGGCCGCCCTCACCATCCGGATGATCCAGAAACTCAGCCTGATTTACGGCTTCGCCTACAACACGGAGCAGGAAGAAGCGGAACTCTGGGTGGCTGCCGCCAGCGCCGCCGGAGTGGACATCAGCCGCGACCTGGTGGAGAGAGGAGTGGTTGCCCGGTTCATTCCCCGCATCATTCAGCGAATCGCGGCCAGCGCCAGCGCGGAAATGGTTGAAAAATGGTCAGGCCGCCTGATTCCGGTCGTCAGCTCCGCTCTGGGCGCGGGATTGAACTATTACTTTATGCGAGTGTGGGGCGAACGTGCCGTCCGGCACTTTCGCCAGCGGCACATGGCAATGCGGCACCAGCCCGTGGCCCTGCCGGTTGCTCCAAATCTTGACGCCTGACTCTTTGCCAGCGATGCAAAAGCCTTCAGGGTGAAATAGCTTCCAGCTCGACCGGTGAAACCCCGCCGGGATGGAATTCACCCTCCCACTTGGCCATCACTACCGTCGCCAGGCAGTTGCCCAGTACATTGACAGCTGTCCTGCCCATGTCGAGCAGTTGATCGACCCCAAGCAGGAGGAACACAGGTTCCGTCGGCAGCCCCAGCGAGGTGGCCGTCGCCATCAGGATGACGAGCGATGCCCGTGACACCCCGGCGACGCCTTTGCTGGTAAGCATGAGGGTAAGCACAATCATGAACTGCTGTCCCAGCGACAGGTGCATGCCGCCGACCTGGGCGACGAAGATCGCGGCTACCGAAAGGTAAAGTGAGCTGCCGGTAAGGTTGAAGCTGTACCCGGTGGGGATGACAAAGGCCACGATCTGTCGCGGAACCCCGATCGCTTCCATGGCTTCCATGGCACGTGGCAGTGCGGCTTCGGAGCTGGAGGTGGCGAAGGCTATGGTCACCGGCTCGGTAACGGCCTGGACAAAACGTCGCAAGGGAACCCGAAAGATCAGCGCGACCGGCAGCAGCACCCCGAAGATGAAAACCAGTAATGCCGCATACAAGGTGAGCAGCAGCTTCAGCAGGCTGCCAAGGACGCCAAGTCCAGTGTGGGCCACGGTGTAGGCCAGGGCGGCACCCACCCCCACCGGGGCCAGGTACATCACGATGTTGGTGAACTTGAACATCGTCTCCGCCAGGCTTTCGCAGAAGGCGAGCATGACGCGGCGCTTGCTGTCTCCGACCATGGCCAGGGCAATCGCGAAGATCAGGCTGAATACCACAACCTGTAGCACAGCGTTGTCGGCCGTGGCTTTGGCAATGTTCTCCGGAAACACGTGCAGGATAGTGTCTTCGGTGCTGAGTTTCGCTACCGGACTGGTCTGGGTGGTAGCTGCCGGAAGCTCGACGCCCACCCCCGCCCGGGTGAGATTGATGGCGGCCAAGCCCAGCAGAATTGCGAGAGTGGTCACGATTTCGAAAAAAATGATGGAGCGCAGGCCGAGCCGTCCGACTTGTCTCAGGTTCGGGTGTCCGGCGATTCCGACTACCAGGGTGGCAAACACCAGGGGGGCGATGATGGCTTTGATCAGGCGCAGGAAGATCAGCGACAGCACGCGCAGATTGACTGCCACCGAGGGCAGATCGTGCCCAATCTCGGCTCCCAACAGCATGGCGACGAAAATCCACGCCGTGAGCGTACGGCGAAGACCCGCGTAGGCCACCAGCGTGAGGATCACCAGCCATCGCATGATGAGGAAAAGCGTGGCCGAGCCCGCAGCAAACCACACCAACGCGCTGACAGCGGCCGCGGCCATCACCAGCAACACCCGCTCGCGATGATTGTTGGTGGCTGTTGCCATGGGGATCTAGCGAAGGAGATCTTCGAGCTCCACGCCCCGGTTAGTACGCTCGTCGCGATACTTTACGATGACGGGCGTATAGAGCGACAAGCCCCACTCGCCCGCCTTGCCCCGGTTGATCGCCCGGCTCCCTGGCACAACCACTGCCCCGCCGGGTACCCGCAGCGGTTCCGTTTCGCTAGAGCGGTGAATGATGCCGTTGACCAGGTCGAACAGCGGGGTCGAACGGGTTAAAATCACTCCCGCCCCCAGCACCGCGCCGGCTCCCACCTGGGTGCCCTCGTATACGCCGCAATTCCCGCCCACTAACACGTCGTCTTCCAGGATGACCGGCGATGCATTGATCGGTTCCAGTACCCCGCCGATCTGGGCCGCGGCGCTGATATGGACTCGTTTGCCGACTTGCGCGCACGATCCCACCAGGGCGTGCGAGTCTACCATGGAGCCCTCGTCGACGTAGGCCCCGACGTTGATGTACATCGGCGGCATGCACACCACCGACGGCGCGACGTACGCTCCGGCGCGTATCGACGATCCACCGGGCACGACCCGCACCTGCTCGGCGGCGGTAAAGTTGCGAATCGGATAGGTATCCTTGTCGACAAAGCCCAGCACGCCGGGATCGCCGCTCTCCACCAGCGCGCCGATTCGGAAACCCAGCAGGATGCCCTTCTTCACCCAGGCATTCGTGTACCAGCGTCCCTCTATTCTTTCCGCCGCCCGGATTTCGCCGGCCGTCAGCGCATCGCGAAATTTTTCGAACTCGGACCGGGCTTCGGCGGCGGACAGACCGGCTCCGTTCCCATAGAGCCGTTCAATGACGGTTTGCAGCTTGTGCATGTTGCCGGCAGTATAAATGCTCACTGGGCGGGGCTCCAGCACATGCCCCCCACCCTTGACGGGCCTTTGGCCATGGGGTGGCCAGGAGCAGGATCGAGCGCTTATTGAACAGTGACGGAGTGCGGTTGCAGCAATCCGACTTCGCTGACCACCTTCTCGAGCTTGGCGCGGTTGTCTGGCCGCAGCGGCACCAGCGGCAAGCGGTAAACCTCTTCGATTCTTCCCATCATCGACAGGACCGCCTTTACCGGTCCAGGGTTGGACTCGATAAAGTTGGCTTGGATTAACGGGAGGTACTTGCGAAAGATGGAGCGCGCCACCTCCCATTTGTTGGCCAGTGCGGCCTGCGTCATCCGGGTCATCTCGGCGGGAATTTCGTTCGATACCACCGAGACCATCCCCACACCGCCGAGTCCAATCACCGCCAGGGTAATGGCATCGTCGCCGGAGAACACCAGGAAATCCTCGGGCACGGTGGCGCAGACCTCCGCGATCTGTGCAATATTGCCGCTGGCTTCTTTTACGCCCGTGATGTTAGGAATCTCAGCCAGTCGCCGCAAGGTCGGGGTTTCAATGTTGGTGCCGGTTCGGCCCGCAATGTTGTACAGGATGACCGGCTTGTGCGAGGCGTCGGCGATCGCTCTGAAGTGCTGGTAGATTCCTTCTTGCGTGGGCTTGTTGTAATAGGGAGTCGCGGTCAGAACAAAATCGACACCCATCCGCGACGACACTTCCTTGGTTTTGGCGACCGCATCCTTGGTATCGTTGGAGGTTGCCCCCGCCATGATCGGCACCCGCCCTTCCGCGGTCTCGACGGTCACATCGATAACCCGCAACCACTCATCATGGGTCAGGGTCGGCGTCTCGCCCGTGGTCCCACAGGGCAGCAGGAAATCGATACCCGAGTCCACTTGCCAGCGAACCAGGTGGCGCAATCCTGCCTCGTCTACGCTGCCGTCTGAGTGGAAAGGAGTGACCAGGGCGGTGCCGCATCCACGCAGTCTCATGGTGCTCATTTACCTCTTGCCGGAATTGTAGGGCCGGCCCCCTGTGAAAATCGGAGCTGGGTGAAAATATCCTTGAAATCGTAGAAGCCGGTCCGGCCCGCGATCCATTCGGCGGCGAGGACTGCCCCTTCGGCAAACGTACGACGTGACTTGACCTCGTGGGTCAACACAATCTGGTCGCCCGCCGATGAGAACGCCAGGGTGTGAATCCCCATGACCTCACCTTCGCGCTGCGAGGTGATCTCCAGGATATTGTCCGCCGCCTCGGCCAGCACCTGCTGCAGCGCCATCGCCGTTCCCGAGGGTGCGTCCTTCTTGTGAGTGTGATGCTTTTCCGTGATGTGCCCGGTGTACCCGTACCCCAGCGCCGGGGCAGCCGCGCGGGCGATGTGAAAAAACAGATTTACGCCGTAGGAGAAGTTCGCTGCGAAGACAAGGCCGGTCCCGGCGCGTTCGACGTCCTGACGCACTCGCTGCAACTGGTCGTACCAGCCGGTTGTGCCGACCACCATGGGCCTGCCGGCAGCGATACAGGCGAAGATGTTTTGTAGGACCGCCCGGGGCGTGGTGAAGTCGATCACGACGTCAACATCGCGCAGGTGAGCTACCGTCAACCAGGCGGCGTTGGCGTTCTCCCTTCCCGTCAGCGTGGTAGTGCGGTGTCCCCGCTCGGCCGCCACCTCGGCAACCACCGCGCCGGTTTTTCCGTGGCCAAGCAGCAGAAGATGCAGGGCAGCCGCGGTCAATCGAACACCTCGTGATCCAACTCCGAAAAGAACCGGGAATGCAGCCGTTGCACCGCCGCCGGCACGTCGGCCTCCTCCACCACGAAGGACATGTTGATTTCCGAGGCCCCCTGGGAAATCATTCGGACGTTGATATCCTTTACCGCATCGAATACCTGCGCGGCCACGCCCGGCCGCTCGCGAATGCTCTCGCCCACCAGACAGATAATGGCCTGGCGACCGGAAAATTTTACGTAAGCCAGCTTTTCCAGCTCGGCGGCAATCGCAGGTATGGCTTCGTTCGAGTCCACGGTCACGGAGATGCTGACCTCGGACGTGGAAACAATATCGACCGGGCAGCGGTGGCGGGCGAAAATTTCGAACACGGCCGCGAGGAAACCATGGGCCATCAGCATGCGCGCTGCCACGATTTCGATGATCGTGATTCGCTGCTTGGCGGCGATGGCTTTGAACAGCGATTTGGATTTCTGGGTCCGGGCGACGATTCGCGTGCCTTCGTTTGTGGGATTGCGCGAATTCAACACCAGCACCGGAATGTTCTTCTCCACTGCCGGCAGAACCGTGGCCGGGTGCAATACCTTGGCGCCGAAGTAGGCTAACTCCGCCGCTTCGTCGAAGCTGATGACCTTGATGCGATGCGCGTCCGGGCAGATCCTGGGATCGGTGGTTTTCATGCCATCCACGTCGGTCCAGATCTCGATCCGCTCGGCGTTCAATCCGGCACCGGCCAGGGCAGCCGAAAAATCCGAGCCGCCGCGTCCAATGGTAGTGATGATTCCGTCGCGCGTGGAACCGATGAATCCGCCCATCACCGGCACCCGTCCGTCGGCGAGAAGGGGCTTGGCGTGAAGCTGTAGACGGTGGTTGATCTCCTCAACCTGGGGAATGGCGCGGCCATGCTGCCCGTCGGTGACGATCACCTGCCGCGCATCGAGCAAGGTGGCGGGAATCTCCCGCGCGACGAACGCCGCCGCTATCACGATGCTGGAGAGCCGCTCGCCAAATGACACCACGTAGTCGGAAGTTCGCGGCGTCAGTTCTCCCACGGCGGCGATGCCCAGGAGAAGTTGTTCCAGCAAGTCGAATTCAGCGTGAAGTTCCGCATGCAGCTCCGTGAATAGTCCGGTGCCCAGCAGCTCGCCCGCGGTGTTGAAATGCCGATCCCGCACCTGGTGGCACAAAGCCAGAGCCGTGTCGCGATCGTTCTTGCCTGCCGCCGCCGCCATCGTCAGCAGGGTGTCGGTGACTTTGGACATCGCGCTCACGACCACGTAGGGGTGCTCGTTGAGCCTGCCTTTTACGATACCGGCGATGCGATCGATGGCGGTGGCATCTTCGACCGAAGTGCCTCCGAATTTCATGACGATCACGGGATTTTCACCGTCGCCGTGGCTGGACTTAGATCTGTACTCACGGTAAAAGGCCCTGGACCTTCAAAAGCTCGGCGTTCAACAGTGCCGCGCCCGCCGCCCCGCGAATGGTATTGTGCGAAAGCACGGTGAACTTGTAGTCGAGTACTCCACAGGGACGAAGCCGTCCCACGCTCACCGTCATCCCCGCTCCCCGATCGAGATCGAACCGCGGTTGCGGGCGGTCGGGCCGCTCGTCGTACACCAGCGGCCGTTCCGGTGCCAGGGGACAACCCAACTGGAACGGCTTGGAGCCGAAGTTGCGGAAGGCATGGATCACGGCTTGCGCATCAGCCTTCTGTCTGAGCTTTACCGATACCGACTCCGTATGCCCGTCCTCCACCGCCACCCGGTTGCAGTGCGCTGTCATGCTGAAGGCGGCATCCTGTACACGATGGCTATTGAGGCTGCCCAGGAGTTTCTTCGTCTCTTCTTCCATCTTTTCTTCTTCCTTGGCAATGTAGGGGATGACATTGCCCAGGATGTCGAGCGAGGCCACTCCGGGATATCCGGCGCCGCTCACCGCCTGCATGGTCGTCACGAAGACGGATTCGACAACAAACGTCCGGTGCAGCGGTGCCAATGCAACCACCAGTCCGATCGCCGAGCAGTTCGGATTGGTTACGATAAAGCCGCCGGATTTCTTGCGCCAGCCTTGCCGCTCGATTAGCGCCAGATGATCGGGATTGACCTCGGGAATCACCAGCGGCACGTCCGGCTGCATGCGGAACGCGGACGAGTTGCTCACCACCGCGCATCCGGCGGCGGCGAATCTGGGCTCCAGCTCACGCGCAATGGCGGCGTCCAGCGCGGCAAAAATCACCCCCGGGGCACCCTCGGGCTCGGCCGGAGAAACCGGTATTTTTCGGATTTGCTCGGGGATGGGGATCTTCAACCGCCAGCGCACCGCCTCGCCGTACGCCTGCCCGGCGGAACGGTCCGAGGCAGCCAGCCACGCCACCTCAAACCATGGATGGTTCTCCAGCAGTTGAATGAACCGCTGTCCAACTACACCGGTAGCACCCAAAATTCCGACTGGGATTCTTGGTTGTGGCATGTCTGTAAAAAATCAGTTTACATCACCGCGCCTGACTGCCCCCGGCTTCCCAGCCAGGCTCAGCAGCGCTCAACGCAATTCAGCGACACGGCCGCAATTGAAACCTTGTGGCAATTTCCTGCGCGACCTCGGCAATGTCCTTCCCCGCTGTGGCAATGGTTACCGATGCCGTTCGATAGCTGGGAAGGCGCTGCTCGTACAAGCGGAGAAATGCCTCGCGGTCTGTCGCCAGCGGCCTCGCCCTCTCCGCATGGAGATCGCCCTCCACTCCACATCGCAGCAGCATGTCTTCCGTCGGTGCCTCCAGGAAAACCGTCCGGGCGTGATGCGCCAGAATCACCGCCACATTTCGCGCCTGAACGAAGGCGCCTCCGCCGAGAGCTACGACCGTGGGATTGGTGCAGCGTGTCAGGCAGTCACGCAGGGCTTGATGCTCGAGTTCGCGGAATCCGCATTCGCCCCGTTGCTGAAACAGAAGCTTGATCGCCACCCCTTGCTGCTTTTCGATCTCGCTGTCGAGATCGATGAATTCCCACCCCAGCAGCCCGGCGAGGGTCTCGCCGGTCGTGGTTTTACCGCTCGCCATGAACCCGGTGAGCACCACGATCGGGGGGCGTCGTCGACTGGCGTCGGTCGTATCCGACAGCGAAGCTCCACTCATTTCGCCTGCAGCGAAAGGCATCAGAATCAACAGCTTCCGCTTATCTTAGCATCCTCGCTTGGCCGCGCTCGGACCGCCATGACCGGGATTGTTGCGAACCGCTCCAATATTTCACGCCTCAATCAGCAACCCTGATGTCCGCCGAAGCAACTCATCCCCGCAATACTCCGGCGCAGTGCGGCGTATGGATCGAACAAAGGGCTGCGCGACGGGTGGCCGGAGGAGCCACTTGCCGTCAGACATGGCCGAAGACCGGACAGAGGGAGAGTGCAGCCTGGCGGACCTATCGGCTGTAGGAAACCGAGCTAACTCCGTTTCCGCTTGCGCTTTGCAGAAGCCGATACCAGCCAGTAAAATACTTTCTTACGGCTAAGCGGGTGTCGCAGCCTGCGAATCGGGCTCAGCGTCGTGGCATGTCCGCCCCCAATAGCTCCCTGTAACCAGGCGATAATTCATGGCTTTAAAGCAGTCGGAAGCAATTGTTCTTCGAACCTATCCGCTGCGTGAAGCCGATCTTCTGGTAACTCTTTTCACGCGGGCCGAGGGCAAGGTAAAGGGAATCGCACGATCTGCCAAGAAATCCCGGCGACGCTTTGGCGGAGCTTTAGAACCGCTAACTTGCATTCGCGTGTATTACGAAGATCGTGAAGGCCAGGAACTGGCCCGCATCGATTCCTGTGACATCCTGGAGTCTCCGCTGTCGAGCGAGATCGATTTCCTGCGGGTAATGGCGCTGGAGCATCTGGCTGAATCGCTCGACGAGCTGCTGCCGGACCGGGAAGCGAATGATGCAATCTACCGCTTGACGGTTTCCGTGTTGCCGCGCTTGTGTGAGGGCTCGATCTGGATGCCGCTGACCTACTTTCAACTCTGGCTGGTGCGCCTGGTTGGCTTCCTGCCCGAACTCGGCGCCTGCTGCCGCTGCGGCCGCTCCCTCAATGGCAGCCGCGCCTTCTATCACGCTGTGGCCGACGGCCTGACGTGCGCGCAACACCGGCGGCTGGCGGCCTGGGAGCTTTCCGCGGAATCGCGGGCGGTGGCCATGCAGATGTTCCGCCGGCCGCTGGAAAGCTTTGCCGGCGAGCCCTGGGGAGCAGGTCGGTGCGCCGACCTGCGACGTTATCTGCTGCGGATCATCGAGCGCCACGTCGAAAAGAGGTTAGTAACCGCGGTTATGCTGAATAAGTTGTAGCTGGAACAAACCGGTTCACCACCGCAGGAAGAACTACATTGGATTCCTCGCAAAATCCGTCGAGTTTTCAGGAACTCGTGCTCCGGCTAGAGAATTTCTGGGCGGCTCAGGGCTGCGTCTTGCAACAACCCTATGACGTTGAGGTCGGCGCCGGGACCATGGCGCCCGAGACCTTTCTCCGGGTTCTGGGTCCTAAGCCCTATCGCGCCGCCTATGTTCAGCCTTCCCGTCGCCCGGCCGACGGCCGCTACGGCGAAAATCCCAACCGCCTGTTCAAGCACATGCAGTATCAGGTCATTCTGAAACCTCCTCCGGCTGACGTTCAGAGCCTTTATCTCGCGTCGCTTGAAGCCATCGGCATCGACCTGCGCCAGCATGACATCAAGTTCGAGGAAGACAATTGGGAGTCGCCCACGCTGGGAGCATGGGGCATCGGCTGGCAGGTCATGCTCGACGGGCTGGAGATCACCCAGTTCACCTACTTCCAGCAGTGCGGTGGCATCGACCTCGACCCGATTACAGCCGAGTTGACCTACGGCCTGGAGCGCATCGCCGCGTTTCTTCAGGACGTGGACAGCATTTACGACATCACTTGGGTGATTGCGCCTGACGGCCGTAAAGTCCGGTACGGCGAGATCCGCTTGCAGGATGAGCTGCAGTTTTCGGTTTACAACTTCGAGCTGGCCGACGTAGAGAAGGCATGGCAGCACCTGCGCCTTTACGAAACGGAGTGCCAGGCCCTGCTGGATGAGTACGCCGGCAGGAGCAGACGTGAGGCAAAAACAAGACCGGCTGACAACGGCGGCCCAAGCCAGGCTTTCACTCGAGCCGAGCGCCATCGTTTTCCGCTATTGCCAGCCTTCGATCTTTGCCTGAAGTGCTCGCATCTGTTCAATATTCTGGATGCCCGGGGGGCAATCAGTGTTACGGAGCGCGTAGGCGTAATTGCACGCATTCGGGCCCTCGCCGTAGGTGTGGCCAGGGCGTACGTAGATCAGCAGAAACACAATGCCGAAACATCGCCGCCGGCGGACTCGGGCGCGGCAGCCCGGCCGGAATTGTCGGCGAGGAGTCGTTCATTGCAATAGCGCTGGCTGCTCGCGAGTCGCACGCTTGTGACTCGAATCACGCGGTGGCGCCGCCGGATACGGCACAATGAATAGTTACGCTTGCATTCATGGCTGAATTCCTTCTCGAGATCGGTGTGGAAGAGATTCCCGCGCGTATGATCGACGGGGCGCGCGAGGAACTTTTACGCCGCCTGGGCGACCTCTTAGCGCGCGAACGTCTGTCGCCGGCGCCCGAGGTGGAGGCCTTTTCGACGCCGCGTCGTCTGGCGGTTCGGGCGCACGGTGTTGCTCCTCATCAGCCCGATGTCCAGGAGCAACTTACCGGACCGTCGCTGAAAATCGCTTACAAGGACGGATCGCCGACCCCCGCCGCCGAGGCCTTTGCCCGCAAGGCGGGCATCCCCCTGGCTTCGCTGGAAAAAATCTCCACCCCCAAGGGCGAATACCTGGCCGCCATCGTGCACCGCAAAGGCCGCCCGGCGTGGGAGATTCTCGGCGAATCGCTCCCCAGGGAAATCGCCGCTCTCTATTGGGCCAAGAGCATGTACTGGCGCGGCAAATCCCAGGAACGCTTCGTGCGTCCGGTACGCTGGATGGTCTCAATCCTCGACCGCGACATAGTCCCCGTTGAATTTGGGGGTATCACGGCCGGCCGTACCAGTCACGGCCACCGCATTCTCTCCAGCGGCGCCGTGGAAATCGACCGTCCCCGGAACTACGAATCGGTCCTGGCGGCGAGTTTCGTTACCGTCAGCTCAGCCGAGCGCGAACGACATATCCGCCAGGCGCTCGATGCCGCCACGCGCAGCGTTCCTGGAGCCCGCTGGCGCGAGGACAGGGCCCTTCTCGAAACCGTCGTCAACCTGACGGAGTTTCCTTCCGTGATTCTCGGCAGCTTTGACCCGGAGTTCCTCTCCCTGCCTGCCGAAGTACTGGTCACCGTGATGCGTGATCACCAGAAATATTTTGCGCTGGAAGATGCCGCGGGCAAGCTTTGCCCGCACTTCCTCGCGGTATTAAATACCAGCGGCGACCCCGACGGTCTGATCCGCCATGCCAATGAGCGTGTTCTGCGCGCCCGGTTCAACGACGCGCGCTTTTTCTGGAACACCGACCAGAAGATTTCGCTACGCCAGCGTGTCAACATGTTGAAGGCGGTGACTTTCCAAACCGATCTTGGCAGTTACTTTGACAAGACCTTACGCGTCCAGAGGCTGGGCAGTCTCATGTCGGAAGTTCTTCGCCAGGCGGGAGTGACCCTTCGTCCCGGCGTTGTCTTCAAGGCCGCGTACCTGGCCAAAGCCGACCTCACCACCGAACTGGTCAAGGAGTTCACCGAGCTGCAAGGTATTGTCGGCGGGCTCTACGCCAAGGCGCAGCAACTGGATCCCGCCCTGCCCAAGGCGACTGCGGAAGCCATTGGTGACGCCATCTATCACCACTACCAGCCGGAATCTATGGACGACCAGGTTCCCCCGACCCTGGAGGGGGCGGTATTGGCCATTGCCGACAAGGCCGATACGATCACCGGCATGTTTGCTCTCGGCCTGGAACCGAGCGGTTCGAAGGATCCCTTTGCCCTGCGTCGGGCGGCCAACGGCATCATCAGGATCATTGCCGAGCACACTCTGCCGTTGACTCTCAGTAAGCTGCTCTCCGACGCACGCGCCGAATATGCCGGCAGCGAAGCCGAGTCCCGCTTCGACCGAACGCTCGATTGCCGGGCATCGCTTACGGCCTTCATGCGCGAGCGGCTGGAGTTCTACCTGCGCGACGTGCGCGGCTTTCGCTACGACGTCGTAAATGCCGTGCTGGCCGCCGGCGCCGACGACGTGGTGGACGCACTCGCTCGCGCCCATGCGGTCAAGGACGTGCGCGGCCTGCCGGATTTTGAATCGATTGCCGCCGCCTTCAAGCGCATAAACAACATTCTCCGGCAAGCAAGCGAAAAAGGAGTTGCCATCGCTCCCGGATTCGAAGAGCTACCCGACATTCCGCACGAAGAGAAGGTGCTTCGGGCCAAAGCCGAGCTGCTCAGGCCGCGGTTTGAAAAGGCATACGGCGACAAGGATTACCTGGATGCATTGCTTCAACTCTCCACCCTGCGACCCAGTATCGACCTGTTCTTCGATAAAGTCATGGTTATGGTCGACGACGAGCGCATCCGGGCCAACCGGCTGGCGCTCCTCGCGACCCTTTTACAGCAGTTTTCCACTATCGCTGATTTCAGCGAGATCGTTACCGAAACCAAATCTTTCTAATTACACGCAGCAAAGGATTGATCATGAGCCCACAAGCACTCGACGTTGAAAAGAAAGCCAGCGACACAAAATCGGTTAAATACGTTTATTTCTTCGGCGACAATCATGCCGAAGGTAACGGAAAAATGAAGCACGAACTGGGCGGCAAGGGCGCGGGCCTGGCGGAGATGACGAATGCCCAGTTACCCGTTCCCCCTGGCTTCACCATCCAGACGGAAGCCTGCCGCGAATTCATGCGCACCGGCGGCACTTCTGCGGCGGTCAACCGGCAGATGGATGGAGCCCTGGCGCGACTGGAGGCCCTGCAGGGACAGAAGCTCGGCGGCGCCGATAACCCGCTGCTGGTGAGCGTCCGCTCGGGAGCGAAGTTCTCGATGCCCGGGATGATGGACACGATCCTCAACCTTGGCCTCAACGACAAGTCGGTTGAAGGGCTGGCCCGACGCAGCAATAATCCCCGTTTTGCCTATGATTCTTATCGCCGTCTCATCCAGATGTTCGGCAACGTCGTGCTCGAAATCCCCAAGCATGCGTTCGAGGAGGTCTTCGAAGGCAAGAAGAAGCAGAGGAAAGCGAAGCTCGATACCGAGCTGGACGCCAAGGCGCTGCAGGAAGTCATTGGCGAATACAAGAAAGTCGTGCTGAAGCACGCCAAACGTGAGTTCCCGCAGGACCCGCACGAGCAGCTGGTGATGGCGCGCGACGCCGTGTTTCGCTCCTGGCTCAACGACCGGGCCAAAACTTACCGCCGCATCAACAACATCGACGACATGCTGGGAACTGCCGTCAATGTGCAGGCCATGGTGTTCGGGAACCTGGGCGAGACCAGCGGTACCGGCGTCGGCTTTACCCGCAATCCTGCCACCGGCGTCAAAGAGTTCTATGGCGAGTTCCTGATGAATGCGCAAGGCGAAGATGTCGTCGCCGGGATTCGTACCCCCGTCCATATCTCCCAGCTCGAGAAGATCATGCCCGGGGTGTACGAGCA
>Ga0306924_10004502_pt1 | contig 13613 bp, 14 predicted proteins | sample sta12Can44000111_FD_203756 | JGI IMG/M metagenome (GOLD analysis project Ga0306924, IMG submission 203756) | Lab enrichment of tropical soil microbial communities from Luquillo Experimental Forest, Puerto Rico - statanox.12C.anox.44.000.111 (v2)... | ecosystem: Environmental > Terrestrial >... | reverse complement strand
CGGGATGCCCCGGAGTATCTTGCCTGGGATGGGATCCTCATCTAAGCGGATCTCATCGCCTGTCAACCAGGCTGTGAGGTTGGTGCGCCACGCCGCCCTGTGTGACTCCAGGATCATGCGTTGTTCTTGCGGTGAATCCATTGTGATCCCATCCTTTCTTTTGAGTGCAAACTTGTTGTGCAAGACGCCAGCGCTGAAGCGAACCCTAATCAAGCATGTTTGGTTGGAGAGTCGTAGCGCTGGCGTCGTGCATGTGTCAGTACGCTGAGTCGTTGTGGCACTCGGTCGTTACTTGATCACCCGTCGTGAGGCTGTGCCGCCGCCTGAACCGATCACCATGTTCGGCCAGTCGTTGGCGTTGCTGAGCGAGAACACGACGGGGACGCCGTAGGTCCCAGCGATCGCCGAGCATTTCTGCACCACGGGTGTGAAGCGCGAGCTCTTCACGGCGTCAACCGCTGCTAGGTCAAGAAGGCGGTTGCCCGACGTGCCGGCCAGCTTCACGTTGGAGACGCTACCGTCGAGAGCCAGGGTGAAGGTGACCGTCGAGAAACCTTCCTGATTCTCTTGGAGAGCGATCTCTGGGTACCGGGGTGCCCATGCGCGAGAAATACCGGCAGGCTTGTCGGCGCTCGTGCATGCGCCCGGCGGATCGTCGATCTGCGTCGCGTTGACCAACTGAACCGGGCCGTAGCCCGTCTCATAAGCCATGGCGCTCGAGACCGTGCCGATGACTGCCACTAAGGCGGCCAGTGCGGCGATCCAGGTGTGGTTGATTGGGTTGCGATGCATTGTTTTGGGCTCCTTATTTGCTTGAACCGCCATATGGCGACTCACGGGCTCACAATAGCCCAGACAGGGGAGCCGGCGATTCCGGGATTCCACGCATTCCTGAAGCGTGTCAGTACCTATTATTGTGGTGACCCCTAGGTGTCGGGCGGAACGGCCCGCCAGAGCTGCAACATCTCAGCTATCACGAGAGTAGCCAGGTATGTGCGCTCAGGGAGAGTTCTTGTATGAAACCAACCGCGACGGTGGCATTGGCGGCCTTTGCGCTTTTGGCGCTGTCCCCAGCCCGCTCAGCCGACGCGCCCGCCCGCAGTGAGTTCCACCATAGCTATTCGTTGACGGCCACTGGCACCGTGTCCATAGACGATGACCGTGGCGATATCCACGTCGTGGGATGGAATGCTAACCGCGTTCAAGTGGATGCAACGCTGTGTGCGCCGTCTCAGCGCAGCCTCGCTGACATAAGGGTCGACGTCGACAGTTCGCCCACTGCCCTCAACATCCAGACTATCTACCCGCGTCAAGTCAGCGACATATCGTTTTGGCGGTCTTTTACGGATAACGGCTGCGGCAACGGCATGGCCGTTACTTATACGGTGCGCGTGCCGGCCGGCGCCCACATCAGGCTGTCCACCAAAAGTGGCGACATCGACGCCCGCAGTCTTTCAGGCCCGCTGAAGGCACGCACGACCAGCGGCGATATTCAAGCACAAAATGTGGGTGACGTAACGCTGTCCACCGTGAGCGGGGACGCCACGGTCACGCATGGGCGTGGCACCTACGATGTCGGCGAGACCAGTGGCCGCACGATCTTACGAGATGTGACGGGCACTGTCTCGTCCCAATCGGTGAGCGGCGACGTCAATCTCGATCGTGTCATTGGCAAAGCCGTCGTCACGACAACGAGTGGCGACATAACTGCACACGCGTACCGCGGCGTTGCGCGTCTGCGCTCGGTATCTGGTGATGTCCAACTGACGCTCGTGCGCGGTAGCGGCGTCAGTATGAGCGCTACCTCGGTTCACGGCGAAATCCAGAGCGACGTGCCGTTGCGTCCTGAGGCGCCAGTGGACGTCCAGACGGTGAGCGGGGACATCACGGCGCACTTCATCTAAGTGGTGTGGGGCGCTTTCACCTAAGAGCTGCGAGCTAGCCGGCATTGCCGGCGATCTTAGCTCGAGCCGGCTGAGCGTTCCTCAGGCTTTTGCATCGGAAAGAGCAGCACGTCGCGCAGTGAACCTTGGCTGGTCAAGATCATAATCAGTCTGTCGAGCCCGACCCCGATACCTCCAGTGGGCGGCAGCCCATATTCCAACGCGTGCACATAATCCCAATCGGGTTCGGGTGCTTCAGCGTCGCCGGCAGCTCGCTCGCGCGCCTGCGCTGCGAAGCGCTCGCGCTGATCGTCCGGATCGTTCAACTCCGAAAACGCGTTGGCGATCTCCATGTTGGAGATGAACAGCTCGAAGCGCTCGACGAGTTGCGCGTCGTCGCGGCGGCGTTTGGCTAGTGGAGAAAGCAGCACTGGCTGGTCGGTGACGAACGTCGGGTTGACCAAGTGCGGCTGCACCGTGGCCTCGAAGATCTTATCCACGACGTGTCCGTGGCTGGCACCCGGCTCCAGGTCGACCTTGAGCCGCTTGGCCGCGGCGCGTGCCTTTGACTCGTCCAGCACGTCTTCACGCGACAGTCCGCCCCAGGTGGCCAGCGCATCTAAATAGCGCACGCGAGCGAACGGCGGTGCGAAGGAAAGCTCTTTGCCGTCGTACTCGTGCTTTGCCCCAACCCCGGCCGCATGCGCTGCGGTAAGCACCATGCCTTCGCACAACTGCAAGATGCCTTCGACGTCGGTGTACGCCTCATAGAGTTCGAGCATGGTGAATTCAGGGTTGTGCGTGCGGTCAATGCCCTCGTTGCGGAAGGTGCGGCCGATCTCATAGACCTTTTCGATCCCGCCCACCACACAGCGCTTGAGGTTGAGTTCGGTCGCGATGCGCAGCTGCAGCGGGATGTCGAGCGCGTGGGAATGCGTCGCGAAGGGCCGCGCGTTGGCGCCGCCTGCGATGGTCAAGAGCGTCGGCGTCTCCACCTCGACGTACCCACGCTCATCGAGGTACCGTCGCAGCGCTGCGATGATACGGCTTCGCGTGAGCATGGTATCGAGCACGGGGCGATTGACCATCAAATCGACGTAGCGGTGGCGATACCGCGCTGCCGGGTCCACAAGCCCGTGCCACTTCTCCGGCAGCGGCCGCAGTGACTTGGCCAGCACGACCGCTTCCTTAACGGCTATCGTGAGTTCGCCGGTCTTTGTGCAAAACGGCTCGCCGCGCACGCCGATCAGGTCGCCGCGATCTAGCAGATCGACCAGGGCAAATCCGTCGCCCATCTGCTCCGCGCGAAAATACAGCTGGATACGCGCCGATTGATCGGCAAGGTCTGCGAAGGCGATCTTCTTGCCCATGCGGCGGATGGGCTGCAAACGGCCGGCCAGCGCAACGCTATGCCCGGAATGTTCGCCCACCGCGAGCTTCTCGTGGGCTAAGCGCGCCTCGACGATCGGATAGGTGCGTTCGAACTTGGTGTGCGCGTAAGGATCGTTTCCGGCGCTGCGCAGCTCTTCGAGCTTGTTGCGCCGGGCGCGGATGAGTTCAGCTTCGGTGGCGCCGATGTCGCCACTAGGGCTCACTTGGTTCGAGCTTTTGAGCCGCTCTTGCGATTGGCGCGGATGCTCAGCACCTTGAGCTGGATCTCGCCCGATGGTGCGCTTGCGACGACCATCTGGCCGGGCTTGGCACCCACGATCGCCTTCCCGATGGGCGATTCATTGGAGATCTTGGCGTTGAGCGGATCCGACTCGGCGCTACCGACGATAGTGTACTCATTCTCGCTGCCGGTGCTCATGTTTTTGACCTTGACCGTGCTGCCCAGATGCACTTCATCGGCGCCGCCTTCGCCCTCGTGGATGATCTTGGCGTTGCGGATCATGGCCTCAAGCTTCATGATCCGGCCCTCGATGAACGCCTGCTCCTGCTTGGCGTCCTCGTACTCGGCGTTTTCCGAGATGTCGCCGAATTCTTTGGCCTGACGAATCCGGTCGTTGACCTCCTTACGGTGGACGGTCTTGAGTTCTTCGAGCTCGGATTCGAGCTTGCGCAGACCCTCTTCGGTTACGACGGTCTCTTTTTCGGTCACAGGTCTCTCCTTTAGGTAGTAGCGTGAGCGACGAGGTCTTGCACGTGCGGCCGGAATTCAAGTCGCGCGAGCAGGTCGTGGTAATCCTTTTCGGTGACATCCACCCAGCGCTTGCCCAAGATCGCGAGCAACGCCGCTTCCATGACGTTGGTGCCGAACGACCGGCCCCCTAGTTGTGGGGTCGTCGTGACCAACCGCGAGAGGTGGCGGCTACGCAGTTCGTCGATGTTCTGAGATGTCACGGTGTTGGTGATGATCGTCTTACCGCTTAAATCGTCCGGCATATTCTGGCGGATGAAGTGAAAGTCGCCTGCGATCAGGCGCGCCCCCTCATAGTATTGAGGAAATTTTGGCTCGGGCGGCCGTTCTTGCTTCTTGCCCGTCGGATAAAAGAACTGGAACGGGAGCTTGCAGGCGTCAGGCAGATATCGTTCAGCGAGCGCTTCGAACTGCGGAAGCGTTCTCACTGGCTTGTCGATGCCGAGCGCGAAGATGAAGTCGCCGAACGTGACGTCAGCACCGGCATCGACGAGCGCCTGCGCCATCCCAAACCGGTCAAGCGCGCTGACCATGAGGACCGGGAGCCCTTTGAAGTTGACGATGCCGTGCGATTGTAGATACGCGATGGTCTCGCGCTCGAGCGTGTTCTTAAGCCCGCTGCCGTCGACCACCGGCGTTTCCTTGACGGCCTCGAGCATGCGCAACCCGTCGCGCAGCGCATAGCGGTGGCGGCCCGCATAGAGATACACATCGATGCCACCCAAGCCGATCGCATCGACGACACCATCCAACGCATGCAAGGCTTCAATAGCGCGATCGAGCGAACCGTCAAAACCGATACGCCGGATATCGAGCTGTTCGCCTAGCCAGTCAACCTCGACGCGATGATCGCGGCTTGACGCGCCCAGGCTGACAGAGACGATCTTCTTCATGGCAGTGCCACGCCAGCTGCTTCCGTCTCCGCGATGCGTGCCGCACTGGCACGCTCGCGCGTCCGCGCGATCATCTCGGGCGTCACTTCTTTGTCGAACGCGCGCATGCCCGCGACCTCAAAGCCGTGCTTTTCCGCCAGACGCTCGATCTCGAGCACCTTGTCGAGATTGACGCCGCGACCAAGCGAATAGTTGACCATCCGATTCTCAAGCGTCAGGATCATCGTCTCCGCCATGCAGGCAAGCGACATCTTGGGCGGCAGTCCGAAATCGAAATGGAAATCGACGTCGCCCGGCACCTTGATGTTGCCGCCTTCGGTGACGAGCACGTCATCACGCTCGGTCACGACGCGCCGCGATACGTCATGCGGCAGTGAGACCTCGCAGACGACCGCACCGGGCTTCAGATCTTCCGGTTCGACGATGCTCGACGTGGCGGCCGTTGCGGTCAGAACAAGATCAGCATGTCGCACGGCATCGGGGATGTCGACGGTCCAACCAAGCTTTGCTCTCACGTGCGGCTGCATCGCGTGCGTAAGCTTGCCCAGGCGTGTGGCATTGCGCGCCGCAAGCGTGACATGCGCGACTTTGTCAGCGAGAATGCGCGCGCAGGCAGAGCCGATACTACCGGTGGCACCGATGACCACCGCGTGCGCGGTCTGCAGGTCGACCTCCATCTCCCGGGCGCCACGGAACAGGCTCTGCATGGCAGCGGCGATCGTGTAGGAGTTGCCTGACGTCACTGCAATCGTCGTGTTCTCGGCGACGGTCGGGCCGCCGTCGCCTACGACAGCGGTGAAACCGCCGAGCCCCACGATTCCGCATCCAAGCTCCGCCGCGATGTTCGCTCCCCGGATGATGCGATCCATCACCTCGCCGCGCGGCAGCTCCAGGAACTGATCCGGCATGAGCGGCACGCCGATGAAGTAGCCCATGATCTCTTCACCCGTGCGGCTGCGCACGCCGGTGACTTCCGAGACAATATAGGCCGGCATCCACTCGAGGATCTTGCGGATGAGCGGCATGCCCTTGCCGGCCGCTTTGGGCTCGTAGCGAAGGACGTCATCGTACGAGAGCGGGTGGATAATGAAACCGAATTTACGCACCAACGAACCTCGGAATATGGGAATCCGGGAGTTGCGAACGTTCGCAGGGCCCGGGGGCCTGTCCTGGCTTGCGCGCCGCGGCGGTGGTTACTTCTGCCGCCCTTCGCAGCGGTCTTTGAGCGCCTGCAGCATCATCAACGAGTTCTCTTCGACCTTCTTGTGTAAAATCGGCCCGATGAGTTCGGCGAGCGTGGGCACGCCGAAATCATAGTCGACACCAAGCACGACTTTGGTCACGCCGTTTGTCTCATCGAAGGTCCATGCACCTTCGAACTTGTCGAGGTCGCCTTCGATGAGTCGATAGTCGATGCGCGTCCGCGCGTCGTCGAAGATGTCGACCTCCGTCCATTCTATCGGCGCTTCCTCGACGAGCGTTTTCCAGCGCGTGGTTGTCGTGTTGCCGTCGCGCTTGAGGATCTTCACGTATTCGACGTCGGGCATGAAGTCGGGATAATGCTCCATGTCCTTAGCGAGTTCGTAGATCTGCTGGCGCGGCGCCTGGATCTCGATCGAGGTCTCGACGTAGGGCATCAGGCGGTTAGCGCTCCGAGCTTTTCCTGGGCTTTGGCCACCGCCTCATCGAGGATGCCGATAGCCTCATCGATCTCGGCGTGTGTGACGATGAGCGGGGGTTCAAGCCTGATCACACGTTGCTGGTTAAGCGTGTATGCGGCTGTCAGTCCGCGCTTGAGCGATTCCGGAATAATGACGCCGCCGTATCCTTCGTGACGCAGCTCCAGCCCGACCACAAGACCGCGGCCGCGAACGGTCGCGATCACCTGCGGATGCTTGCGCGCGAGCGCCTGCGCGCGTTCGAGCAAGTATGCACCTTGCAGCCGCGACTTCTCGACGAGATCCTCATCGATGAGCACTTCCAGCGCTGCCAACCCCGCGGTGCATGCAAGCGGATTCCCACCGAAAGTGGAGGTGTGCAGCAGTGGTGCGTCGCCGAACGCCCGCATCCACACGTCGTGGTTGGCGATTGTTGCGCCGATCGGGATGACGCCGCCGGAAAGACCCTTGGCAACCGTCATGATGTCGGGCTCGACGTCTTCTGCATCGACACCCCACAAATAACCCGTGCGGCCCAGTCCTGTTTGGACTTCATCCGCGATGAGGAGCGCGCCGTGCTTGGTGCACAGGTCGCGTGCGCCTTTCAGGTATCCATCGGGCGGGATGATGACGCCGCCTTCGCATTGGACCGGCTCTACGATGAAGGCCGCGGCACCCTCAAGGGCCCGGTCAAGCGCTGCCAGATCTCCAAATGGTACATGCTCGAATTCAGGCACGAGTGGTTCAAATTTCTGTTTGAAGACATCGCGGCCGGTTGCCGTGAGGCTTCCCATGGTCTTGCCATGGTAGCCATTGAAAGTGGACACGATGTGCTTGCGTTTGGTGGAAAGCCTCGCGAGCTTGAGCGCGGCCTCGACTGCTTCAGTACCGCTGTTGGAGAAAAAGGTGATCGAAAGATCACCCGGCGCGAGGTCGGCAAGCGCTTTGGCCAACGCCGCCGTTTTCGCGTTGAAGAACACGCGTGAGGACAACGCCATGTGATCGAGCTGTTCGCGCACAGCCGCGACGACGCGTGGATGCAGGTAGCCCAGTGTGAAAACACCGTAGCCACCACAAAAATCTAAATAGGACTTGCCGGTTTGGTCGTAAATCCGGCAGCCGTGCGATTCAACCTCGACACCGGCGCCGGCGATCTTCATGAATCGCGCCAGCGGCGGATTGATGAACTTCCTGTACGCGGTGTAGACGGCATCGAAGAGCGACGATTGATCTTGTGCTTCGTGCGTCATCATGCGTTCGTGATTTCGCCGGTCGCCAAATCCCGCCCCTTGCCCGGCCAGGCAGCAATCCAAGCGCACGCAGGGTTTTCCGACAATGAATGCTGGCACATTTCCTGAACCGACGAGACTGTTACGGCTCCGGAGTGAGCGACATGAGCGGTGGACGAACGTTCCGCCACGAAGCGTCGCCGGTCGTTTGCGCCAAGTACGCCTTCAATGCCGGTATCAGCGGAAGCGTTTGTAATGTCGCTCGTAACTCGTTGATCGCGCCGGAGCGCGCAGTGGCCGCCGGCATCTCGCGCATTTCGTAGAGTTCAACGATTTCGCGCGCGGCCACGTTGCCCATCGCTGTGATGCAGCCGCTCGCGCCAGCGCTCATCGCCTGCAACAGCAGCGTTTCTGTGCCGACCATGACGTCGATCGTGTCGCCCAAGGCTCGGCAGAGCGCTTGTGTCGCTTCCCAGTCGCCAGAACTGTCTTTGAGCCCGCCGATTGTCACCGGGAATGCCTGCACAAGCCGCGCGACGAGTGGAGCGCCGATCTCAATGCCGGTGAGCTGCGGGATGAGGTACAGGAGCACGCGGAGGCGACCATCGGCGACTTCCTCGATGACCGTTGCGAACGCCTCAAAGAGTCCATCATCGGTGACATCTTTGTAGTAGAAGGGCGGCAACACGAGTACGCGCTCGACACCCTGTGAGAGCGCATGTTTTGTGAGCTCGATCGTGTCGCCAAGTGGGCAACAGCCTGTGCCGACGATCAGTTTGTCGCTCTTCAACCCTGCAGCGAGCACTTCTTCGAGCAGCGTCTTGCGCTCGCGCACCGTGAACGAGTTCGCTTCGCCAGTCGTTCCTAAGAGAACCAATCCGGAGCAGCCCGCCGCGAGCAGCCCAGAGCCGTGCCGCACGAGCAGCTCGACGTTGGGCTGCAAGTCGTCGTGCATCGGTGTCAACACCGCCGTCATCACGCCGCTCGCGACGTGCGAGCGTCGAGAAGCTACTTTCGCCATAAAGTCCCCAAGAAGAAGAACAGATTCGCCGGCCGTTCAGCAAGCCGGCGCACGAGATATGGATACCACTGCGAGCCGAACGGAATCGCGAGCCGTACCGGATGGCCTCTTTCGAGCAGCTCCGTCTGCAGCTTGGGCCGCACGCCGTATAACATCTGGAATTCGAACCGTTCCTGCGCGATGCTATGGCGCCTGGCAAACGCTAGCGCATGTTCGATGATGCGGTGGTCGTGGGTCGCGATCGCCGTGAACGGCAGCCGCATCAGCGCAGCTTCGATCATGCGAACGTAGGCCCCGTCAACGTCGTCGCGCGTCTGATATGCGATCGCCGACGGTTCGAGATAGGCACCCTTGACCAAGCGCAGATTCGGCTCCAACCCCGCCAACGTAGAAAGATCCGCCTCGGAGCGGTGTAGGTATGCTTGCAGCACCGTTCCGACATTGTCCACACCCGATCGCCGCAGCGTGCGATACAGTTCAAGCGTCGCATCTGTATATGCGGACTGCTCCATGTCGATGCGCACGAAGTTGCCGTAACTGCGCGCTCGTTCCGCGACAGCCGAAACATTGGCGCGCGCCAGATCGGCATCGATCGCTAACCCTAGATGCGTGAGCTTCAGCGCGACATTTGAGCGCAGGTTCTCTGCGGCGAAAGACGTCAAAATTTGCCGGTACTCATCGACGACAGCTGCCGCGTGACCGGGATCCTCAACGCCTTCACCCAAAAGCCCGCACGCGACCGTGAAGCCGCGAGCGTTCATCGCCCGCACCACGGCCAAAAATTCGTCGAGCGTCTCGCCGGCGACAAAGCGCCGAGCGCCCAGGCTCATACCGTGGCGGTACATGAAGCGCCGAAGCGCGCGATTGTCGGCTGCACCCAACAGCGCGGATCGCATCATCCCGTCGATCGGGGCGGTCAGGGATGTCACACAAAGACGCTTTGTGCGTCCCGGTCCGAATTCTTTGTCGGCGGCGAATCGGGTCCACGGCGACCCGATTCCTACATCAGGTGAGCTTCGTGCCGCAGTTCGAGCAGAACTTTGCGCCCGGAGCGTTCTGCGTATGGCAGTTCGGGCACAGCCCAGCGACCGCGACAGCAGCGCCACAGTTCGGGCAGAACTTCGATCCGGCCGGAATCTGCGCTTGACACTTCGCGCAGGTGATCGTCGCGATTGCAGGCGCCGGACCGCTTTGAGCCTGTGAGGCCTGCGCGGCTGCCTGCTGCATTGCTTGGTTGATCATCCCCGGCATCTGCATGCCTAACCCGAGTCCCATGCCTAAACCTGCCGCTGAGCCGGCTGAACCGCCCGGGTTTTGCGCGGCCTCTTCCAGCGACTTGGCTGCCTTGAACTGCATGTATTGACCCATGTTACCGACGACGCCCATGCCGGTTCTTTCGTCGATGATCTTCTGCACGTCGTCCGGCGGCGTGATCGCGTTGATCAAGAAGTCGATCAGCTCGACACCGTATTGCGCGAAGTCATCTTTCACACGCGCTTTGGCGCCGGCACCGATCGCATCGTAGTATTTCGGCAGATCGAGTATGCTCTTCACCGTCTCTCCGAGCAAGTTGTTCAGCCGAGCGACGACGATGTTGCGGAAGAAATCTTGCAGCGCGTCGGACGTATAGACATTGGCCGTGCCGACGACCTTGTTGACGAACAATTGTGGATCGGTGACGCGCACACTGAAGATGCCATATGCGCGCAGACGCACCATGGCGAAGTCGGTGTCGCGGAACAGGATCGGCTCAGCCGTGCCCCAGTGCTGATTCGTGAACACCTTGAGGGAGACGAAGTAGACCTCGGACTGGAACGGTGACGTGCCGCCGAACGGCATCGAGAGCACGCCCGTAATGAGCGGGAGGTTCTGGGTCGACAGCGTGTAGCGGCCGGGTTGAAATGTGTCGAGCGCTTTGCCGTCGCGGAAGAACACGGCGGCCTGGCTCTCCTGTACGATGAGCTGGCTGCCCCATTTGATGTCAGTAGAACCTGTCTCCGGCCAGCGGTGCACGATCTGTTGCCCGCTGTTGTCGAAGAATTCGATGACTGAAAGTCCGAGCGCCATGTTGTCCCTGCTACCTCACGCCAAGCTGATTATCAGTGCCTCTACGGATACTCAAGGTGGTCGGCACAAGTTTCGCAGCCAGCGAGCTCTGTCCCGCTGGCGCAGTGTCGCGCTTCACATCCGCACGCGGGGCGTCGCGGGCCGATGACAAAGATTGGAATGTTCACTCCGATGTTCCAAGTCGCCTTACAGCAGCAAGACCCTCAAACGCGCAGGTCCGGGACGCGTCGAATCCTCACCGCGCTCGCGTTTGGTGAGATAACCTTTGCCCTCATCTTGCTCATCCCGCTGATGGTATTTTTGCGCCCCTATCACGCGCTGCGTTTGCAAGCGGCGGCATTCGACACCTCGCCCGGTTGCCGGATCGTTGCACCGCTGCCACTCCCGGTCAACAATCCTGCAGTCACTCCATGCACGATCGAGTGGGCAAACGTCGTGAAGCGATACTTCACGGAGTCGCGTTCCTCGCGATCCGGCCCAAGCTATCGCTACTATCTCGACGTGTCCGGCGGTTACGGTGATCAGCACACACTCGAACTCAAGGAGCTGGGTGTGTGGCAACGCCTCGCGACGGGCGAAGCGATCAAGCTACAGCGCTGGGGAGATCGCATCACCGCGGTGGCGCTCACCTCCGGTGAGACGTCGTCTACCGCGCAAAACCCGGACTGGCAGTTACAGAACGACCAATTCGGCCTGCGCATCCTGACGATGCTGTTCGCGTTCTTCGCTGCGGTCGGCGCGGTGTGTCTCGTGCTGCTGCTGCGGCTGCCGGCATAGCGCCAGGCTAAGGCGTCGGCAGACCGTCGAAAAGATGCTTGCGCGCGTCAAACCGGCGGTCGAATTCGGCGGTCAGCGCGTCGAGTTTGGCAAGCGCCCCGCGCAGACGGTCAAGATCATTCGCCGACTGTTCGCATGAGTTGATCGCATCGTCGAAGATGCCAAGCTCGGCCATCAACCCAGAGTCATACTGGTAAATATGTTGGAGCTCGGGTTCACCCATCTGGACACGATCGAACACCGCGGCGTACCCGTAGTCCGCAAAGCGCATGCGATCGATAAGTTTCTCTAGGCGTCGCCCGCTCTGGTCGATGAGCGGCAAGCTTTCAAGATTTCCGCTGCGGGATGCCGCATCCATGAGGCCGTCAAGCCGGCCTTTGATCTTGCTCAACCGTTCGCCGATGACCGCTCGCAATTGCTTATCAGCGATACGCCGGTCCTCGACGCTCTTGTAACCTGCAAACCCGGGGACGTAGCTCATGAGATTGGAGAGCGCCTCTCCGACGCTGCCTGCGTGTGTCACGCTCGGGTGGCCTGGCGCGACGGGAGGCTTCTGTACGGGTGTGCTCGCCCCCGTTGTGTCCACTGGTCCTGCCTGATTGCTCGTATCCATGATATATGCGATCGCTCCTCAGACGCGTCAGAATCTGGTTCACCTTATACTACTGTTGCATCGGCTGCGTTGTTGCATGCAACATACGCCTTGCGGGCGGTGGCCGCAATCACACCGCTTCGGAGAGCGTTTCTCGCCCTTCGGCCGCTGCTCTCCTTGTCCTTGCCTCGACTAAAATGGCACGCACGCCATCCGCGGACGGCTCATGGTTAATCTGCTCGCGCAACAGCGCCGCACCATCCACACCTTTGAGGTACCACCCCAAGTGCTTGCGCATTTGCAGCACGCCTGACTTCTCCCCATACCGTTCGACCATCGCGTCCAAATGCGCGCGCGCGAAATCCACACGTTCGGCAACGCTAGGAGCCAAAGGTGCCGCAAGTCCCGACATGACAGCCGCGACCTCGCGGATGAGCCATGGGTTGCCCAGTGCCGCGCGCCCGACCATGATCGCATCAACGCCGGTCTCACGCATCCTGCGCACCGCATCGTCGGCACTGCGAATGTCGCCGTTGCCGATCACCGGCACCGACACCGCTTCCTTTAGACGTGCGATATACGACCAGTCAGCCTCGCCCCGGTAGAACTGCTGACCGTAGCGACCGTGCAGCGTGAAGGCGTCGATACCCGCCGCTTCAGCGCGCTTGGCGATCTCTACGAACGTGTAGTTGTCCGACGACCAGCCCAGCCGCATTTTGACGGTCACTGGCACGCGTTGCACTGCCTTGCGCACGGCCGCGCAGATAGCGACCGCAAGATCTGGATCACGCAAGATTGCCGCGCCGTCGCCGCCTTTGACGATCTTCGGAGCTGGACACCCGAAGTTGATGTCGACGATATCTGCGCCGCACTCCTCGACGAAAGCTGCAGCTTGCGCCATGACCTGCGGATCGTTGCCGTGGAGCTGGACGGACGTCGGCCGCTCCTCAGGATAAACGTCGATCATCTCGAGCGTGCGCTTGTGCATGCGAACGAGCGATTGCGCGGAGACGAACTCGCTCACGGTGAGGCCAAATCCGAACGGCTTGAAGAGCCTCCGGAAGAGCGCGTTCGTGACTCCGGCCATCGGCGCGAGGGCCAGCGGCGGAAATATGGAAATCCCTGCGATGACGAGCGGGCGGACGGACATCGAGTTTGCATGCTTCGGCCGGCCTGGCCGCAACGCCTCGCCCTATAGTCGCATGAACGGAGCACTATGAGGCACTCGCTTGGGGTGGTCAAGGTGCCGGACAGCGTCGTTCGTGACGTGATCGAGCTGCGCCGCGACTTCCATGCGCATCCGGAACTCGGCTTCGAGGAAGTACGCACAGCCGGCATCGTCGCAGACCGTCT
>Ga0306924_10004501_pt1 | contig 13614 bp, 9 predicted proteins | sample sta12Can44000111_FD_203756 | JGI IMG/M metagenome (GOLD analysis project Ga0306924, IMG submission 203756) | Lab enrichment of tropical soil microbial communities from Luquillo Experimental Forest, Puerto Rico - statanox.12C.anox.44.000.111 (v2)... | ecosystem: Environmental > Terrestrial > Soil... | reverse complement strand
ACGACCGCGATCACTATCGCGACCGTCGCGACGCGCTGCGCACGTTCCTGGATCGCGCCTTCGGTACGGCCGTAGAGCATCGTCGCGCCCATGTACAGCGACAGCGACAGCGACAGCACGCCGCACAGCACCGCGAACGGGTTGAGCAGCGAAATGAAGCTGCCGGTGTAGTACGACGTGAGATCCCAGTTGAAGTGGAACGGCACGCCGACGAACATGTTGCCCATGCCCGCGCCGTAGACGATCATCGGCACGGCGCCGCTCACGACCAGCACCCAGTCCCAGACGTTGCGCCATGCGGGCGAGTTGAGCTTGCTGCGGTACTCGAAGCCGAGCGGGCGCATGATCATCGTCCAGAGCAGCAGCAGCATCACGACGTACAGCCCGGAGAACGCGGTCGCATAGATCAGCGGGAACGCCGCGAAGATCGCGCCGCCGCCGAGGATGAACCACACCTGGTTGCCGTCCCAGTGCGGCGCGATCGTGTTGATCGCGACGCGCCGCTCGACGTCGGTGCGGCCGACGAAGCGCAGCTGCGCGCCGACGCCCATGTCCATGCCGACCATCGTTGCAAGCCCGATCAGCAGCACGCCGAGCAGCAGCCACCAGAGCACTTTCAGGAAGAGATAGAGTTCCATGGTTTTATTCCTTGCCGATCATCGCGTCGATTCGGCGGCGAGCGCCGGGTTGAGGGAGCCAGGCGTCAGGCCGGCGTCGACGTGGTCTTCGTCCGGACCCTTGCGGATCGCTCTGACCATCAGGTACATCTCGACAATGATGAAGATCGTGTAGAGCAGCACGAAGCCGACGAGCGAGAACACCATGTAGCCGACAGTGTGGCTCGATGCGGACATCCAGGTCGGCAGCAGGCCGAACACCGTCCACGGCTGGCGGCCGATTTCAGCCGTGAGCCAGCCCATCTCGCATGCGAGGAACGGGACCGGGATCATCCACGGCGCGAGCTTCAGGAACCACTGCTGACGGTGGACGTCGCCGCGCAGCGACAGGATCACCGCGATCACGAAGTACGCGAGCATCAGCAGGCCGCATGCGACCATCGCGCGGAACACCCAGAACATCAGGAAGACGTTCGGCACGGTGTCCTGCGACGCCTTGACGATGTTCTCCGGGGTCGCGTTGGACACGTCCTGGCCTTCCGCATAGCGCTTCACGAGGAAGCCGTAGCCGAGGTCGGCCTTATGTGCGTTGAACTGCGCGAGCGCCGTGGCATCGGTCGGGTTGCCGCTCAGCGTCTTGAGCGCCTGGACGGCCGGGATCCCGTTCTTGATCCGCTGCACGGCTTCCGCTTCGATCTGCTCGACGCCCGCCACCGGCGTGTCCAGCGTGTGGGTCATCAGCGGCGTCAGCACGTACGGAATCTGCAGCGCCCACGTGTTGGTGCGGGCTGCGTTGTCCGGCCATGCGGCGAGGTTGAACGCGGCCGGCGTCGGCTCGGTCTTCCACATCGCTTCCATCGACGCGAGCTTCGACGGCTGCGCCTGCGCATCGACGAAGCCCAGCGCGTCGCCGAGCGTCAGCACGCCGGCGACCGACAGCACGCCGAAGATGCTCGCCATCTGGAACGAACGCTTCGCGAGCTCGACGTGGCGCTTGCGTGCCATGTAGTACGCGCTGACGGCGGTGACGAAGATCGCCGCGGTCACGTAGCCGGCGATGCTGGTGTGGACGAACTTCGTCTGCGCGTCGCTGCTGAAGATGAGCGCGCCGAAGTTGGTCAGTTCCATGCGCATCGTGACCGGGTTGAACGTCGCGCCGACCGGGTGCTGCATGAAGCCGTTCGCGACGAGAATCCACAGCGCCGAGAAGTTCGAGCCGAACGCCACCAGGTAGGTGACGATCAGGTGCTTGCCCTTCGACAGCTGCTTCCAGCCGAACACCATGAGGCCGATGAAGGTCGACTCCATGAAGAAGGCCATCAGGCCTTCGATTGCGAGCGGTGCGCCGAAGATGTCGCCGACGAAACCGGAATAGAACGACCAGTTCGTGCCGAACTCGAACTCCATCGTGAGCCCGGTCGCGACGCCGAGCGCGAAGTTGATGAGGAACAGCTTGCCCCAGAATTCCGTCATCTGCCGGTAGATCTGCTTACCGGTGATCACGTAGACGGTCTCCATCGCCGCGAGCATGAACGACATGCCCAGCGTCAACGGGACGAAAAGGAAGTGGTAAAGCGCGGTGGCGGCAAACTGAATCCGCGACAGCTCAACCACGGTATTGTTGATCATTTGACACTCCAGTCAAGACGATTTGAATCGGTTGCAGGATCGAGCCCGCACAGGCATCCGTCTGGTGTCCGCAGCCGATACTGCGGACACGGCACACGTTAGCGTGGGCTATTCCCCTATAGCCGGCGCGTACAGAGCGATGGTATGGATTTCCATGCGCAGCATATTTGTCTCAAATCAAAACTGCAATTTCATACGGGGGGGCGCATTGTCGCAGGCAGCAAGGCATTCGCCGATCAGCGCACGGCTTGAAGCGGGTTCTCGCTATCTCGTAAATAAGCGTGAAGCGCGTGGCGGGACGGCCCGGACGCGTATCGGGAGATGACTGGAGGCGCGCGCGGCGAGGGCTTGCCGAGCGGCGCGACAAATGCGCGCGCCCGTCGGCATGGTGCGGGTACGAAAGGGGCGTGTGCGGCGGTATCGCAGCCGCGCGCAGGTGCGGGCGCCGGCTGTCCCGGCGCCGCCGTCATGCGGCGCGACGGGACGCGCGTGTCAGGCCGGCACCGAACCGTGATGGCTCAGCAGTGTGCGGAACGGGCCGTTCGCCGCCTGCAGTGCGGGTGCGGGCCCTTGCTGCGCGATGTGTCCGTCGTCGAGCACGATTACCTCGTCGACGAGCTCGGCGAGCGCCGACAGCCGGTGCGTGACGAGCAGCACGCTGCGCCCGCGCATCAGCTCCATGATCGTGCGCAGCAGTGCCGCTTCGGTGACCGTGTCGAGCCCTTCCGTCGGCTCGTCGAGGATCAGGACCGGCGCGTCGAGCAGCAGGCCGCGCGCGATCGCGAGACGCCGCGCCTGGCCGCCGGACAGGCGCGTGCCGGCCTCGCCGATTTCGGTGTCGTAGCCCTGCGGCAGGCTCATGATGAAATCGTGCAGCTGCGCGGTGCGGCATGCCGCGACGAGCGCGTCGGCGCCGGCATCGGGCCGGGCCAGCAGCAGGTTCTCGCGGATCGTCGCGTTGAAGAGATACGTGTCCTGCGCGACCACCGCGATGCGCGCGCGCAGCTCGGTCGGCGACGCGTCGCGCAGCTCGACGCCGCCGAGCGTGATGCTGCCTTTCTCGTAGTCCCAGAAGCGCAGCAGCAGGTTCGCGATGCTGCTCTTGCCCGCGCCGCTTTCGCCGACGATTGCGATCCGGCGCCCCGCCGGCAACTCGAACGACACGTCGTCGAGTGCCGCGCGGCTCGCGCCCGGATAGCGCATGCCGACGTGGCTGAAGCGAAGGTCGTTGCCGGCCGTGAGCGGCGTCGCGACCTCCGGGTCGTGCACCGCGGGCGCCGAATCTGCGAGCGCGAAGATCCGCCGCGCGGCGGCGAGGCTCTCGCCGAGCATCTGCGTCGCGAGCGGCAGCGGCATCACGGCCTCGAAGCTCGCGAGCGTGAACAGCGCGAGCATCGCGAGATCCGCGGCGGGCAGCGTGCCGCCGCTCACGCGCGGAATCGAGATCAGTAGCACGCCCCACATCGCGAGCGACGCGCATGTGCCGAGTGCGGCCTGCGACAGCGCCTTCACGTCGTTCAGCCGGACCTGCGTGTCGATCAGCGTGCCGGACAGCCGCTCGACGCGCTGCACATGGCGTTCCGTCGCACCGTACACGCGCAGCTCGGCGAGCCCCTGCAGGTCGTCGACGACGGCATCCTGCAGCTGCGCGCGCTGCGCGACGCCCGCCGCGGCCGGCCCGCGCGTGCGCCGGAACACGAGCGCCGGCAGCACGACACCCGCGAGCGCGAGGAAGAACAGGGTGACGAGCGCGCCCGCGACACTGAACGCGGCCATCGTCGCGACGATCAGCAGCGTGCCGAGCGCGCCTGTCGCCATCGGCACGATCACGCGCAGATAGACGTGGTTCAGGCTTTCGATGTCGGCATGGATGCGCGCGAGCAGATCGGCGCCGCGCGTGTGCTGCAGACAGGCGGGCGCGAGTGGCTCGATGCGCGTGTAGAACCACACACGCAGCTTCGCGAGGAGGCGGAAGGTGGCCTCGTGCGTGACGAGCCGCTCGATGTAGCGGCCGCCCGTGCGCACGATCGCGCAGCCGCGGATCATCGCGGCCGGCGTGAAGTAGTCGATCGCGACGTGGTTGATGCCGGCGAGCGCCATCGACGTGATGAACCAGCCGGCGATCGCCATCAGCGCGACGTTGCCGATCAGCGTGACGAGCGACACCGCGATGCCGGCTGCCATCCATTTCCAGTACGGCCGGAACAGGGCCACGAGTCGCGCGAAATCTGCGCGGGCGTCGTCCGCGTGTGCGGCCTGCGGGGGCGCGGCCATCGGATTGGGGGACGTCATCTGGGTCTCACTCGTTCACGGTTTGCGGCGCGGCGTTCGCGGCATTCTCGGGCGGCGAGCCGATCAGGTCGCAGTACAGCCCGGCCTGCGCGCCGAGCGCGTCGTGCGTGCCGCTTTGCGCGACCTTGCCGCCGTCGAGCACGACGACGTGGTCGGCGAGTCGCGCCGTGCTCGGGCGATGCGCGACGAGCAGCACCGTGCGGCCGCGCGCGAGCCGGCGCAGCGTGTCGTGGATCTGCGTCTGGGTCAGCGCGTCGAGGTGGGCGGTGGGCTCGTCGAGCAGCAGCACCGGCGCGTCCTTGAGGAACGCGCGCGCGAGCGCGAGCCGCTGGATCTGCCCGCCCGACAGCCCGGCGCCGCGCTCGCCGAGCGGCGTGTCGTAGCCTTGCGGCAGGGCCATGATGAAGTCGTCGGCGCCAGCCTGCGCGGCGGCGGCGCGTACCGCTTCCAGCGAGGCGTCGGGGTTCGCGAGCCGCAGGTTGTCGAGGACGCTGCCGAGGAATACGTGCGCGCGCTGCGGCACCCAGGCAACGTGTTCGAGCCAGCTCGCCGGATCGATGTCGGCGAGCGGCTGCCCGTTGATGCGGATCGCGCCCTCCTGCTCGGCGACGAAGCCGAGCAGCAGGTTGAGCACCGTGCTCTTGCCCGCGCCGCTCGGCCCGACGAGCGCGGTGACGCGGCCGGGCTCGAGCGTGAAGCTCACGCGCTCGAGCGCGGGCTTGTCGGACTCGTACGCGAACGAGACCGCATCGAACGCGATCGCGTAGCGATCGGCGGCCGCAAGCGGCGGGCGGCCGGTGCGCGCATCCGGTTCCGGCAGGTCGAGCACCTCGGCGATGCGCTCGACGGCGCCGATCGCCTCCATCCGCGCGTGGTAGTGCGTGCCGAGCGTGCGCAGCGGCAGGTAGAACTCGGGCGCGAGCAGCAGCACGAGGAAGGCGGGCTGGAAATGGACCTTGCCGTACAGCAGGTTGAAGCCGATCAGCACGGCGACGATCGCGATGCTGACCGTCGACAGGAACTCGAGCACGACAGCCGACAGGAACGCGATGCGCAGCACCTGCATCGTGCTCTGGCGGTAGCTTTCCGACAGGCGCGCGACGATCTGCGCCTCACGGCGGCTCGCGTTGAAGAGCTTCAGCGTCGTGAGGCCCTGCAGCGTGTCGAGGAAGCGCGCGGAGAGCCGCGCGAGCTGCTGCCACTGGCGCTGGTTCATCTCGACCGAGCGCTTGCCGACGATGATCATGAAGACGGGGATGAGCGGCGCGGTGAGCGTCAGCACGAGCCCTGACACCCAGTCGATCGGAAACACGACGACGAGGACCGCGACGGGCAGCATGGCCGTCAGCGCGCGATTGGGCAGCCAGCGCGCGTAGTAGCCTTCGAGTGCGTCGATGCCGGCGACCGCGTGGGCCGCGAGCGCGCCCGTGGCCTGTCCCTTGGCCCATGCGGGGCCGAGCGCATGGATCTTGCGCACGAGCTGCGAACGCAGTTCGCCGCGGACATTCGCCGCGCCGCGAAACGCGAGCCGCTCGGAGACGAGCACGAGCGCGAAGCGCGCCGCGAACACGGGCAGCATCGCGGCGAGCGCGGGCCAGACGTCGCCGAGCGTCGCGTGGCCGACGACGACGGCGTTGACGGTCCATGCGAGCAGCGCGGACGCCGCGATCACCAGCATGCCGGCGGCGAGGCTGGCGGCGACCGCGACGCGCAGGCTCGCGCGCGCGGTGACGGCGCGGCGGGCGAGCCACGCGTCGAGGGTCTTGTTGAGATGCGAGGAGGGAGGCGTCATAGAAGGGCGCAAAGGGCGTGCCGCACGGCTGGCGACGCGGTACCGGCGTCAATGCCGGACAACGATTGTATCGTCGCGCGCCGCGTTTCGGATCGTGATGATTTGTCGCACGAGAGGCGTACGCTGCCGACCGGTGTGGGGACCGGTGTGGGGACCGGCGCGACCGGCCGGCAGGCAAGCGGGCGGCGCCGAAAAGAAAAAAGCCCGCTGCGAGGCAGCGGGCTGGCGACGATCGCGCGGGCGCGTTACGCGTATGCGGCGAGGGCGGTGCGCATCTTCTTCATTGCGCTCGCTTCGATCTGGCGGATGCGTTCGGCCGACACCCCGAATTCCGAAGCCAGATCGTGCAGCGTCGAGCCGCCCGAGCCGTCGTCGTCGACGTTCAGCCAGCGCGCCTCGATGATGCGGCGGCTGCGCGCGTCGAGCGCGTCGAGCGCCTGCGCGATGCCGTCCGTCTGCAGCGCGTCGCGCTGACGCGCGGCGAGCACGGCGGTCGGCTCGTTGTGCGAATCGGCCAGATAGGCGATCGGCGCATAGGATTCCTCGCCGTCCTCGACCTGCCCTTCGAGCGCGATGTCGCCGCCCGACAGCCGGGTTTCCATCTCGGCGACATCCTCGCGCTTGACGTTGAGCTCCTGCGCCAGGCCGTCGATCTCGTCGGGCGTCATCGCCTGCACGCCCTTCTTGTGGCTGCGCAGGTTGAAGAACAGCTTGCGCTGCGCCTTGGTTGTGGCAACCTTCACCATGCGCCAGTTGCGCAGGATGTATTCGTGGATCTCGGCCTTGATCCAGTGAATCGCGTACGACACGAGGCGCACGTTCTGCGCCGGGTCGAAGCGCTTCACCGCTTTCATCAGGCCGATGTTGCCCTCCTGGATCAGGTCGCCGTGCGGCAGGCCGTAACCCAGGTAGTTGCGGGCGATCGACACGACGAGCCGCAGGTGCGACAGCACCAGGCGGCGGGCCGAGCCGAGGTTGTTCTGCTCGCGGAATTCGGTCGCGTACCGGCGCTCTTCCTCGGGCGTCAGCAGCGGAATACGATTGACTGCCTGGATATAGGCGTCGATGTTGCCCAGCTGGCCCGGCAGCATCGAATGGGAAGCGAGCGCCAGCGAGCCTGCCGATTCGGCCAGAGCGGACGCCGGGCGCAGGGTGTTCGGGAGGGTCAATGCGTTGCTCACGTAAGAGAACTCCTTTGGAATCAGGGATGAACCCCGGTATCGGATGATTCCGCGGTCAATCTTAGCACTCCCGCAAATTGAGTGCTAATCCTTAGAGGGCGCGCGGGCTTTCGAGTTCCAGTTTTCTATCGAATTCTATATTCCGATAGCATTCTTGAGACTGCGACTTTTTCTCGCAGGTTCCTTAAGTGGTTGTTTTCAGCTGCGATTTGGCGAACGGCTTCGATTTTTGTAGATTTTGAAGTAAACCATTTCGATTCCTGATGCCGATAGGAAAAATTCTTTACCATAAGATGCTGGCCGCGCGAGCAGGCCAGCTCAGTGGCAGGCTCCATTCAACCCACGAAGCTGGAGTTCATATGAACAATAAGAATAGTCGGCGGGGTGGCCGATTGATGCTGCACGTGGCGCTCGCGGCGGCGTTGCTGGCGGGATCCGGCGCGGCATGCGCCGATCGTTGGGGGATCCAGGCGGGCGGCGGCTTCTCGGATCGTCGCGGGATCCACAAGGGCGACCTCGGCGTGGTGTGGGATCCGGACTGGACGTGGTGGGAGATCGGCGGCTGGCACTTCGCGTTCCTGGTCGAGGGCCACGTCGGCTACTGGAACACGAACGGCAACATCCATTCGAGCGTGTGGGAATTCGGCGCGACCCCGGTGATTCGCTTCGTCAGGAGCGCGGGCGCCGTCCGTCCGTTCGTCGAGGTCGGCGCGGGCCCGCGCCTGCTGACGCACCCGACGATCGGGTCGGATTACTCGATGTCGACGGCGTTCCAGGTCGCCTCCATGGCCGGCGTCGGCGCGCAGTTCGGGGATCGCCAGCAGTATCAGCTCGGCTACCGCTTTCAGCACGTGTCGAACGTGGGTATCAAAGAGCCGAATCCTGGTATAGATTTCCACCAGTTCTACGTGCAATACAACTTCTGATCCGCGCGTTCGCGCACGGCGTGCGGGTTGCCGAGGAGCAGGGCGATGGCGAAGGTGATCGATGCGATCCGCGCACTCGAGCGCGATCGGTTCCGCGCGATGGTGGACGGCGACGGCGAGGCGCTCGACGCGCTGCTGTCGGACAAGGTGTTCTACGTGCACACCAGCGGCAAACGGGAGACCAAGCAGCAGTTCATCGACTCGATCGCCTCCGGCCGCCGCCGTTATCGTCAGATCGAAATCCAGTCGCAGGACGTGCTGACCGTGGGCGACGACCTGTGCGTCATCGCCGGGCGCGCGTTGATCGAGATGGAAACCAACAACGGCGGCCTCGTGTTTCCGATCGCGTATACCGCCGTCCAGGCGCAGGAGCAGGGGCGCTGGCGGCTGCTCGCCTGGCAGGCGACGCGGTGCGCGACCGAGACCTGAGCGCGTGTGGCGCGCGTTGTCGTTCCCGATCCGAAGCGGCCTCGTGGGCCGCTTTTTCTTTGCCCGTGCGCGCGGATCGCGCGTCGCACGGGCGGTCTCGCACCGCTCGCTGTTGCTCAGAACCTGAAACGCGCGGTCACGCCGCCGCGCGGTGGTCCGCGCAGTGCCGCGCGGAGCGGTTGACCGCGCTGACGACCGCGTCGAGCGCGGCCGCCGCCGGGTCGGCATGCACGCCGACCCCGTGCCGCAGCGGCGCGTCGCCGACCCGGCAGCCGACGAATACCGCGGTGCGGCCGTCGGCCGCGCGCGCGTCTTCGCACGACGCGACGTCGATCGTCATGTTCGCCGCGGCGGCGAACGCGGCGGCCGCGCGTGCCGCGGCCTGCTCAGGCGCCGCACCGCCCGGCAGCGCGCAGGCGATCTCGCGCCGTGCCCAGCCGATCCCGCCGCCGTTGCGCACGGCCGGGCCGTCGGTCTCGAGGAATTCGCGGCTGAACAGCGCGCAGATCGCGTCGGCCGTCACTTCCTCGCCGGAGCGGTCGGCGAGCGTCTGCACCGCGTGACTGAATTCGATCTGCACGCGGCGCGGCGGCGTGAAGCCCATCCCGCGCTCGAGCAGATAGGTCGCGCCGCCCTTGCCGGACTGGCTGTTGACCCGGATCACCGCGTCGTAGCTGCGGCCGAGATCGGCCGGGTCGATCGGCAGGTACGGCACTTCCCAGATCGCGTCCGGGCGCTGCTGCGCGAAACCCTTGCGGATCGCGTCCTGGTGCGAGCCGGAGAACGCGGTGAACACGAGGTCGCCCGCATACGGATGGCGCGGATGCACGGGGATCTGGTTGCAGCGCTCGACGATGCGGCGCACTGCGTCGATGTCCGAGAAATCGAGGCCCGGATCGATGCCCTGCGTGTAGAGGTTGAGCGCGAGCGTGACGAGATCGACGTTGCCGGTGCGCTCGCCGTTGCCGAACAGGCATCCCTCGATCCGGTCGGCGCCGGCGAGCAGCGCAAGCTCCGCGGCCGCGACCGCAGTGCCGCGATCGTTGTGCGGGTGCACGGACAGCACGATGCTGTCCCGGAAGCCGAGGTTGCGGTCCATCCATTCGACCTGGTCGGCGAACACGTTCGGCATCGCGGCTTCGACGGTCGCCGGCAGGTTGACGATCATCTTGTGCTCGCGGGTCGGCCGCCAGGTCTGTGCGACCGCGTCGCATACTTCGCGCGCGAACGCCAGCTCGGTCATGCTGAAGGTTTCCGGCGAATACTGGTAGGTCCAGTGCGTGTCCGGGCGCGCCTGTGCGCAGGCCTTGATGAGCCGCGTGCCTTCCACCGCGAGCGCCTTCACCTCGTCCTTCGACTGTCCGAACACGATGCGGCGGAACGACGGGCAGATCGCGTTGTACAGGTGCACGATCGCGCGCGGCACGCCTTCGAGCGCGTCGAACGTGCGGGCGATCAGGTCCTCGCGCGACTGCACGAGCACTTCGATCGTCACGTCGTCGGGGATGCGCTTTTCGTCGATCAGCCTGCGCACGAAATCGAAGTCGGTTTGCGACGCCGACGGAAAGCCGACTTCGATCTCCTTGAAGCCGATCGCGACGAGCATCTCGAAGAACTCGAGCTTCTGCTCGATGGTCATCGGCTCGATCAGCGACTGGTTGCCGTCGCGCAGATCGGTGCTCATCCAGACCGGCGCATGCTCGATCGTGCGGGTGGGCCACTTGCGCCCGTTGATGCGGACGGGTTCGAACGGTCGGTATTTCTCTTGCGGGTTGCGCTTCATCTTGCTGGCCTCGGGGCACAAGTCGCGAGCGAAGACGGTCGGCATGAGCGGGTTGGCGCTGCCTCGCACCGTCGCGCCGGATGGCGGTTCGGGTGCGGATGATCTTCGCGATTCGACCGACGGATAGACGGACGAAAGCTGACGACTTCGGGTTGTAAAAAACTGCGAGAAGGTACTGCGAGGAACTGCAGAGGAGGGACCGTGCGGATAGCACGGCGCTACGACAGCTTTACGCTAGTCGTAGCGATAGCGACCGCGCTAGGCGGCCGGAGGTAATTCGGAGGGTGTTCGAAAAGGAACGCATGGCGACAACTCTATGCCAGGACGCACGCTCGTGTCAAATCTGCCGACCATTGCATGCGCCGCCATGCGTTCGCACGGTCATTCGGCGATACGGGCGATGCGCACGATCGCGTCGACCTGCCGCGCGACCGTTTCCGGCACGGGAATCTCGCCGCGCAGCACGGCGCCGGTCCATGCGGCGGTGGTCTGCGCGTCGCGCGATTCCGGCAGCGGCACGGGCGGCGCATCGGGCGTCGAGCGCTCGGCCTCGATCAGCGTGTCGCATGCGCCGTCGTGCAGCCAGTCGACCTGCACCTGGCGCCGTGTGTCCGCGACCGCTTCGCCCTCGGTGCCGCGCGCGAGCAGCGCGCCGCCTGCCGCCGCGTCCGGGTGGTCGAGAAACAGCTGCGCGAGACTGTCGCGATATGGCGGGTGCGTGTAGTTGACGAGCCGTAGCCCGGCGGGCGCGAACGGCTGCAGGATCTTGACCAGCGTGTGCGTCGAATTGCGCACGCCGAGCACGCCGCGCATCGACAGCAGGCGGGCGAGCCGCGGCGCGAGCGTGTCGATCGGCGCGAACGCGACGCGGCGCTCGGCGAGCGCCTGCTCGATCGCGTCGTGCGACGGTGACGGCGCGATCGACAGCGCGGCGAAGATCTCCGCGCTCGTCACGCGCCCCGGGTCGCGCGTGACGCCATGCACGAGCACCGGCACGCCCTCGCGCGCGAGCAGCAGCGCGAGCAGCGGCACGAGGTTCGGCTGCTTGCGCGCGCCGTTGTAGCTCGGGATCGACACCGCGCGAAACGCACCGGCCTGCACGCGTACCGGCTCGAACGACGCATGCGCGGCAGCGAGCATCGCCGCCAGCTCGTCGGAGGTCTCGCCCTTGATGCGGTACGCGAGCAGGATCGCGCCGAGTTCGAGGTCGGACACGCGTCCGTCGAGCATCGCGCGGTACAGGCCGAACGTGTCGTCGGAGGACAGCGCGCGCGCGCCGTGCGGGCCGCGCCCGATTTCCTTGATGAAGCGCGCGCAGTGGAAGGATTCGGCCGTATGGACGGCGGGGTCGTGGGAGTCGGTCATCGGGAGCCCAGGGCGGCGGCCGGCGTCGCATCGGCGGCCGGTCCGCACGGTGTGGTATGCGGGAACCCTCTGAGTACCGCATTTGCGCGGTTCTGGCAAGCGCGGGCGCGGGCGGCGCGCGCTGCCGAGACGGACATTGCGACGCGCGCCGCCGCGCTACACTCTTGGCCGTGACGATGCATGCCGGCCGGGCGCGAGCCGCGAACGGCGCGCCGTTGCGGCGCAAGCGCCCTGCGCGCCGGCTTCGCGGCCGCGCCACCCGCCAACGACGACAACGAGAGACAACCGATGAAGCTCTACAGCTATTTCCGCAGTTCCGCTGCCTATCGCGTGCGGATCGCCCTGAACCTGAAGCAACTGCCGTTCGAGTACGTGCCGGTGCATCTGGTGCGCGACGGCGGCCAGCAACTGCAGGACACGTACCGCGCGCTGAGCCCGGACGCGCTGGTGCCGACGCTGATCGACGACGATGCGACGCTGCAGCAGTCGCTTGCGATCATCGAATATCTGGAGGAGACGCATCCGGAGCCGCCGCTGTTGCCGAAGGCGCCGGCCGACCGCGCGTACGTGCGGGCAATCGCGCTGCAAATCGCATGCGAGATCCACCCGCTCAACAACCTGCGCGTGCTGAAGTACCTGAAGCACATGCTTCAGGTGCCGGAAGAGGCGAAGAACGACTGGTACCGTCACTGGATCGAGTCAGGCTTCGCGTCGCTCGAGACGCGGCTCGCGAGCGATCCGCGGGTGGGCAGGCTGTGCTTCGGCGATACGCCGACGCTCGCCGACATCTGCCTCGTGCCGCAGGTCTTCAACGCGCACCGCTTCTCGATCGACACGCAGTGCTACCCGACGATCCAGCGGATCTTCGACCACGCGACGTCGCTCGATGCGTTCAAGGCCGCCGCACCCGCCGTGCAGCCCGACGCGGAGTAAGCTCACCGGGCGACGCGGCCCGCCAACGAAAAAGGGCGCCCGCTGCAGTGAACTGCGCCCCACGGGCCGGACCGGTGTCCGGCTTCCCGGGGGCGGTCCGGCAGCGGGCGCCCTCGATGCGGCATGCCGCGCGGCGTTCAGCCGAGCAGCGCGTCGGCGAATTCCTCGGCAACGAACGGCTGCAGATCCTCGACCTTCTCGCCGACGCCGATGAAATAGACCGGCACCGGGCGCTGCCGCGCGATCGCGGCGAGGATGCCGCCCTTCGCGGTGCCGTCGAGCTTCGTGACGATGAGGCCGGTCAGGCCGAGCGCGTCGTCGAACGCCTTCACCTGCGCGAGCGCATTCTGGCCGGTGTTCGCGTCGATCACGAGCAGCACTTCGTGCGGCGCGCCGTCGTGCGCCTTGCCGATCACGCGCTTCACCTTCTTCAGCTCTTCCATCAGGTGCAGCTGGGTCGGCAGGCGGCCGGCGGTGTCGGCCATCATCACGTCGATGTTGCGCGCGCGCGCGGCGCTGACCGCGTCGAAGATCACCGCGGCCGGATCGCCGCTCTCCTGCTGCACGACCGTCACGTTGTTGCGCTCGCCCCAGATCATCAGCTGCTCGCGCGCGGCCGCGCGGAACGTGTCGCCGGCGGCGAGCAGCACCGACTGGTCGAAGCTCT
>Ga0306924_10004500_pt1 | contig 13616 bp, 7 predicted proteins | sample sta12Can44000111_FD_203756 | JGI IMG/M metagenome (GOLD analysis project Ga0306924, IMG submission 203756) | Lab enrichment of tropical soil microbial communities from Luquillo Experimental Forest, Puerto Rico - statanox.12C.anox.44.000.111 (v2)... | ecosystem: Environmental > Terrestrial > Soil... | reverse complement strand
CTTCGCAAGAATGCGGTCGCTCGCCGACTGTAACGGCATGTGAAAATGCGCCGCGATGCGCTCGGAAGACGCGAACAGCTCGATCAGGTCCTGCGTCACATCGAGCGGCTCGATGGAACTCACTCGTAAGCGCTGCACGCTCGTCTCCGCCAGGATTTGTCGCAGCAAATCCAAAAACTCCACGCGGGGGAGCAGGTCGCGCCCGTAGGTCCCGAGATTGATCCCGCTCAGCACGATCTCCCGAAAGCCGGAATCGGCCAGCCGCTGAATTTCGCGAACGACTGCCGCGACCGGCAAGCTCCGCGACTTCCCCCGCACAAAGGGAATCACGCAAAACGAACAACGCGAATTGCAGCCGTCTTGAATCTTCAGCGTGGGTCGGGTGTGATTGCCCTCCCCGCCGAGAACCGGCGCCACAAGCACTTCCGAGATTGCGAAAATATCCCCCGCCAGTACCGGCGCGGGGTGGTACGGGGTCGGGTCTTCCCTTTCGGGCGTTTCCGCCGCCGACGCGATCGACTGCACCAATGCGGGAATTTGCGGTTTGTGCGAATTTCCGACCACGAAACTCACACCCGGCAGCGCCGCGATTTCTTCCGGAGCCCGCTGCGCGTAGCAGCCGGTGACCACAATGCGCGTTGCCGGATTCGCCGCATGAATCTTTCGAATCGCATCCCGCGCTTGTGCATCGGCCGCAGCCGTCACCGTGCAGGTGTTCAGCACCACCACGTCCGCGCCCACGCAGTCCCCCGCCGGCACGCATCCTTGCTCGCGCAGTTGCCTTTCAATCGCGGCTCCATCCGCCTGCGTCGCCCGACACCCGAATTGTTCGATGTAAAAAGTCGCCATCGCTCGTCTAACGCGGTCTCCTTATTTAACCACAGAGACCTGGCCCACCGCTGTGCACCCCGCCGCTTCCCTTTGCGGCGATTCCCCTTATACTTACGTGCAAACCATGGCCCATTCGCGACGCAATCCTTCCGCCCTCGTCGATCCGAAGCTCTCTGTGGTTATTCCGGTCTACAACGAGAAAGACACCGTCTTCGAAATCCTCCGCCGCGTGCAGGACACCGAGATGCGCAAGGAAATCATCCTCGTCGACGACTGCTCGAAAGACGGCACCCGTCAAATTCTCGAAAAACTCGCCGAACTTCAGGGCAAAGGTGACCCTCGGGCCACCGCCGACGACGGCGGCGATCCCATCGAACTCACGGAAATCCGCTTTTTCTTCCAGGGTGAAAATCAAGGCAAAGGCGCCGCGCTACGCCGTGGCTTCGCGGTGACTACCGGAGACATTGTGCTGGTGCAAGACGCCGACCTCGAATACGATCCCCGCGATTATCCGAGACTGCTCGAGCCCATCCTGGATGGTCGCGCCGACGTCGTCTTCGGCTCCCGCTTTCTCGGCGGACCGCAGCGCGTCCACTACTTCTGGCACTACGTCGCCAACCGATTCCTGACCCTCCTTTCGGACATGGCCACGAATCTCAAACTTTCCGACATGGAGACCTGCTACAAGGTTTTTCGCCGCGAGGTTCTCAAGAACATCCAGATCAAATCTAACCGTTTCGGTTTCGAGCCGGAAATTACCGCCAAAGTGGCCAAAGGCAAGTGGCGCGTGTACGAAGTCCCCATCAGCTATGCAGGCCGGACCTACGAAGAAGGAAAGAAGATCACCTGGAAGGACGGCGTGCAAGCGCTCTGGTGCATCATCCGCTTCAAATTCGGTGATTAATCAACAACCAGAACGGGAGAGAGCGCGTTCCCGTGGCCCAGCGATAAAGACCTTCAAAATTGGAAACGAATCACGGAACGCGCGTTTGCTACGCCTGCGACGCCAGCCGCCGCTGAAACGTCAACAAAATCAAATCCGCTCGTCGCCTCACGCCAAACTTGTTCAACAGGTTCGACACGTGAAACTTCACGGTGCGCTCCGCAATATTCAGCTTGCTGGCAATTTCTTTATTGGACAAATTCTCCAGCAGTGAATCCAGCACTTCCTGCTCGCGCCGGCTCAGGTTCGTCACCGCATCGGTCTTCAGCCGCCGCCCCTGGCTGCTCAGGATGGAATCCACAAATCCCGACAGCACCGACCGCGGCACCCAGAACCCGCCATTCGAAACCAGCGGCAAAGCCCGGGATAACTGGTCGCGCGCTTCCGCATACGAAAGGATGCCTTTCACTCCGAGCCTCAGGAGCGAAAAACTGGTGGTCTCGTTCACCGAGTCGCCCACCACAATCAGCCGTGCGTCCGGATAGCGCTCCAGGATGTTCGTCAGTAGGGCGCCGGTAGCCTGGCGCGCCGCGTGCGCATCAATCACATAGACCTGGGCTCGAGGGGGCTCGAGGCTGCGGAGATCGGGAGCTAGGGTCGATTCCAATTGCTTGGGAATGACCTTGAACTGGGATGCCTTGGACAACAGCCGTTCGAACTCGCTGAGTACCAGGGGGTGCGGGGATAAGAGACAGACAGTAAGTTTCGATGACATTCGTTTCGTCGCCACTGTACTTGAGGGTAGAAAAAGGCGCGCTCAGGGGCAAGGACCTTTGGCACAGATGTTCACGAACTGTTACTGACCGATACGTAGTGTTTTCAGGGGCTTGCCGCCCCGCACGGGGTCAGGTTCGAACCATTCGCTGCGGTGAAATCCCGTTCGGTGCTGGGAATTCGATTTAGGCCGAAAGGCCACGTAAAATAGCCAGATAATCGACAGCGCCGCACGGCACCCGTGGCGCAAGGTCGGCGCCAGAAAACGGATCAAATTCGCATGAGGAATTTCTCACAATCCGAAAAGGCTCTCCGCGAACTGCTCGCCGAACGTATCCTGGTTCTCGATGGCGCGATGGGTACGATGCTGCAGCAGCGCAACCTCTCCGCTGCCGACTTTGGCGGGCCCACGCTCGAGGGCTGCAACGAAAATCTCGTGCGCACCCGCCCGGACGTGGTGCTCGACATTCACCGCAAGTATTTCGAAGCCGGCTCCGACATCGTCGAGACCAACAGCTTCGGTGGCACTCCCCTGGTCCTAGGCGAATACGGACTCCAGTCCGAAGCGGCGGAATTGAACCGCCTGGCCGCAGGCCTGGCGCGAAAAGCCGCGGACGAGTTTTCCACGGCGGGCAAACCTCGCTTCGTCGCTGGTTCGATGGGCCCGACCACGAAGGCCATCACCGTAACCGGCGGAGTCACCTTCGCAGGCTTGCAGGACGCGTATCACGTCCAGGCCAAAGGGCTCGTTGAAGGTGGTGTCGATCTCTTGCTCGTCGAAACCTCCCAGGACACCCGCAACATCAAAGCCGCCCTTCTGGCCATCGACAAACTGTCACGCCAAATCGCTTCGCGCATTCCCTTCATCATCTCCGTGACCATCGAACCGATGGGCACGATGCTCGCCGGACAAAATGTGGAGGCCATGTGGGCCTCCCTGCGTCATGCGCATCCGCTGGCCTTCGGCATGAACTGCGCCACCGGGCCGGAGTTCATGACCGATCACATCCGCACGCTCAGCACGCTGACCGGCGAATTTGTGTCCTGCTATCCCAACGCCGGCTTGCCCGACGAGGAAGGCAAGTACCTCGAGACGCCCACCAGCCTCGCGACGCAGCTCGAGAAATTCGTCAGTCACGGTTGGCTCAACATCGTCGGTGGCTGCTGCGGCACTACCGAACAACACATTCGTGCGCTCGCGCAAATGGTCCAAGGCAAAAAGACTCGCGTCCGCCCGGCCGAAGCTCATCGCGCCATCTATTCCGGTATCGAGACCATCGAAGCCGAGGACAGCACACGCCCGCTGCTCGTGGGTGAGCGTACCAATGTGATCGGCTCGCGCCTGTTCAAAAATCTGGTGGCCGAGGAAAAGTGGGAGGAGGCCACGGAAATCGCCCGCCGCCAGGTCAAAGGCGGCGCGCACATCGTCGACGTCTGCCTGCAGAGCACCGAGCGCGACGAGAAAAAAGACATTCCGCCGTTTTACGAAAAGCTGATCCGCAAAATCAAGGCGCCGATCATGATCGACACCACCGATCCCGTCGCCGTCAGCCAGGCCCTCACCTACTGCCAGGGCAAAGCCATCATCAATTCCATCAACCTCGAAGACGGCGAAGAAAAATTCGAGAAGGTCGTGCCCATCGCCCGCGATTTTGGTGCCGCGCTCGTCGTCGGCGGCATCGATGAAGACCCGGTGCAGGCCCAGGCCTTCACTCGCGAACGTAAACTTGCCATCGCCCAGCGTTCCTACGAACTGCTCACGAAAAAATACGGAATCGCGCCCGAGGACATCATTTTCGATCCGCTGGTCTTCCCTTGCGCCACCGGCGACGAAAATTATATTGGCGGTGCGGTCGAAACCTTGGAAGGCATTCGCTTGATTAAGCAAGCGCTTCCCGACACCCGCACCATTCTCGGAATTTCGAACGTTTCCTTCGGGCTGCCCGCCGGCGCTCGCGAAGTGGTTAACTCTGTCTTCCTGTATTACTGCACCAAGGCCGGCCTCGACCTCGCCATCGTTAACACGGAAAAAGTCGAGCGTTTTCCGTCCATTCCCGAACAGGAGCGCCGCCTCGCCGAGAACTTGCTTTTCCAGCATCCCCCGAAAGAAGTTTCAGCGGACCATCCGCGAGCCGCGCTACTGCGCAATGTCCCGGCCGACTGGCGTCGGCAAACTCGAGAACAGAAAGCCGCCGTCAATCAACTTCACATCGCCGCGATCACCGACCACTTTCGTACCGCTACCAAGAAACAAAAAGTCAAAAAAGAGGACTTGCCCCTCGACCAGCGCCTTGCCAACTACATCATCGAAGGCACCCGCGACGGCTTGATCCCCGACCTCGAACAAAAGCGCGCCGAAGGTGCCTTGCCCCTCGACATCATCAACGGCCCGCTGATGAACGGCATGGCCGAGGTCGGCCGTCTGTTCAACGCCAACGAGCTCATCGTCGCCGAGGTGCTGCAATCCGCCGAAGCCATGAAAGCGGCGGTCAACCACCTCGAGCAATTCATGGAAAAATCCGAAACTACGAGCCGCGGCAAAGTGATTCTCGCCACCGTCAAAGGCGACGTCCACGACATCGGCAAAAACCTCGTCGAAATCATTCTGAAGAACAACGGCTTCGACGTCGTCAACCTCGGCATCAAGGTTCCGCCGGAAGACCTCATCAAGGCCTACCAGGCGCATCATCCCGACGCCATCGGCCTTTCCGGCCTGCTCGTGAAAAGCGCGCAACAGATGGTCACTACCGCCAACGACCTGAAAGACGCGGGCATCGCCATCCCGCTTCTCGTCGGCGGCGCCGCGCTCAGCGCAAAATTCACGCAGCAAAAAATCGCCCCCAGCTATTCGGGCGCGGTCTGTTACGCCAAAGACGCCATGACCGGACTGCGCCTGATGAACGAAATCATGGACCCGGCCACGCGCCAACGCCTCTTGAGCGAGCACGTCGCATCCGGAAACGGTGCGAGTGTCGCCACCGCCGTGAAGCTTGTCGAGAAGCCCGCCGTGAGACGTTCGCCAAACATCCGCACGGACCTACCCATTCCGCGCGTCGAATATTTCGATCGCAAGGTCCGCCTCGTGCCCGACCTCCGCGACGTCTGGAGCTACATCAATCCCTATATGCTTTACGGCCGCCACATGGGCTATCGCGGCGATTTCGAAAAACATCTCGCTGCGCGCGAAACCAAAGCCGCCGAACTCTTCAACGCGATGGAAGAGGTAAAGAACGAAGCCGCCACTTTTATGAAAGTTCGCGCCGTCTGGCAATTCTTCGAAGCCGAAGGCGACGGCGACGAACTGCACCTTTTTACACCTGGCGCGCAAAACCCGCTGCACACTTGGCGCTTCAAACGCCAAAAGGCCGGCGCGCAACTCTGTCTGGCCGACTACATCCTGCCCCCGCAAAATGGGCAACGCGATCACCTCGCGCTCTTCGTCGTCACCGCCGGTGAAGGGATTCGCGAGCGCTCCGAAAAAGCCAAACAGGCGGGCTACTATTTCAAATCCCACGGCTTGCAAGCCCTCGCGATCGAATCCGCCGAAGCCTGCGCCGAATGGCTGCACCGCCGCATCCGTGAAGACTGGGGCTTTGCCGATCCCCCGGAGATGACCATGGGCCAGCGCTTCACTTCGCGCTATCGTGGCAAGCGTTATAGTTTTGGCTATCCCGCGTGCCCCGATCTCGAAGATCAGGCCGGTCTTTGGAAACTGCTGCGGCCGGAAGAAATCGGCGTGCAGCTCACCGAAGGCTTCATGATGGACCCGGAAGCCAGCGTCAGTGCGCTGGTCCTCCACCACCCCGATTGCACCTACTTCAGCGTGGGCGAATCTTCCGAAGCCACGTAACTTCAAGGCTCATTCGAAGGTATCCAGAAGGTTTATCCGCCTTGATTGCGCAGGGCGGTTCCCGGGAACCTTCCCGCCCACTTTCGGGAAGTCTACCTGAGGAAGCAGCGCTCGATTTCCGCTTGGCATCTGATACGGGGAAAGCTCCGCGCGCGTCTAACACATATCGCATGGCCGTGAGGTGCATTTTGAAGCCCAAGACTCGTTTACTCTTTTCTTTGACCTTTGTCGGCCTGCTCGCCGGGCTCGCTTGCGCGCAAGACGCTCCCGCTCCCGACCCCAACAGCAAACCGACGCAGCCAGGGCCGGCGGAAGGCGCAGGTCAGGACCGCAATCGAGACGGCCAGAACGGTCCCCGTCCGGTGTTCGGAAAAATTACCTCCATACAAAACGGCACCATCGAACTCAGCGGTCCCGACGGCCAAACAATCACCGTCAAAGTCAATCCACAAACCGAGTATCGCAAAGACCGCCAACCCGCGAAGGCCTCGGATTTTAAAGTCGGCGACATCATTATGGTGCGCGGCGAGGTGAATCCCGACCACACCGTCACCGCCAGGACCATTGGAGGGCGCACGGGCGGCGCGCTCGGCGGACCCGGACAGGGCGGCGGAATGTTCTTTGCGGGCGGCGGGACCCTCGGGAAGGATTATGTCGCTGGGCAAATCAAGGCTGTCGATCCGCCTCGTCTCACGGTGGTGCGTACCGACAATGTCACCCAGACGCTGGAACTTAATGAAGAGACGACCCTGCGCCGTGGCCGCGAAAGTATCACCATGGCCGACATCCAGGTCGGCGAGCACCTCGTGGCCCACGGCGCAGTACAGAACAATGTCTTCGTGCCCAAAGGCGTGATGATCCTGAGCGCCGAACAGTGGCAACGCATGCAAGAGTTCATGTCCCAGGGCAACGGCAGCAAGTCTGGCGCCTCGGAAGCCCTCGCGCCGAAACCGTAGGGAGAGCTGCTTGAAACGAGTGCTCCGCGGATTCCTGGTGCTGGTCTGCATCGCGCTGATCTGCGCCGTGGTCTTCGTCTGCTTCGCACTCGCGCAAGAACCGGAGCCCGCCGCACCGCCCGGTACACTGCCGCCGCCTCCGCCTCCCGCCAGCTACCAAATCAGCGGCACGGTAAAAAACGGCAAGACGCCCTTGCCCGGAGCCACCGTTACCGCCGCGAACACGCTCACCGGGAAAAAAACAAGTGTGGCCACCGCCGTCGACGGTTCCTTCACCATTAAGGGTCTCGCCCGGGGCCGCTACGTCGTCAAAGTCGAATTTATGGGCTTCGCCACCAATACGCAGGAGGTGGTTCTCAATCCCGACCATCCCACCGGCACAGTCGAACAGGACCTCATCCTGGCCTCGCGCCAGCAACAGGAACAGGCCAATCGCGCCAGCAACCTCACCTCCGCCATCCGCGGCTTCCAGAGCCTTGCCGTCGAAGGAGCCTTGTCAAATCTTGCCGAGACGGGTGGCGGCGCCAATTCCAGCGGCAATGTCAGCGCCAACGATCTTTCCAGTTTGCCTATGAATGGCGCCGGCGCCGATCTTTCCAGCGAATCGTTCTCCGTCGCCGGCACGCAGGGCCGCAGCCAGGAATTCGGCATGGGCAGTGAAGACGACCTGCAGCAGCGCATCCAGGAATTTCGCGATCGCGTGCAGCGTGACGGAGGCGCTTTCGGCAGCCTTCTGGGCGGCCAATCGGGCACCAGCGGCCCAGGTTCACAGGGCCGGCAAAACCCGAATGGCGGAGACGGGGGCGGACCCGCGATGGGTGGTGGCGGCCCGATAATGATGCAAAGGATTGGTGGCCGCGGCTTTAACCTCAATCAGCCTCACGGCTTCTTGTACGTTCAGGACGACAACGCCGGACTCGACGCGCGCCCCTACTCCCTTCCGGGGGTTGCCTCGGCGAAAGCCGACTACAATCAGCTGAAGTTCGGCGCGTTTGTCGGTGGCCCGTTCAAAGTCCCTGGGCTCTTCGATTGGAGCAAGTCCACATTTTTCGCCGCGGGCTGGAACGGCACGCGCGGCAGCACGCCCTACACCGCGTTCAGCACCGTTCCAACGGAGGCCGAACGCAACGGCAACTTTTCAGGCCTCACCAACCAGGACGGCACCCCCGTCCGCATTTTCAATCCCGTCACCGGTCAGCCTTTCCCGAACAACACCATCGATCCGAGCCTCTTCAGTTCCGCCGCTGTTTCGCTACTCAATTTCATGCCCATCCCCAATCTTCCCGGCGCCACACAAAATTTCCAGTACATCACTTCCGCGGAGAGCGATACCGACGCCTTCAGCCTGCGCTTGATTCACAATTTCGTTCCGAACGCAGGCCCTGGCGGCCCTATGGTTTTCGGCGGAGGAGGAGGTGGCGGCCCGGTGATGGCGATGGGCGGCGGTCCCGGTGGACGCAACAGCCGTCGTCCCCGAAACAATCTCAACATCGGCTTCAACTGGACTCGGAGCAATACCGCCATCGTCAATCCATTTCCCTCGCTGGCCGGAAGCACCAGCCTCCAGGGCTGGAACGGCACAGCCGCGTGGATCTACGGAAGGGGAAAAGCCACCAACACGCTACGTTTCACCTATAACCACAACCGCATCTCCACCACCAACCTGTATTCCGGCGTCACCGACGTCGCCGGCAATGCGGGCATCACCGGAATCTCCAGCGATCCCTTCAACTGGGGCTTGCCCGGAATTTCCCTCACCAGTTTCACCGGGTTTAGCTCGCCGATTCCGAGCCGCGAACTCGACCAGACCTACACCATCTCCGACATGGTTTTCTGGAACCATGGCAAACACAACTGGCGCTTCGGCGGAGACTACCGCCGCATTCTGCAAGGCTTTCGCTCCGCCCGGAACGCAGAAGGCTCCTTCGTCTTCACGGGCTTCGCTACGTCCGAATATTTGCCCGGCAGCACCACGGCGGTCCCGGGCACCGGCAACGATTTTGCCGATTACCTGCTCGGCCTCCCGCAGCAAACCACCCTGCAATCCGGTACCAGTTCCTACGAATTTCGCGCCAATTCCTACGACCTTTTCGCGCAGAACGACTGGCGCATCCTGCCGAATCTCTCCCTCAACCTCGGCCTACGTTACGAGTACATCGGGCCCTACACAGAAACACAAAACCAAATCGCCAACCTCGATGTCAGCTTCAGTCCGTCTCTAACCAACGCCTTTCAAGTCCTCCCCGGGCAAACCGGGCCTTATTCTGGCGTTTTTCCCGAGTCCCTCGTCCGTCCCGACCACACCGCCTTTGCGCCTCGGATCGGCATCGCCTGGCGTGTTGGAAATAAAACCGTTGTGCGTGCCGGCTACGGTATCAACTACAACCTCTCGCAATACGGCACTTTCGTCCACAACTTCGCATTCCAACCGCCCTTCGCCGAAGCGCAAACCAACGTCAGCGAACTCGGCAATATCCTGACGCTCGAGAACGGTTTTCCCGCTATCCCCGAATCCACGGTCACCAATAACTACGCCCTCGATCCCAACTACAAGCTCGGCTACGTGCAAATTTGGAATCTCGACATTCAGCGCCAGCTTCCCTGGAACATGCAGCTCAATGTCGGTTACAACGGCGCCAAAGGCACGCATCTGGACACCGAGCGCGCGTTGATTCCCAGCTGTGCCTCCATTTCCTGCATCACGACTCCCACGCAAGCGATCGCGCCTTTTATCTTTGAATCGTCCGACAGCAATTCCATCCTCGAAGCCGCTTCCGTGCGCATTCGGAAACGCATGTCCCGCGGCCTGGGCATCAGCGCCAGTTACGTCTTTTCCAAATCCCTGGATGACGCCACTTCCATCGGCGCCGAAGGTCCGGTAATCGTCGCGCAGAATCCCTTCGATATTCCTGCCGAGCGCAGCCTTTCCAGTTTTGACCAAACGCATAAATTCACCGGAACCTGGATGTACGACCTGCCCTTCGGCGATGGCAAGCGTTTCCTCACTCGTGGCCCGCTCTCCCACGTCATGGATGGCTGGCAATGGAGCGGCGATTTCACCATTGCGTCGGGGTTGTATTTCACCCCAAACGTTCTCGGCGCGACCCTCGACATCCAGCGCGGCGTCACCGGCTCTCTGCGCGCCAATTTGGTACCGGGCCAATCCATTGGCATCTCGAACCGCACCACGAAACAATGGTTCAACACCGCGGCCTTCTGCCCTCCTGGACCGGGCTGCACCGGAACGGCCGGTGGTGCCTACGGCGACGCGGGCCGTTACATCATCGAGGGCCCGGCACAGTTCACCTTCGATATGGCCATGAGCAAAACCATCGCGCTCAAGGAATCGCGGGCCCTCGAATTGCGCTTGCAAGCCACCAACATCTTTAATACGCCGTATTTTTCGAGCATTAATACGACGGTGAACTCCATCGTCTTTGGCCAAGTTACCGGTGTGGCCAATATGCGACGCCTAACGATGGTCGCGCGGTTCCGGTTCTGAAGAGGCAAGCAGCGGATGCGCACAAACGCAAAACTCGCGCCCCGAATCGGTGTTCTGCTGTTGGCCGGTCTGCTCGGCGGCGACACCTTCGCTCAGCAACTTGGCCAGGAACCCGCACCTCCCCGTCCCCCCACACCCCAGAAACCCACCGAGCCGGGCTACCGCGTGCGAGTTACCACCGAAATCGTCCTCGTCAACGTCATCGCGCGCGACAAAAAGGGCAACCTCATCAAGGATCTCAAGGCAGACGATTTCACCGTCTACGAAGACGGCCAAAAACAGCAAATCTCCAGTTTCGATTTCGAAAATGTCGACGCCCTGCAAATGGCGGGAGCCGCAGGCGAAACGGTGACCGGCGCGGCCGGCTCTTCGGGCGGCGCGTTACTGGGTCCCGTGCAGCAAAAGCCTCTCGAAGGACGCGATCGCCGCTTGATGCTGCTCTTCTTCGATTTTTCCGCCATGGAGCAGGACGAAATCGATCGTGCCGTCGATGCCGGCAAAAAATACGTGCACTCCAACATGCAGCCCGCCGACATGGTCGCGCTCATGTCGCTCTCAACCAATCTAAGCCTCGACCTCGATTTCACCGACAATAAGGAAGCAATTCTCGCAAAGCTGGGCACCTACAACGATTCCGAAGGCCAAGGTTTTGAAAACGGCACCACCGGTAGCTCGGAAGGCACCGCCGAAACCAGCGGCGCCTATACTCCCGACGACACGGACTACAACACTTTCAGCGCCGACCGCAAATTGCTCGCTCTGCAATCCGTGATGCAAGCAATGGGCAAAATCCCCCAAAAGAAGAGCCTGATCTACTTCAGCAACGGCATCACGCAATCCGGCGTGGACAACCAGTCCGCGCTTCGCGCGGCCACCGCGTCCGCTGTGAAAGCGAACGTCTCGATCTATCCCGTGGACGTGCGCGGTTTAAGCGCCTTCCCTCCGGGTGGTCAGGCGCAAGCCGCGAGTTTGCATGGTCAAGCCGCCTACAACGGCGCTGCGGTCCTCAACGATCTGAACGGTAATGCCGCGTCGCAGGAGACGCTCTACACTCTCGCGGCCGACACCGGCGGTAAAGCCTTCATGGATACCAACGACCTAAGCGGCGTCTTCAAGCAAGTCCAGAAAGATACCTCCGCCTACTACGTGCTCGGCTACACCAGCACCAATCACCTCAAAGACGGCCATTACCGCCGCCTCAAAGTCCAGGTCAACCGTCCGGACATCAAGCTCGAATACCGTCCCGGTTATTACGCCGGGCGCGATTTCGAACACATGAAGAAGGAAGACCGCGAAGAGCAACTCGAGAACGAATTGACCGCCGAATTACCGCAGACCGATGTCGCCGTGTACGCCGGTACGGCATTCTTCCGCCAGGACGATTCGCACTACTATCTTTCCGTGTCGCTGGTCGTGCCAGGCTCGCAGATTCCCTTCGTCCAGGAGAAAGACAAAGACAACGCCACGATCGACATCATCGGCATGGTCCTGGAAAGCGGCAAATTCCCCGTCGGACGCCAGCGCGACACCGTCAAACTCGCTGTCGACAGCGTCCAGCAGGTGCGTCGCAAAAATGTCCAGTACAACACCGCATTCGTCCTGCCCCCGGGCAGCTATCACCTGAAATTCATCGTCCGCGAGAACCGTTCCGGCCGCATGGGCTCATTCGAAACCGATGTGCGCATCCCCGATCTCCGCAAGACCCCGCTGCGCATGAGCAGCGTGGTGCTCAGCAGTCAGCGCGTACCGGTCACGCAAAAACGCAAAGGCTTCGATCCCCTCATCACCGAGCAGACACAACTCGTCCCGAGCGTCACGCACGTGTTTACCCAGGATCAGAAGCTTTATCTGCAGTACGAAGTCTATGATCCGGCGAAACCCAAACCCGATGCGGGCACCCCTTTCTCCACCGGCGGAAAGAAAAACGCACACCCGACCGTGCGCATCCTCACCAGCATTGAATTCCTGCAAGGCGACGCCAAAGTCTACGAAACCAAGCCGGTCGTCGCGGAGGAAATTACCGCTCCCGATCGCAAGGCCGTCACCTTCCAGATGGAGATTCCCCTGCAATCCCTCAAACCCGGTTTCTACACCTGTCAGATCAATGTCATCGACGACGCCAGCGGCAACTACGCCTTCCCTCGCTGGCCTATCCTCATCCGCGCCGCAAACACCCCCACTTCCGTCCAAACCATCCCTTCTGCTGCCAACTAGCCACAAAACGCGCCGCGCTGTGCAACTTGTCGAGCAAGCCGATTCCACGTTCATGATCGATGGCGAAATGGGGGCGGAGCAACGTCCCGATCTTCCCCCCATTCTGATGGGCATCTCCAAGCCCGTGCACCTGCGCGAGGAGTGGTGGCAACTTCGGAGGTACACGCCAAGTTAGAGCCAGTTGCCCGCCAGAGTTTCCGAGACGGGGTGCAGGCAAACCCACCGGACCGCCCAGGTGTGGCGTCTGTTTTGGGATGGTTTTTAGGGGAGCGGAACGCCAGGCATAGCAACGATTCCGGCCATGCGCAAGAGTTCCTGATATTCCGTCTCACTAATCGGCGAAATAATCAGCCGCACATTCTTTAGAAGCTTGATCTTTCGCAGCGCCGGATTGCCGCGCATCTCGACCAGCGAGATGGGTCTCGGCAGCTTGTCGAACGCCCGCAGGTCCGCAACCAGGTTGCGCCCGTCATAATCGTGCGGGTCGGGATATGGATCGCGCGTCACCTCGGCGATGGAATATAAGGCGCGCTCGGGAGCGGAGTGGTAGCAGAGCACACGGTCTCCCTTTTTGACCTGCCTCAAGGCGCGCACCGCGTCGGGTTT
>Ga0306924_10004498_pt1 | contig 13620 bp, 10 predicted proteins | sample sta12Can44000111_FD_203756 | JGI IMG/M metagenome (GOLD analysis project Ga0306924, IMG submission 203756) | Lab enrichment of tropical soil microbial communities from Luquillo Experimental Forest, Puerto Rico - statanox.12C.anox.44.000.111 (v2)... | ecosystem: Environmental > Terrestrial >... | reverse complement strand
GGCCACGGCAATAGGCGACGATCTCCTGATCCGACGGCAGCTCGGCAAGCCGCCGTTCCAACTGCGCCAATGGAATGTTCAGCGCTTCGGGCAAGTGGCGGTTGGCGAATTCGTCCGCGGGGCGGACATCGAGAACGGCCGCCGACCCGGCGCGTAAGCGGTCGAGCAATTCCTGGCGCGACACCGGCTCGAACTCGTCGCGCGCCCGGAAATAACTCGCCATTATCCTGGCGATTTCGGCGCTGTTGCGCTCGCCGACCCGGCTCAGCACAGTAAGCAATCCAACCACGACGTCGTCGCTGGCGAGCCGATAGTAGACGCGCTTGCCGTCGCGTCGGCCGACAACGAGTGCGGCCCGACGGAGCAGCTGCAGATGGCGGGAGGTGTTGGCCAGGGTCAGTCCCGCCCGCACGGCCAAATCCTCGACGCTGCGCTCGCCCTGCCCGAGATGCTCGAGCAGAGCGGGTTTGTCGATATCCGGATTGGCCCTTCGGTCGACACCTTTGGCGCGCCGGCGGCGGAGCAAGGCCCGGTTGTTCGAGGTCTACGGCTACGCGTTTCTGGCACACAAACCGAAATAGGCGAGGGCGGGCGCGATCTCTTTCAGGTCGCGCGCTCAGTTGCCCATCGGGAACCACGGTAGGTGCTCATCGGCGAATACGTGCCGGGTCGGCCGCAGTTCGCCCGCGCGGTCGAATGCGCCGAGATAGAAATGCGTCTCGGTCGGCAACCCCGCGCTTTCGCAAGTCAATGTCGATCCGCAGCGGGCGCAAAACCCGCGCCGGGTTCTTCCCGGCGTCGAATCGAACTTGGTTATCTCGCCTTGAGTGACCGTGTAAGCCGCGTGCTCGAATGCGACAAAGACCGAGGCAGGTGCGCCGCTATGCTTGCGGCAACTTTGGCAATGGCACCAATAAACACCTTTCGGTTGGCCCGTTGCAATAAAACGGACTGCGCCGCACAGGCAACCACCCGCGAATTGGTCGGTCGTGCCGCTCATGCTCTGATCCTCCATCGATCTCGTCAGGTCGTCCGATAGATATTACTCGCACGGGTGATGAGGCCGTCGCCCACCCGCGTCCCAACGGGTTCAAACCGCGGACGGGAGTGCGAACCCCGGGTCAATGGTGAACAGCTCCTGGGGTTGCGCAACACCGCGCAATGCATAGCGGCCGATCGACACCAGGTGCCGCCGCATTCCGCAGCCGAGCGTGTCGGCGAAACTCGCGGACAGCAGCAAATCCTGTTCGACCGAGCGGCTCATCGCGAGGATCCGGCTGACCTCGTTGACGGCCGGACCGATCACCGTGAAGTCGAGGCGGTCCTTGCTGCCGACATTACCGTAGAAGACGTCGCCGACATGCAGCGCCAGGTAGACCCGGGTGGTGGGCAAGCCGGCCTCCGAGCGGGTCCGGTTCAGCTTGTCTACGTCGCGGCGCAGCCGGGCAGCGGCGGCAAGCGCGGCGAGGCAGGCCTGCTCGCGGTCGTCGCCGGCAAAGATCGCGAGTGTCCCGTCGCCGATCAGCTTTAGCACATCACCGCCATGACCGTGGATGGCGGAGACGGCGACGTCGGCATAGTCGTTGAGGAGTGGAATGATCTGCTCGGGTGCCACGGTATCGGAAATGTGGGTGTAACCGTGCAGATCGCTCTCCCACAGCACCGCACCGATCTTCTCGGCCACACCCCGGACGATCCGCCCGCTCATAACCCGCCGTCCCGGGTCCCGCCCGAGATAGGTCTCCGCCAAGTTTCCCGCCATGCGAGCGAGCGACGCCGATTTGACCGCGAGGTTGAGAAACGGTGCCAGCCGCTGTACCGCGAGCACGTCGGCATCGTCAAACCCATCTGTCGCGTCGGTCGCCCAGGAGGAATAGACGCAATCCATCTCGCCGATCACCCCCTCCTCGGCAAAGCGGTGAATGAGCGCCAGGTAGTCCGTCATTCCCTCGTCGCGGGCCTGTTTGAAGCTGAGAAAATCGACCGGGTCACCCGCCACCAAGCGGCGCCGCAGCATCTTCTCGCCCGATTGCAGGAGATGAAAGAATACACTGCGCCGCCAGTTTTCCGCCGCTTCGCCCTCATTCGTACGTCCATACTCCACGACCTCGGCAGTTTCCGGCCTATCGGCGCGCCAGAGGATCGCGCGGCCTTCGTAAATCGGATGGAGCGTATCGAGAATGACCAGAGCGCGTGCCAGCGGAACGCCGGCCTCGACAACCCGCCGGCAGAAGCCGGCCATCAGCTCGCTCTCGGTTCGGCCGACCAACCCGGCCTCGGTCACCCAGGCGCTGAGCGCGTTCAAAGCCGCTTCGTCCATAAACCGGGTTCCTTTGCACTGTAGCGGCCAAAAAACCTGCGCGTCGAGATTATAGAGGGTAGGGCGGGCGCCGGCAGCCACCGCCCACGAACTGCTGCGAGACTACTTCGCCCGGGCGCAATGACGTAAAAGGGGTCGATCACAAACGCCATGAGAATGGGGAAGTTGCGATGAGCGACGTGTCCGGTCCACCGTTCCGTGCCGACCACGTCGGCAGTTTGCTGCGCCCGCCCGAATTGCTGCGGGCGCGCCAGGAACATCAGGGCGGTCGGCTCTCGGCCGAGGAGTTGCGCCGGGTCGAAGACCAAGCGATCCGCGATGTCGCCCGCATGCAGCAGGAGATCGGCCTCCAGGGGGTAACCGACGGCGAGTTTCGCCGCGGCTCCTGGCACATGGATTTTCTCTATCAGATCGGCGGAGTGGCCAAGACCGACCAGACGCTGCGCATCCAATTCAGAAACGAGGCGGGGCCGGTCGAGGCCGCACTCGGAGCCTTTCGTATCGGCCGGCGGCTCAGCCTCGACAAGCCAATCTTCGCCGAGGATTTCGCTTATCTGAAATCGGTGGCACCGGCCGGAACCGTCGCGAAACTGACGATCCCGTCGCCTTCGATGCTGCATTACCGCGGCGGCCGCGCGGTGATCGACCAGGCTGCCTATCCCGAGATGGATGCTTTCTGGTACGACCTCGCCGAGGTTTACCGGAAAGAGATCGCCGGTCTCGCCGCACTCGGCTGCACCTATCTGCAGCTCGATGACACGAGCCTCGCTTATCTCAACGACCCGGCACAGCGCGCCTATGTGACGAGCATCGGCGGCGACGGCGACAATCAGCACCTGACCAATATCCGGCTGATCAACGCCGCACTTGCTGGCAAGCCTCCGGGAATTACCGTGTGCACCCATATGTGCCGCGGCAATTTCCGCTCGTCCTGGGTGGCCGAGGGCGGCTATGACCATGTCGCCGAGGCATTGTTCGGCGAGCTCACGGTCGACGGCTTCTTTCTCGAATATGACGATGCGCGCTCCGGCGGGTTTGAGCCATTGCGCTTCGTGCCGCGCGAGAAAAAGCGCGTGGTTCTGGGCCTCGTCACAAGCAAACGCTCGGCGCTCGAAAGCAAGGACGAGCTGAAGCGCCGGATCGACGAGGCAGCGAAATACGTGCCGCTCGACCAGCTATGCCTGAGCCCACAATGCGGCTTTTCGTCGACCGTCGACGGCAATGCCCTGACGATCGAAGAGGAACGGGCCAAGTTGCGCCTTGTCGTCGACACCGCCCGCGAAGTCTGGGGCTGAATATTCCGCCTGAACTGGAGAACGCCGGTATGCGAGCGATGCAGATCATCGAATGGGGAAAACAGCTGGAAGCGCGGGAGTATCCTGACCCCGAGCCCAAAGGCGAGGAGGTGCTGCTACGCGTCGAGGCGGCGGGTGTGTGCCACAGCGACGTCCATATCTGGGATGGATATTTCGATTTGGGCGGGGGGCAGCAGATCTCGCTCGAATCGCGCGGGGTGCATCTGCCATTTACGATGGGGCACGAGATCGCGGGCGAGGTGGAGGCACTCGGGCCGCAGGCCTCGGGCATCAAGGCCGGCGACAAGGTAGTGGCCTACCCGTGGATCGGTTGCGGGGAATGCGCAGTGTGTCGCAAAGGAGAGGAGCTGCTCTGCCTCAATCCGCGTACCCTCGGTACCCGGCGCGCCGGCGGTTATGGCACGCACGTGATCGTGCCGCATGGGCGCTATCTGCTGCCGCATCAAGGAGTGCCGCAGGACCTCGCCGCGACCTACACTTGCTCCGGCATCACCGCCTTCTCGGCGCTCAAAAAGACGCGCGGGCATTTGGGCGCCGACGACCATCTGGTCATTATCGGCGCTGGCGGTGTCGGCGGCAGTGCCGTGCACCTCGCATCAGCTGCGGTGGCGGGCAAGATCATCGTCGCCGACATCGACGCGCAAAAGCGCGCACAAGCCCGCCAGATGGGCGCCGTCGCCACCATCGACAACGCGGCACCCGATGCTGTCAAGCAGGTGATGGAGGCGACCGGAGGCGGTGCGGCCGCGGCGATCGACTTTGTCGGTTCGCCAAAGACAATGGAGTTTGGCGTCAACATCCTGCGCAAAGGGGGCAAGCTTGTCATGGTCGGGCTCTACGGCGGCGCCTACCCGATCTCGACCGTGCTGTTCCCGTTCAAGATGATGACCCTCGAGGGCTCCTATGTCGGCACGCTCGAAGATCTTCGGGAGCTGCTTACACTCGTTCAGGCGGGGAAGGTGCCGCCGATCCCCCTCGAGACGCGGCCCGCCGACCAGGCGAGCGCGGCGCTCAGCGACCTGAAAAACGGCGGGAAGGTGCGAGGACGGGTGGTGCTGCACCATTAAGCTAAAGAACCAGTCTATCGTCGGCCCGGTCGTAGACTCCCCACTCACGCGGGGACGCGCCGACAATCCTCTGCCTCGGCCGACCATGCCTCGGACATCTGGCGCGCACGCAACAGGTTAGGCGGCGTAACCACCTCTGGTGTCGCGCCCCAGGCGACACATTCTCGCGCAATCAGCAAGGTGTCGGGGAAATGCGCGCGAACCTGGTCGAGGTCGTGAAGGACCGCAGCAACGGTCCGGCGTTCTCGATGCCAGCCCTCGACCAACAAAAGCAGATCTTCGCTGGTCCGCCAATCGACCGAGGCGAATGGCTCATCGAGCAGGATCAGCTCGGCATCCTGTACGATCAGCCGAGCGAAGAGGACGCGCTGGAACTGACCGACTGAAAGCGTCTCGACAGGCCGGCGTTCGAACCCGTCGAGACCGACGGCGAAGAGTGCCTGGCGCGCCGACCTGCGCATCTTCTCGGTCGCGGCTCCTGCCCAGCCGATTCGCTGCCAATGCCCAAGCAGCACAGTGTCGATCACCGAAATCGGAAACCGTCTGTCGATCTCGGCCTGCTGCGGCAGATAGGCAATCCCGCCGCGGCCGAGATCGGCTCGTTCGATTGCGCCTTCTGCGGGCCGCATCTGGCCGACGATCCCTTTTAAGAGTGTGCTTTTCCCAGCGCCATTGGGGCCGACAATGGCGGTCAAAGAGCCGCGCGCCAGTGTCCCGTTCAAATGATGTACTGCGGGATGGCGCTCGTAGGTCAAGGTGAGGTCGCGGAAGACGACAGCGCTCTCCGCGGCAACGCTCATGACAAGGCCCACCAGATCGCCAGCCAGAGGAGGCTCGCCGCGAAGATGGCCCAGATTAGCCTTTCGGCGACGCTTTGCTCGAGCAGGCCGCGCTGCAGAAGACCTCGAACCGGACGAAGGCGCGGCCGCGCGATCACGATTGGAACGCAACTAATCGGCGGCGGCTCGGCCGCGCACTTTCGTACGGCCGTTGGCAAAGCGTTCGTTCAGCCGACTTACGACCCGCGGACTGACGAAATGCGAAACGTCACCGCCGAGAGCGCCGATTTCCTTGACGAAGCGCGACGAGATGAACTGAAAGCGGTCTGAGGCCATCAAAAACACGGTCTCGATGTCCGGGTTCAACCGGGCGTTCATGCCAGTCATTTGAAACTCGTACTCGAAATCCGACACGGCGCGCAGGCCGCGGACGATGACGCTCGCGCCGACCGATTTGGCGAAGTGCATCAAGAGGCCGTCGAATGCGCGCACTTCAATGCGCTCGGCGTCACCGTTCTCGAGATGAGCGACCTCGTCGCGGACGATCTCGACCCGCTCGTCGGTGGCAAACAACGGCCCTTTCCCGTCGTTGCGGGCAACCCCCACAACTAAGCGGTCGACGATCCGGATCGCTCGCCGGATGATGTCCGTATGTCCGTTGGTGATCGGGTCGAAGGTGCCCGGATAGATCCCGATCCGCTGCTGGGTCATTTGTCCCCCTCATTGCTTTGTCGATTTTCTGCGGAATCGTCCGATCCGTTTGCCTCTCCGTTCTCCTCGGAGTCCTCGGGAAGTCGGGCCACCGAAACAACCCGCTCGCCCTCGCCCACCTTGAAGATCACCACCCCTTGGCTGCGTCGCCGGGCGATGCGGATGTCGTCGACCGGACACCGGATCACCATCCCGCCATCAGTAACCAGCATGACCTGGTCGTTGTGCCCGACCGGAAAGACGGCGACGATCGCATCGTTGCGGCGGCTTAGATCCATATTGTCGATGCCCTGTCCGCCGCGCCCGGTGATCCGGTAGTCGTAGGCCGAGCTCCTGACCCCAAAGCCTTTCTCGGTCACGCTGAGCACGAACTCCTCGCGCTGGGCCAGATCGGCGTAGGCTTCCTCAGAGATCGAGCTTTCGTCGCCGGCGGGTTCGCCCTCGGCTTCATCGGGTTCGATCGGCATCTCGGAAACGGTCTCGCCTTCCTCCTCGGTTTGCCGCCGCCGCCGTGCTGCGAGGCTCAGATAGGCGTTGCGCTCGTCGGGGGCGATCTCTTCATGGCGCAGGATCGACAAGGAGATCACTTGATCGTCGCCGAGCAGCCGAATACCGCGGACCCCGACCGAGGAGCGACCGGCGAAGACCCGCACGTCGCTGACCGGAAAGCGGATCGATTTGCCGTTGCGGGTGGCAAGCAGCACATCGTCGGCCTCGGTGCAGGTGGCGACCGCGATCAGCCGGTCATCGGCATCCTCCCCTTCGAACTTCATGGCGATCTTGCCGTTCGCCATGACGTTGCCGAAATCGGAGAGGGCGTTGCGCCGGACATAGCCGTTTGCGGTGGCGAACACCACCGCGAGATCGGCCCAGCTCTCCTCGTCCTCTGGCAGCGGCATGACCGTCGATATCGTTTCACCGGCTGGCAAACTGGGCAGCAGATTGATCATCGGCCGGCCCCGCGATTGCGGGGTGCCGACCGGCAGGCGGTGGACCTTGAGCTTGTAGACACGTCCCGAGGACGTAAAGAACAGCACCGGCGCGTGTGTCGAGGCGACAAACACCTGGTTGAGAAAATCTTCCTCGCGGATGGCCATGCCGGCCCGTCCGCGACCGCCGCGGCGTTGCGCGCGATAGGTCGACAACGGCACCCGCTTGATGTAGCCGGCATGGCTCACCGTCACCACCATCGCCTCGCGCTGGATCAGCGCTTCGATGTCGGCTTCGAACTCGACATCCTCGATCGCGGTTCGGCGCGGTGTCGCAAACCGCTCCTTGATCGCCAGCAGCTCGGCGCGCAACACCTCGATCAGACGCGAGCGCGAGCGCAGGATCTCGAGATATCCGGCGATCTCGCCGATCAGACCCCGCAACTCCTCGGCGATCTTGTCGCGCTCGAGCCCGGTCAGGCGCTGCAGCCGCAAATCGAGAATGGCGCGCGCCTGCTCGTCTGACAGACGGTAAGTGCCGTCCGCGGTAACCTCGCGGCCGGGCTCGCCGACCAGCGCCACCAGCGGCGCCACATCGGCGGCGGGCCAGGCGCGGCCGACCAGGCCCGCCCGCGCAGCCGCCGGATCGGGCGCATTGCGGATCAGTGCGATGACCTCGTCGAGATTGGCGACCGCGATCAATAGCCCGAGCAGAATGTGCGCCCGCTCCCGCGCTTTGGCGAGAAGGTGGCTGGTCCGCCGGGTGATCACCTCCTCGCGAAACCCGACAAAGGCGGCGATGACGTTGCGCAAAGTCAACAGCTCTGGCCTGCCGCCACTCAGCGCCAGCATGTTGACGCCAAAGCTCGTCTGCAGCGCAGTGTGACGGTAGAGCTGGTTGAGAACGATGTCCGGCTCGGCGTCACGTTTGAGCTCGATAACAACGCGCACGCCTTCGCGATCGCTCTCGTCGCGAAGATCCGATATGCCCTCGATCAGCTTCTCGCGGACCATCTCCGCGATTCGCTCGATCAGCTTCGCCTTGTTGACCTGATACGGGATCTCGGTGCAGACGATCGCCTCGCGGTCCCTGCGCACCTCTTCGATATGCGTCTTGCCGCGCATGATGATCGCGCCGCGTCCGGTCTTGTAGGCGGCGTGCGTTCCGGCACGTCCCATGATGATCCCGCCGGTCGGGAAATCGGGTGCGGGGACATGCTCCATCAGCTCTTCGACGGTGATCGCGCAGTTGTCGAGATAAGCGCAGCAGGCGTCGATGACCTCGCCCAGGTTGTGCGGCGGGATGTTGGTCGCCATGCCGACCGCGATCCCTTGAGCACCGTTGACCAACAGGTTTGGGAAGCCGGCCGGCAATACCTTTGGTTCGCGCTCGGTCTCGTCATAATTCGGCTGAAAATCGACGGTGTCGTTGTCAAGATCGTCGAGCAGCGTGTCGGCGACGCGGGCGAGCCTAGCCTCGGTGTAGCGGTAGGCCGCCGGCGAATCGCCATCCATCGAGCCGAAATTGCCCTGCCCGTCGATCAGCGGCAGGCGCATCGCAAAATCTTGCGCCATCCGCACCATGGCGTCGTAGATCGCAAGCTCGCCATGCGGGTGATATTTGCCGATCACGTCGCCCACAATGCGGGCGGATTTACGATAGCCGCGGTTCCACTCGTTGCCGTTGACCTTCATCGAGTAGAGGATGCGGCGATGGACGGGCTTCAGCCCGTCCCGGACGTCGGGGAGCGCCCGCGCCACGATCACGCTCATCGCGTAATCGAGGTACGAGCGTTTCATCTCGTCTTCGATCGTGACAGAGGTTATGTCGGGGGCGGACGGTGGTGCGGAAGAGACGGCCACGGCTTCTCGATAGGGGCTTCAACAAAATCGCGGCACACACCACAGAGGCGCTACCGCGATGCTAGATATAAGCATTTTGACAGGAGATTACCGCATTTCGCAGGTGCGAACAACCAACCGGCTGGTTGTAACTCTTCGTCGCGCCCATCCTAGAGGCGCGAGGCGGCTGTCACTCAGATCCGAACGAGATGGATTTCAATCAACGGCCGCTTGCCGAAGCGATCGTTGATAGCTCGGCGCAAAACGCGCCTCACCGTATCGCGCACACCATCATCGTCGCGGCGCGGTCCAGCCGGTAGCTGGTCGAAACCGCGCTCAAGGGCATCGCGCAAAAAAGGTAGAGCTGTGCTCCCTGCGGCATCCTCTACCAAACCGATCAGACTGATAGCGGGCGGCGCAACAAGCCGGCCCTGGCGGTCGAGGACCAAAGTGACGACAGCGCTCCCGTTCAGGATGACCCGCTGTCGGTCTTTTAGTGCAGCCCCGCCAACCGGCAAGAGGCCTTTGCCGTCGCTCGCGAGCCGGCCGACCGGGACCTCGTCGACGATCGCCGCGCCGTTCGGTGTGAGCCTCACCATGTCGCCATTCTGGATGACGAGTGGCTGCTGAACCTGACACTCCTTGGCAAGATTGGCATGGGCGACCAGATGGCGTGCCTCGCCGTGAACCGGAATCGCCACTCGTGGTCGGACCATCTGATACATGCGCACGAGCTCGTCGCGCGCAGGATGGCCCGAGACGTGGACAAAATGATCCTCCTCGGTGACAATCTCGATCCCGAGCCGGACCAACGCGTTCTGCAGCCGGTTGATCGCCTTCTCGTTCCCGGGAATGATCCGCGACGAGAAGATCACGACATCCCCCGTCTCGAGCAAGATGTTAGGATGGTCCTCGCGGGCGATCCTGGCGAGCGCCGAGCGCGGCTCCCCCTGGCTGCCGGTGCAGATCAGCACGATCTTGTCGCGCGGCAGGTAGCCAGCCTCGTCCTCGGTCAGAAATCGTGGCAAATCCGCAAGATAGCCGTTCTCACGGGCAGCCTTGTCGATCCGCCACAGCGACCGTCCGACAAGAGCCACCTCACGGCCGTGTGCCGCCGCGGCCCGAGCGATGGTTTCCAAACGTGCGACGTTCGAGGCGAAACAGGCGACTGCAACCCGCGCGTCATAGCGGCCGACGAGATCGATCAGCGATCGACGCAGATCCGCTTCCGAGCCGGAGGTGCCTGGACGCAACGCGTTTGTCGAGTCGCCGATCATCGCCAGAACACCATCGTCGCCGAGCCGGCGCAGCGCCGCTTCGTCCGAAGTCGAGCCGATCAGCGGATCCGGGTCGAACTTCCAATCACCGGTGTGCAGCACCGTCCCAACCGGCGTGCGCAACGCCACTGCATTGGGTTCGGGGATCGAATGAGTGAGTGTGATCAGTTCGAGGTCAAACGGGCCGACTGTGAACCGGCTGGACATCGGCACCACATTGATCCTGACCTTGTCGGCGATGCCCGCCTCGACGAGCTTTGCACGCAGCAATGACGCGGTGAACGAAGTTGCCCAGACTGGACAACGCAGCTCTTTCCATAAATAGGGAATGGCCCCGATGTGGTCCTCATGCGCGTGCGTCGCCACGATCCCGAGCAACCTGTCGCGCCGCTCGACGATGAAGGCGGGATCGGGCATGACGACTTCCAGCCCCGGCTGAGAATCGTCCCCGAAGGTGACCCCGCAGTCGAGGATGAGCCAATCGCCGGCATAACCGTAGAGGTTAAGGTTCATGCCGATCTCGCCCGCACCGCCGAGCGAGACAAAAAGCAGGGCACCAGGCTCGCCGTCCGCCGAATGCATCCCCGATTGGTAGGGAAGATCGTTCATTGCGAGCGGTTGCGGCGGTAGATCAGGCGGAGCCCCCAAAGGGTCAGATCGGGATCGACGCGATCGATGACCGACGTAGCCCCGTCGAAGAGAGCGGCCAGGCCGCCGGTGGCGACGACACCCATAGGTGCGCCGAATTCTTGCTTGACGCGTTCGACGAGCCCTTCGATGAGCCCCACATAGCCCCAAAAGATGCCCGATTGCATACAGGCGATGGTGCTGGTGCCGATGACCCGTTCGGGGCGCTGGATCGGCACGCTCGGTAATTTGGCGGCAGCGAGGTGCAGCGCCTGGTTCGACAGGTTGATCCCCGCCGCGATGATACCGCCGCGATAGTCGCCATCGGCATCGACGACGTCGAAATTGGTCGTTGTGCCAAAGTCGACCACGACGAGCGGCGTCGTGAAGCGATCGTGGGCGCCGACGGTGTTGCACAGCCGGTCGGCGCCGACCTCCTCAGGCCGGTCGACGACGGCGCGGGCGCCGAGTTCAACGCCGGCCTCGCCGACCAGTAGCGGCTCGCTGCCACAATAATGGCGACAAAGCCGTCGCAGGTTGAAATTGGCCTCGGGGACGACGCTCGCGATGATGGTGCCAGTGATCTGGTGTCGCATCAGGTTTTCGAGTGCCAGCATATGGTCGAGCCAAACAACGTACTCGTCAGCAGTGCGCCGGACATCGGTGGCGGCTCGCCAAGCGCCCTTAAGCCGATCGCCCTCCCACACAGAGAACACAGTGTTGGTGTTATTGGCGTTGATTGCGAGAAGCATGGCGCCTCATCAGCGGGTGGCCGGGAAGATTTCGCCAGCGGCGACGCGCCGGAACTCTCCCGCGTTCTCCAACAGGAGCGCGCCTTGCTGATCTATGTCGATGAACCGGCCGTGCAAGGTGGTGGGCCCCAGGCGCAACCGGATCGCCTCGCCGAGAGCCATCGCCCGCGCACGCCAAGCTGTGCGTATCGGCGCGAAGCCCTCTTCGCGCCAGCGCCGCTCCCATGCTTGGAAATGGTGGGCAAACCCCTCGAGCGCCGCGCTTGGGGAGACTGTCCCGAGATCCTCTTCGGCGATCGATGTGGCCGGAAACTCCGTGTCTCGCGGCGACGAGGCCAGATTGATGCCGACACCGATGACGACAAACGCCGGGGCCTCATTCTCGCCGAGCTCAGTTTCCAGCAGAATTCCGGCTATCTTGCGCTCGCCCAGCAGCACGTCATTCGGCCATTTGTAGCAGAGCGCATCGAGCTGTCTCTCGGTGGTCGAAGTTAGCGTTGTGCCGACAGCCAATGCCGCGACGAAACCAAGCTGCGCTGCCTGATCTATGGAACAACGAGGTCGCAAGATTAGCGAAGCGTAGAGATTACCCGGCGGAGAGGCCCAGGTATGTCCGCGCCGCCCGCGGCCGCCGGTCTGCTCCAGAGCCCATACGAGGGTTCCCTCTGGCGCACCGTTGCGGGCCAAACGCTTTGCTTCGTCGTTGGTGCTGCCGATCGATTCGCAGAAAACCAGCCGGTAACCCTGGGGCAGAGCCGGCTGGAATCGGGTCATGGCGCGAAGAGTGCCGCAGCGGCGGCTTCAGCGCCGGCGAAGATTGGACCTGGTAACACGAAGAAGAACAGCGTGACGACCGCTGTGACGAACAGCACGCCTTTGAGTTCTGCAGTCAGTGGGCGATCGAAGGCACCTGCGGGTTCGTCGAAATACATGACCTTGACTATCCGCAGATAATAAAACGCTGAAACAACGCTGGCTAGCACGCCAATGACGGCCAGCCCGGCCAGTTTTGCATCGATCGCCGCGAAGAAGATGTAAAGCTTCGCAAAGAACCCGGCCGTCGGCGGGACCCCGGCCAGAGAGAACAAGAAGATTCCGAATGCCAGTGCTAAGGCCGGGCGGGTCCGCGACAGCCCCGCCATGTCCGCGATTTCTTCGAGCATCTGCCCCTGCCGGCGCATGCACAAAATCACTGCCCAAGCGCCGACATTCATGAACAGATAGATTGCCAGATAGACAAGCGTGCCGCGGATCCCCTCCGTCGTGCCGGCAGCGAGCCCGATCAGCAAATAGCCGACGTGGCCGATCGAACTGTAGGCCATCAGCCTCTTGATGTTGTGCTGGGCGACCGCGGCGACGGCGCCGAACACCATCGAGGCAATCGACAGAAAAACGATGATCTGGCGCCACTCACCGACAAGCGGCCCAAACGGCGCAATCATAAAACGGATGAACAGGCCGAGCGCTGCCATCTTGGGGGCGAGGGCGAAAAACATGCTGACCGGGGTGGGCGCACCCTCATAAACATCGGGTGTCCACATGTGGAACGGCACCGCCGAAACCTTGAAGGCCAAGCCCACGGCGACGAAGACGACACCGACAATAACACCTACCGACGACGTGGCGCCGCTGGCCATCAGGTTGCTGAGATAGGCAAAAGCGGTGGTGCCGGTAAATCCGTAGATCAGCGATATGCCGTAAAGCAGCATCCCAGACGATAGCGCGCTGAGCACGAAGTATTTAAGCCCAGCCTCACTCGAGCGCACCGAATCTCGATTGAAGCTGGCAACGACGTAGAGCGGCAAATTCTGAAGCTCGAGGCCGATGTAGAGCGTAATCAGATCATTGGCCGAGATCATCGCCATCATCCCGGTCGTCGACAGCAGCACGAGAACCGGGAATTCGAAACGGGCGATCGCCTGATCCTCGTTGTAGTGCATCGCTAACAGAATCGTCACCGCCGAGCCAATCAGCACCAACGCTTTCATGAACAGAGCGAA
>Ga0306924_10004496_pt1 | contig 13623 bp, 13 predicted proteins | sample sta12Can44000111_FD_203756 | JGI IMG/M metagenome (GOLD analysis project Ga0306924, IMG submission 203756) | Lab enrichment of tropical soil microbial communities from Luquillo Experimental Forest, Puerto Rico - statanox.12C.anox.44.000.111 (v2)... | ecosystem: Environmental > Terrestrial >... | reverse complement strand
TAGGATGACGATATCCGCACGCGCCCGCTACTCCGGCTACCGGTTCCCCGCCGAGATCATCAGCCACGCCGTCTGGCTGTATTTCCGCTTCCCGCTCGGGCTGCGTATGGTAGAGGAGTTGCTAGCCGCCCGCGGCATCATCGTCAGCCACGAAACGGTGCGGCAATGGGCACGCAAATTCGGCCAGCCGTTCGCCAACCGGATCCGTCGTCCCGCGCATCGGTGACAAATGGCATTTCGATGAGGTCGTGCTCAAAATCGCCGGGGTGAAGCACTGGTTGTGGCGCGCCGTGGACCAGACCGGCATCGTGCTCGATGTTCTGGTCCAACGCCGACGCGACAAGCAAGCGGCCAAGCGGTTGTTGCGCAAACTGCTGAAGAAGCAGATGCGGCCACCCCGCGTCCTGATCACTGACAAGCTGGCCAGCTATGGCGCGGCAAAGCGGGAGGTTATGCCCAGCTATAGAGCATCGCCAGCACAAGGGACTGAACAACAGAGCAGAGAATTCGCACCAGCCGACGCGCCGACGAGAGCGGCAAATGAAGCAGTTCAAATCGGCCGGTCAGGCACAGCGCTTCCTGTCAGCCCACGACCAGATCAACAACCTCTTCCAGCTCCGGCGCGATCATGTCACTGCCGCGGACCGTAGAGCCTCCAGAACCCAAAAATTCCAAGTCTGGGCAGAAATCTGTAGCACGGGTTGGCAATAAATCGCCAACGCCCTGCCAGCCCCATGCATCCCCGCTGACCCCACCTGACAAGTTGACGGTGCCCCTCGGATACTGGTGCCATCCGTCTCCTCTACCTTGCGATGTTGATCATCGCCACTGGATTGATTTTCCTCGGTTATTTCGGCAGTTAGATACCGCAGTCCGATGCACGGCCGCCCAGCCTCCCTATCCCTGCAGGCTCGCGGGTTGCGTCGGATCACGCTCCTAGTGCCGGTGGGCTGTGCCGAGCGCCTTTTGCTGCTCGCACGGGAGCTTCGTGGTCGCCAAAGGGCTGGAACGGCCGGTGTCACGCCTGGATGGCGAAGGCTGAGCCCAAGCGCTGAGCTGTTCATTGATCTGGACAGTGGCGCTCGGTGCGCTGTTAGGGACACTGGGGCACTCGGGGCAGAGCGCTATTATTGGACTGTCTCAGCGTTCGGCGAACATCAGGTCGCGGAAGGGCGTACTGGAGAGCTTAGTGAGGCACGGTCACAGGCTGAGGCGACCCTTGGGGCCTACATGGGCGGCGTGCGCGAGCTGCCGAGAGATGATAGCGGGAAGGTCTGAAGGAAAACGGTCCCGACAATATTTGGAGCCATTCGATCGGCTGGCCCACCCGGCCTCGGTGTAGTGCATCTCTGGGAGCGGGCGGTCACGTGTCAGAACGCGGGTCTATGGCTGGTCAGGCCCATCAGCTCGAGTGCCGCACGCCCCAGGAGACCATATGGATTGCCGAGGGTCTCCGGCAGTTCGAAGTGGTTGTAGTTCTCGCCGACCAGCAGCTGTACCTTCTTGCCGGCGGCTTCGACCGCAGCGGCGAATTCGCGGTTCTGGCGCTGGAATTCGGGGGTCTCGCAGGTGCCGTAGGCGACGATTAACGGCGCTTGCCACCGGTCGAGATGCCGTATTGGGCTCAGCGCCGCGACCGTCACATCGTCGAACTTGACGTAGTTGCTGCGCGCCGACAGCCGCACCGGCGTCAGATCGTACATGCCGCTGATGCACATGCCGCCTTTGATGATGTCGCCGGGCAGGCCGAAGTCGCGCTGCCAATTGGTGGTCTGCGCGACTGCGGCGAGATGCCCGCCCGAGGATTGGCCCCCCAGATAGAGCCGGTTCGGGTCGCCGCCGAATTGGGTGGCATTCCGGTGTACCCAAGCAACGGCGCGGCGGACCTGATTAGCTAGCACCATCAAGCTGCCACCGACATCCTGCACCCAAGCAAAGTCAGGTACGACATAATGGGCCCCGGCGGCGAGGAACATCTCGGCCGGACCCGCGAAATCCTTCGAACGCCCGCTGCGCCAGGCGCCACCATGGATGAAGACGAAAACCGGTGCCGGGGCGCGTGCGGTGCGGTAGATGTCGAGCCGCTCGATCTCGACCGGTCCGTAAGCGACGCGCTCGGGCTCGCCGATACGCCGGCGCACCGTTTCGCTGTCGCCGATCCGGCGCTTGATCAGCTGCTCGCGGTTCGGCGCGTAGGCCGCCTGGTTATACGCCGCGTCGAGTGCGGCCTGGTCGTAGTCGAGGAATACTGGCGGGCCTTTTTCGGGCATCGCACCCCGCTATTTGTGCTGGTCGCCGCGATCGGCCCTGACCAAAGGAGAGGGTAGGATGAAGCTTTACACATATTACCGCTCGCAGGCGAGCTTCCGCGTGCGCATCGCGCTGAACCTCAAGGGCATCGCGCGCGACGACAGCTTCCTGCACCTCGAAAAGGGCGACCAGTTCGCCGCCGCGTACCGGGCGATCAACCCGCAGATGGTCGTGCCGACCTTGATCGATGGCGACGTCAAATTATTCCAATCGCTGGCCATTCTCGAATACCTGGAAGAGAGATATCCGGAGCCGCCCCTATTGCCGGCCGACCCGGTGGCCCGGGCCTGGGTGCGCGGGATCGCTTTGATCAACGCGGCAGACTCGCATCCGCTGATCGTGCCGCGTGTTCGGCACTATGTGACAGACGTGCTGAAGGTCAGCGACAAGCAACGGCTCGCCTGGATCCGGCATTGGCTCGGCGCAGGCCTCGAGGCGATCGAGGCGCTGCTCGCCGAACATTCTTCAAGCGGGGTCTTTTGTCATGGCGACGGGCCGACCATCGCGGATATCTGCCTGGTCACGCAGGTAACGCCGGCCAAGACCTTCAACCTCCCACTCGACCCTTATCCGGGGGTCATGCGCATCTATGAAAATTGTATGGCCATTCGGGCTTTTGCCGATGCCCATCCGGCAAAGCAGCCCGACGCGGAATAAGGATTCAATGTATCCAACGAGAAGAATATATCCCAAACAAAGAAACTGATGAGCGCAATACTACCAATTCGAGGCGCGAATGCGCCAGGATCCGACCGCGTGAGTGCTTGAAGGCGCTGACATCGCAATCTATCCTATTCCAATCTCTCGCACAGCGGGCCAACCGCGCATTAGAGATGTTCGATAGACTTAGGGAGGAACCCCATGAAATTTCGACCGTTGCAGGATCGCGTCCTCATCCGCCGCATCGAGGAGGAGGAGAAGACGGCAGGCGGCATTATCATCCCCGATACCGCCAAGGAAAAGCCGATGGAAGGCGAAATCATTGCCGCCGGGCCAGGCACCCGCGGTGATGACGGCGAGCTACAACCGCTCGATGTCAAAGTCGGGGACCGAGTGCTGTTCGGAAAGTGGTCGGGAACCGAGATCAAGATCGACGGCGAGGATTTTGTCGTTGCAAAGGAGAGCGACATCATGGGCGTGGTCGAAGAGACTGCGTCGCGCAAGGTTGCGTGAGGGGAGGAGACCATGGCGGCAAAGGAAATCCGGTTTCACACCGATGCGCGCGAGCGGATGTTGCGCGGCATCGATATTCTGTCAAACGCGGTGAGGGTGACGCTAGGTCCGAAAGGCCGCAACGTCGTGCTCGACAAATCCTTTGGTGCACCGCGCATCAGCAAGGATGGGGTCACCGTCGCCAAGGAGATCGAGCTCGCCGACAAATTTGAAAACATGGGCGCGCAGATGGTGCGCGAGGTGGCCTCGAAGACGAGCGACGCCGCTGGCGACGGCACGACGACTGCCACCGTCCTCGCCGCGACAATCGTGCGCGAGGGCGCCAGGGCGGCTGCTGCGGGCATGAACCCGATGGATCTGAAGCGCGGTATCGATCGAGCAGTAGGCGCTGTCGTTGCCGACATCGAAAAGCGCTCGAGGAAGGTGTCGACCAACGACGAGATCGCCCAGATCGGCACGGTCTCGGCTAATAACGACAGCGAGATCGGCCGGATGATCGCCGAAGCGATGCAAAAGGTCGGCAACGAAGGCGTGATTACCGTCGAAGAGGCCAAATCGCTCGAGACCGAACTCGACGTGGTCGAGGGCATGCAGTTCGACCGCGGCTATGTCAGCCCCTATTTCGTGACCAATGCCGAGAAGATGTTGGCCGAGTTGGACGAGCCCTACATCCTGCTTCACGAGAAGAAGCTGTCGAGCCTGCAGTCGCTGCTGCCGCTGCTCGAAGCGGTTGCCCAGTCGGCGAAGCCTCTGCTGATCGTCGCTGAAGACGTCGAAGGCGAAGCGTTGGCCACCCTCGTCGTCAACAAGCTGCGCGGCGGTCTCAAAGTGGCCGCAGTCAAGGCGCCTGGGTTTGGTGACCGGCGCAAGGCGATGCTCGAGGACATGGCCATCCTAACCGGCGGCCAAGTCATCAGTGAGGACCTCGGCATCAAGCTCGAGAACGTCACACTCGACATGTTGGGCAAAGCCAAGCGGATCCGGGTCGAGAAGGAGAACACGACGATCATCGATGGCGGCGGTAAGAAAGACGACATCCAAGGCCGGTGCACGCAGATCCGCCAGCAGATCGAGGAGACGACCTCGGATTACGATCGCGAGAAGCTCCAGGAGCGCCTGGCGAAGCTGGCGGGCGGCGTCGCAGTGATCCGCGTCGGCGGGGCCACCGAGGTCGAGGTGAAGGAGAGAAAGGATCGGGTCGACGACGCTACCCACGCGACGCGAGCCGCGGTCGAGGAGGGAATCGTACCCGGCGGCGGCGTCGCTCTCCTGTACGCCGCCAAGGCCCTTGATGGGCTGACACCCGAGAACAACGATCAAAAAGTCGGCATCGACATCGTCCGGCGCGCGTTGCAGTCACCGGTTCGGCAAGTCGTCGAAAACGCCGGAGCCGATGGATCGATCGTGGTCGGGAAGCTGCTCGACGCCAACGACCCCAACCGCGGCTTCGACGCGCAATCCGGTGAGTATGTCGACATGGTCAAAGCCGGCATCATCGACCCGACCAAGGTGGTGCGGCTGGCTCTGCAGAACGCCGCCTCGGTCGCGGGTCTGCTCGTCACGACCGAAGCGATGGTGGCCGAAAAGCCCGAGAAGAAGACCACATCCGCGATGCCGCAGGGTGGTATGGGCGGCATGGACGACTTCTAACTGGAAAGACCAGCCGAGGGTGTGTGGCCGACATCCTGCCAGAGGGGGTCGGCTTTTTCTCTCGGCGAGTTAAGCTATTTTGAGACACTGTAGGTGCTCGGCGGACGCCACCACGCTACCACCGTACGGCTACCACTCTGGACACTCCGGCTATTACGGAATGCCCAGGCTATTATGGATACCCTCGCAGATACGCTGATCTCACCGAGGATCCCTTGTTTCCGCCGAGCCGAATTGTCTGCCTCACCGAAGAGACCGTCGGGACGCTGTACTTGCTCGGCGAGCAGGATCGCATCGTCGGGATCTCCGGCTATGTCGTGCGCCCGCCAGAGGCTCGCCGTGAGAAGCCGCGCGTCAGCGCCTTCACCTCGGCGAATACCGATAAGATCCTCGCTCTCCATCCCGACCTCGTCCTGACCTTCTCCGATCTCCAGGCGGACATCGTCGCCGATCTGATCGGCCGCGGGCTCAACGTCCACGCGTTCAATCAACGGACCATCGCGGGGATCCTCGATATGGTCCGGATGCTCGGCGCGATGGTGGATGCAGGTAGGCGAGCCAAGGAGCTTGTCGCCACGCTTGAAGCCGGCCTAGTCCAAGCCCGAGCCCGGGCGGAATGCTTACCGAAGCGGCCGAGGGTGTTCTTCGAGGAGTGGGACGATCCGCTGATCTCCGGAATTGGATGGGTCTCTGAGCTTATCGAGATCGCCGGCGGCATCGACATCTTCGCCGATCTCAAAAATCAGGGCGCGGCTAAGGACCGTATCGTGAGAATAGAGGAGGTGGTCGAGCGAGCGCCCCCCTAACCGGCCATCACCCCGCGCCCGCCCGACCCTCACAGAAACGTTGAGAGCGGGCTTTTGGTGCGAAGCCGCTCTCGGCTCCCCGGCAAAGCCGGCGGCCCCGGCCGTCCCGAATCAACCGATAGCGCCGGTCAGCATGGGACCAAATGGAACATAGCGCTCGCCGTCGAAGCGCCTCATCTGGGCCTGCCTGATCGGTGCGAAATTTGTCGGGCTGGTGTTGATCGTGATGCCGGGCAACAGCATCGGCAGTTCGAGATTGTGCAGGTTGGCCGCCTGCTTCATCACGTCCTCGCGGGTCAGCTCATCGCCGCACTGCTTGAGGACCTGGACTGTCGTCTCGGCAATCGACTGGCCGTAGACGGTCTGGGAATCGGTCTTGTCGCCGTTCGGATAATACTTGTCCATGAACGATGCCCACTCTTTGTAGCCGGCATCGTTTTGCCATTCGGGATCGGTTGCGTCCTTGAAAGAATTGCTGGTGATGATCCCCTTGGCATTCTCGAGGCCGGCCGGCTTCAACGTCACGCCCACCGACGAGGCGATGCCGTTTAGGATGTGCAGCGGCTTCCATCCGATTTCGGCCACCTTTCGGATCGCCATGGCGCCGAATTTGGGGATCGCGACGGTGAAGAGGAGATCGCAGCCGGCCGCCTTCATCTCGACAATCTGCGAGTCGACCCCCACGTCGGTGGTCTCATAGGAATCCTTAATCTTGATCATCGACGCTGCCTTGTCGCCGAGCCCCTCGACCAGCCCCTTCAGGTAGTCCTTGCCGAAATCGTCGTTCTGATAAAGCACGCCGATCTTGCCGTCGGGCTTGTTCTTCAGGATGTAGGCCGCGTAGATGCGCCCCTCCGCCTGGTAGCTGACGAAAAAGCCCATGGTCCAGGGATGGCCCTTTGGGTCGTCCCATTTGGTGGCGCCGGTGCTGACGAACAAATGCGGCACCTTCTTCTGGTTCATGTAGTGCCAGATCGCGCTATTGGTCGGGGTCCCGAGCTGGCCGGCGGTGAAGAGAACTTGGTCGCTCTCGATCAGCTTGCGCGTCATCTCGACGGTCTTGGGCGGCGAATAGCCGTCGTCGTCAGAGATGAAGGTGATCTTGCGCCCGTTGATCCCGCCCTGGTCGTTGATCATCTTGAAATAGGCGGCCATCGATAGCGGGATCGGGCTGGCGTTCGAGAGCGGGCCGCTGTAGGGGCCGGTGTTGCCAATCTTGATCTCGCTATCGGTGACGCCGGGGCCGTAATTTTTCGCGGCTCGGGCCGGCCACGGGGCGAGCAATGGGCCGCCGAGCGTCAATGCGGCGGGGACGCCAACGAAAATCGAACGACGTGTCAGACGCTTCATAGTGGATGTCCCGTTCGGAAGCCTGGTGTTCAATGCTTTTGTTCGACATCCCGCGTCTGGGGTGTCATTAAACAGAATTGCCCTCTTCGCTCGCCTTCGGCAACTGCAAATCCTGCAATGCACTCGCAGCAGGGTCGAAGCAACCTGTTGACCGCACCACGGCGCGGAAATGCAACCGCTTTGCCTACGTAGAGAGGCGATCTTACTGCAGGCGTCTCTTGTCGCGGCGGGTCTTGGCGTTCTTCATGCTGGTGGTTGCGCCAAGGGCCCGTCCAACGCTTGTCGAGTGTCCAATAGCTGCTCCGGTTTTGGTTCACGCGGATGCGTGCTTGCGGCGCCACCTCGCCGCTCATCACGGCTCAGGCAAAGGCCGGTTCGCCACCCCGCCCGGCCGATCCTCGTGGCCCGGTCCGACCTCGCCGGGCCACAAGGAGGCGGCTGCCGTCGATCTGTTGCCGCAGTCTGAGGCGGTTGATGGCGGCGGCAGCCGATGCCCCTGTTCCCGCCATTACCAGGGACGGTGATGTCCTGGAATTGCCGCGGAGCCGCTGCCTGTGTTGCCTTGACTCGGGCGCCGGACAACGGCAGCCTCGCCGCAGTCTCGGGTCAGCAGAGACCGGCGGGAGGAACACGCGTGGGAGCGGGGCGCAGGTTTTGCCACGCGGAGCCCGCCGGTGGGTAGCGCCGCGGCGGACGCCGGCGAGTTCGCCGTGTCAGAAGCCGAGCTCGATCGGCCGCTCCTTGAAGTCCGCGACGTCGCGCTGCGCTTTGGCGGCATCGTTGCGCTCGACGGCGTTTCATTCGCGATCGACGACGGGCAAATCCTCGGCCTGATCGGACCAAATGGCGCCGGCAAAACGACTCTCTTCAACTGCGTCAGCCGGCTCTACACGCCCAACAGCGGCGACATCCTACTCCACGGTCGCTCGCTGTTGGGTCGGCCGCCGCACAGCATCGCCGAGATTGGCATTGGCCGCACCTTCCAGAATCTGGCGCTGTTCGCGCCGCAATCGGTGCTCGACAATGTCCGGATCGGCGCCCATGCGCGCAGGCGGGGCGATTTCGTCAGCGATACGCTGCGCCTGCCCTGGGCGCGCCGTGAAGAGCGGGCGCTGACTGAGACCGCCTGGTCGTTGCTCCGTCTGCTCGACCTCGAGGAGGTCGCGCTGCGTCCCGCCGAGGGCCTGCCGCTCGGCACTCGCAAGCGGGTCGAGCTGGCGCGCGCGCTCGCCGCCGAGCCGAAGCTGCTGCTACTCGACGAGCCGGCGGGCGGGCTCAACCACGAGGAGGTCGCCGAGCTCGGCGCCCTCATCCGCCGGGTGCGTGATGAGCGCCACGTCACCGTGCTCCTCGTCGAGCACCACATGAACCTGGTGATGTCGGTCTCCGACAAGGTCGTTGCGCTCGATTTCGGACGCAAAATCGCCGAGGGCCCGCCGGCCGAGGTGCAACAGGACGAGGCGGTGATCAGCGCATATCTCGGCACCGATGGGGGACCCGGCCGATGATGCTCGAAGTCGCCGGGCTCGACGCATTCTACGGCGAGCATCAGGCGCTGTTCGGCGTCGGCTTTGCGCTCGAGGAAGGGCGGGTGCGCACGCTGCTCGGCGCCAACGGCGCGGGCAAGACGACGGTGTTGCGGGCGCTATGCGGCATGGTCCGCATCGCCGGCCAAATCCGCTTCGACGGCAAGGCGATCAGCGGCTGGACGACCGAGGACATCGTGCGTCTCGGCATCGCCCATGTGCCGGAGGGGCGCGGCACTTTTTTGCGCGTGACGGTCGAGGAGAACCTGCAACTGGGTGCGATGACCCGGCGCGACCGCGCCGGTATCGCCGCCGATATCGACCGGGTATACACCCACTTCCCGCGCCTCAAGGAGCGCCGCGCGCAGCAGGCGGGCACCCTGTCCGGCGGCGAGCAGCAGATGCTTGCGATCGGCCGCGCGCTGATGCTGCGGCCGCGGATGATGTTGCTTGATGAGCCGTCCTTCGGACTGGCGCCACTGGTCGTCACCGAGCTGTTCCGAATCCTACGCGAGGTCAATCGCGAGTTCGGGGTGGCGATGCTGGTGGTCGAGCAGAACGTCGCGCTCGCGCTCGATCTCGCCGATCACGCCTATCTGCTCGAAACCGGTCGGATCGTGATGGACGCCCCGGCCAGCGTCGTTGGCGCCGACGAGTCGGTCCGGCGCGCCTATCTGGGGTATTAGCTGGTGGAACTGCTCCTGCAACAGGTCATGGCCGGACTGGCGACCGGTGGCATCTACGCGCTGATGGCGCTCGCCGTGGTGATGATCTACCAGGCGATCGACCACCTCAATTTCGCCCAAGGCGAGATGGCAATGTTTTCGACCTTTATCGCCTGGCAGCTGATGCAATGGGGCCAGCCCTATTGGGTCGCCTTTGCGATCGCGGTCGCGGTGTCGTTCCTGGGCGGCGTCGCGATCGAGCGCATCTTGTTCCGGCCGATCCATAACGCGCCAATCCTCTCCAGCATCGTCGCCTTTATCGCGCTGTTCTCGATCCTCAACAGCGGCGCCGGCTATCTATTCGATTACACGATCAAGGAATTCCCGACCCCGTTCGGCAACAAGCCGTTTCTCGGATCGGCGCTGATCGGTACTCATCAGGCCGGAATGATCGCGGTGAGCCTGGGGATGCTGGCGCTGCTCTATCTCTTCTTTCGCGGCACAAGGCTCGGCCTGGCGATGCGCGCCGCCGCTGCGAACCCGGAATCGGCCCGGCTGGTCGGCATTCGGGTCGGCTGGATGACCGCGCTCGGCTGGGGCATGGCAGCGGCGATCGGCGCGGTCGCCGGCGTGCTGATCGCGCCAGTCGTGTTTCTCGAACCGAACATGATGCTCGGCGTCCTGCTCTATGGTTTTGCCGGCGCCGTGCTCGGCGGGCTCACCAGCCCCGGCGGCGCGGTGTTCGGCGGGTTTGCGATGGGCATCATCGAAAACCTCGCCGGCACCTTCATCCCCTATGTCGGCCGCGAATTGAAGTTGACGATCGCGCTGGTGCTGATTGTCGCCGTGCTGATGGTACGGCCAAGCGGCATTTTCGGCCGGCGCTCGGTGGTGCGGGTATGAACATGCCCTCCGAGGAAATCGTCGTCAAAAAGCCGGCGGCGTTGTCGCCGGTTGCCGCCGCGCGCGACGCCAACCTCGACTCCGCGCTCCGCCGCCCGGTCATTATCGCCGCGGCGCTCGTGGTCACCCTGGTGGTCCCGCTGTTCGTGCGCAGCTTCATCACCTTTCAGCTCACTCAGGTGATGGTCTATGCGCTCGCGATCCTCGGCCTCAATCTGCTGACCGGGTACAATGGCCAGTTCTCGCTCGGCCACAGTGCCTTCTACGGCATCGGCGCCTACACCGCGGCGATCCTGATGAGCCGCTGGAACATCCCGTATTTCTCGACTCTGCCGGCGGCGGGCCTGCTGTGCTTCGCGGTCGGCTTTCTGTTCGGCCTGCCGGCTTTGCGGCTGCAGGGCCTCTATCTGGCGCTGGCTACCTTCGCGCTGGCGGTGGCGATGCCGCAGATTCTGAAATTCAGCCCGTTAGAATGGCTGACCGGCGGCGTGCAGGGGCTGGTCATCGACAAACCCGATCCGCCGTTCGACTTGCCGATCGACGCCGACCAGTGGCTCTATTACTTCACCTTGGCCGTCCTGGTGCTGATGTTCGCCGCGGCGGCGAACCTGGTGAACAGCCGCTCCGGGCGCGCAATCATGGCGATCCGCGACAATCCAATCGCAGCAGCGGCGATGGGCATCAACACAGCGCTCTACAAGACGCTGACTTTTGGCGTCAGCGCGCTCTATACCGGCGTTGCCGGCGCGCTGGGCGCGATCGTCGTGCAGTTTGTCGCGCCCGACAGCTTTAGCTTTTTCCTCTCGGTGTCGTTCCTCGTCGGCCTGGTCATCGGCGGCGTCGGCTCGATCGCGGGCTGCCTGGTCGGCGGCCTTTTCGTGCTCTACGTCCCGAACATCGCCGAGAGCGTCTCAACTGGCTTGGCCGGCGTCGTCTATGGCGTCATCCTGCTGCTGGTGATTTTTGTGATGCCGGACGGCGCCGCCGGGTTCGCTCGGCTGACAAGAGCTCGCCTCGCTCGGGCAACGCAGCCGCTGATAACCAAAGGGAGGTCGTCATGAAACGTCTTACCCGCCGCACCGTTCTCGCCGCCGCGCCGAGCCTTCTTGCGCAACGCGTGCTGCCCGCCGCCGCCGCGAAGAAGTACGACACCGGCGTCACCGATACCGAGATCAAGCTGGGTAACACCGCCTTCTATACCGGGCCGGCTTCGTCTTACGGCACGATCGGCAAGGCGATGGCCGCCTACTACCGGATGATCAACGAGCAGGGCGGGGTGAACGGCCGCAAGATTACCTTCCTGTCCTATGACGACGCCTACTCGCCGCCGAAGACGGTCGAGCAGACCCGCCGGCTCGTCGAGCAGGACGGTGTCTTCCTGATGGCCAGCCCGCTCGGCACACCGACCAACAGCGCGACCCAGCACTACCTTAACCAGAAGAAAGTGCCGCAGTTGTTCGTCGCGACCGGCGCAACCAAATGGGACGATCCGAAGCACTTCCCGTGGACGATCGGCTGGCAGCCGAATTACCAAAGTGAGGGGCGTATCTACGCCGCCTACATCCTGAAGAACAAGCCCGACGGCAAGATCGGCGTGCTTTATCAGAACGACGATTTCGGCAAGGACTACCTAAAAGGCGTCAAGGATGGGATTGGCGAGAAGGGACCGGCAAAGGTCGTCCTGGAAGCCAGTTATGAGACGACCGACCCGACCGTCGACTCGCAGGTGGTCAGCATGAAGGCCGCCGGCTGTGATGTCTTCGTCAACACGGCGATTCCGAAATTCGCCGCGCAGGCGATCCGAAAGGCGGCCGAACTCGAGTGGAAGCCGCTGCACGTCATCAGCAGCGTCGGCAACTCGGTTGCTACGGTTCTGAAACCAGCCGGGCTGGAAAATTCCAAAGACCTGATCTCCGATTTCTATCTAAAGGACCCGACCGACCCGCAGTGGAAAGACGACGCCGGCTACAAATGGTGGCTCGGCTTCATGGAAAAATATTACCCCGAGGGCGACAAAACCGACGTCTTCAACGTCTATGGTCCGTCGGTTGCCGCAACCGTCGTGCAGGTCTTGAAACAATGTGGCGATGAGCTGACCCGCGAGAACGTCATGACGCAGGCGGCGAGCCTGCACGACTTCACGGTGCCGATGCTGCTGCCGGGGATCAAGATCAACACCAGCCCCAGCGATTTCGCGCCGGTCAAGCAGGTTCAGATGGGCCGCTTCAGCGGCGAGCGCTGGGAGCTGTTCGGCGAATTGCTCAGCGGTGCGGTCAACGGCTGAGTACGAGCGGATATCCGCGGTCATGCCCGGCCTGATGCCAGGTTGCAAGCGCGGGAGGGTCTTTCGCTCCAACGCGGTCGGTTGTTGGGTCGCACTTACGGCCGGTAGAAGGAGACCACCCCAGCGCTGACGTCTCGTCCGCCACAGCCGCAACTTGCATCAAGAGCCGTTCGATTTCGTCGGGTTCCTTGCCTTGAGCCTTGGGATCGGCGCGTTGCAATTGATGCTTGACCGTGGCGAGTTGAAGGACTGGTTCAATTCGAGCGAGAGCTGGATCGAGGCGACTGTCGCCGGGCTCGGCTTCTACTTGTTCACCGTGCACACGGCGACCACGGACGGGCGCTCGTTTCTCAACCGCGAGCTGTTGACGAGCCCCAATTTCGTTGCCGGCACAGCGCTGATGTTCGTCGGCGGGCTGATCATAACTGGCGCGCTCGCCTTATTGTCGACGATGCTGCAGACCTGATGAATACCCGGCGATGACCAGGGGGCTGGTCACCATGCCGCGCGGTCTCGGCGCCATGGCGGCGATGTTTCTAGTGGCGCCGCTGATCACCCTCGTCGACAACCGCCTGATCATCGGGTTTGGCTTTCTGCTGACCGCGACCTTGCGCGAAAATAACCCTTTCTCGGTCAACTACGAGCGTTTTCGTTCGAGCAAGCATTTCTGCACGAAAACCCATTCTCGTGGAGAGCCGAACCGTGCGCTCAGCCCCAAGCGGCGGGGTTAGCAAGGTACGAACATCGAAGATCGCCCCGACCTGAACACCGGTACCCCGCAATAGGCAAGTCAGCACACCGCGCCGCGCGGCCAACCGCGTCCTGTACCTCATTGACGCGCTTCATCCCGAGCGGGCCCCGCCTCGTCGTGCTGCCGAACCCCCGCAGGGCCCAAGGCCTAGCCTTCTATGCAGAGGAGGGCGCCGGCGTCCGTTTGCAGTTCCCGATGCCGGTTG
>Ga0306924_10004495_pt1 | contig 13623 bp, 14 predicted proteins | sample sta12Can44000111_FD_203756 | JGI IMG/M metagenome (GOLD analysis project Ga0306924, IMG submission 203756) | Lab enrichment of tropical soil microbial communities from Luquillo Experimental Forest, Puerto Rico - statanox.12C.anox.44.000.111 (v2)... | ecosystem: Environmental > Terrestrial >... | reverse complement strand
GAGGTCGTCTGGCATCTGGCCCACACGGATAGCAGCCAGCACACGCCGGGGCAGCTCGCGAAGGCCTTCCGCGTCACCGCGGGCACGATGACCAGCCGGCTCGACCGGCTGGAGCGCGCCGGCTATATCGAGCGCAGCATCGCCCCCGGAAACCGGGCCAGCATCAAGGTCACGCTGACCGATGCCGGGCAGGCCCTGCACCAGGCCAGCGCCGACGACATGATCGCGCTGCGCCGGGACCTCATGGCGAGCGCGCTGGCCCCAGCGGACCTGGCCACACTCAACTCACTGCTCCAACAGGTTCTCACCGGCATCGAAACTAGCCACCCGCCGCAGCCAGCTCCATGACGTCCAGCTCAAGCTGATCATGAGGGTGGGCCCGACGGCACGCCAGGCTGAGGTTCCTGGTGCTTCCGGGCTTCCGGAACGCTCCCGTGACCGCCGACCCCCGCCCGTCGCCCCCGCCGCCCCGGCGGATAAGGCGTGGATGTCCCAGCCATGTCGCTGGTACGACGTGGATGCCACATCCACGCTTTATGACTTGGTGCGAGTGATTCTAAAGTGACGAAAGTCCGGTTTCGTCGCCACGCGGCGTTCCCGCCGCGCCCAACGACGCGTTCCCGCTGCGGCCCTTGGCAGGCGTCAAGCGTCTAGTTACAGTAGACAGCATGGATGAGTCGCTGCTGGCCGAGGCCAGGCAGGCTCAGGAACGGCTGATCGACGCCGAGCGGGACGCCGACGTGGCCCGGGCCGAATTCCACCGGGCGGTGCGCCGCCTGCACCTGCACGGCGCCTCGCTGCGCGAGCTCGCCTCCGGGCTCGGCCTCAGCCACCAGCGGGTGCACCAGATCGTCGAGGCGGCCGGCGGTTCCCGCCGCTGGCTGCGCCGCGACCGGGTGCGCCCCGACCCGGGGCTGTTGCTCTGCACGTTCTGCGGCAAGAACCAGAAGCAGGTCAGGAAGCTGATCGCGGGCCCCAGCGTGTACATCTGCAACGGCTGCGTCGACCTGGCGAACGACGTGATCAACGACGGCCAGCCGGTGACCACCGAGGTCGCCGAACTGTCCGCGGGGCCCGAGCAGGAACCGCGGGTGCAGTGCAGCTTCTGCGGCAAGTGCCGGGACCAGGTGGCCGGCCTGGTGGTGAGCTCGGCCCGGACCGGGCGCAACGCCCCCGCCACCATCTGCTCCGAGTGCCTCGACCTGTGCGTCGAGATCGTCATCGAGGAGTTCGGCGAACGCCTTACGTGAGCTCACGCAGGTACTGGGGGAGCATCTGGCGCCAGGTGGGCCACTGGTGCCCCCACTGCGGTCCCCAGTTGTCGACCCGGTTGGGGATGCCCTTGTCGCCGAGGACCGCGGCCATCCGCCACGACTCGCCGATGTCCTCCCATTCGCCTTCCCCGGACGCCAGGATCACCCGCCGCTGCCGCAGCCGGTCCAGTTGCGGGCCCTCCAGCCCGGGCAGGGACTGCATCGGCGCGGCGTAGTACAGGTCCTGGCTCCACGCCTCGTCGTAGAAGCGCTCGATCCGGTAGCTGCCGCTCATCCCGATGGCCGCGCCGAACACGTCCGGATACCGGCACAGCACCGCCACCGCGTTGAACGCGCCGATCGAGGCGCCGGTGGTGATCGCGTCGATGGCCCGGCCGCCCAGGTCGGCGTGGATGGCCGGCACGACCTCCCACCTGACGAACTCGTGGAACTGGTTGAGCAGCCACAGCCGGTGCTCGACCGAACCCGTCTTCGTCACCATCGCCTGCCCGGCCACGCTGTCCACCGAGTACAGCTTGACCCGGCCCTCGGCCAGCAGCGGCCCGCACGCGTTGACCAGGCCGTGCCGCTCGATCTCCTCGGCGTCGCCGCCCGCCGACGGGAACACCAGCACCGGCACGCCGAGCACGCCCCAGCGCACGACGGTGACGTGGGTCTGCAGGCGCTCGGAAAACCACCGCTCCCTGACCCTCAGGTCATCACTCATGGCCGCTCACGCACAAAAGGCTCACGCACAAATCATTACTCATAAAAGAACTTCTGTGGACCCGGGAAAATCCACGACAGCCCGTCCCGCAGCCGGTCCCGCCAGTTCTCCCAGCTGTGCCCGTCGCGGGCCTCCTCGTAGCGGACCGTCATCCCGGCGGCCTCGAACACCGGGACCATCGACCGGTTCCGCACGATCAGCGGCTCGTAGACGCCGCAGCTGACGAACAGCCGGTCGGCGACCCGGCGCGGCGCCGCCCGGTACCGGTTCATGAACCTGACCACCGGCTCGAACGGCGGGCCGCCGCCGTGGTCGTTCCCGATGTCGGTGAAGACGAACGAGCCGGACTGCAGCAGCAGCGACCCGTAGACCTCCGGGTAGCGGTAGGCGGTCGACAGCGAGGCGACGGCGCCGAAACTCGAGCCCATCAGGCACCGCCCGGACGGCGTGCCGGCCAGCGGGAGCTCGGCCTCGAGCCGGGGGAGCAGTTCCGCCGTCAGGTAGCGGGCGTGCGCCGCCGAGTTGGCGTACTCGGCCAGCCGGTCACCCGGGTAGACGAACGCCGCCACCAGTTCGGCCACGTCGAGCCGGTGGATGAGGTTGTCGAGCACGGTCTTGGCGTCGGCGTACCCCAGGTAGTCCCCGCCGTCGTGCACGATCAGCAGCGGATAGCGCGCGCTGCGGCGGAACCTGGCCGGCAGGTAGAGCGTGACCGCGCAGTTGCGGCGCAGCGCGCGGCTCGGCACCACCATGTCCGTCAGCGACCCGGGACGGGCCTCCGGATCGGCGTGCGTCCAGTCCGGTATCACGTGCCCGTGCGCGTAGCAGACCGAGGAGCTGCCGACCGGGCTGTGCGCGAGGCGGGGGTTCAGCGGGTCGTTGATCCGCTCGCGCTGCCCGCCCCGGACCACCTCCAGCTGGTACTCGACCCGGGAGCCCTCGGGCAGCTCGAGCACCACGTACCACAGGTCGGTGCCGCGCACCCGGCGCAGCGGCAGGTGGTCGGGCAGGCCGAAGATCCGGTGGATGAGGAACACCTCGTCGGCCTCGCCCCGGTACAGGAACGTGCACCGGGCGCCCTCGACTACCGGGACCTCGTGCCGGGCCAGGAAGCGGTCGACGGCGCCGGCGTCGAGCGGGCGCCGGTCGCGCAGCCGGTTGATGGCGAGCTTGCGGCTGACCGGCGGCCCGCTCACCGTGGTCACGCCGCCTCCCGCACGGTCACGTGCCCGTTCTCGCCGAGAACCCGGACACCGGGCGGCCAGGCGCCGTCGGCGGCGACGTCGATCCGAGTCCCGGCCTCCAGCGGGACGCAGCGTGCCGGGGCGAACCGGCGCGCGAACACCCCCATCCGGGGCGTGTCGTCCATCAGCAGCCGGGCCCGGGCGTGCGGCAGCAGCACCGCGTCGCGGAGCAGGCTGAGCCCGCTGCCGTACACCTCGGGGTGGCCCGGTCCCTGCGGCGCCCGGTCGTGAAACAGCACGATCCGGTCGGTCAGCGCCATCGCCCCCGCCGACCAGGCGATCACCGGCGAACGGGCCACCGCGGCCAGGTTGAACAAGTGCAGCACCTCGGCCAGCACGCCCACGTGCCCGCCCGCGACCACCAGGGCGGACGCCTCGCCCAGCACGTCCGCCACCTCGGCGCGGTGCGCGGCGATCACCGGCCGGTCGTGCGGCCGCAGCCGGTCGAAGAACTCGAGGCGCGCGCCGTTCACCCGGCGCAGGTGCCCGGTATCCAGCTCGCGCACCGCGGCCACCGCGTCCTGCACCGCGTCGCCGGAAGCCGGCCGGCGCTGGAGCGCGTGGACCGCCCGCAGCGCGTAGTCCAGCCGCAGCAGGTACACCTCCTGCAGCTCGGCCAGCACGTCCGCCAGCGCCCGCGCCCCGGCCAGGTACTCCGGGTCGCGCTCCTGCACGTCGAGCCACCGCCGGTACAGCGCCAGGTTGACGGCCTGCCCGCCGACGTGCGCGGTCAGCTCGGCGTCGTCCGGCTCGCGCTCCTGCCACCCGGCCGTCACCGTCGCGACCGGACCGGAAAGGCCCGGACCCGAAAGACTGAGCGCCCGCACCGCCGCGTCCACCGTGGGCCGGCGCTGCGGTCCGAGCAGGATGACCCTCACGATGCGTAGACGTGCAGCGTCCGGCCCACCGCGTCGAGCATGCCGCGCAGCGTGTCGTAGTCGGGGTGCCGCATCCGCACGTAGGCGTTGGCCATGTACCCGGCCTCCACCCCCTGGGTGGGCGTGCCCGGCGAGGGCAGGTGCGCGTCGATGACCCACTCGCCGTACCGCTGCTGCAGCTCGTCGACGCCGCCGTACCCGCTGATCACCCCGTCCTGCGACGGGCGCAGCGCCACGATCCCGCTGGCGAACCGCCGCGACGGCACGGCCCCGGTTCCGCCGTGCACGATGGCGTCCGCCCAGGCCCGGTACAGGTCCATGTCGTTGCCGGCCGAGTACAGGTCCCAGGCGCCCACGCCCGGCGGCCGGCAGCCGATCTCGGAGAACCGCAACCCCTTCGGCCCGAAGAACCACTCCATGTGGGTGGCCGAGGTGCCGATGCCGAGCGCTCCGATGACCCGCTGACCCAGCGAGCGCAGCTCGCCGTACTCCGGGGCGGTGTCGATCCGGTTGGTGGAGACGAACTGCGGGGAGATCCACCGGGTGCGCATGGCCTCCAGCACGTTCGGGTAGTAGTGCGAGGCGAAGTCCACGGCCACGTGCCCGTTCACGGCGATCGTGTCGTAGAAGCCCTCGTGCCCCTCGACGAACTCCTCCACCGCGATCGACTCCACGCCCTGCCCGCCGAACACCCCGAGAGCAGAATCCAGCTCAGAGGAGGAGTCCACCCGGACCGTGCCCGACGCCCCGGCGCCGCTCCGCGGCTTCAGGATCAGCGGGAACCCGACCCGTTCGGCAAACTCGTGGGCCGAAGCCGCGGTTGACACCGCGGCGGAGGCCGCCGTCGGGACCCCCACCTCCCGCAGGACCTCCTTCATCGACGGCTTGTCCCGGCACAGCCAGGCCGTCCGCACCGACGTGCCCGGGATCGTGCAGGCCTCGCGGGCCTGCGCGGCCGCCATCGTGTGCGCCTCGATGGTGGCCTCGAGCCGGTCCACCCACAGCTTGTCCTGCACCCAGCGGACCGCCCGGATCAGCGCGTCGACGTCGGTCACCGAAGAGACCCGCTCGTAGTGGTACAGCCAGCCCTTCAGGTCGTCGTCGAACGACTCGACCCCGTACTCGCCGATGCCGAGCACCGTCGCGCCCGCCTCGGCCAGCGCCCGGGCGAACTGCCGCTGGTTGGACGGGAAGAACGGCTCGATGAACACAACGTTCATGACTGGCATCGTAACCGGAGGGTACGTTCAACCCATGGTCGTCGCCGGGTTCGTCGCGCCTTATCTGCTCGACACCACCACGCGGTTCGTCGAGGCGACCGCCCGGCTACCCGGCGTGCGCACGGCCCTGATCACCTGCGAGCCCGAGGACCGGCTGCCGCCCCAGCTCAGGGAGAGCCTGGCCGGGCACTGGCGGATCGACGACCCGCTCGACCCGGGCCAGATCGCCGCCGCGGTGCAGGGCCTGTCCCGCCAGCTCGGCCAGGTGGAGCGGCTGCTGGCCGTCCTGGAGCAGCTGCAGGTCCCGCTGGCCCAGGTGCGGGAGTATCTCGGCATCCCCGGCATGGACCCGGTCACGGCCGGCAACTTCCGCGACAAGGCGCAGATGAAGACGGTGCTGCGGGCCGCCGGGGTCCCGTGCGCCCGGCACAAGCTGGCCACGTCACCGGCTGACGCGGTCGAATTCGCCGAACGGGTGGGTTTCCCGCTGGTGGTCAAGCCGCCCGCCGGGGCGGGCGCGAAGAGCACCTTCCGCCTCGACGCTCCCGCCGACCTGAGCGCCTGGCTGGAGATGGCGCCCCCGGCGCCGGACCGGCCCGCGCAGATCGAGGAGTTCCTCACCGGCGACGAAGGCTCGTACGACAGCGTGATGGTGGACGGTCAGGTCGTCTGGGACTCGATCTCGAACTACCTGCCGACCCCGCTCGAGGTGCTGCGCAACCCGTGGATGCAGTGGGTGGTGCTGCTGCCGCGCGAGATCGGCGGCCCGGAGTACGCCGGGATCAGGGGGGTTGCGCCGCAGGCGCTGAAGGCGCTCGGGCTGCGCACCGGGCTCACCCACATGGAGTGGTTCCGCCGTCCGGACGGCTCGGTGGCCGTGTCCGAGGTCGGCGCCCGCCCGCCCGGCGCGCAGATCACCTCGATGCTGTGCTACGTGCACGACTTCGACCTGTACTCCGCGTGGGCCGCCCTGATGGTGGACGGCAGCTTCGACCCGCCGCCGCGCAAGTGGGCCGCGGGCACGGTCTACCTGCGCGGGCAGGGTGCCGGGCAGGTCGTCGCCATCCACGGCCTGAACGCGCTGCCGCCCGAGGTGACCTCCCTGGTCGTCGACTCGCGGCTGCCCCGGGCCGGCCAGCCGTCGTCGGGCAGCTACGAGGGCGACGGTTACATCACGATCAGGCACCCCGACACCGAGGTGGTCACCGCCGCGCTGAAGCAGCTGGTCAGCACCGTCCGGGTGGAGTTGGGATGAACGTGCTGATGCTCTCGCCCGGCTACCCGGCGGAGATGGCCTTCTTCACCCGCGGCCTGAGCCAGGCCGGGGTGACCGTCATCGGCCTCGGCGACCAGCCGCCGGACGCGCTCCCGCCGACCGCCGTCCAAGCCCTGGACCACTACGTCCACACCGGCTCGCTGGCCGCCGAGGACCACGTCGCCGCGACCGTGCGCGGGCTGGCCAAGCACGTGCGCATCGACCGGGTCGAGTGCCTGTGGGAGCCGTACATGGTGCTGGCCGCGCGGCTCCGCGAGGACCTGGGCCTGCCCGGGCTGACCGTGGCGCAGACCGTGCCGTTCCGGGACAAGGAGCAGATGAAGCAGCTGCTCGACGCGGCCGGGCTGCGCACCCCCTGGCACGTCGCCGCGCGGACCGTCGCCGAGGTCTGGGCGGCCGCCGAACGGGTCGGCTATCCGCTCATCGTCAAGCCGATCGACGGAGCCGGGTCGGCGGACACCTACCGCGCCGACTCGGCCGCCGAACTCGACGCCGTCCTCCCCATGATCAGGCACGTGCCGCGGGTCAGCGTGGAGGAGTTCGTCGACGCCGAGGAGTTCACCTACGACACCATCTGCGCGGGCGGGAACGTGCTCGTGGAGAACATCTGCCAGTACCACCCGCGCCCGCTGCTGACCAAGATCCACGAGTGGGTCAGCCCGGTCACGATGGCGCTGCGCGACCTGGACGAGCCGGGGCTGCAGGGCGGCCGCGAGCTCGGCCGCGCCGTGCTGGGCGCGCTCGGGTTCCGGGACGGGTTCACCCACATGGAGTGGTACCGCAAGGCCGACGGCGAGGTGGTGTTCGGCGAGATCGGCGCGCGGCCTCCCGGCGCCCGCACGGTCGACGTGATGAACTACGCCACCGACGCCGACCTGTTCACGGCGTGGGCGCACGCCGTCACGCACGGAAGCCTCCCGCATCCGGTCGAGCGGCGGTACAACGCGGCCAGCATCTTCAAGCGAGCCCAGGGGGCCGGCCGGATCACCCGCTACGAGGGCCTGGACCACCTGCTGGCCGAGTACGGCGACCACGTCGCCGCGGTCGACCTGCTCCCGTTGGGCGCGCCGCGGCGGGACTGGCGGGCCACCCTGATCGCCGACGGCATGGTGATCGTCCGCCACCCCGAGCTGCCCAGGGCGACGGAGATGGCGCAGCGGTTCGCCGCCGAACTGCACCTGTTCGCGGGCTGAGCCCGGGGCGTAACGTCCTGTCCATGACAGCACAGCTTGACGAGGCCGTGCGGCAGGCCCTGCCGTCCGTCCGCGCCGACCTGGAGCGGCTGGTGCGGATCCCGTCGGTGTCGGCGGACCCGGACGCCGCCGAGCACGTCTGGGCCAGCGCGGCCACCACCGCCGGGCTGCTCCGCGAGGCCGGCCTGCCCGAGGTCGACGTGGTGACCGCCGGGGACAGCAGGCCCGCCGTGCTCGGCCGCAGGCCCGGCCCGCCCGGCGCCCCCACCGTGCTGCTGTACGCGCACCACGACGTCCAGCCGCCGGGCGAGGCCGCGGACTGGGACAGCGACCCGTTCGAGCCGGCCGAGCGGGACGGGCGGCTCTACGGGCGCGGCACCGCCGACGACAAGGCGGGCGTCGCGGTGCACCTGGCCGCGCTGCGGGCCTGCGGTATCGCTTACCGGGACCGGCTCCCGGTCGGGGTCACCGTGCTGGTGGAGGGCGAGGAGGAGATCGGCTCGCCGGCCCTGCCCGGGTTCCTGCGCGCCTTCCGGGACTCGCTGAGGGCCGACGTGGTGGTGTTCGCCGACGGCGGGAACTGGACCGCGGACGTCCCGGCGCTGACCACCTCGCTGCGCGGCGGGACCAGCGTCGTGGTGGAGGTGCGGACGCTGCGCCACGGCGTGCACAGCGGCATGTACGGCGGCCCGGTCCCCGACGCGCTGACCGCGCTGTGCCGGACGCTGGCCGCCCTGCACGACGAGCGCGGTAACGTGGCGGTTCCCGGCCTGACCCATGGTCAAAGGGACGACGCTGACCCGCTGGACCTGACCGAGGCGCATCTGCGCGCCGAGGCGGGGGTGCTCGACGGGGTGCGGCTGACCGGCACCGGCGGCCTGACCGAACGGCTCTGGGCCGGCCCGGCGATCACCGTGACCGGCATCGACGCGCCGTCGGTGGCGGCGGCCTCCAACACCCTCATCCCGGCCGCGCGCGCCAAGGTGAGCATGCGGGTGGCGCCCGGCGACGACGCGGCCGCGGCCCGCGACGCGCTCGTGGCCCACCTCCAGGCGCACGCGCCCTGGGGCGCCCAGGTGAGCGTGCAGCCGGGCGCCCTCGCCGCCCCGTTCGCCGCCCGGCCCGGCGGGCGGGCGTACCGGGCGGCCCGTTCGGCCCTCAACGAGGCCTGGGGGAGGCCGGCCGTGGCCGCCGGCTCGGGCGGGTCCATCCCCTTCGTCACCGCCTACGCCGGCCTCTTCCCCGACGCGGAGATCCTGATCACCGGGGTGGAGGACCCCGGGACCCGGGCGCACGGCAGCAACGAGAGCCTGCACCTGGCCACCTTCGAGCGCGCGTGCCTGGCCGAGGCCCTGCTCCTGCGCAACCTGGCCTTATAGCGCGCCGACGTCGGCGAACAGCGGCGCGCCCGGTTCCGGCGCGAGCCGGGTCGCCCGGGCGACGTACGAGATCGCGCGGTACCAGCCGCAGACCAGCAGGGCGTCGACGGCGCCCTCCTCGCCGACCTCGGCGACCAGGCCGGCCCAGTCGGCGTCGGACAGGTCGCTGTCGCGGTCCAGCGCGTCGGCGGCGCGGAGTACGGCCCGGTCGGCCGGTTCGGTCCAGCACGGGTCGTCCGGGTGCCCGGCGGTCACCGAGCGGACCTGCTCACCGGTGAGGCCGGCCTTGGCCGCGAACACCTGGACGTGCACGCCCCACTCGTACTCGGCGCCGCACCGCGCGGTGACGCGCAGGATGAGCAGTTCCCGGTGGCGCAGGCTCAGGGCGCACCGGCGGGACAGGTAGTACCGGCCCCAGCCGGCCAGGCCGTGCGCCCGGTCCGGGCGGCGGGCGAACACCCGGAAGATCCCGAGCGGCGGCCCGAGCGCCTCGAGCGCGGCGGCGGTGTCCGCGTCGTACGGCGGCGCCACCGGCGCGACCCGCGGCCGGGTATTCTGGTTCGAATTCCGAAGCATGATGCTACCGTAGCATCCCGGCCCTGGCACGTACCCTGGCCATGCTTCGCATAGCCGAACGACGGAGGAACGAATGACGCGGTCGGGCACGCCGCTGCCCGGGCGGCCGGTACGCGGGTCCGCCAGCGGCCGGCCCGTGATGGCGCTCCTCGACCTGCTGGGCCGGCGGTGGGCGCTGCGCGTGCTCTGGGAGCTGCGAGCCGGGCCGGTGCCCGGCTTCCGGGAGCTGCAGAGCCGGTGCGGCGGCGTGTCCTCGAGCGTGCTCGCCGACCGGCTCGCCGAGCTGCGCGAGGCGGGCATCGTGGAGCGCGCCGACGACGGGTACCGGCTGTCCCCGCGCGGGGCGGAGCTGGCCGAGGTGGTCTTGCTGATGGCCAAGTGGGCGGCGGACTGGCAGCCGCCGTCCTAACGGCGTGCCGCCGGGCGTCCCGGGCGACGCCTGGTCGGCCAGGCCCTCGCCGATGAAGGTGAGGGTGAGCTCCTCGAGGCGACGCCGGGTGGCGTCGGGGACGTCGCGCAGCGGGCCTGATCCGGTGAGCACGGCCAGCCCGTGCACCGCGGACCAGATCGGGTACTCGATGCCGTCGCGGCGCTCCCGGCGGAGCACGCCGGCCTCGACCAGCTCGTCCAGCGCGGTGCGGAGCTGACCCAGCGGCGTGCGGTCCCGCCCGGTGCCGTCGTCACGAACGCCGTAGGCGTGCTGCTGCGGCACGGCGAACGCGGTGGCGAACAGCCCCGGTTCCTCACGGGCGAACTCCAGGTACGCGGCGCCGATCGCGCCCAGCCGGCCGCCGGCCGCGTCGGGATCGCCGTACGGGCCGGGCACGCGGGCGACGTCGGCGGCCATCCGGTCGGCGAGCTCGCCCATGGCCGCCGCGCAGACCGCGGCGAGCAGCTCGTCGCGGTCGGCGAAGTGCCGGTAGGCGGCGTTCGGCACCACACCCACCATCCGGGTCGCCTCGCGGAGCACCACGGCGTCCGGGCCGCCGGTCCTGGCCAGCTCGAGCCCCGCGGCGACCAGGCCCTCGCGGACGGCGCCTCGCGGACGGCGCCGCCGCCCCGGCGGGCGCTGCTGCTCCGGCGGGCGCTGCTGCTCCGGCGGGCGCTGCTGGTCCGGCGGGCGCTGCTGGTCCGGCGGGCGCTGCTGCTCCGCCTGGCGTATCTCCGCTGCTGATCGGCTGGCCGTCACGTCGATAGGATAACAAAGTGGACAGTGTCCACAATCACCGTTAAAGTGTACAGCGTCCACTAATTGGCGACACGGAACGGAACCACCATGACCAGGATGACCCCCCTGCTCGAGCGCAACGATCAGTTCGCCCGCACCTACACCCCCACGGCCCTCGCCCCGCCCACCGCGCAGGTGGTCGTCGTCACCTGCCTCGACCACCGGGTCGACCCCGCGATCGTGCTCGGACTCCGGCTCGGCGACGCTCCCGTCCTCCGCAACCTGGGAGGACGCGTTACCCAGGCCGTCATCGACGACCTCGCCTACCTCGCCTTCCTCGCCGAGCAGGTGTTCGGCGACCAGCTCGCGGGCGACAAGCTCTTCGAGGTCGCGATCATCCACCACACCCAGTGCGGAACCAGCCTTCTCGCCGACCCCGGCTTCCGGCACCAGGCCGCCGAGGCGACCGGAATCGGCGAGGCCGCCCTGGAAGCCGCCATGGTCGCCGACCCGCACATCACCGTCAAGACCGACGTCGAGCGCCTGCTCACCTCGCCGTCACTCTCACCGAAGGTGAGCGTCTCCGGCCACGTGTACGACATCGCCACCGGACGCGTCACCACCGCCGTCGACGCCCGGTACCCCTAGCGGCGTCGCACCTCCACCGCCCGCCCGGCGCCGGCGGGCGGGCGGTGGAACCGCCGCATCCCGAACGGGTCCCGGCTGGTGAGCCTCGATCGCGTCAACGAACCCGGACACCGTCGATGATGACAGCACGCGGCGAGGACAGGACCGCGAGATCGTCGCGAGGATCGTCCTGGTAGGTCACCAGCGTGGTCGCCCGGCCGGCCTGGTCGAAGGGCTCACCGAGGAAACGGTACCCAGTCGTGGTCGCGGCCTCGAGCGCGGCGGATGGCTCGAGTCCGTGTTCGGCCAGCAGCGCGACCTCGCGGGCTAGGGTGCCGACGGTGTCTGTCCCGGCCAGTATCGGCACGCCGAGGCGGTGCGCGAGCGGGAGCAGCTCGGGGAGCCGCTCCCGGTAGCCGGCCACCCGCTGCCTGGCCGCTTCCGACGCGGTCTCGGGCAGGCTGAGCACCGCGCCCAACGTCGGCGTCCACGCGGCCCCGGACCGGGCCATCGACCGCAACACCGATTCGTCGATCGCGGTGCCGTGCTCGACGGAATCCACGCCCGCCCGCACCAGTTCTGAGACGAAATCCGTGGTGACGTGGGCGGCGACCCGACCCCTGGCGGCGTGCACGGCGGCGACCATCGCCGCGATCGCCTCGCCGGAATACGTCAGGCCGGGCGGCCCCGATGGCTTCCCGTCGGCGACCGGCGGGAAGTCGGCGATCACCTTCACCCACCGTCCGCCGCGCGCCAGTTCGGCCAGAGCCAGTTCGGTCAGCCGCTGCTCAGGTACCCCTTCGGGCAGCAAGGCCGGGAAGTACCGCCCCTCCGGGGCCAGGAACCGTCCGGCCGCCTGCAGGCGCGGCATCCCCGGAACCAGGTCAAGTTGCAGCACCGACCCTCCCGGTGACCCGGTATCGCGCACCAGGCACACGCCGGAGGCAGCCCACGCCGCCAGCACGTCGAGCGCCTCGGATCCGCTCAAGGCGACCGGCCACCCGGCCTCCGAGCGCACCGAGGGATGGGCGTGGGCATCCACCAGGCCCGGCACCACGTACCGGCCTGGCAGCCGCTCGGCTCCGGGGACCGGCTCGGTGACCAGGCACCCGGCCGCATCCACCCACAGATCAACCGGCTGGTCGCCCTCTGGCAGCCGAACCGCGTGCACCGCCCACGCCATCCGGACATTATCTCGCCCGACGCCGCACGCGGACTACTCGCCGCCGCCGTCCCGCCGAAAGTACGAGCGAAGCCAGGAAGGCATTCGGAGCCTCGAAAGCTTTCAGTAGTCGAAGTCGAGATCGTGCAGGCTGGCTCCGGGCAGCCACTCATGTCGCCGTGCCGCCAGGTCCATCGTGAGGTCAATGTGCCCCCCGAGTGTCCGGAACCCGGCGGCATGGAAACGGCGGACCGCGGCGACGTTGCGAGCCACGGGGCGGATGGCCAGGTACTCGTAACCACGGGCACGGGCCTCCTCGGCCACCCGGCCGATGAGCATGCGGCCAATACCCCGATTCCGAGCTGCCTCAGCGACGACGACCGGCTCGACTTCTCCGCTCGTACCCCGGTCGAACAGGCCGGTCAGACCGATGACCTTGCCGTGGGACTCGGCCACCCAGGATCCCATCCGCTGCGAGGTGGCGAGGTAGTCATCGAATCCCGCTCCAGGATCGTCTCCACCGATCGAAGGGTCCCCGTAGATACCTCGGTGGTACTCCGTCAGCTCGTTCCACAAGGATCGGCAAGCGCCGTAGTCGCCTTCGGCGTAGTCGCGAACGATGACCTCGGACATGGCTGGCGAGCCTGGCTGCCGCAAAACCGTCATGGCCTCATGCTGCCAGGCGCTCCTGACGCCGGATGCTGCCAGGCGCTCCTGACGCCGGGGTACGGCTGTCCGCTGGCTGAGCGAAAACGGACACCAGTCACCCCGGCCCCGCCCGCACCAGGCCGTATGGCGTGGATGCCACATCCACGTCGCATCAGTAGCCCTGTGTCAAGCTGCCGTGGGTTTTTCTTCGGCGAGGATGCGCTGGAGGGCTTTGTGGCGGGCTGGGTCGTAGGCAAGGCCGTCTTGCCAGC
>Ga0306924_10004493_pt1 | contig 13626 bp, 15 predicted proteins | sample sta12Can44000111_FD_203756 | JGI IMG/M metagenome (GOLD analysis project Ga0306924, IMG submission 203756) | Lab enrichment of tropical soil microbial communities from Luquillo Experimental Forest, Puerto Rico - statanox.12C.anox.44.000.111 (v2)... | ecosystem: Environmental > Terrestrial >... | reverse complement strand
TGTCTGGACCGCCGATCCCAACCGCATCATCGAGAAGGTCAATAGAGGGTATCAAACGATGGCGTCAAACCACTAGCTGTCGGCCTTGTGACCGGCCAGTATGACCATCGGCACCATGACGAGCTGCGCCGTTATAGGCATGCTGCCCTGAACAAGGTCTCGGCGCCCTTTTTGCTCTGGGCGAGCTTCTCGCTAAGCAAGGGCAGCATCGCCGCATTGGCGAGATGAAAACAACGTCGCCATTCCTCAATAGCAAAGAGGAACTTAGGTCAAAGGCGACCGGTTATCCCTACAGTTGGGATGCGCATCGCTCGCGAGTTAAGTTGAGGAAGGACGATGGGAACGCAAAGCGAGCAGCTCGAGCGAGAAGCGCATCACACCCGCGCCCGGCTAACCGATACACTGGAGGAGCTGCGTGCCCGAATGACCGCGGGCCAAGTGGTTGATCAGCTCAGAGATTATGTGCGTCAAGGCCCTGCGGCCGAGTTCGTCGGCAATCTCGCCCGCGAAGTCCGCCAGAACCCGCTTCCGCTTACCCTGATCGCTGTAGGGGTCGCATGGCTCATCATTGCCAGCACTCTTTCGTCCCGCAGTCGTCGGCCGAGCTCCGACGTTGAAGAAACCGTCGAAGCCAGCGCCGCCCTAGATGCCGGTTCAATCGAAGCGCAGCTCGGGCCCGCGTTAACCATCCCACCCACGGCAGCTCCGGAATACGCTAGCGGTAATAGTGGAGGCATCGCCCGCGGTCTCAGAGAACCGATAAGGTGTACCAACTGGCAGGATGCGCGCGCTATGGAACAAGCGTATGAGCGGCAGTGATGTGCACCGACCGGCAGCAACGCGCGTAACAGGCTCAGATCGGGCGCCTGTATGGGTCATTGGGTTGAGCGCTTTGCTGATCGCATTCGAATTTTCACGGCGCCGGTTGCACGGCTGCCGCCCCGAGCGGAGCAACGGAAGGGAAGGGGAAACCGGTCGGGGGCGAACCGCAGACAAACCTTCGCAAATCCTTCGCCGGGGGTGGAAGGACATTATTCTGCGCGTCTACCGAGGTATTTCTGAAGACCGAATTTTATTGGTCGCCGCGGGTGTGACATTCTATACGCTGTTGGCCATTTTCCCGGGCCTCGCGGCTCTGATTTCGATATACGGGCTGTTTGCCGACCCAGCCACGATAGCCAGTCACCTCGATACCGTCGGGATCATCGCACCCGGTGGGGCTACCGACGTGCTCCGCGACCAACTGGCCCGTCTCGCCTCGCAAGGCGGGACGGCGCTGGGCATCAGCTTTCTGATCAGCCTTGCGATCTCACTGTGGACCGCCACCTCCGGGGTCAAGGCCATCTTCGATGCACTCAATTTCGTTTGCGAAGAAGAAGAAAAGCGCAGTTTTGTTAAACTCAATGCCCTTGCTCTCTTGTTTACACTTGGAATCATCGGCTTTATCCCGCTGATGCTTGCCGCCGTCGTTGCCCTGCCGATTGCTCTCAATTTCATCCCGGTCCCTGGACTGACAACCTTCCTCGTAAAAGTCGGCAGATGGCCGATTCTTTTCGTTCTGCTCACCTTGGGGCTGGAAGTGCTTTACAGATACGGTCCCAGCCGCACGCAGCCGCGATGGCGCTGGGCAACCTGGGGCAGCGTCTTTGCTGCTATTGTATGGCTGGCCGCGTCGGTCCTGTTCTCCTGGTACGTGGCGAATTTCGGCAGCTATAACAAGACCTATGGTTCGCTCGGCGCGATCATCGGCTTTATGACCTGGATTTGGCTCTCGATCATCGTCGTTTTGGTCGGCGCCAAGCTCAATGCCGAGATCGAGCACCACACTGCGCGTGAAACGACGACGGGCAATCGAAGCCTCTCGGCATACGCGGCGCGACCAATGGCGGACACGATCGGAGCCCCACAATCCTGATGGCTTCCAACCAACAAAGGCGAGCTCTGAACACGAGCGTGAAGCTGGCGATGAACATACCAAGCATGGTGGAGGCCGTGATCTCGGTGAGGACGACGTAGATATCACCCGAGAGCCCAAAGGCCAAAGGTACGGTGGCACACGCGACGAACCAGCTTCCAAAGCGATGCACCTCCTCCGTAACCTGACCCGAAAAGACGATGCGATGGTATGCGGCAGGCGCGATCAGCAGGATCACCGCCACGGTGATGCAGCCGAGGCTCGCCGCCTGGACCACCTTTTGAGCTGGCTGGAAGCTTCTCGAAAGATTGACTGATGACGCTGGCGAGCTGAAAGCCGAGCAGCGCCTGCGCACCCGGCAAGACGACGCGCGCCTCGGTCAGCATCTGGGTAATTCGTTTGTCCAGAGAGGTATCTTCCGTCGTGATTTGCTGACGGGCAGAGATTGTCCGCTCCTTACGACCCGCTTGCCGCGGCCGCAGATATTGAAGGACGTACCAGCAGCCGAGGGCGAGAAGGATGAAAAAGCAGCCGGCAGCCAGGCCAGCTGAGAAACCGAAGATACTCTCGCCAGTGATAAAAAGAGCGATTCCCAGACTGAGCGCGAACGGCAGCAATGAGACACCTGCCATACGGGAAATCACCGGTGGAAGCGTTGTATCCGTCCCGATGTCGACGATTTGGTGATAGCTCTCGGGTGTGATGAGGAAGGCAACGGTGACGATCATCAGCAGCAAAGCGATGCCGTCGAGATAGCGCGCATGCATTGGTAAGCTCTCGAACCCGTCTCGGAAGACGCCGCTGAACTCGCGTTATCCGCCGCTTCGCACCTGGATGAGAAAAACGTATCGCCAAATAGCAGATGGGCGGACAACGCCGCCCATCCGATCTTGAACCGTGGCGCTCAGGTGAGAGCTATGGCCCTATGATTTACCGTGGCCACCATGGCCAGCCTGGCCGCCTTTTTGCCCGGCCACCGACGCCCGCTCACGGTCATGGGCGAAGTTCCCGCCGCTCCGAAACCCAGCAGAATCTGGGCGCCGAGAACGAGCATCCGGGTTAACGCGCGGCTGAGGCCGGGCATCAAGGCGGTCAGCAAAGCGTTATGGGAGTAGAGCTGACAGACAAACGCCGTACCGCGCTCCCCAGCTGACGGATCGAGCAGACCAAACTTGGCCGAGCCATGCGAATTGCTCGACCAAGCTGGTGCACTGGTCAATCTCGTGACGGCCAAAGTCCGAACGCGTTCAAGACGCACAGTACCACGAAAAGGACGACGCCGATCAGCCGCGTTGCTGATTCTAACGACAAAAGAGCGGTGGTTGGCGAGAGCCAGTGTATTGGACCAGCCCGCCAGTCGGCAACAATAGTCTGCAAGGGGAATCGGCTTGCGTACGCTAGCTTCGTTTAAGCGCGGTCTCGGCCGACCGCAAGTGCACCTCAGCTGGCTCTTATTTTCGCCCCCTACGATGTTCTGACGGAACTTGACATCATTGGCCGCGGTTTTCCCAGTATCAGCATTTGCAAGGAGGTGATAATGGCAGCTACTGTTGGACCGGAAGTCATGGCCCGGGAGACCGCCCGCTTGATCGCTAGTGACAAGGTCGAAGGCACGGCGGTTCGCCGCAGCAATGGAGATAAACTCGGTACGATCCAGCGGGTCATGATCGACAAACGCTCTGGAAAGGTCGCGTATGCTGTGATGACGTTTGGCGGCTTTCTCGGCATTGGCGACGAATATCGCGCTCTGCCGTGGAGCGTGCTGCGTTACAACGAACGTCTCGACGCCTACGAGCTCAACGTCACGGAAGATCAGCTTCGCAATGCGCCTGTGCTTGCGACCGGATGGGATACCGGGGTGATCGGCCGCGACTGGGAGCGCAACCTTCATGATTACTATCGGGCGTCGCCTTACTGGTGACAGCTGAGTGCGTAACATAAAACCGGTGGAGCGGCGAAGAGCCGCTCCACTATTTGGGTGAAATCAAAGTTTAATTGAGTTGAGTTTCTAGGGCCGCGCGGAATTGATCCGGCGCTCAAGCGCAAGGCAGCTCCCGTGGGGCGGGCAACAAAACAACCGGACCGTTATAAGTTTATGAGCAATCCCGGCCTACAATCGGCCGTGGGACTCGACGGGATGAGCCCAACTCTTCACAGTGGGGCTCGGCAGTGATTAGCACGGGCGCGCAGGCCGTAACTTTGGGTTGGAAGATCGGCGAGGTTGGCTTCGGGCGCCAAAGCAACTTGTTTCGTGCTCTCTGAATTGCGACGAGTTGAGTGTTGGCATCTGAACCAATCAACTTCGAGCCTGTCTGGAGCTCGGGTTGGAGGGGAGGGTGAAACCGCAACAGCGACCTCTGCCCCGCAATAAGCGTTTTGACGCGAGGAACTTGCTTTTGCCGCGCAACGTTTGTGTCCAAGAACAAGAATTAGCTCGGGTGTCGCAATGCTTGGCACGATCCTGCTCATCATCGTGATCCTTATATTGCTAGGCGCACTACCAACCTGGCCATACAGCGCCGGTTGGGGGTATTACCCGAGCGGTGGCGCCGGCCTCTTGCTTGTCATCGTCATCATTCTCCTACTGGTGGGACGGATTTAGGTGCGATTGCGGACCTAAATAATCTTGCGCAACCTCTCTAGGCCGGGCGCCCGCCCGGGGTCCTGCGAAGCGCAACGGCGATCACCATGGTGTGGGCCTCGCAGTGGGCGCAAAGAAGCACGAGCGATCCTGACCCGGTCTAGGTATCGTGACCATCCGAGGCGCCTCGTCACACACTGCCATCAATCGCTGGCCGTCTTACACCGAGGGCTTGAACGCCAATCGCCATTAACTATTTCGGGATCGCACGGCTTTTACGAGGAGATGACATGCACACCGCCACTGTCAGGCTGCGTATGGCGGATCTTTCTCGCGAGATGGCCGCAATGCGCGAATGGCTCGATCGCACTCGGTACGAGTCTGCGAAGTTCACCTACGATCAGGACGGAGACGCCGCCGTCATCTCGGTGGAGTTCCACAAGGCCGAGGAGGCCGAGAAGTTCGCACGACACTTCGAGGATCAAGAGCGGCGCCGATCGCCGCCCACTATTGAGTGAGATCTGCTGAATTGATCCTCGAATTTCGGCGTCTTGCGATGTCAAGCGGGCCGCTGCTTGTCACTCGCCTGGCAAATGCTGGCCGGCGAAGTCGGGGAGCCCGTCGCGAGGCGGGACTTTTGCCTCGATGAGGCCCAACGAGACCGTCATCGCCGCGACAGCAATGCCACCGGGAATGGTTCCCATAGTTTTCTGGCGCTCGTGTTCAATATTCGCCAAAGCTCGATAACAGCGCCTGCCGGCGCAAACACGATCCTCTCGTTCAGTGAACGAAAACAATCTATTTTTTTTGCGTGTAACGCAGTTTATCCAAGTATGAAGCATGCTTCTCGACGAGCAGCGCAGGTGATTTTGTTTGTCGGTCTCGAAGGCATGTCCTACGAGACAGCGGCGAGGTCCTCGGCATCCCGATCGGAACAGTGCGCTCGCGCCTGTCGCGTGGGCGCGATACGCTTTGCCGGCTGATGGACGTGAGCGAGGAACCCGAAAGCGCACATGAGGCCGCGCAGCGGCGCCTGGCCTTCGGGAGCGACGTCACGGCCTCGTCGGCGCTCGTCGAAGACGGTTCAGCGCTTCAGGAGTCCGGATGTCGGACTTCTGCAAGCAACAAGCGGATGCGCATGGCGACTTCCGCCGTGCGGTAAGGTTTCGAAAAGAAAAGCTCGGCAACTTGGATAGCGCGGGCAGCATCGGCATTGCCGGAAGTGAGCACCACACGGGCGGCAGGGTGATGCTGATAGACCCAGCGAGCAAGACTGAGCCCATCCATAGTACCGGGCATGTGGATGTCGCTGAAGACGACATCGATCGGCACCCCAGCGGCGAATACTGCGATAGCCTCCGCCGCATCAGCCGCTTCGACAACCAAGTTGCCGGAAATCCGCAGATACTCAGCGACGGCGCCGCGGATGAGAACCTCATCCTCGACAACTAAAACCACCGGTTGGCGGGCGTCTTCCTCTGCGCGTGATTTCACTGCGTTCAACACATCAGGGCCCTGCACCACATTGAGGGCAAAACACCCTTGGCACTCGATGTGTTCCGGGCGGGCAGGGCTGACGGTCCTGCTCAAGCCTTCGGCGCTGTTCGCCGTCGTTCGAGTAGGATGTTGATGCGGCGGACGACCTCCTCTGCATGGTAGGGCTTTTCCAGCGGACCCTCGTCACAAAGGTCCCCTGCCTTCTCGGCCGCCCGCGCAATTCCGGAGGTCAGGATCACATCGATGTCGAATTGCTTCTCGCGAACCCAGTGAGCAAGACCGAACCCGTCCATGCTGCCGCTCAGCTGAACCTCAGCAAAAATAATGTCGATCTTTTGTCCGGACTCGAGCACGGCCACTGCGTCGTCCGCTGTAACGCCCTCGACTACTTTGAAGCCGCAATCGCGCAGATAGTCTGCGATAACCATGCGGACAAGAATGTCGGGCTCCAGGACGAGAACGGTGCTCGGTCTACCTTCGTCGTAGCTTCGATCATCTGAGGACATAGCCAAGAAACGCAGATCGGATCGGCGGAGTTCCGAGCCAGGCGAGGGAAGTGCGCGGCACGGATCTGTCAAGCTCTAGAGAATCGGCCGTCGCATCGGTCTGCACGCCGCAAGATATGCCGCAGCTTTTTTGCAAGTTCGGCTTGTCGGAAGGGCTTCTTCAATACGTAGCCTTCTGTCATTTCGCGGACCCGGTGCCCCTCGGTGTAACCGGTCACGAACAGCGTCGCTACGCCAGGGATGAGCCGCTCGGCGCTGGCTGCAAACTCTCCACCATGCATGTTTGGCATTGCCAAATCGACGATCAATAGGTCGAACCGTCGGTCCCGCTCCAGAATGTCAAGCGCAGCCTCGCCGCTGGCGGACTCGATCACCTCATGGCCGAAGGTTCGCACCAGCGTCGCAGTAACAGTGCGAACAGCGCTGTCGTCGTCGACCACCAGAATTCGAGAGGGCGGTCCGACGTTCCGCTGGCGTTGGGAGACCGGTGCCTCCGTGCCCCCTAGTCGATGTTGGGCGCGCGGGAGATAAACCCGGAACGTGGTTCCATTGCCGATCTCACTGTCAATAGTAACGGTCCCGCCGGACTGCTTGGCAAACCCGTAGACCATGCTCAGCCCGAGGCCAGTGCCCTTGCCCGCTTCCTTGGTCGTAAAGAAGGGCTCAAAGGCACGATCGCGGACCTCCTCGCTCATGCCGGTGCCCGTATCGGCTATGGAGATCATTACGTAATCGCCAGGATCGACGTGAGGGAGTCGACTGCGATCGCCGCGAGTGACTTTTGTGGTCGAAATCGTCAATCTTCCACCCGCATGCATGGCATCTCGCGCGTTGATCGCGAGGTTGAGAATGGCCAGCTCCAACTGGCTCGCCTCGGTCATCGCCGGCCAGAGATCCCCGTCGAGAACCATCTCGATCGTGATCGTCGGCCCGATCGTGCGGGGGAGCATCTCGCATGTTTCGGAAATGAGGCGATTGACATCGACCGGTTCGGTGAGGAGGTCGTTACGGCGCGAGAATGCGAGAAGCTGATTCGTCAGCTTCCCACCACGCTCGGCGGCGTGCATCGCGTTCTCCAAATATCGCAACACGCGCTCCTCTGTGACCTGGGGCAGAGCCAATTCGAGATTGGGGATAATCGTGGCGAGAAGATTGTTGAAGTCATGCGCCACTCCGTTGGTCAGCTGACCAACTGCCTCCATCTTCTGCGCTTGACGGAGCTGCTCGTCGATGGCGCGGCGCTCGGTCATGTCGCGGGTAATCTTGGCGAACCCGATCAAGACACCGGCACTGTCGTGGATGGCATCGATGACCACATTCGCCCAGAACCGCGAACCGTCTTTGCGTATACGCCAACCCTCCGCCTCGAACCTTCGGTCCCGAGCGGCAATCATTAATGCCCGGTGCGGCAACCCGTTTTGCTGATCCTCGGGAGTGTAAAACCGGGAAAAATGCTGACCAATTATCTCCTCCGCCCGATAACCTTTGATCCGCTCGGCGCCGGAGTTCCAGTTGGTGATGATGCCTCCTGGATCCAGCATGAAAAGGGCGTAGTCAGTTACCCCCTCGACGAGAAGTCGGAAGCGGCGTTCGCTCTCACGAAGCTGGGTCAGCGCCTCCGTCAGCTCTCGGGTACGTGCTTCCACACGCTGTTCGAGCATTTCATTGAGGCGTCGCTGTGCCTCCTCGCTCTCTTTGCGGGAGGTAAGATCAACCAGCATGTTCACTGCTCCGACGAGCTTCCCCGAAGCATCATGGAGCGGCGTTGGATAGGCCATGAACGGTACGCGCGTTCCGTCCGGCCGCTCCGCGACAGCTTCCCCGCCTCGGATCGGCCGGTCTTCCTTCAGGGCCCTCGCCATCGGGCACTCGTCATGCGCCATCGGCCGGCCATCCGGCCAATACAGGCGCCACGTAACGCACCAGTGATCGCTGCCCATTTCGGGCATGCGACCGGAAAAGTCTACTGCAGCCCGATTGAAGAATGTGATCCGTCCCGCAGCATTCGTCATATAAATTGCCGCAGGCAATACATTAAGCACGTCGCCGCACCATACGCCTTGCATCCCCGCACCCGGCTCCGCCCGGTGCACCTGCCGAGCGACCGGGTTCTCCAGAACCGTCCTGTCGCGCGCGACCCGCTCGCCACAATCGGGCATGGTCTCGACAACCGGATGCAACAGTTCCTGGCTCACCTTCTCGGCCGCTTCGACCTGCTCGGGCGCCGTGACGGTCAGGTCGCGATAAAACGCTTCGCTCGATCGACTCATGGGCTTCTCGGCCACGTTGATCTTCATGGGCTTCTCGGCCACGTTGATCTCCATCAGGAGTTGGATAGGCTCGCCGCAAAATGATCCCGCGGCGCACGGGTCGAGGATTGCGGACCGCGTACGGCGTCCTTGCGTTGCAAATTGCAACGCTCTTGTGACTTCGCTGCAGAGGTCTTACCCTTCCCGCACTGACCATCACAATCATTCTTAACAAAAGCCGATCCCTCTGGGTTCCCTCGATAGCGCCCGTCGGCCGTTACGGCATCATTTCTATTCGGAAGATGGTGGTGGGATCTGTTGATAGTGGAGCAAGGCCGGTTCTTTGGCGGTTTGCGGCGGGAAAAAAAGAGCCCTGCCTGAGGCAGGGCTAAGGCGTTCGGCTGCTGTCGGAAAACAGGGCAGCTAAGACGGAACGCTACTTCAGCAGCGTCAGTACGCATGCATCCGCCGGCGGGCTACGGCGGGGCCTCTTCGCTTCTCGCCCCCCACGGCGCCGACGCCATAGAAGCCGTCAAAAAATCTCTGGCAGCCGAGAGATCTTCCTGTCCCAGCTGACGTTGGACAGAAGCGCAGCTTCCGGAGATAGCGATGGATGAGCGGCAAAAGTTCTACGATTCCCTGAAACACTATGGGGGCTGCCCGATCTCGCAACTGGCGAAGCCACGCTCCAGGCAATCGAAATAATGATTAAGGAGAGAAGAACCCCTCGCGCGGCTCGAGAAAGAGCGCTCCGATCAAGTTTAGGTGTCGATCCACTTTCTCCGAAGGGCCGGTGACAAGCGCCAGCTTCGCGCCAGCCATCCCAATCGGGGAGGCGAAGAAGAAGGTTAAGATCATTATGGAGACTTCCACAGATGCCGTCCGGGGCACCGATCTTCAGCCACAGAGAAAAGACTTGGCAGCCGAGCGCCCCGAAACCGACGGTCAATTACCGGAGGAGCGTCTGGAGATGCGGTGGCCGCAAGAGGCACAGACGATCTTCCAGGGCATACTCTGCGTCATCGCTCTGCTCGTCTGCCTCTACATCGCGCAGCCCGTCGTGCTGCCCGTCGTGCTGGCGATAGTGCTGAAGCTGCTTCTCCAACCTTTGGTCAACCTATTGGAGCGCCTCCGAGTGCCCAAGCCAGTTGGGGCGCTGATCGCGCTCGCCGTGTTGCTCTCGGTCTTCGTCGGCCTTGGTATGCTGCTCTCCAGCCCGGCAGCACAATGGGCGTCCGAATTGCCTCAGGCGTGGCCACAGCTGCAGCAGAAATTCGCGTTTATCAAGGTTCCGATCGAACATATACAGCGCACGCTCGACGAGATGGGCGTCCAGCTCGAAAGCCCGTCGGCACTGCTATCCAACCCTATTGGCGTGGTGACGGCAGTCTTCAGTGGCACAGGTACCGTTGCCGCTCATCTTTTGGAGACGCTTCTCGTTCTGTTCTACCTCCTCGTATTCGGAGAGACTTTCTTGCGTCGGCTTGTCGAGGTTTTGCCGACATTCGCCAATAAGCGCGAGGCGGTGGAAATTTCGCTCCATGTCGAGCGTGATTTGTCGGCCTATTTGCTGACGATAGCGATTATCAACGGCGCCGTCGGATGTGCCACCGCAGGTGTGATGTGGCTGTGCGATGTCACCGCGCCAGTGCTTTGGGGTGTGATAGCATTCTGTTTGAATTTTATTCCGATTCTCGGCCCATTCTGCGGAATCATTCTGTTCCTGGCGGTAGGATTGATCAGCCTGGGGCCGGTCTGGGCAGCTTTTTTGCCAGCGGCCCTCTATTTCGCGATTCACGTGCTCGAGGGGGAAATCGCCACGCCGTTGCTGCTGGCGAACCGGTTTACGATAAATCCGGTGGCGGTGATCCTGTCCCTGATCTTCTGGTATTGGATGTGGGGCGTGCCCGGGGCGATCTTGGCGGTGCCCATGTTAGCGATCATCAAGATCATTTGCGATCGACTGCGACCGTTCCGCGCCTTCGGTCACCTCCTGGAAGGTTAGTGCCACATGAATGACGGTGACGATCGCATCAGTGGCGCCACTGCCGAGGGCACGGCTTCATAGTTTGCCAGCGACAAAGTGATGGAGCGTGCTTGGGCCAAACCCAAGGAAGCGAGCGATTTGGGCAGCACGCGTTAGGGAACCTTTTCTATCGCGGCGGTGTGGTGTCAAGCTCCTTCCTCACTGATGTTTTGCTTCCGACAATAAACGGCTTTTACTCCGAGGTTAATTTCTTGCCAGGACAGGAAGGAAGGCCGACCGTCGCTCAACAGCATGGGGTGATCCGAGCTGTCGCCAGTGGTGGGCACCTCTTTCGGCCTCGACCAGCTATCGCCGTCATCAGCAAACTGTCTCCGACAGCTGCGAATGACTACCCTCCCTCGTCTGCGTGACGGCCTCAGGCGAAATCAGGCGATCTCTTGGCCTCTCATCTATGCATCGGGTAACTGCGCGATTGTCTTGCGAAAATTGTCTTCGACATCGGCCCGCGCCTTCTGATCGCGAATCGTGAGTCGCAGACGATCCACCTGTCGCTTCGGCAGTCGCCACCATAGCCACCAAGCTCCCTGCCAAAACTATCGCGGGTTCGCGGATCGCACGGAGGGATCGAGAATATGGCAGCGGGCGGATTGGATTGTGCTCGCAGGTAGGTTCGCGCAGCCAGTGCGGCGGACATGCTGGGCGAGCGGCCAGCCGCCGCTCCCAAGACCAACTTGCTGAACTTGACGCACATAAACTCTCAATAAGCGGAACCCCAGCCCGCGAACCCGAGCGAGCCTACCTAGCGATCCGTCATCCGCCGACCTGTTAGACTTGTTCAGTTGACGCTTTCAGACCGCTGCGCGGCAAACAACCTACCGCGAGTCGTGCGGTCTCGGCCGAGTAATTCCATGCTCGGATCCCCGCCAACAACGCCACAAGATTATCCGGAAACGACTGGCTTTGCTGCGTGACGAGAGCGTGAGTGTGGTCACGGCGGAACCGCCGCCGGGTCAATCAGGAGCACCCACTCATGCGCGTCTATATCATCGGCAACGACGGAATCACGCTATGCCGCAAGGCGCCGGTGACAGTCAATGACGGCGAGATTGCCGTTGCATCGAACAAGGAGCTGCACGCGGCCCCGCTCGGCGCCAAGCGCTTGCTGGCGCTGTGGAACGCGCTGCCTGGCGTCCCAAAGCGAAGGAAAGTTGGCGACCGCGGCGCGCTGATCGATCAGCTGTGGTCGGCAATTGAAATGTTGCCGGACCCAGAGCCGCAACGCGGCCCGAAGCGCCCTTCGAAGCAGGACGTGGTGATTGCAATGCTGCGTCAGCCCGAGGGGGCAACGGTCGACGAGGTGGCGAGCGTGACCGGCTGGCAGCGTCATACCGTTCGCGGCGTCTTCTCGGGAACCCTAAAGAAAAAGCTCGGGCTCACTCTCGCGTCGACCAAAGAGGAGCGCGGCCGGGTCTACCGCATCGCTGAGCCGGCCAGCCCATGAAACCGCCAGTCCACGACGCTTCGGCTCGCCAGCACTCTGGCGAGCCGTCCTCCGGTCTCGGTCCAAACGGTGCCGGGAAGGACCGGCTTCGAAACCGGGACCTAGGCGAGCTTGATGGCGAAATCGCCGGGTTGGTCGATCGGTCGACACAGGAGCTGCGGCGTGCCTGGCGGACATTGCATCACACTGGACCGCCTCTGGGCCTCAGTCGCGATCTGATCATCCGGGGGCTCGCTGATGAGCTGCAACAGCGCGCCCATGGCGGCCCAAGCCGCGCGTTGCAGCGCCGCCTTCGGATTTTGGCGGCAGACTTCGAGAACGGCGCTCGTTCTTTCGATCCCGGCACAGTGCTGAAGACCGGCGCAACTTTGGTGCGGCAGTGGCGTGGACGCACCCATACCGTCCTCGTGCGCGAGGACGGGTTCGAATACGAGGGCCACCGGTATCGGTCGCTGACGGTGATTGCCGAGCAGATCACCGGGGCCCATTGGTCGGGCCCGCGGTTCTTTGGCGTGAGCAAGCGGGAGCGTGCCTCCTAGTCGGCGAGGCCGGTCAATGAAAAAACCAGGGACCGGAACGCGGCGGAGCGGAACCGTCCGCTGCGCGATCTACACCCGCAAGTCGTCCGAGGAGGGGCTCGAACAGGAATTCAATTCGCTGCAGGCGCAGCGCGAAGCCTGCGAGGCCTTCATCAACAGTCAGCGGCATGAAGGCTGGGTGTGCCTGCGCACGGCTTATGACGACGGCGGGTTCTCCGGCGCCACGATGGACCGGCCGGCTCTGCAGCAATTGCTCGCCGACCTCACGGCGGGGCGAGTCGATATAGTGGTCGTCTACAAGATCGACCGGCTGACCCGCTCGCTCGCCGATTTTGCCAAAATCGTCGAGATCCTCGACGCCAGGGGCGCGTCCTTTGTTTCGGTGACGCAGCAGTTCAACACGACCACCTCTATGGGCCGCTTGACCCTCAACGTTCTGTTGTCCTTCGCGCAGTTCGAGCGCGAGGTCATTGGCGAGCGCATCCGCGACAAAATCGCCGCCTCGAAACAGAAGGGGATGTGGATGGGCGGCGTGCCGCCGCTCGGGTATCAGGCGCAGGACCGCAAGCTCATCGTCGTCGACAGCGAGGCGGAAATTGTGCGCTTTATTTTTCGCCGCTATGCCGAACTCGGCTCTGTCCGGTTGTTGAACGACGAGCTGGACGCCCGAAACATCCAGAGCAAATTGCGGACGAGCGCCTCGGGCCGCATCTTGGGTGGGAAGCCATTTGCTCGCGGTGCGCTCTACCTGATGCTGCAGAACCGCATCTATCGGGGCGAGATCGTCCACAGGGAACAATCCTATCTTGGCGAACATGAGCCGATCATCGATCAGCCGCTCTGGGATGCGG
>Ga0306924_10004490_pt1 | contig 13628 bp, 12 predicted proteins | sample sta12Can44000111_FD_203756 | JGI IMG/M metagenome (GOLD analysis project Ga0306924, IMG submission 203756) | Lab enrichment of tropical soil microbial communities from Luquillo Experimental Forest, Puerto Rico - statanox.12C.anox.44.000.111 (v2)... | ecosystem: Environmental > Terrestrial >... | reverse complement strand
GTGGCGTTGAACGCGGTGATGAAAGGATCGATCATGGCGTTGAGCGTCGCCGAGCGGCCGATCAGCACGCCGAGCGGCAAGCCGGCGGCGATGGCGAGCGCGAGCCCCAAGGCGAAGGCCGAGGCGCTGACGCGCAGCGGCGTCCAGATGCTGCCGGTCGCGAACATGTTCCACAACGTGCCGGCGATCTGGCTCGGCACGGCGAAGAACAGCTTGGTGCCTGGCTTCAGCGGAAAGATGTCGGGCCAGACTTGCCAGACCACGAGCAGCAGCACGATGGTGCCGGCGCCGAGAGCGGTCGGCTCGATCCGCTGCCACAGATTCTTGCGTAGCGCGGCGGCGGTGTCGGCCACGGCCGCGATCCTCACATCGGTGGCGTGAATTTCGGCCATGGCTACCGTCCGACCCGCCACGGGAAGGCGGCCCGCTCGGCCCAGCGGATGCCTTCGGTCAGCACCAGCGCGATCACCATCACGGTGAGGATGCAGGCGAACATGCGGTCGAGCGCAAAGATGTCGCCGAACCGCGAGATGGCGTAGCCGATGCCTTCGGAGGCGGCGAAGAATTCGCCGACCAGCACGCCGATCAGCGCGCGGCCGACCGCGATGCGGCTCGCAGCGACAATATAGGGCAGCACGCTCGGGAAGATCACCTTGCGATAGAGGTCCCACTCACCGCCGCCAAGCGAGCGCACCACGTTGATCAGGAGGCGATCGACCGAACGCACGCCGGCACAGGCGTTGAAGATGAAGGGAAATACCGAGAGGAAGAAGATGATGACGGCTTTGCCGGGCACGCCGACGCCGAAGAAGATCACGACTAGCGGCGACAGCGCAACCAGCGGGCTCGCATAGAACACCGTCATCAGCGGATCGAGCGCGTAGCCGACGCGCGGCCGCCAGCCCATGACGATGCCGAGCGGCACGCCGACCAAAATCGCGGCGACGAAGCCATAGGCAAACGGCACGGCGCTGACGGCGAGGTCGCTGGCGAGATCGCCGCTGTCGATCAGGTCGACGAAGCCTTCGAAGATCAGGCTCGGTTTTGAGATGAACAGCGGATTGAAGGGCACGATGAGGAAAATCGCCTGCCAGGCGGCGAAGAAGATCGCCACCGCGAGCGCGCCGAGGAGCAGATTGCGATACCGCCCGATGAAGCTTTGCTGGGGCAGGGCGTCGTCAGCCATCGTCTAGACCGTGATCTCGTCCTTGAGCGTATTCCAGATTTCGAGTTTGAGCTCGTTGAACAGCGGCGTCACCCGCATTTCGTAGTCGCGCGGCCGCGGCAGCGGGATGGCGAAGATCTTCTTGGCGCGGCCCGGCCGCTTGCTCATAACCATGACGCGGTCGGAGAGATAAATCGCCTCGTCGATCTGGTGGGTGACGAACAGCACAGTCTTGCGCGCCTCGCGCCACACCCGCAGCAGCTCGGCCTGCATCAGGTCGCGGGTCTGCGCATCGAGCGCCGCGAACGGCTCATCCATCAGTAGCACTTCGGGATCGGTGGCGAGTGCGCGGGCGAGCCCGACGCGCTGCTTCATGCCGCCGGACAGCTCATGGGGATAGTGGCTCTCGAAGCCGGCGAGCCCGACCAGATTGATCAACCGGTCGGCGACGGCGCGGCGCTTGTCCGCCGGCACCTTTTTCAGCTCGAGCCCAAGCTCGATATTGTGTTGCGCGGTGCGCCACGGCAGCAGCCCAAACTCCTGGAACACCATGGCGCGATCGGTGCCGGGCCCGGCGATCGGCTTGCCGTGGATCATGACGTCGCCGGAATCCGGCCTGATCAGGCCGAGCAGGACGTTGAGGAACGTACTCTTGCCGCAGCCAGACGGTCCGACGATGGAGAGGAATTCGCCTTCCTCGACCTCGATGTCGAAATTTTGCAGTGCCCGCACCGGGCCGCGGTTCGGCGGCCGGAAGGTCAGGTTGACGTTGCGCCCCTGGATGTAGGTGGTCATGACCTATGATCGTTCAGACTCTGCACACCTGCACCGAGGTCGATTGCCGCACGACCGCATGAACGGTCGCGCGGCCGGTCGCGGCGTTCGTTACAGCCGATCCGGGTAGGGCATGATGAAGTTGTCGCGGTTCGGCATCTTCACGTTTGGCAACGTCGTCGCATCCATGGTTTCGTTCTCGCCGATGAGGCTGTTCAACGACAGGATATAGGCCGTCAACGCATAGACCTCGTTGTCGGTCAGCGATCGCGGCATGTTGTACGGCATGGCGCGGCGCGTGTAGTCGAAGATGGTAGTCGGATAGGCGTAGTAGTTGGCGATGGTCTTCACCGTGTCGATGCCGCTGGTGAGCGGCTGGCCGCCGACCAGCGCCGGATAGAACGGCGCGACGCCGCCCTTGGCGGCATTGCCGTGACAGGCCGAGCATTTTTCGGCGAAGATTTTCGCGCCCTGCGCCGGCGTGCCGTTGCCGGGCGGCAGGTTGGTGCCGTCGGGCAGGATGGCGATGTCCCATTGCTTGATGTCGGCATCGGTGAGCGGCTTGCCCAGCCCCGGCGATTGCGCGAGTGCCGCGCCGGCGCTGCAGGCCAGTGCAAGGGTCGCGGCCGCGATGGTCTTACGCGTACACATGCTTGACCTCCCCTTTGCCGTCGACCGCCCAGCTTGTGGTGCTGTTGTAGTGCTGATTGGGGAAGGCGAGCGGCGTCGTCACCGGTTTCTCCGCTTCGCCGCGCTGGGCGACGAATTCGGCACGCAGCGGCTGCACGTTGCCGCCGTCGTCGATGGCGCGGCTCAACAGCGTCGCCGGCTGGCCATCCCAGCGCCACGGCATGACGAAGCGGGTGAAGGCTTTTTCGTGGATCGGGCCTTGCAGCGCGGCCTCGCCCCAGCTCTTGCCGCCGTCGGCGGAGACCAGCACTTTGGCGATACGGCCGGTGCCCGAATAGGCGACGCCGGAGATGGCATAAAGGCCGGGCTCCTTCAGGCTCAGGCCGAACGACGGATGGGTGATGAAGCTCTTGACCTCCATCACGAAGTGGAAGCGCCAGGTTTTGCCGCCGGGCAGGATCTGCGAATAATTCTTGGTCTCGAAGTAGCTGTAGGCCGGCTGATCGACCACCTTGATGCGGCGGATGAACTTCACGTTCATGTTGCCCTGGTAGCCGGGCAGCAACAGGCGCATCGGATAACCGTTGCCCGGCATCAAACGCTCACCGTTCTGATAGATCGCGATCAGCGCGTCGTCATAAGCCTTCTTCACCGGCACGCTGCGATCGAGCATCTGTGCGTCGGCGCCTTCGGCGATCAGCCACTTCCCCTTGGGGTCGATGCCGGCCTCGTCGAGCAGCATTGACAGCGGCACGCCGGTCCATTCCGAGTTGGAGACCAGCCCGTGCAGCATCTGCACGGTGGTCTGCAGTGGCACCTTGGAGAACATCGGCGCCGAGTTGCCGGCGCATTCGACGAACGCCATGCGGCTGACAAGCGGATAGCGCGACAACGACTCCAGCGTGAACTCCAGCGGCTGCCGCACCATGCCGTGGATGACCAGCTTGTGCTGCGCCGGGTCGATATTCGGAATGCCGCAGTGATTGATCGAGAAGTGCAGCGCGTTCGGCGTCACCGTGCCGCCGATTAGATGATGCGGCGTGCGCGCGTGGGAGTTGCGGAATTCGCCATTGGGATTGCTGAGCGCCCGCGTGACGTTCTTCTCGAACGGCGAGGGCGTTTGGAGCGCGGGCGTGATCTGCCCGAATTCGAGGCTCCACGGCGCGTCGGCGAGCGGCTCGGCGGCGGCGCCGTTCATGGTGCCGGTGGCGCCAAGCGCGCCCGCGAACGATATTCCGCTTCCCAACAATGCGCGGCGATTGATCAAGCCATTACCGGCGACGTCATCGAGCGATGGCGCGCCCCGTCGGCGTCTTACCTTGCTCATGATTTTCCTCCCTGGCGGCGCCATATGCGCCGTGTCCCAGGCGGATATCCTGCGGCACGGTTTTGGCGCTGTCCATACGGTCGAGCCGGCGCCTGACTTCCGCTATGCTCGGCGACAGTCCGTTGCAGGAGAAGTTCGGCGATGCGAGACGTGCTCGGCTGGCGGCGCAAGTTCGGCGTGATCGGACCCTCGACCAATACGATCGTGCAGCCGGATTTCGAGATGATGCGGCCGCCCGGCGTCACCAACCACTACAGTCGCATCTTCACGCCGAACGCCAAGGCGGTCAGCAACGAAAGCTTCATGGCCGGCATCGCCGTGATCGGCGGCAACGTGCTCGACGCGGTGCGCAGCGTCATGACCTGCGAGCCCGATTATCTGGTCATGGGCATGTCGTCGATCACGTTCAACGGCGGCGCCAAGGGGGCGGATGCGTTTCTCGAGAAGATCGAGCGCGAGTCGGGCGTGCGCGCCTCGATCGGCTCGCATTCCTCGACCGCGGCGCTGAAGGCCTACGGCGGCGTCAAGCGCATCGCCTTCATCTCGCCGTACTATCCGGTCGCTAACGCCGAAGTGCGGCAGTATTTCACCGAGTCCGGTTTCGAGGTTGTGCGCGACATGTGCCTGCAGTGCAGGAGTTGGACCGGCATCGCCGAAGTGCCGCCGGAGGTCTTGCACGAGAAGTTGAAGGAGCTCAACGGCGATGGCCGCGACACCGATGCGCTCATTCAGGTCGGCACCAATCTCTCCATGGTCAAGCTCGCGGCCGAAGCCGAGGTGTGGCTCGGCAAGCCGGTGATCGCCATCAACACCGCGACCTACTGGCACGCGCTGCGGGCCAACGGCATCGCCGACAAGATTTCAGGGCTCGGGCGATTGCTCGAAGAATATTGAGAATCAGTATTGCCCCTTGGGCTCCAGGCCCAGCATGTATTGGCCGTACATGCTGCCGGCGGCATCCCAGTTCAGGCTGATATGGGAGCCCGCGGCGTGAGCGTCGCGCCAGAAGCGCTGCAGCGGATGATCGAGGAACAGGCCTTGGCCGCCGGCGGCGAGAAAGAGCGCGTCGATCGCTTGCGTCAGAAGCCGCACGCAGAACGCCTGGTCGCGCCGGTTGCGTAAGCGCACGTCGAGGCTGACCGCTTCGCCGCGCGCCGCCAGGGCGAAAGCTTCAGCAAGGTCGCGGAACATCAGAAGCCGCGCGGCATCGATGCAGGCGGTCGCTTCGGCGGCGCGCAACTGGATCGTCGAAAGCTCCGCCATCTTGCGGTTGCCGCCGGCGACCGCGCCGCGCGTGGTGCGGACTTTTGCCATGTCGAGAAAGGCCGACAGCGCACCTTCGGCCATGCCGAGCACTGGCGCGACGATGGCGATCGGCAGCACCGCGAGGAACGATTGCTTGTAGAGCGGATTGGCGGACGCGCGCATGCCGGGCGCGGTGGCATTGGTGAGGTCGGCGAAGGGGAGCGCCCGGTGGCTCGGCACAAAAGCCTCATTGGCGACGATAGTTTTGCTGCCGGTGCCGGCAAGGCCCATCGTCCGCCAATTGTCGTCGATAGCGATGTCGGCGGTGCGCAACAGGAAAAATCCCGGCTGCGGCGGGTCGCTTGCTTGGGGAATCATGCCGCCGAGAAATTGCCACTGCGCATTGTCGCAGCCGCTGCAGAAGCTGCCCGAGCCTGAGACGCAGTAGCCACCGTCGACCGCCACCGCGCGCGCCACCGGCGCATAGGTGCCGGCGGCGACCGCGCCGCGGTCGCTCCAGACTTCATCCTGGGCTTCTTTCGCAAAGCAGGCGATCAGCCATTGCTGGGAGGCGAGCAGGCCATACACCCAACCGGTCGAACCGCAGCCGCTCGCGATCGTTGCTTCGATTTCAACGAACACATCGAAGCCGTATTCGAGGCCGCCATAGGCCTTGGGCTGCATGACGCGAAGCAGATCGGCCTGCCGCATGCGCGCGACCATGTCGTCGCCGACGCGGCGTGCCGCTTCGGTCGCTTGCGCGCGCTCGCGCGCAACGGCGGCGATGCTCCGCGCACGCGTCAAGAGCTCGGAAACCTCCGGCCTCGTGCCACCCGAGACGCCGGTGAGCATCGGCCCTGCTAACGCTTCATCCGCACGCCAGCGCGCCCGAGCCGCGGCAGCACCTCGTCGACGAAATACGGAACCTCGTTGAGATAATTGACGAACGACAGGCCGATGCCGCGCACGCCGGCTTGGCTGATGACGGCCAGTTCGTCGGCAACCTTGTCGGGCGGGCCGACGAACGGGTAGCCGCCGACCGCATTGGAGGCGAAGTAGCGGCGCTTGGCGTAATACTCGACTGGTGGAATGGTTTCCGGCGTGATGCTTTTGTTGGCTAGCATGCCGTCGATGGCGCCCCAGTCGGCATTCTCGATGATGGCGTGCTGATAGTAGTCGTCGGCCTCCTTCTGGGTCGGGCGGCAGATCACCTGGCCGACCGTGAACACCTCGATGTTGCGGCCGTGCTGCGCGGCCGCCGCTTTCACCTCCGTCACTTTGGCGGCGTTACCGGCGAGCGATTTGCGCGAGCCTTGAGTGGCGACAAAGAACGCATCGCAGTTGCGCACCGCGAAGGCCTGACCGACCCCCGACGAGCCGGCATTCATCATCAGCGGCCGCGTGCCGCCGAACGGCTTTGGAAACGCGCGCGCCGCTTTTAGGTGCAGGAACGCGCCGTCGAAATCGAACGTGTCGTCGCGGGTCCAGGCCTGCTTGACCACGTCGATCCATTCCTGGGCATAGGCGTAGCGCTCGTCGTGCTCGCGCTGCCGGACGCCGAACATGTCGAACTCACCTTCGTTCCAGCCGCAGACGATGTTCATGCCGATGCGGCCTTGGCCGATGTGATCGGCGGTGACGAATTCCTTGGCGGCGATCAGCGGATGAAACAGCGGAGCGTGGATGGTGCCGAACACCGTCAGGCGCTTGGTGGCGCAGAGCAGGCCCACCGCCCAGGTCATGGTCTCGAGCGTTACGCCGTGAAAGTCGGTCTCGCCGCCGTAGCCCTTCCAGCGCGCGATCGGTAGCATGAAGTCGAGCCCGGCCTCGTCGGCGAGCTTGGCCAGCTCGAGACAATCCTCCCAGCTCGCCGACCAGCGCTCTGGCACCTTGGTGGCGGAACGCCCGGACGAGCAATTGGCGCCGAACAGGCCGATCTTGAGCGCATTGTCATTGTACATGGCAATGCGGGCCTGCATTGATCCCGGGCGTGCCAACACGACGTCTTCCTCCGCGCAGTATTGCTTGGCGCCATTACAGCACGTTTCGCAGGCTATCGCGATTGCCGCCGAGCTCGACCCAGCGTTGCCGCCGGCGCGGCCCATTGCGCGCGGCTGTCGTGCGGTTATGCTTCACGCCAACGGCCGACAAGGCCGCGCAGCACCTGGGGAGTGAAAATCATGGCCGATACGGTCGACAAATCGACGGCGCGCAAGGTCTATTGGCGCTTGCTGCCGCTCGCGATCCTGACCTACTTCCTCTGCTACCTCGATCGCATCAATGTCGGCTTCGCAGCGCTGACCATGAACAAGGAACTCGGCCTCGATGCCGCGACCTACGGCATGGCGGCCGGCGCCTTTTTCTGGGGCTATTTCCTTTTCGAAGTGCCGAGCAATCTCATTCTGGAGAAGGTCGGCGCGCGGCTATGGATCGCGCGTATCATGGTGAGCTGGGGCATCCTGTCCGGCGCGACTGCCTTCGCAGTCGGACCGTGGAGCTTCCTCACCATGCGCTTCCTGCTCGGGCTTGCCGAAGCCGGGTTGTTCCCGGGCATGATCCTGTTCTTCACCTATTGGTTCCCGGATTGGCACCGCGCCCGTATCATGGCGGGCTTCACGGTGGCGTTGCCGCTCGCGGTCGCCGCCGGCGCGCCGCTGTCGACCTCGATCATCGTCGGGATGGACAAGATTTGGGGTTTCGCCGGCTGGCAGTGGATGTTCATCGCCGAGGCCATTCCGACGGTGATCGTCGGCTTCGTCTTCTTCTTCTTCGTCACCGACCGGCCGCATCAGGCGCACTGGCTCAACGACGACGAACGCAGTTGGCTTGCCACCACGCTCGATGAGGAGCGCAAGCTGATCGAAGGCAAGCGCAAGGTCAGTCTCTGGCAGTCGTTCTACGAGCCGAAGGTTCTGATCCTGACCTTAAATTATTTTGGCATCGTCACCGCGAGCCTGGGCCTGCTCTTGTTCCTGCCGCAAATGGTGAAGCAGCTCGGCCTGACCACCATGGAAGTCGGCTGGGTCAGCATGATCCCGTACCTGTTCGGCGCGCTGAGCATGGTGACGTGGGGCTGGATTTCCGACCGCATAGGTGAGCGGCGCTGGAATCTATTCGCCGCATGCATCGTTGCCGCGGTAGGTCTCGCCTTCGCCGGCATGACCATCGGCACGCCATGGGCGGTGGTGGGCATGACCCTTGCCACGATCGGTCTTTACGGCACGAAGGGCCCGTTCTGGACGCTGCCGTCGATGATCCTCACCGGCTCGGCCGCGGCGTCGGGCATCGCCTGGATCAACGGCCTCGGCAACCTTGGCGGCTTTTTCGGGCCGACCGCGGTCGGTTGGATCAAGACTCTGACCGGTAGCTACGAGAGCGGCCTTTATCTGCTCGCCGGCCTCGCCGTGATGTCGGCGGTGACCACACTCTGGCTCAACTTCGAGCGCCCGGTCACGCAGCCTGGCCAAGAACTCGCTGGCGTGCCGGCGGAGTAGCGACCGCCCTTCGAGGCTCGGCGCTTTCGCGCCGAGCGCTTCTGTGCGCACGACTGTTTATCCCAGCGCCGCCGCGCCGGCCTGAGCGATCTGCTCGTCCTCGTGGGATTGCACGCCGGAGACGCCGATGGCGCCGACGCACTGGTTGTCGTACAGAACCGGCACGCCGCCCTGGATCAAAACGCCGACGGGGAAGCTGACGAAGGCCGGGCGCTCCTTGACGCGATCCTCGAAGAATTTGCTCGGCCGCTTGGTCATGGCCGAGGTGCGCGCCTTGCCGGTGGCGACTTCGGCGGTGATCGCGGCGGCGCCGTCCATGCGCGACAGCCCCAGAAGGAATCCGCTGTCGTCGACAATCGCGATCGCCACCGCCCATTTGTTCTTGACGGCTTCGGCTTCGCAGGCGGCGAGCATGGTCCTGACGTCGGCATGGGACAGGCAGGGTTTTGTACGCATGGTTCCTCCGTGGCTGCGCCGCAATACTAGTGCGCCGCGCTGCGGACTTATAGAGTAGGGCAGGGCGACCGAAGCGGAGCAACGTTGATGCACGACACACCCGACGGCGTCCATTGGCACGAACCCAAGGCGGGCGAGAATGCCGGCTTCGGCAAGTTCAAGCGCCAGCCGCTGCCCTACGACCGTTTCATGGTGGCCGAGGGCGTGCCGTGCTACCGCGGCATTGGCGTGCGCCGCGTGCAGGATCTGCCGCTGGTGCCATGGCCGCGGCTCGGCGGTCGCGGCTCTTTCATCCAGCTGTTCGGCACCGAGGGTCTATGGGGGCTCTACGTCGTCGAAGTGCCGGGCGCCGGCGCGCTCAACATCGAGCGGCATCTCTACGAGAAGGTCGTGCTGGTGGTCGAAGGCCGCGGCACCACCGAAGTATGGCAGGAGGGCCAGAACAAGCGCCATGCCTTCGAATGGCAAAAGGGCTCGCTGTTCGCCATTCCGCTCAACGCCTATCACCGCATCGTCAACGCTTCGAGCGCGCCGGCGCTGCTGCTTTGCGGCACTACGGCGCCGAACGTGATGAACGTGCTCGACAATTACGATTTCATCTTCAACTGCCCATACACGTTCGGCGAACGCTTTTCCGGTGCCGAGGATTTCTTCAAGCCTAAGGACGATCTCGAGCCGGATCCGATCCGTGGCCTCGCCATGCGCCGCACCAATCTCATTCCCGATATCGTCAATTGCGACCTGCCGCTCGATAATCGCCGCTCGCCGGGCTACCGGCGCGTCGAGCCGGCCATGGCGAAAAACCGCTTCTATCTGTGGATCGGCCAGCACGAGACCGGCCGTTACTCGAAAGCGCACAAGCACGCCTCCGCCGCCGTGCTCGTCTGCATCAAGGGCAAGGGCTACACCTACACTTGGCCGGAAGCGCTCGGCACTACGCCGTGGCAGAACGGCAAGGCGGATAAGGTGCTGCGCCAGGATTACGAGCCGGTCGGACTCGTCTCTGCCGCGCCCATGAGCGGCGACTGGTATCACCAGCACTTCGGCATCGGCAAAGAGGGCTTGCGCATCACCGCCTGGCACGGGCCGAACAATCAGCGCGCCCGCAAGCCCGGCGTGCCCGGCGAGCAGCTGATGGATTACGGGGCCATCGAGCTTTCCAAAGGCGGCAGCGCCATCGGCTATCACCAGGAAGACGCCGCGATCCGCAAGGAGTTCGAGGCCACGCTCGCGCGTGAAGGCCTGGCGAGCCGGATGAAGCCGGAGTTTTACGAGCGACCGCCCAACGAGGGCGAAGTGGTGATGGGCGACGTGATGTAGCTCGGAAGAGCGAAGCGTCATCCGCGAACGATCGTTCAGCGGCAGCGCCGCCCCCGAATAGCGGTAGGTTTTTTGCGGGCCATCCGGTGACTGGATTTCATCACGCTAATCGGCATTGGCGCCAAGGTATGGCCATTTGCCGCGCGGGCGAAGCGGAGCCGGCTACGCCGTGGTATTTGGCTCTCCCTGTACCGCCGTTAGCTTCTGGCGCGAAAGATAGGGTTGGACTTGTTCAAACACACATGTCGGTATTATTCGCTGCATCCCGTCGGGGCTCGGTCCACCCGGGGGGGTGAGCGGATGGATGAACTTTGAATAGAGAACAACTGGATTTACGCCAAACAATACAAATGCGGGTGTGCCAACCCCGGCGGAGAGATTCATCGGGGCAGAATCAGTCCCCACAAATAGATCAGCGTGGTGAAGCAGCGCAATTGCTTGACCCAAGCTTAGACTACATGCGTTGACCGCCTCTCTGAGATTGCTCTGCGCGATTACATTTTGCGCGCGCGCCGTGTAGTCATCGCCGCCAATAAAGAAAAATGTCCCGGGACTGTGCAGGCGCATGTTAGCAAGGAGTTCAACCCAATATTCGTGAGGCCACTCTCGCTTTTTGTCAAAAGCACCGACACCAATGACGATCCATGGTCGCGGTCGACTATGGAAGCGCGCGCCAATTGCAGTAAGTATCGCGTTCGGAGTTTTCAGTGCCGGTTCGGTAGATGGAAGCGGAACTCTCATCTCGGTCATAAGCGCGCGTAAACAATCGATGGGATGATCATGGAAATGGCTCCGATCGATTCCGGAATTGGTAATGAACAGCGATTGTCGTCCTAAGCCTAGGCCGATACGTTCGGGGATGCCCGCAAGCATTGCGGCGATCGCGGGCCGGGTCGTCCGGTCAAAAATCCATACCGTGCGATAGCCCTTGTGCCGTAGCAGTCTCGCCAAGAGGATTAAATTGATGCCACGCCTGAGCTCCGACCCAGCATGCTCGAAATATATCGTTTGAAGGACAGTCGGCTCTGCCGCGAGGATATCCTTTGCGTTGCTCGTCGGTGGAGCAAGAAATGTGACTTGGCCTTCCGCTGACGCGGACGCAACGGCGCGAACGAAAGGGAGATGCCAGATCACATCACCTATGCCGCGCTTCGCCTGAATGACCGCAGTTAGAGTGCCCACTAAGGACCCCAATTAAAGTAGCTTCGGATCATACCTCATTCAAAAATCGCACAAGAGTTACTCACCGGGATAGCCTCAACCGCAATATGAGCGCTTTAGGATCCACCAAGCAGCTATTAGATTGGCACCTCGTGCGCGCTCCAGCCGATGCCGTATTGGCTGTAACCGGACAGGGGGAGTAGAAGCCCACACATGCGAATATTGGGCATCCACGGCTGGGACCACGATACCTCCGCGGCCGTCTTTGACGATTACAAGTTGCTGGCAGCGGTTCAAGAGGAGCGCCTTACCCGAATAAAGGGTTGGGGTGGCGGACCGCCCTGGCTGGCCATTGAGGAAGTACTCAACATCGCCGGATGGAATCGGCGTGATATCGATGTGATTGCGCTTGGCTGCGGAACATTTCCGACGGGCTACCTGCGTTTCTCGCTGCCTCGGGATCTCCATTACACGATACAGCGCTGGCGCGGCCGCGAGCGGCGCAGCCGCGATATCGTCACGCTCGCCAATCGACGTGGAATCGGCGACCCTTATGTCTTATTCCGTACCGAAGAGTTCCTAGCCGATCATTCGTTCCGACCCGATACCAAGATTGCTTTCCAAAATCACCACGAAGCACATGCGTTAGCGGCGCTGTTTCATACTGACTGGAGCGATGGGCTAATTTATACGTCCGACGGAGTCGGCGACAATGTCAGTTATTCGGTCCGTTCCCTCATTGACGGCAAACTTAAGTGCCATCTGGGCGGCGACATGAAACTCACATCACGGCCGTACCGCAACAGCATCGCCACTGCCTACATGCACGCGACCGTCGCCTGCGGGTTCAAGCCCTGGCGGCATGAAGGCAAACTAACTGGCTTGTCGGCGCGTGGCACCCCGACGCTGACGCCGGCCTTGGCCGAGCATTTTTGGACCGAACCCGATGGCATCGTAAACAGCGACTTTAAGGACTGGCGCAGCCTGGCTAAAGGCGTGCATAGCATTCTCGACGGGCATGATCGCGAGACCATTGCAGCGTCCATCCAGCAACTGGCGGAGGACGTAATCCTCGCTGCAGTGCGGATCTGGGTGAAACGTACTGGCATGCGGCGACTGGCGCTATCCGGCGGGTTATTCGCCAATGTACGACTTAATCGATTGCTTGCTGAATCGCTGCCGCTCGACGAGGTTTTCATATTTCCGGCGATGGGTGACGACGGAATTTCCGTCGGCAATGCACTTGCTTTTCTGCTCCATCGGGATGGGCTTGCCACCTGGCTGAGGGAGCGCCGGCGCCTCGACGATGTTTATCTAGGCCGCGATTTTGATGGTGCCATCGACGCCTGCCTTGGTGCTGCTGCTGGCGTAAAACGCCGGGGCGGCGATCCTTGTAACCTCGCGACTGAGCTCATTCGCGCTGGCAAGATCGGCGCGATCTATACCGGCCGCATGGAATACGGACCTCGCGCACTTGGCAGCCGCAGCATCATTGCTTCGCCCCATGACTACGCGATCAACGACAATCTAAACAAGCGGCTGGAGCGCTCTGACTTCATGCCGTTTGCACCGTATGTCCTGGAAGAAGACGCGGCGCGGGTGTTTGAGATCACGCCGGTAAACCTCTACGCGGCGCGTTTCATGACCATCACTTGCGCAGTACGATCGGAGTGGCGCGACCGCATTCCGGCAGTGGTGCACGTTGACGGCACGGCGCGGCCGCAGGTCGTGAGTGAAGAAACGAACCCGCTGTTCGCAGGCATCCTGCGGCGGTTCAGAGAAGCCACGGGATTGCCCGTGCTGATCAACACTAGCTTCAACGTGCACGAAGAACCGATCGTCAACCGACCGACGGAGTGCCTCAAAGCGCTGCTTGACGACCGCGTCGACTTTGTAGTCACCAAGCAGGCGGTCTATACGACCTCGTAAGCGCGGGTCGATCCACTCTTGGCTTGGGAATCCACGGACCTTCTTGGCACCGCTGAGGAGGCCCCGCCCGACGTTGAACGGACGTCGCTGAAGCTGTCACTTTCGCGAAGGCGAATGATCCAGTAAG
>Ga0306924_10004489_pt1 | contig 13630 bp, 11 predicted proteins | sample sta12Can44000111_FD_203756 | JGI IMG/M metagenome (GOLD analysis project Ga0306924, IMG submission 203756) | Lab enrichment of tropical soil microbial communities from Luquillo Experimental Forest, Puerto Rico - statanox.12C.anox.44.000.111 (v2)... | ecosystem: Environmental > Terrestrial >... | reverse complement strand
AGATCGCGTACCAGACGAACCTGCTCGCCCTGAACGCGGCGATCGAGGCCGCGCGCGCGGGCGAGCACGGCCGCGGGTTCGCGGTCGTGGCCGCCGAGGTGCGCAAGCTCGCGGAGCGCGCGCAGGGGGCGGCGAAGGACATCGGGGCGCTCGCCGCGACGAGCCTCGCCGTCGCCGATCGCTCGGCGGGGATGATCGCGGAGCTCGTGCCGGACATCCGCAAGACCGCCGACCTCGTCCAGGAGGTCGCGGCCGCCTCGGCGGAGCAGTCGGCCAGCGTCTCCCAGGTGGTGAAGGCGATGGGCGTCGTCGACCAGGCCACGCAGCGCAACGCGTCCGCCGCCGAGGAGCTCACGTCGACGGCCGAGGAGCTGGCCGCCCAGGCGGCGGCGCTCCAGGCCATCGTCGGCTACTTCCGCACGGAGGCCGCGGACGGCGAGGCGTGCGCGCTGCCACCGCGGCCGGCCGCGCCGGCGCGAGCACCCGCGACGACGCCCGCCGAGCCCGCGCCGCGCCTCGTGGCCGGAGCCGCGCGGGCGGGGTTCGAGCGCTTCTAGCGCCCGAGAAACTCGAGGCCGGGCCCCATCCCGGAGCCCGGCCTCCCCCCTCCACCGTCGACCACATCGACCCGCCGACTACATCGACCCGCCCCCCTTTCTAGCGGCGCTCCGCGGGCACCAGAATCCCGCGATCCCGGGTCAGCGCGAGCGCGTCCGCGAAGTGCGGGATACGGCCGAGCAAGCGAGCGCGCGCCGGCCCGAGCGCTCCGCACGGGTCGCCTCGAGCGCGCCTGCGCGGCCTCCCGGTCGCCGCGAGCGCGTCAGCGGATCTCCTTCTCGAGGTCCAGCGCTTTCCGGAGCGCCTTCGATGGCGGCATGTTGTGCTTGAGCACCTGGTACGCGGCGTACCCGGCGAGAACCCCGACCGCCAGCTCGGTAGCCCCGAAGGTCACGGCCGCGCCGAGCCCCACCCCCGCGGCAAGGCCGACGCCCACGAAGGGGCGCCGCCTGAGGAACTTCCAGAAGCCGTCGCCAATCCGCTCGGCGCCACGCTCCACCTCGCGGACGCCCGCCCACGTCACGTCGACCGCCTGACCGGCGATCGTCGAGGCGAGGCCACCGTCTTCGCCGCCGGCCTTCGCTCTGGGGCCCGCCTCCGTCCGGTTCACGACCGTCGCCTTGGCCATCGCACCTCCCGAGGCTGCGCGCAGGTGCTGGGGTGCGCCCTGCGTCATCCCTCGTCGCTGTATCCCGGCGTGACGATGAGAAGCCGGTCGACCTTCACCGTGCTGCCAGAATCGTTGGACTGGGTGTAGACCGCGCGCACCTCGTCCCCCTCCTTCACGTCCGAAAACTTCGCCGGATGGCTGTCCCCGCCCCCACCCCGCTTGTCGATGATCTGCGTCTGGTCCGTCACGACGAGCGACTTGTTCTTCAACCCGTCGAGCGTGATCTGGTGCTTCGCCGGATCGACGCGCGCGACGGTGCCTCCCAGCCTGTACGTGGGGTCGGACGCCCGAGCAACCGGGGCCACGACGAGCAGACCAGCGAGCCCTGCGCTGACCATCGCGAACCGCCTAATTCGCGTCTTCCTCATGACGTTCTCCGTCTCAGGGAGATCCCGCCTCGTCTCCAATGCCGTGGCGCTCATCCCTCCTCCTGAGATTGGGGATTCGTGGAGCGGCTGTGCCGCGCCGTCCTCTGCATCGACGAGCGGGCGTGGGCCTGGAACTCGCTCGGCCCTCCGCCCTTCGACTCCGCGATGCCCGGGCACGGGGCCGGCTCAGGTTCCCCGGCCCCCTCGAACGGCGCGTTCGACGTCGGCCATCGTCCGCTCGAGGTCCTCGATGCTCGGCGGCTTCGCGAGGTGGGCGTCGAAGCCGGCGTCCTTCGCCATCGCGACGTCCTCTGGCTGGGCATACCCGCTCACGGCGATGAGCGCGATCCGGCCGAGCTCGCCGTCGGCGCGCATCGCGCGCGCGACCTGGTAGCCGTCCATCTTCGGCAGGCCGATGTCGCACAGCACGACGTCGGGGTGGAACGCGCGGGCCTTCTCGAGGCCATCGGGGCCGTTGTAAGCGACCTCCACGGAGTGCTCCCCGAGCTCCAGCGCCTCGCGCATCGTGTCCGCCGCGTCCTCGTTGTCCTCGATGACGAGGACGCGGCGCGGGGCCGCGCTGGCGACGGGCGCGGGCTGCGCCGGCAGCGACCGCGCGCCCCCGACGTCGAGGGGGAGCCGGAGCGTGAACGCCGCTCCCTTCCCGGGTCCGTCGCTCGCGGCGTCCATCGCGCCGCCGTGCATCTCGACGAGACCTCTCACCAGCGCGAGGCCGAGCCCCAGCCCGCCCTTGCTGCGGTCGAGCGTCGAGTCCCCCTGCGCGAAGGCCTCGAACACGCGGGGCAGCATCTCCGGGGCGATGCCCGCGCCCGTGTCTCGCACCGCGAGCACCGCCAGTCCGCGCACCCGGTCCGCCTCGACGATGACGGTCGCCTTCCCGCCTCGCGGCGTGAACTTGGCCGCGTTCTGCAGCACGTTCCCGATCGCCTGGGTGAGGCGCCCGCGATCGGCCTCGACCCAGACCTCGGCGCGCGCGGGGCGCACGTCGAGCCGGACGTCGCTCTTCGCGAAGAGGCTGCGGTGGTCCTCGGCGACCCGCCGCGCGAGCTCGTTCAGGTCGAGCCGCGCGCGCTGCAGCCGGATCTTCCCGCGGCTGATCCGGGTCACGTCGAGCAGGTCGTCGATGAGCCAGGTCAGCTGGCCGATCTGCCGATCGATGATCGCCTGCGCGCGCCTCGCCTTCTCTCCGCCGGGCGAGGCGTGCTCCAGGATGTAGAGGCTGTTGCGGATCGGGGCGAGCGGGTTGCGCAGCTCGTGGGAGAGCATCGCCAGGAACTGGTCCTTCTGCCGGTCGGCCTCGCGGAGGGCCGCCTCGCTCGCGCGCAGCTCCTCGGACCGCTTCCGGTCCGTCACGTCGATGTTGATGCCGATCATCCGCATCGGCGCGCCGCCGGCGTCCTTGATCACCTGCCAGCGCCCAGAGATCCAGTGCACGCTCCCGTCGGGCCAGAGGACGCGCCACTCCCCGTCCGTCGGAGCTCCCGTCTCGAAGGCGAGCCTCACGCGCTGCAGGGCCTCGGCGCGGTCGTCGGGATGGACGAGCTGCTCCCACGCCTCCTCGGTCCTGGGGAAGGCGCCCTCCGGCAGGCCGTACATGGCCTCGAGCTCGCGGGTCCAGGTGTTCACGCCGGTCCGGAGGTCCCAGTCGAACGTGCCGACCCGCGCGATCCCCTGCGCCAACCTCAGGCGCGCCTCCCGCGCGCGCAGGTCCTCCTCGGCCCTCCTGCGCTCGGTGAAGTCTCGCGTGACGTTCGCGAACCCGCGCAGCCGGTCCTGGTCGTCGTGGAGCGGCGTGACGAGCACGTTGGCCCAGAACCGGGAGCCGTCCTTCCGGACGCGCCAGGACTCGTCCTCGGACTTGCCGCGCGCCGCCGCCTCCTCGAGGTGCCGCTCGGGCTTGCCCGCCCGCCGGTCCTCCTCGGTGAAAAAGACCACGCGGAGCCGGCCGAGGATCTCGTCCTCGCGATACCCGAACATCTTCTCGGCGGCCTCGCTCCAGCTGGTGACGGTGCCGTCCGCGGCGAGCATGTAGATGGCGCAGTCGCTCACCCGCTGGACGAGGAGCCTGAATCGCTCCTCGCTGGCGCGCAGCGCCTCCTCGGCCTCCTTGCGGCGCGTGACGTCGCTCGCCATCCCGAACCACTCGACGATCGACCCGCTCGCGTCGAAGAGGGGGACGGCGCGCGAGTAGGTCCAGCCCAGGGTGCCGTCCACCCGCCGGACCCGGTGCTCCAGCTCGAACGTGCTCCGGGTCCGGATGGCCTCGTCGATCACCGCCCAGACGTACGGCTGGTCGTCGGGGTGGATGTACGTGTCCGGCCAGGAGCGGCTCGGCAGGTTGGTGTCGGCGATGAACTCCCGGCCGCGGAGCTCGAGCATCTCGGTCCAGTCCGGGCTCATCCGGTAGACCACGTCGGAGGATGCGGTCACCAGGGCACGGAACCGCTCCTCGCTCGCGCGGACGGCCTCGAGCGCTCGCCGGAGGGGCGTGACGTTCGCGAGCGTGATCATCGCGCCCGCCTCCGCGTTCCGGAATGGGAGGACGCGCCGGAGGAACCACTCCCCGCCCTCGGACTCGACCTCGCGCTCGACCGGGCGGAGCGTGCGCTGCATCTCGGCCACATCGGCGAGCAGGTCTCCTCCAGCAAGGCGACTCGCCAGCTCGCCGATTGGACGGCCCGTGTCGGTGTCGAGCAGCCCGAGGCGCGACCGCGCGGCGGGCGTGACCCTCGTGACCCGCAGGTCGCGGTCGAGGAGCACCATCGGGAAGTCGGTGGCGGCGAGGAGGTTCTCCAGGTCGCCGTAGGCGCGGGCCAGCTCTTCCGTGCTGTGCTGGAGCTTCGTGCTGACTGCCTCCAGCTGCTCGTAGACCGATGGGCTCATCGGCGCCCCGTTCCCAGCCAGCGATCGTCACGATGGCGACCCCCGACGAAGCGGCGCCCAAGACGTAATGCGTCGCTACCCGTTTCGAACGGTCCGTACCCATCGGTAGGTCCCATGTCCGTAGATCGGGCTATGCCGGGCGGGCAGGCGGTCGAGACTCGCGCCGGGCCGTTCATCCGGTGGCCATTGCGGTCACCATCGATGGTGACCGGGCCGGGAGACCAGTACGCGACCGATCAAAGAAAAACCCCCGCGACCTGGACAAGGATCGCGGGGGCACAGATGGTGACCCGTACGGGACTTGAACCCATGCTCTCGGCGTGAGAGGCCGATGTCCTAACCGCTAGACTAACGGGCCACGAACCTTGCGAAGGCCGGTCGTGGTGAGCTTCCGAACACCCCGCCCGTGGTGAGCCTGTCGAACCACGCATTCCTAGTCGCAGGCGCTGCGGCAGTCAACGCCTGCGGTGCAGCCGGGCGCCCGAGGGCGCCGTGTTTGGCTGGGGGACTAGGATTCGAACCTAGATAGCCAGATCCAGAGTCTGGCGTCCTGCCGTTAGACGATCCCCCAATTCTCCGGTTACCTGCGTTTCACGAGCACGAAGAGGCGCGTCTCGCCCCTGAGCTCGTAGACGTTCATCCCTTCCCACTGCCCCGGACGCGCGTCCGGGTTCTCGATGTGCACGGCCTTCACGGAGGGAAGATCCGCGATGGGCCGCCTGCGGTACTTCGCCGGCGCGTACACCGACCGGTAGAACTTCAGCGTCTCGTCGTAGCTGCGGGGGACCGTGTACCGGTTCTCCGCGACCTTCACGGCGTCGTCGGGGAGGATCGCCCCGGCGACGCGCTCGGCGAGCGCAGCGCCCGGCAGCGTCAGGAGGACCGCTGCGAGCGCGGCCTTATAGCGAGGAAGGAGGTCCACGGTCAAGCGGCACGTGTACCGGTCTCGGGCGCCTCCGTCAACAGGTCCGGGCTCAGCGCCAGACCCCCACGAGCCGCCCCTTGTGCCCCGCCTCGCGGAGCTTCAGCTCCCCGCGCTTCCAGGCCGTCCCCGCGGCGGGACCCACCCAGAAGCCCTTCGGATCGCTCCGCCGCCAGCTCTTGCGGAAGAGCTGGTGGATCTCCTCGAACACGGCGCGGAGCGCGAGGGGCTTCCCGCGCCGGTCGTACGTGTCGTCGGTCACGTCGAGCTCCGCCCAGAGCCGCCCGGCGACGAGCTCGCCCTCCTCGTTCCGGAACGAGCGCTCGAAGTGGAACACCGGCGAGGGGATCTCCTCGATCGCGAGCATCCCTTTGTCGGGGCCGCGCTTCACCGGGTGGACGATGACGGGCCCGAGCCGCTCGAGCGCGAGGTAGTACGCCGTGCCGTCGAGCCGCTCGACCGCGTGCTCGTCCAGCGGGATCGGCGTGTAGCCGGGCGGGACCAGCTCCGGGTAGACGGTCAGCTCGCGCCTGGCGAGGTGCCGGAAGAGCGCCCGCTCGTCCTCCGGGAGCATGAAGTAGTTTAGCGTCGCGGCCATGGACGCGGAGACTACCGCACGCGCGCGACGAGCGCCTCGTAGCTCCGCGCGATGCGGGTGGCGAGGATGAGGAGCTCCCCGACGCCGGCCGGGTCGACGACCCGCCCGCGCCCGCCGTCCGCGTAGAAGAGGTTCACCACCCGGCCGAGCGCGAGGATGGGGACGAGCAGCGCGTTCCCGGGCACGCCACCGCCGAGCTGCTTGAGGAGCCGTACGTTCGCCTCGGTCTTCGGGAGCGGGCCGAGGAAGTGCGCCTGCGTCCGCACCACGGTGTCGAGGATCCCCCGCGCACCGAGCGCGATCCGGATCCGGCGCGCGCGGCCGCCCGCGAGCCCCTCGCCCGCGCCCTGCCAGCCCTGGGCGGCGCCGCGGTTCACGGTGAGGAGCGCGGCGCGGCGGAAGCGCGAGCGTGCGTACCGGAGGACGATCCGCGCGATCGCGGTCCGGTCGGTCACGCCCTCGAGCGCCCGCAGCGCCTCGTCGAACCCGAGCGGCGGCGGATCCGGCTCCTCGGGGCGCGGCGCCGGCGGGACGAAGCGCGCCGGGGCGACATGCCCCGCGCCCGGGGCGAGCGCCGCCGCGACGGCCGGCGCGAGCTCGGCGGGCTCGGGGACGAGCAGATCGCTGAGCTCGATGACGTCGTCGTCCGGCGCGGGCACAGCGGGGATGGACGGGGCGGGCGCCGCGACCTCGCCGAGCGCCCAGGCCCCGGTCTTGCCGTAGATCGCCGAGAACTCGGCCTCGTCGATGAGGTCCTGCGAGACCGCGGCGACCGGCGCGAGCTCTGCGGTCGCCGCCGGCACGATGCGCTGGAGCCCGCCGAAGTCGACGTCGATCCCGCGGAGCTGGCGGTCGATCCCGTAGCCCTCGCGGAGCAGGACCCAGAGCCGCGCCTCGGGGACGACGATCGGGTGCACCTGCTTCCCCGTCGCGAAGGCGACCTCGTCGAGCATCGCGAGGTTCGACGGATCGCAGACGAGGATCGCGAGCCGCCGGTCGGCGACCAGGTACGGGACCACGTCGTGCCGGTCCGCGACGTCGGGCCGGAGCAGCGAGAGCGCGGCGCGATCGAGCTTCAGGGGGCCCGAGAGCACCGGGACGCGGTACCGCCGCCCGAGCGCCTCGGCGAGGTCCGGCTCCTGCACCGCGGCGATCTCGAGCAGGTTGGTGCCGAGGCGGCCGCCGAAGATGACCTGGTTCTGGAGCGCGGCCCGGATCGCCTCGGGATCGCACGCGCGCGCCTGGAGGAGGAGCTCGCCGATCCGGGGAGGCACGCGCGCGATGATACCGCGGGGCAGGCGGCGATCGCGATCCGGGTCACGCGCGCCCGGGCCCCGTCAGCCTCGCGGGGTCGAGCACGCGGCGCGCCTCGCGCTCGGAGAGCCCTCCCCGCTCCACGGCGAGCTCCACGATGGAGCGGCCGGTCTGCGCCGACTCCTTCACGATCTCCGCCGTGCGCGCGTACCCGATGCGCGGGGCGAGCGCGGTCGCGAGGCTCACCGTCCGCTCGGCGTAGTGGCGGCAGCGGGCCTCGTCCGCCTCCAGCCCGCGGGCGCAGCGCGCGTCGAAGGCCCGGACGGCGTTGGCGAGGATCTCGAGCGCGTGGCACACGTCGAAGGCCACGAGCGGCATCATGACGTTCAGCTCGAGCTGGCCGCCGGAGGTCGCCCAGGCGATCCCGCCGTCGAGCGCCACGACCTGGTACGACACCATCGCGAGCATCTCGGCCATCGACGGGTTCACCTTCCCCGGCATGATGGACGACCCGGGCTGCACGGGCGGCAGGCGAAGCTCCGCGAGCCCCGTGCTCGGGCCGCTGCCGAGGAGCCGGACGTCGCCGCCGATCCGGAGCAGCTCGAGCGCGGCGGTCCGCAGGGCGCCCGAGAGCGCCGCCACGGGGGCCAGCGACTGCATTGCGTAGAACGGGTTCGGGGCCGGCGTGAGCGGCACGCCGGTGAGCCGCTCGAGCTCCGCGACGACGAGCGTCCGGTAGCGCGGGTGGGCGTTCAGCCCCGTGCCCACGGCGGTCCCGCCGAGACCGATGACCGAGAGCTCGGGGAGCGCGTCGCGCACGCGCCCGGCCGCGGCGCGGAGCGCCGCCGCCCACCCGGACACCTCCTGGCCGAGCCGGATCGGCGTCGCGTCCATGAGGTGCGTGCGGCCGGCCTTCACGATCCCGTCCCACGCGCGCGCCTTCCCTTCGAACGTCGCGGCGAGCGCGGCGAGCGCCTCGACCACCGGTGGCGCGAGCTCGAGCGCCGCGAGCCGGATTGCCGCGGGCACGACGTCGTTCGTGGACTGGGCCATGTTCACGTCGTCGTTGGGGTGGACGAGGCCGTCCCCTCGCCGGCCGCCCATGAGCTCGGTCGCCCGGTTCGCCAGCACCTCGTTCACGTTCATGTGGTGCGAGGTGCCGGCGCCCGCCTGGTAGACGTCGACCACGAACTGGTCGCGGAGCTCGCCGGCGAGGACCTGCCTGGCGGCCGCCTCGATGGCCCGGGCCTTCACGCGTGGCAAGAGCCCGAGGCGGGCGTTCACCCGGGCGGCCGCGAGCTTGACGCGGACGGTCGCGTCGACGAACGCGGGGTGGGCGCGGAGGCCGGAGATGGGGAAGTTCTCGACCGCGCGCGCCGTCTGGGCGCCGTAGAGCGCGTTCGCGGGGACCTCCACCTCACCCATCGTGTCCTTCTCGACCCGCGTCCGCCGAGCGCGCTGCCTGGCCATGTCCGCCTCCCGTCGTGGGCCCCCACTGTAAGCGAGCGCGCGCCCCCCGTCTCGGAATTATCGCAGAGTGAACGCGTGGGCGCGGCCTCCGGCCGCTCGCCTCACGAGCGGGCGGGTAGCTCCCGTTGCGGCGCCCCCTCGCAGGGCTCTCACGCACGCCGCGCCCTCGGCGGAAACTTCGCGCGACTCGGGGTCGCGTCGCGGACGCAGACGTGCGCCCGCGGATGCCGCTCGGGAACAGGAGGCGCCCATGAAGCCGCAGCACCGAGCCGTTCTGTCGGCGATCGCCGGCGCGGCGTTGTTCGTGTTCGCAGCAGCGTGCGGGAGCTCGAGGACGAACAGCAGCAGCGGAACGGGGGGCGGTGGCGGCGGTGGCGGCGGCGGCGGGACCACGTTCCCGCTGCTCGCCTCGGTCGCGCCGTTCGCGCAGTGGAAGATCACCATCCAGAGCGCGACCCTGCCGGCGGGCGGGCCGGCCACGGTGACGTTCCAGGTGACTGCCAACGGCCAGCCCGTCACGGACCTCATCGCCCAGATCCAGAACGCGCCGCCGAGCGGCTCGACGACGCCGAAGGACCCGACGAAGGCGTGGGCGACGAACCCGCGCTTCACGCTCGCGCACATGGCCCCCGCGAGCGCGCCCAACCAGAGCGGACAGTACGCCTCGTACTACACGCGGACCGAGACGGACAACACGCCGAACACGGTCACGCAGGCGAACTTCGATCAGCCGACCGCGGCGAGCCTCCCGACGCAGCTCGTGTCGCAGGGGAACGGCGTCTACGTGTACACCTTCAACCCGCTGCCGGCGGGGACGACGGTGGACGGCACGCAGGTACACACGGCCGGCCTCTGGATCACGCAACACCCGCCCCCCAGCGCGAGCGGGATCACGCCGCTCTCGACGGGGTACCCGTCGAGCTCGACCATCAACTTCATCCCGAACGGCGGGACGGCGACCGCGCGTGACATCGTGACGACCGAGGCGTGCAGCGTCTGCCACACGCCCGCGCTCTCCGCGCACGACCAGCGGCTGGGGGTGCAGCTCTGCATCACCTGTCACTCGCCGCAGACCACCGACGCCGGGAGCGGCAACACGGTCGACTTCCGGGTGATGATCCACAAGATCCACTCCGGCGCCTCGCTGCCGTCGGTGCAGAACGGGGGCACGTACCAGATCATCGGCTTCAACAATACGGTCAGCGACTTCTCCGACGTCGTCTTCCCGCCCGGGGTCTCGAACTGCACGGTGTGCCACCACGGCGGAGCGCAGTCGGCGAACTGGCAGACCAGCGTCCAGGTCGAGGCGTGCGGTTCCTGCCACGACAACGTGAAGTGGCAGGGGATCAGCCCGGACTTCAGCGCGTCGCTGCCCGCCTGCGGCGCGGGGGTCACGATGCCGTGCCAGCACCCCGCGGGCGCGACCGCCACGAACTGCCTCACGTGCCACGTCGTGGGCAGCGCGCTCGGCGCGGACAAGGTCCACCCCGCTCCGATCCAGGCCGAGTCGGCGCGGTACAAGTTCGAGATCACGAACGTCACGATCGGCGCCGATCGCAAGCCGGTCGTGCAGTACCACGTCCTGCGCGACGGTCAGCCGGTGGACGTCACGACGGACGCGGCGTTCACGCAGACCTCGGGCTCCGCGCCGAGCCGGCTCGCGGTCGACATCGGGTGGCCGTCCGCCGAGTACACGAACAGCGGTAGCGGGCAGCAGTTCGGCCAGCCCGTCTCGATCGATGCGCTAAAGAACGCGACCCCCGTCGCCGGCCAGGCCGGCATGTTCCAGGTGACCTCGACCGTGGCGATCCCGGCCGACGTGACGGGGACCTTCACCGCGGCGCTCGAGGGGCACCCGGCGACCTACGCGGGCGAGAGCCTGCCGGCGGGGCAGCGGGTCCCGGTGACCAGCGCCGTGCAGTACGTCGCCGTCGCCGGCGGGACCGCGACGCCGCGGCGTCAGGTCGTGAGCATCGACAAGTGCCAGGCCTGCCACCGGCAGCTCTCGCTGCACGGCAGCAACCGCACCGGCACGACGGAGATCTGCGTCATCTGCCACAACCCCGTCGCGACGGACGGTGGGCAGGCGCCGGCGGGCGCTCCCCAGGAGACGATCGACTTCAAGCACTTCATCCACCTCGTCCACGCGAACGACATCCACGTGGGCGATCCGACCGTCATCTTCGGGTTCGGCGGCTCACAGAATCCGTTCCCGGCCGGCTTCCCGGGCACGACGTACGACTGCGCGATGTGTCACGTGGACACGACCTACCAGGTGCCGACCGATCCGAACATCCCGGCGGCCACGGTGGTGGGCACCACGACGACCCCGGCCGTCCAGTCGATCTGCACCGGCTGCCACAACGCGACCCAGTTCGACGCGAGCGCGAGCAGCCTCAAGAAGTGCAACGACCCGGCGTTCGCCGCCTCGACCGACACGACGTGCCAGCACTCCGGCGGAGCGGGGATCACGTCCGGCTGCGCCGGCTGCCACGGCGCGGGCGGCCCGTTCGACGTCGCGAAGGTCCACGCGATCGGCATCTCGATCGGGAAGCCGGCACAGTAGCGGGATCGCTGCAGCGGAGCGCGTCGCCGCGCCCGAGTCCGAGCCCGAGCCGGGCGCGGGCTCGGGCGCGTTCACGAGACGAACTCCGCTCGCCCCCGAGCCCTCACGCCGAGCGGAGCCGCGCCGCGAGCCGGCGGAGCGCGAGCTCGGTCTTCCCGTCCTCGATCTCGCCCGCCTCGCAGGCGCGGATCGCCTCGCCCAGCTCGCGCCACGCGAGCACGGCGCCCTCCTCGAGCGGCGACCCGTCGCCCTCGTGCGGCGCGTCGTACGGGGCGTCGACGGCGGGCTTCTCCACCTCGACCTCGAGCACGTGGATCTTCTCGGAGACGATGCCCGGGAGCGGGAAGAACGGGCCGCCGAGCGGGCGGAGCCGCTCGGGCGCGAGCTCGAGGCCGGCCTCCTCGCGCGCCTCCTCGGCGCCGCGCCGCTGGAGGGCCGCGAGCCCGCGCTCGCCCGGCTCGAGGACGCCCGCGACGATCTCCTCGATGAGCAGGTACTCGGGCTCGGCGAGCGCGGCGGGCTTGCCGCGCCGGAAGTACGCCGCCGGGCGGAGCCCGCGGCGCGTCAGCACCTCGATGCCGCGCGGCGTCCGCGCCCAGAGCACGACCGCGACCGCGTCGAGCGTCGGCCGGTCGATGACGTCGATGCGATAGTCCGGCGAGGTCGTCCCGTCCGCGTGGCGGTTCCGCGCGACGAGCCGCTTCAGGCGCAGGAAGCCCTCGTCGCAGCGAGCCCGCGCCGTGTAGTCCTCGACGACCTCGATCGCGGTGACCTTCGGCATCCCGACACGGTGCACCACGGGCGCGCCGAGGAGAAGCGGGATCGCGGCCGGGCGGGCGATCCGCACGACCGACGCCCGGGCGAGCGCCTCGCGCGCGGGGCGCCGGAGCCGGGGACGTGCCCCCGCGCGCCACCCGCGCAGGGGTCGTCCGGGGCCCTCGCCGCGGCCAGCTTTTCACTCGGGGGGTCGTAGTGCGTCGAGTCGAACTCATCGCGGAGCTCTCGAAGCTGATCTCCCTCGAGATCGACGCCGTGCAGGCCTACGACGCGGCGGTCCGGGCCGTCGGTGGCGCCTCCGGGCCGGTCGGGTCCGAGCTCGACCGGTTCAAGGTCGAGCATCAGCAGCACGCGCTCGAGCTGTACGACGCGTTCCGGCGGCTCGGCGCGACGCCGCCCACGGTCACGCCCGACGTGAAGGGGGTCGTCATCGGCGCCCTCACCGCGCCTCGTCGCCCGCTCGCGCCGGACGAGGTCCTCGAGGCGGTGCGTGGGAACGAGCAGCTCACCGGGTCGGTGTACGCCAGGGCGCTCGGGAAGCCGCTCCCGCCCGAGCTCGTCGCCGCGCTCCGCCGCGTCGGCGCCGACGAGGCGCGCCACCTCGCCTGCGTCGAGCGGGCGCTCGCGCGCCGGCCGTGGGAGCGCGCCGCCGAGGCGGCGCTGGAGGCCTAGCGACGGGCGCGCGCGGCCGGTGCGCATGCGGCGCCACGGCACCATCTTCTTCCGAGCTTCGAAGGAGATCTGCGATGACGAACCAGGAGATCGCGGAGGAGCTGTCCTCGCTCGTGCAGCTCGACCTCGACGCGGTGCTCGCCCACGACCGCGCGATCGAGGTGATGGGCGACGCGTGGATGGCGAACGAGCTCGCGAGGTTCAAGCTCGACCACCAGCGCCACATCCTCGAGCTGTCGAAGGTGCTGCTCGACATGAAGGTGAGGCCGCCGGCGGCGAAGGCGGACGTGAAGGGGACGATCCTCGGGGGCGTCACGGGCGTCCGGGCCCGGCTCGGGACGGAGCAGGCGCTGAAGGCGATGGTGTCGAACGAGGAGCTCACCACGTCGACCTACGCCCGCGCGCTCGCGAAGCCATTCCCCGAGGACGTGCTCGACATCGTGCGGCGCAACTCCGGCGACGAGCAGCGCCACCTCGCCTGGATCCAGCGGGCGATCGACCAGCGGCTGTGGGAGCAGGCCCAGGACTCGACGTTCGGGGCCGGCATCTGAGAGACGAAGCGGCCCGGCGCGAGGCGTCGCGCCGGGCCGCTTTCATCATCGCTGCTTCCGTGCGCCGCAGCGCTTAGGCAACCGTCCGCAGGCCCTTGTACTCCGGCAGCTCGTCGAACTGCAGGTACCGGTACACCTGCCCGGCCTTCGGCGCGATCTTCTCGTTGTAGGCGGCGAAGTACTCCGCCGGCGTGGGCAGCCGGCCGAGGTTCGCCGCCACGGCGCCCAGCTCCGCCGACCCGAGGAACACCTTCGCGCCGTTCCCGATGCGGTCGTCGAAGTTGCGCGTCGAGGTCGAGAACACCGTCACCGCGTCCGGC
>Ga0306924_10004483_pt1 | contig 13637 bp, 13 predicted proteins | sample sta12Can44000111_FD_203756 | JGI IMG/M metagenome (GOLD analysis project Ga0306924, IMG submission 203756) | Lab enrichment of tropical soil microbial communities from Luquillo Experimental Forest, Puerto Rico - statanox.12C.anox.44.000.111 (v2)... | ecosystem: Environmental > Terrestrial >... | reverse complement strand
CGGTCGCGTCCGAGATCGCGAGCGGGCGCAGGGTGACCGTCGCGCCCTCGAGCACCGGCTGCTTCATCGCCATCACGCGACCCTCACCTCGACCTCGAATACCGGCAGCGTTCGATCCGGCGCCCCGTCGGCGGGAGCGGGAACCGTTCCCGTTTGCCGCGCGCCCATCCGCGCATAGAAGCCCGCAGCGTACGGATCGGCCTCGATGACCACGACACCCGGTCGGATGGCGCGGACTCGACCGAGCGCGTCGTCGAACATGCGCCGTCCGACGCCTCGTCCGTGCCAGCGCGGGTCGACCCAGAAGTGCTCGAGCGACCAGCGGTCACCCCGCGGCTCCAGCGCATAGAACCCGAGCACCTCGCGATCCTCCGCCGCGACGTAGACGAGCTGCCGCTCCGCATACTCCGGCGTGATGCTCAGCACGGATCTCCAGGCCGCCAGCCACGCCTCAGGGTAGCCCCAGTGAGCCTTCGCGACGCGGGCGATCTCGGTCAGGCGCGCCGCCTCGCCGGGCAGCGCTCGTCGCATGCGAAGCTCCACGCGGTCTCCTCTCGAGGCGGGTCGCGCCCCGAGGGGGGCTAGGACAGAACGGCGGTCTTCTTCCGCTCGATCAGCGCGAAGTCGATCGCGGCGCCGAGCCCCGGCCCATTGATCGCGTGGACATGACCGGTCCGGTCGACCTCGATGTCTTCCACCAGGCCGTACTTCTGTGCGCCGGACGGCAGCAGCACCTCGAAGAACTCGCAGTTCTTGATCGCCAAGATCACGTGGAGGTTGGCGACGTTGTTCAGCGAGTTGCCGCCGTGGTGCACCTCGAAGTTCATGTGGAAGCCTTCGGCCAGGTGCGCCGTCTTGACCAGCGAGGTGATCCCGCCTTTCACCGCGACGTCCCCGCGCAGGTAGTCCGTCGCCTGGGCCGTGAGCCACGGTGCGAAGGCGGTGAAGCCCCCGGGCGCGTACTCGGTTGCCAGAATGGGGATGGAGAGCTTCTGCTTCAGCTTGACGTAGTTGTAGATGTCGTCGTCGGCCAGCGGGTCCTCGTACCAGTGAAAGCCCAGCCGCTCGACCGCCTGCCCCACGCGCAGGGCGTCCGGATAGACGTAGGCCCACGTCGAGTCGAGCATGACCGTGAACGTGTCGCCGACGGCCCGGCGCACCGCCTCGCAGACCTCGATGTCCACCTTAGGATCGGTCGGCGGATGGATCTTGTACGCGGTCCATCCCTCGGCCTTGAACTTCGCAGCCTCCTCGGCGTACGCCTCCTTCGACGGCAGCACGGCCGAGCTCGCGTAGGCGGGCACGCTGTCGCGGTACGAGCCGAGGAGCCGATGGATCGGCTGCCCGGCCACCTTGCCCGCGATGTCCCACAGTGCTACGTCCACGGCGCCGATCGCGCGGTACGTCGTCGCGCGGTTGCGCTGCCAGAGCGCCTGATACAGGCGCTCGCGATCGAGCGGGTTCTGACCCATCGCGACGGGCTTGAGGAACTGGATCAGCGACTCGCCGTCCAGGTGACCGCCGCGCTGCGCGGAGCCCAGAAACGCGTGGCCTTCGACGCCGTCGTCGGTCTTGATCGCGAGCAGCCCGAGCTGGCTCTTGCCGCTGAAACGGCCCGTGTGGCGGCCGTAAGTCGTCGCTGGAATATCGGTCCAAGCGAACAGGGTAAGCGTGACGTCAGTGATCTTCACAGGCGTACTCCGTTCTTGTTCATCGAGAAGTCAGGTGCGGCCAGAGCGCGTCGGCGCCGCGCTCGGCGACCGAGCGTCCGAGCTCGACCGCCCAGTCGCTTTCGCTACCGAACTCGGCGCGCCACGACCAGAGCCGGCGCGTCGTGAACTGCAGCGCGTGCTCGTAGGTGAACCCGATCGCCCCGTGCACCTGGTGGGCGATCGAAGCGCCGAGGCCCGCCGCCTCGCCGACGCGCACCTTCGCGACGGCGATCTCGAACGCGGCGTCGCCGCGGTCCGCGGCGCCGAACGCGTTGGCGGCCGCCGTGCCCGCCGCCGCCGTGTGGCCCGCCAGCACCGCCAGGTTCTGCTGGATCACCTGGAACGAGCCGATCGGCTTCCCGAACTGGCGCCGCTCGGTCGCGTACTGCGACGCCTGGCGCAGGAGATAGTCGAGGCCGCCCGCCATCTGGGCGGACCGCGCGAGCGCCCCGTAGAGGAACGTCGCCTGCGGCGGGACGCCTCGTCCGGCCGGCGCGGCAGCGACGACGGGTGTCTGCTCGAACACCAGCGTGTCGCGGGGCTCGCGCGCGAGGTTCTGATCCGCCTTGACCTCCACGGCGCCGCGCGCGGCGAGCGCGACCATCGTGCGCCCGTCGGCCTCGGTGACGACCACGACGTGGCCGGCCGCGCGGCCCCACGGCACCCGAGCCGCGGCGCCGCTGAGGCGCCAGGCGTTTCCGGCGCGCGCCAGGCGCAGGCGCTCGTCGCGATGGACGGGCGCCAGGGTCAGCGGCCCGGACGGCACGTCGAGGCCCGACGCCGAGAGGAGCCACGAGCCCACCATCGTCTCGACGATCGGGAGCGGCACCGCGTGGCGGCCCGCGGCGCGCGCCACCACGAACGCGTCGGCCCAGGTTCCGCCCGCGCCGCCCTTCGATTCGGGGACCAGCGGCCACGTCAGGCCGTTCTCCTCCACCGCGTGCCAGAGCGCGTCGGGCCAGGCGCCGGTCTCCGCGGACTCGAGGAGGTCCTTCGTCACGCGCTCCGTGAACAGGCGCGTGACCACGTCGCCGAGGATCGTCCGCAGCTCGTTCATCGAAGCCCCAGGCCCCGCGCGATGATGCCACGCAGGATCTCGCGCGTGCCCCCGCGCAGGGAAAACGACGGCGCCCGCTGCATGAGAAAGCCGAGCACCTGCTGCAGGTCACTACCGCTGTCGATCGTCGGCTCGACGCCGAGCGACGCGTGGACGATCTCGGGCACCTCCTGCTCGAAGGTCGTGCCCACGTCCTTCACGACGGCGGCCTCGAGATTCGGGTTCTCGCCCGCCTGCAGCATGAGGGCGACCGAGAGCGACATCTGCCTCAGGGTGGCGAGGTGCGCGACGAGGCGGCCGACGGTGGCCGCCGCGCGCTCGCTCGGATTCTTTCCCACCTCGCGGATCAGCTCGAGGATCAGCGCGAAGCTCGAGAGATAGCGCTCGGGCCCGCTGCGCTCGAAGGCGAGCTCGGTCGTGACCTGCTTCCAGCCCGCGCCCTCCTCGCCGACCCGCATCTCCTCGGGCACGAAGACGTCCTCGAAGACCACCATGTTGAAGTGGTGCGAGCCGGCCAGGTCGATGATCGGGCTCATCGTGATGCCCGGCAGCTTCGTGTCGACCAGGAACTGCGTGAGGCCCTCGTGCTTCTTGGCCGGATCGTAGCTCGTCCGGAGCGTCGCGATCATGTAGTCGGCCAGGTGCGCGTTGCTGGTCCACACCTTGGTGCCGTTGACCTTGTAGCCGCCGTCCACCCGCTCGGCGCGCGTGCGCAAGGACGCGAGGTCGGAGCCCGAGTCGGGCTCGCTCATCCCGATCGCGAACGACAGCTCGCCGCGCGCGATCGCCGGCAGGAACTTCTGCCGCTGCGCCTCGGTGCCGAATCGCAGGAGCAGCGGGCCGGACTGGCGGTCGGCGATCCAGTGCGCGGACACCGGCGCGCCGGCCGCCAGCATCTCCTCGAGCACGACGTAGCGCTCGAGCGCGCTCCGCTCGTGGCCGCCGTAGCGCTTGGGCCAGGTCATGGCGATCCAGCCGCGCGCGCCCATCTTCTTGCTGAACTCGCGGTCGAAGCCGCCCCACGAGTGCGCGCGCAGCACCGGCGGCGTGTCGCCGAGCTCCTGGCGCAGGAACGCGCGCACCTCGGCGCGCAGCGCCTCGGCTTCCGGCGGCAACTCGCCCAGCTCGAACCGGAAGGTCTGCATGCTCACGCGTACGACTCGCGCTTGCGGAGCTCGACGAAGAGGCCGTGCGTATCTTGCGGATGCACCCAGGCGACGTCCGCGCGGCGCCCGTCGACGCGCACGCCGGCCTTCTTGAGCCGCTCGACGCTGCCCGGGATGTCCTGACACTCGAAGCCGACGAGATAGACGCCCTCGCCGTGCTTGGCCAGGAAGCGGCCGACCGGCTTGTCCGGATCGGTCGGCTGCAGGAGCTCGATGTGGCCGATGCCCGTCGGCAGGATCGCGTTCTTGAACCCGAACTCCTTCGACTCCCCGCGGTGGTGGACCTTCAAGCCGAAGAGGCTCGTGAAGCGCTCGATCGCAGCCTCGATGTCGCGCACGACGACGGTCAGCTCGACCACGTCACCCAGCATGATGGGCCTCCTGCAAATCATGGGCGCGCCTCGACCGGCGGGACTTTCCAATTGCTCGCCTCGAGCCTGGGGGCCCCAGCCCCCGGCCGGCTCTGCGGCTCGCCCGGCGGCCCCGCGACGGTCTGCAGCGCGCACAGCGAGCGGATCATACAGTAGAATCACCTGGCTCGCATGCGTCGCTCCCTCGAAAAACCTCCAACACTCTACGTCGGCGCGCCTCGGCCGGCGGGGCCCCAGCCTCGCGACGGCCTGCCGCGCGCAAGACCGTTCTACGGCTGGATCGTCATCGCGGTCGCCTTCGTGACGATGGGCATCGGCGTGAACGCGCGCACGGTGTTCTCGCTCCTGTTCCCGCCGATCCTCGACGAGTTCAGCTGGCCGCGCGGGCTCACCGCCGGCGCCTTCTCGTTCGGCTTTCTGGTCTCGGGCATTCTCGGCCCGGTGCTCGGCCGGCTGATCGATCGGCGCGGCCCGCGCGCGGTGATGCTCCTCGGGGTCGTGATGGTCGGCGCCGGGCTCGGGCTCGCGCCGTTCGTGGCGGCGCCCTGGCACCTCTATGTGACGCTCGGTGTTCTCGTCGCAGGCGGCACGGTCTGCCTCGGTTACACGGGGCACGCGCTCTTCCTGCCGAACTGGTTCGTCCGCCGGCGCGGCCTTGAACAACCACGTGACCTACCACGCGCGCACGGCCTTCGAGGACGACGAGGCGGCGGGACGCGATCGTTTGCTCTATCGGCTCTGGCTCTCGATGCCTAACAGCCGCGCGCTGCCCCCGGGCTTCGAGGTGCTGTGGGGCTCCATCGAGCCGGGGGCGCTCCGGGGCGGGATCGCCCAGGCCTGACCGCACTGCGCGCTGCAGGCCGTCGCGGGGCTCGAGCCCCGCCGGCCGAGGCGCGCCTCAACTGGGATTACTTCGCGATGTCGAGCAGCTCCACCTCGAAGACCAAGGTGGCGCCGGGCTTGATCTGCGGCGGCCGGCCCTGATCGCCGTACGCGAGGTCCGACGGACACACGAGCTTGCTCTTGCCGCCGACCTTCATCATCTGCACGCCCTCGGTCCAGCACTTGATCACGCCGTTGAGCGGCAGCTCGATCGGCTGGCCGCGCTGCACGGAGCTGTCGAACACCGTGCCGTCGGTCAGCGTGCCGTGATAGTGGACCTTCACCTTGTCGGTGGCCTTCGGCGAGGGCCCGGTGCCGGGCTTGATCGTCGTGATGATGAGTCCCGACGGAGTGCGCGTGGCGCCCTTCTCCGCCGCGGCCTTGTCGAGGAAGGCCTGCCCGGCTTTCTTTTCCGTCGCGGCCGCCGCGCCGGCGCGCGAGGCCTGCAGCTGGGTGATCCGCGGCGCGTAGGCCTGGACGTCGACCTTGGATTCCTTCTTGAGGACGCCGTCGCTCAGGCCCGCCAGCACCGGCTCCAGATCGGACGCGCTCAGATTGAACGTGGCGAGGTTCTGGCTGATGACGACCCCCAGGGCGTAGAGCACCTTCTGATCGTCGGTTTTCAGCTCGGGGCCGGCGGCGCCGCTGACGGCGACCGCGGTCAGGACGAGGACGGCAGAAAGGGCAAAAGCTTTGAACATCGGGGGGATCCTTTCTTCGCGCCGATTAGCGTAGGATAGGTCGATCTTCTCACGGGAGGCCCGGATGCCCGAATCGATTCCTGCGCCGCTGATCATCGACACGCTCAAGGACACGTTTCGCGAGGCGCGCGGCGGCAGCACGAAGGAGCCGCTCGGCTGGATCCTGAGCGTCCCCGACACGCACCAGAAGACGGTGCTGGCCGCGCTCGACAAGGAGCGCGCGCTGCGTGTCGTCACCTGCGCCACCGAGGACGAGGCCAACGCCGTCGGCGCCGGGCTCTGGATCGGCGGTGAGCCGGTCGTGCTGATGATCCAGCACGCCGGGCTCTACGCCTCGGTGAACACGCTGCGCGGCGTCGCGATGGACGGCCGCGTCCCGATGTTCTACATGATCGGCCTGCTGCAGCGCGAGCGGGACCGCGACCCGAAAGAGTCTCGGCACTCGATGGTCCGCTTCGCCGAGCCGCTGCTCGATATGTTCGGCGTGCCGCACGCGCGGCTCGAGGGTCCGGACGACGTGCATCTGATACCCGAGTACTATCGCCTGAGCCGCGAGCGGCGCGGGCCGACCGCGGTGCTCGTGGGCCTGGAGACGATCTAGATGGCCATCAAGCCCGAAGACATCCTTCGTGAGATCGCGGCCGCGCGGGGCGACGCGGTCTGCGTGCCGACCATGACGACCTCGCCGGCCTGGCGCACGCTTGCGCCCGACGATCTCTCGATCGGCTGCGTCGGCTTCATGGGCGGCGCCTCGTCGCTCGGCCTCGGGCTCGCGCTCGCGATTCCCAAGCGCCGGGTAATCGTGTTCGACGGCGACGGCTCGCTCTTGATGCAGCTCGGCACCCTGGCGACGATCGCCGGAGCCCGGCCTCGCAATCTCACCCATCTCCTCTTCAAGAACGGCGTCTATCACACCTCCGGTTCCCAGGACATTCCGGGTGGCCTCACCGTCGACTTCGTGCAGATGGCCAAGGGCGCCGGCTACCGCAAGGCATACGCGGTCAGCGATTTCGAGGACTTCAAGCGCCGCCTGCCTTCGATGCTGACCGACGAGGGCCCACTCTTCGTCGAGCTCCACACAGGTCTGGCCGACAAAACGCCGATGACCGACCGCGGGGGTCAGCCGTTCCATCAGCAGGTCGAGAGCCTGTTCCAGAAGCTGCGCAAGGCCGGCTAAGCCGGCGTCCGATCCGGACGGCTGCCGCCGGACGTAGTGTCTGGTTGTATGGCCGCCTTCGACATCGACGCCTATCTCGCGCGGACCGGCGCGCTCGATCTCAGCGGGATCGACTGGGCCGATGTCCCGCGGCATCCCGTGCCGGCGGAGACGATCCGCACCTTGCGGTACATGCAGGACATCGAGAGCCACACGATCGTCTACCTGCGCTCGCTTCTGTCCACTCGCGCGATCGACGACCCCGACGTGGCCCGGTTCCTGGCCTGCTGGGTCTACGAGGAGAGCTTTCACGGGCTGGCGCTCGAGCGCTTCCTGGCCGCCGCCGGGCACCCTGTAAGCCCGCGCCCGACACCGCGCGGGCACGAGCGCCCCGCCCAGTGGCTGGAAGCTCGGGCGACCGCGCTCCTCTCCGGGGTGTGGCCGGATTTCTGCGCGGTGCACATGACGTGGGGAGCGATCAACGAGCTCACGACGCTCACCGGATACCGCCGCCTGGCGGCGCTGGCGGAGCATCCGGTGCTGTCGGAGCTGCTCGAGCGGATCACCCGCGACGAGTCGCGGCACTTCTTCTTCTACTACCGCCAGGCCGAGATCCGGCTGCGGCGTCCGGGTGTCGCCCGGGTCGCCCGGTTCCTGGTCGACCGCTTCTGGGCTCCCGTGGGCAGCGGAGTGCAGCCGCGGAGCGAGCTCTCCTTCATGGCACGCTACCTCTTCTCCGACGCGCGGGGGCGCGCCGCAGCCCGTAGGGCCGACGAGACAATCCGCAGGCTACCCGGCTTTACGACGGTAGGATTGCTAGAAAGCTGGCTCGATCGTTTCGCGAACGGAGGATTGAATGGCGACCGTAGCGACTGATCACTACCGTGCCTACGCGCCCCGACCTTTCACCCGTGCCGAGCGCGACTCCACGACGATCCTGTTCGGGGGCCTGCACTGGCGCATCGAGCGCATCCTGCAGGCAGTGCTGGAAGGCAGCGGCTACCGCGCCCGGATCCTTCCAGTGGCGACGAAGGACGATCTCTTGACCGGCCGTGAGACGGCCGACATCGGCCAGTGCTGCCCGACCAGCTTCACGACCGGCAATCTCGTCAACTTCCTCAAGAAAGAGTCCAAGCAGATCGGCGTCGAGGAGGTCAACAGGCAGTACGTCTACCTCACCGCCGGCTCCTGCGGCGCCTGCCGCTTCGGGCAATATCACGCCAGCTACGAGCTCGCGCTGCGCAACACCGGGCTCGAGCAGTTCAGGATGTTCCTGATGGCTCAGGACAACCTGGACCAGAACATGGGCGACGGGCTCGATCTCAACTTGTCGATGACGCTCGGCTGCCTGTGGGGGATCTTCTGTACCGACCTCGTGCAGGACCTCGAGTATCAGGTGCGCCCCTACGAGGTGCTGCCGGGGCAGACCGAGGCCGTCGTCAAGGAAAGCATCGAGTACCTCTATCAGGTCTTCCGCCACCGGCCGGCGATGTCGGCGAAGAAGTCGGTGCTCTGGCACCTCACGACCCCGTACTTCACGCGCGCGCTGCGTGAGGTGCACCGAAAGTTCGCCGAGATCGAGGTCGACCGCCTGCGGGTGAAGCCGAAGGTGAAGATCACCGGCGAGTTCTACCTGCAAACGGTCGAGGGCGACCCGAATTACAACATCCATCGCTGGCTCGAGTCCGAGGGCGCCGAGGTCTATCCAGCCGCCATCACGATCTGGATGGATTACCTGCTGCGCCTTGGCCTCCAGCGCTTCGAGGACTACAGCGGCATCGAGAAGCACGCGCGCCTGAAGCTCGGCCTGGGCCGCGTGGCCCAGGGCCTCTATCGCCTGACCGTGAACCGTTTGCGCCGGGCGATGGGCAACCTGCCGCACGAGACGCCGAGCCAGTTCGAGCTGCGCCGGCTGGCCGCGCCGTACTTCCACAGGAATCTCGACGGCGGTGAGGGCGACATGCTCGTCGGCAAGACGCTCTGGTCGTATCACAAGAAGAAGGCGCACATGATCTGCGAGCTCTCGCCGTACTCGTGCATGCCGAACACGATGTCGATCGGCGCCATGGCCGGCGTGATCGGCAAGTATCCGGAGATCCTCTACGCTCCGCTCGAGATCAAGGGCGATGCCGAGGTCCACGCGCTCTCGCGCTGCCAGATGATCCTCACCGAAGCCAAGAAGCGCGCCCAGCGCGAGTACGACGAGGCGCTCGAGCGCACGAAGCTGACCGAGCCCGAGGTGCGCGCCTATCTGCAAGAGCATCCGGAGATGCGGAAGGCGACCTACCTCATCCCCCATGACGGCACCGCCGCCGGCACGGCAGCCAAAACCGTGCTCCATGTCGCGAAGCAAATGGGCCGGCGATGAGCTCGGAGCACACCGACGACCGGATCGAACGGTGGGGGGGTCTGGGGGAGGAGCGGCGCTCGCTGCCCCCCAGTCGAACAGTCGGTATCGACGTCGGCTCGACCACCGTCAAGGCCGTCGTGGTCGATAACCACGGCAAAGCTACGTGGCAGGACTATCAGCGCCACAACACGCGGCAGGCCGAGAAGGTCGTCGAGTTCCTGCAGCGGATGGAGACCGAAGCCGGCCTGACCATCGGCACGGATCGTGTGTTCTTCACGGGCTCGGGCGCCGGGTTCATCGCGCCGCTCGTGGGCGGCAAGCTCATCCAGGAAGTCGTCGCGGTCGCCGCGTGTGTGGAGAAGCAGCATCCGGACGTGCGCTTCGTGTCGGAGATCGGCGGCGAGGACATGAAGACGATCTTCTTCACCGCCACCGGCACCGGCCGCTCCAAGCAGGTCTACATGCAGTCGGCGTGCAGCGGCGGCACCGGCACCTTCATCGAGAAGACCGCGCGCAAGCTGCAAGTGCCCGGCGAGCGCCTGGCCGCGATGCCCTACGAGGGCATGAGCCTCCACAAGGTCTCGAGCAAGTGCGGCATCTTCGCCGAGACCGACGCCAACACGCTGGTGAAGACGGGCGTGCCGGTCGAGGAGATCATCGCCAGCCTGTTCGAGGCGGTCGTCTACCAGAACCTGGCGACCCTCACGAAGGGCAACACGCCCTCGCCCGAGGTGCTGCTGCTCGGAGGCCCGAATCTCTTCTTCAAGGGTCTGCAGGAAGCGTGGCGCCATCACCTCACCAAGCTCTGGACCCAGCGCAAGCTCGACCTGGGCGGCCGCGAGCCGGCCTCGCTCATCGTGGTGCCGGCCGAGGCGCTCTACTACGCGTGTCTGGGCTGCGTCGAGATCGGCCAGGGCGAGAAGCCGGACGTCGCCGTCTATCAGGGGCGCGAGAAGCTCGTGTGGTGGGTCGAGACGGGTCAGCACGAGCAGAAGGCCAAGGATGGCGCGCGGGGCCTCGTCGCCGGCGCCGGCGATCTCGCCACGTTCGTAACGGAGTACGTGAAGCCCGCCGCCGGCGCCACCTGCACCGCCGAGCGGGCGCGCCACGTCGGCTCGGTCCTCGTGGGCTGCGACTTCGGCTCGACGACCGCCAAGGCGGTCGTGCTCGACGAAGATCGCGCGCTCCTCTTCTCGTGCTACGCGCTCAGCAGGGGCAACCCGATCGAGGACGCGCAGTCCTTGTTCCGTCAGGTGCGCGAGGCCGGCTACACGGACGTCGGCGCGCTCGCGCTCACCGGCTACGGCAAGGATCTCCTGAAGGACGTGCTCGGCGCCGACCTGGGCGTGGTCGAAACCGTCGCCCACGCGACCGCGGCGCTCCACTTCTATCCTGACGCGGACGTGATCTGCGACGTCGGCGGCACCGACGTGAAGATCATGATCCTGCGCCAGGGCACCGTGGCCGACTTTCGCCTCAACTCACAGTGCTCGTCAGGCAACGGCGCCTTTCTTCAGGGCGTGGCCGAGCGCTACAACATCCCGCTCGAAGCGTACGCCGACCGCGCGTTCGAGGCGAAGGCGATGCCGAGCCTCACGATGGGCTGCGGCGTCTTCTTGCAGTCCGATATCGTCAACCAGCAGCGCAAGGGCTGGTCGGCCGAGGAGATCATGGCCGCGCTGGCGGCGGTGTTGCCGGTCAACGTGTGGATCTACGCGGGCCAGCTCCAGAACCTGCGCGCCGCCGGCCGCAAGTTCATTTTACAAGGCGGCACGCACCGCAACATGGCGGTGGTCAAGGCGCAGGTCGATTTCATCCGCGGCAAGGTGCCGGACGCCGAGGTGGTGCTGCACCCCTATTCCGGCGAGGCCGGCGCGATCGGCGCCGCGCTCTGCGCAGCCGACTGGAAGAAGCGCGGCGAGCCGTCGCACTTCCGCGGCTTCGACACGATCGCCGCGCTGACCTACAACAGCACGACCAGCGCCGCGACCGTCTGCAAGTGGTGCCCGATCAACTGCACGCGGACGTTCATCGACGTCCAGCTGCCGGGCGCCAAGGGCCGCGAGTGGAGCAAGCTGCCGCTGGCGCCGGGCTGGGAGCGCGTGATCAGCGGCAACTCGTGCCCCAAGGGGCTCGTCGAGGACGTCAACGAGATGCGCGTGGTGAAGGCGAAGCTGGAGGAGGTCAAGCGTGAGTACCCGAACGTGGCCGAGATGGTTCGGAAGGACGCGTTCCGCCGGGTCAGCGCCGGGGCCAGCGCGGAATAAGCTCCGGATCGGCATCCCGCGCGTCCTGAACCTCTGGAACACCCATCAGTTCTGGATGGGGTTCCTCGGCTCGCTCGGCGTCGACCCGCGTAACGTCGTGTTCTCGTCGGACACCTCCGAGGAGCAGGGCCGGCAGTTCGGCAAGGGCCGCGGCACCGTCGACTGCTGCTATCCCGTGAAGTGCATCTCCGGCCACTACGGCGAGCTCGTGTTCGGCCAGAAGCAGAAGCTCGACGTCCTGCTCTCGCCGATGATCTACAACCTGCCGTCGTTCCTGTCGGGCCACGTGGCCAAGACGCTCACCTGCCCGCGCGTGATGGCCGCACCGGAGAACATCAAGGCCGGGTTCATCAAGGAGTCGGACGCGTTCGCCGAGGCCGGCATCAAGTACATCTCGCCGTTCGTCTCGCTCGACGAGCCGCTGCTGGTACCCAAGCAGCTCTTCGAGGGCATGCGCGACGCGATCCCCGGGCTCACTTACGAGGAGACGGCGAAGGCGGCCGACGCCGGGTTCAAGGCGCTCCGCGACTTCGGCGATCGCCTGCGCAAGAAGTCGCGCGAGGTGCTCGAGGGGTGCGCGCGCGAGGACCGCGCGTGCCTGATGGTGATCGCCCGGCCGTACCACATGGATCCGGGCATCGGCCACGAGATCGAGGTCGACTTGCAATCCTACGGCTATCCGATCCTCTGGATGCAGTACTTCCCGATCGACGCCGACCTGATGGACTGGGCGTTCGGCGACGACATCCGCGCCGGCCGCATCAAGTCCGCGTTCGACATCCGCGACGTGTGGCCGTCGTCCTACAGCTCGAACACCAACGAGATCCTCTGGGGCGCCAAGGCGGCCGCCCGCGTCCCGTGGATCGCCTGCGTCATCCGGATGTCGTCCTACGAGTGCGGGATGGACCAGCCGACCTACACGCCGGTCCAGCAGATCGTCGAGCGCTCCGGCACGCTCTTCTTCTCGTTCCAGGACCTCGACTCGACCAAGCCCTCGGGCTCGGTGAAGATCCGCGTCGAGACGATCACGCACTACCTCGAGAAGTACGCGGGCTCGATCATCAGCCGCAAGAAGGCTGCGATGCCGTCAGGCTGCCCCCTCCTGCCGCGGGACTAGCGCCGCCGAGATTCTCGAGCCGTCCGTGAAACTCGGCGGCGAACTGTCGATACGGGATCGGAAACACCTTGCTCCAGTGCTCCGCGGGCGGGCTGTCGAGCGCGAAGCGCCCGAGAAACTCCGTCACCTTCGCGCTGCCGTAGCGCTCGATCAGCCAGTCCATGGCCAGGAACGCCTGGCAGTACGTCGCCTGTGGTCCGAGCTTGTTCGTCGCCGCCACCCAGTCGCGATTGCGGGTGAGCTCGAGCAGGCTCGGAAAGAGCGTGGTCGGCGTCGGTGAGCTCACGACGGTGCGCAGGATGTGATCGCGCGACTCCGCGTACGAGCGATAGTGGAGCAGATCGAGCACGCGAATCTTGACCCAGTCGGCGTGACCCTCGAGGATCCACTGCGCGGCGCGGCCGCGCCCGCCCTCGCGCAGCTGCGTCTGGCTCATGTGCGCCAGCTCGTGCGCGAAGAGTCCGGCCCGCGCCAGCAGGTGCATCCGCGCCAGGTAGTCGCCCCGCAGGAACAGTCCGCTCCGCGCGGCCACACCGGCCGCATACCGCCCCTTGTCCCACGCCTCGTCGCGGCCGTCGCCGGCCACGTTGATGAGCCCGTCGACCAGGGTCGCCTCGTTGACGTACACGTACGCCTTGATCGTCGGCGGAAACGGCAGGTCGAGCTTGTGATGGATCAACCAGGCGGTCGCGTTGATGAGCTCCTCGTCGCTCGGGCTCGAGCCGAGCACGGGCTCGTCGGTCCTCTCGAATCGGATGGTGTATTCGCGGTACGGACCGGTCAGGGCCGCGCACCCGGCCAGCCCGATCAGGAGCGCCAGGACCCATACCGCACGCTTCACGGCTTCGACTGCGGCTC
>Ga0306924_10004478_pt1 | contig 13649 bp, 10 predicted proteins | sample sta12Can44000111_FD_203756 | JGI IMG/M metagenome (GOLD analysis project Ga0306924, IMG submission 203756) | Lab enrichment of tropical soil microbial communities from Luquillo Experimental Forest, Puerto Rico - statanox.12C.anox.44.000.111 (v2)... | ecosystem: Environmental > Terrestrial >... | reverse complement strand
TAGAGGATTGGGAGATCGGCTGTTCCATGCCCCTTCCTCTTGCGCCCAGTTTATCCTGGGCGGTCTGCGTGATGTTAGCGGAGCGGTAGTGCCGAGGGCGATTACGTGCGGTTCCCTCTCACATAGGGCTGAAGTTCGCCGCTTTCGACCATGGCCATCAGCTCCGCCGATATGTCGGTATCCTGGCTGTACACATAGAAAAGGTCGCTTAACTTGCGTTTGCGTCTACCGCTCTCATAAATCATATAGCCCAGTGCGAGCGCACCCAATACCACCGAGACGACCTCTCCCAGTTTGTCAAACACATTCTAGCTCTCCCGCTTCGGCCTTACCCGCCGATGACGCACGGCACTTTGTGGAGGAGGATTTCGCCGTGCCGACGATCCCCTCACGGCGGAGTTCGCTGCGAATGTCCGCCTCCAGATCCGGTGATTCATGGTGCACGCGCAGAAACCGGCCAAAACGCCTGCAGCGCAGTCAGAACCTGCCGTGGCCGCGGACCAGCGCGTGGCGAAGCACCCTTCGCGCCACCGAATTTTCCAGCCCGAGTCGATAATGAAGATATGACAGCGCGGCGGCCCGGACGGTCGGGATTTGCGCGGACGGGGGCGGACGGGCAGCTCGATTACTTTCCCTTTTTCGGTCATCGTCCGGTCCTGCGAGATCGATCCCGGCCTGGCTTTTGCCGTCACTACCCCTCGAAGCCTCGCAATCAGCAAGGAGCCACTGGCATTCTCAATCGGCAGCAGCGGCGATTTCCTGATGCCGATGCGACGAACCGACGTCGCCTAATACTGGGAGCGGTATCGCGGCATTGCCGCCATTAAAAACCACCCGGTCTGGAGTTCTCGCGCCCGGTTACTCAGCCATCGTTCAGCTGGTCTATGGCTTCGCCCCCGCCGTCACGAAAACCGTTCATGATCGGGTTCTCTTGAGGCAGCGATTGGGCGACAAACACTGTGGCGTAAACCACGCCGTAGGCTAGAACATATGAGCCGGTGTAAGTCATGCGCGATAGCCACTGCACGGCATCGGCCCCGACGTCGCGTGGCGACGGATCGCCGACGGTAATAGTCTCCGAGGCTGTTGTTGCGGCCTCCCGCATGGCGGTAGCGACCGCTCGCATCGCAGCCTCGTCGTCGGTGGTAATCGTCTCGGCTGCTGCGGTGATTGCCATCCTACATTCCTTTACCGTTTTTGTAGTAGCGCCCGAGGGAAACTAACACGGGTACCTCGTACATGTTGACCTGGGAGATCAGGGAAAAAACAGGGAACCGGTGGGCGCGATCGGACGCGCGGGACGATCAACATGGTGATCAGAAGGTGAAGGGGTTCGCGGTTTTTGTTTTTGAGCGGGCGCAGCGTGGCGGTAATCTGAAATCAACAGTGCAACGACGACGGAGAAGAGCGATGAACGACATTGCGCTGAGGGGGTTCAAGTGGGTGGGGACGCGGCCGATCCGTCCGGATGGCGTGCCAAAAGTGACCGGGCGCGCGATGTACGGTGCCGACATGGCGATGCCAGGCATGCTGTGGGGAAAGGTCATCCGCTCGCCACATGCGCACGCGCGCATCCGCTCGATCGACGCCTCGAAGGCGCTGGCGCTCCCCGGGGTCAAGGCGGTCGTCACCGCCAAGGACTTCCCCGACCAAAAATTCGCTTATGTCGGCCCGGAGCGGGTCCAGCAGAACGCTTGGCACACGACCCGCAACGTCATGGCGCGCGAGAAGGCGCTTTACGAAGGCCATGCGGTCGCTGCCATCGCGGCGATTGACCGCGCCACCGTCGAGGAGGCGGCCGCCTTGGTCGACATCGACTATGAGGTGTTGCCGCACGTCATCGATGTCGATGAGGCGATGAAGCCCGATGCGCCGCTGCTGTTCGAAGACATGATTACGCGCGGGATCGAGCCCGCGCCGACCAAACCCTCCAATATCGCCAAGCGCGTCGAGTTCGCGATCGGCGACATGGCGGTGGGTTTCGCCGCCGCCGACGAAATCGTCGAGAAGGAGTTCAAGACCGCACCGGTGCACCAAGCCTATATCGAGCCGCACGCCTGCATCGCGCGTGTCGACGAGGACGGCCAGGTCGAGATCTGGGGCTCGAGCCAGGGGCATTTCCAGATACGCGCGATGACCGCGAATTTGCTCGGCATGCGGGTCGGTGACATCCGCGTCTACCCGGCCGAGATCGGCGGCGGCTTTGGTGGCAAGACAATAGTCTATCTCGAACCGGTGGCGACCTTGCTTGCCAAGAAATCGGGGCGTCCGGTTAAGCTGGTGATGAGCCGCGAGGACGTCTTTAAGGCCACCGGCCCGACCTCGGGCGCCTCGATGCGGGTAAAGATTGGCGTCAAGAAGGACGGCACGATCACCGCCGCCGAAGGCGAGTTCAAGTACCAGGCCGGCGCCTTTCCGGGGTCCCCGGTCATGAACGCCTGCTTGTGCGGGTTCGCCCCATACAACATCGCCAACGTCCACACGATCGGCTACGACGTCGTGTGCAACCGGCCGAAATCGGCCGCCTATCGCGCGCCGGGCTCGCCGATTTCGGCCTTCGGGATCGAAAGCGTGCTCGACATGTTGGCCAAGAAGATCGGTATGGACCCCCTCCAATTGCGGCTCAAGAACGCCGCACGGCCCGGCACACAGACCGTCTACGGGCCGAAGATGTCCCATGGCGGCTATGTGGAGACCGTCGAGGCCCTGCTGGAGCACCCGGCGTACAAGGCGCCGCTCGGCGCGAACCAGGGCCGCGGGGTGGCTTCGGGCTATTGGTTCAACGGCGGTGGTGAATCAAGCGCCAGCGTGCAGGTCAACGAGGACGGCACCGTGATCGTCGCGACCGGCAGCCCCGACATTGGCGGCTCCCGGGCCTCGATGGCGTTGATGGCGGCCGAGACGTTGGGCGTCGATTACAGCCAGGTGCGCTCGATCGTCGCCGACACCGCCTCGATTGGATTCACCGGTGTGACCGGCGGCTCGCGCGTGACCTTTGCCACCGGTATGGCGGTCGTCGAGGCGAGCAAAAAGGTGGTCGACGAATTGCGCGGGCGTGCGGCGATGACCTGGGATGTCGATGTCGACGGCGTGATCTGGGAAGATGGGCAGGCAAAGCCCGCGAGCAGCAATGTCGGCGATTTCCCGCCATTGCCGCTGAAGGAGTTGGCGGCCAAGAAATCGCTGACCGGCGGCCCGATCACCGCCGCGGCTTCGGTCAATGCCGGCGGGATGGCGCCGGGCTTCTCGACCCAATTCTGCGATGTCGAGGTGGATCCCGAGACCGGCAAGGTGACAATCCTGCGCTTTGTCGCGGCACAGGACGTCGGCTGCGCGATCCACCCCTCCTACGTCGAGGGCCAGATCCAGGGCGGCGTTGTGCAGGGCATCGGCTGGGCCCTAAATGAAGAGTACATCTACGACAAGAACGGCCGGCTCGATAACGCCGGTTTCCTCGATTACCGGGTGCCGGTCTCCTCCGATCTGCCGATGATCGACGCGGTGCTGGTCGAGGTCCCGAACCCTGGCCATCCCTATGGCGCCAAGGGGGTGGGTGAGGTCAACATCGTCCCGCCGATGGCGGCGATCGCCAATGCGATCGACAGCGCTATCCATCGGCGGCTGACCGAATTGCCGATGTCGCCGCCCAAGGTGCGCGCCGCTCTCGACCACACCGGAGCCGACGATTAGGGTTGACTAGGCCCCTCACCCCAACCCTCTCCCCGCGAGCGGCGAGAGGGAGGCAAGTTCCCTCCCCCTGGATGGGGGAGGGCTAGGGTAGGGGTGAGCATGGGGCCTTAGAAAGGAGCAAAGCAATGACCGCGCGGGTCGTCTTCACCGCCGGCTTTAGCCGCCGCTACACCGGCGGGGTGCGCGAATTCACGGTCGAGGCGAAAAACCTGCGCGGAGTCATCAAGGCGATGGACCAGCTCTACCCGGGCTTGGGCCACCACCTCGAAGAGGAAACCACCGTCGCGATCGACGGCGCCCTCCACGAGACCGCCTATTTCCAGCCGCTCCGCCCGGGCTCCGAGGTCTTCTTCATCCCCAAGCTCGAAGGAGGATGACAGCCGCCCGCGCTGACGCGTAACCATCAAGATCGTGCGCTTGATATTCGCGGTTGGTGGACGAAATCGCGGAATTACAGATAATAGCGAATCCGCTGAACCTTTAGCAGCTCGGGCGTGCATGTCGTACCTTGCGCCCCACTTCGACCACGACGTTTTCATGAGCTATGCGCATGGGCGGCTTCCGGGCTACTCTGCTGCCCCTCTGAGAGACTGGTCGCAGAATTTTATCGACCACCTAAAGACGGAGACCTTCGCGTTAAGGCCCGACATCGGCGAAGTCGCTTTCTGCGACGACCGAAGTGTAGATCCCACCGCCGCATTGACGGACGACATTAAGGTGAGGGTTGAGCGTTCTGGCGTGCTCCTAATCATTATGTCTCCGGCTTACCTTCTGTCTAGTTGGTGCACCGATGAACTTAGTTGGTTCAAGGCACAATTTATGGGCAGACGCTTATCTCCAGGCCGCGTTTTTATAGTTCGCGCGGTTTCTACGAATGAGGATGGTTGGCCCGATTTCCTGAAGGACTCCCGCGGGCATCGCGACATAGGATTTCAGTTCCATCGCGAGACAACCGAGATTGGCATCGAGCCTTACGGCTGGCCCGATTTGAGGTCGAGGACAGAAGACTTCAACAAAACCTTTTCGACGCTGCGCACCACATTGATCGGACGGCTTGAAGCGCTAAGGGTCAGCGCACAATCCGCCGTGTCTTCCGTGTTACCCACCCCAGCGCAGACAGGCCGAATGTTATATCTTCACGCCCCCCCGGGTGCGGACGGTGTTCGGGCTGAGATCGAAGACGAGCTGCAAAGCGAGGGTTACAACATTGCCCCCGCGGTTCCTAGGGCGAATAACGACACACTTTCGGCTTGGCAAGCGGAGTTCAACGAGCGGGTTCGAGTTGCCGGCTCATGTGCTGCTCTGACTTTGCTACGCCCAACAGATGACCCCAGCTTCGACAATGAATTCCAGGTCGTTGGGATCGACACACTCAACCGAGTGAACAAGATACGGAGGGACAGACCACTACCTTGCGCCATACTCAACCAGTCTCAAACACCTTTCAACGATGCCGATTACGCCGAACGCAGTGGTATTCCACTTTTCGACCTCAGCACTCCTAACTGGCTGCCAGAATTTAAGGTCTGGTTCGAGGGAGCGAGAGCATGACCATTTTGGCTGCGGGTTCGCTTGAAACCGCAGCCGATCGCCTTCCGACACGGCCCTATCCCGGCCTACGCCCGTTCGAGGCCGACGAGTGGCCGGTTTTCTTCGGTCGAGTAAGACATGGTCGATGACGTCATCGATCGCCTCGCTGACCGGTGTTTGGTCTTAGTCCACGGAAGTTCGGGATCCGGGAAGTCATCGCTGATTCGGGCGGGCGTTCTGCCGCGGCTCCAGAGAATGCACCAGCACAATCGCTTAGGCTGGAGCACGGCCGCGATGCGGCCGGCAGGCGGGCCATTGTGGAATCTGCAGAGGCATTGGCGGCGCGTGACGCGAGTGCGCCAGAGACACAGGAAGTTGAGTCCTTGAGGCGCTGGTTTGACAACCAGGGGGCCAGCCTTAGGGCAATCGTGAGCGATTTGCCGGACATTAGGCGGCGTCGCCTGTGCCTGCTGGTCGATCAATTCGAAGAGCTGTTCCAGTACGCCCGAGAACGCAGCCACGAGGAGGCGACACTCTTTGTCGATCTGATCTCAGCGGCACTCGAAGACGATACAGGATCGCCTTTTCGCGTGATTTTGACGATGCGCTCGGACTTCCTCGGCGAATGCGTCGGCTGGCCGAACCTAGCGGGCGCAGTGAATAGGGCGCAATACCTCCTTCCCCCAATGGATCCGATCGCTCTGCGGTATGCCATCTGCCGCCCGGGGGAACTCTACCAGGGTCAGGTCGATCCCAAACTCGCCGACCGAATGATCGCCGACGTTCAGGGCGCGCAGGACCAATTGCCGCTGATTCAGCACGGACTTATGCGGCTGTGGGATCTGGCGGCGGAAACAAACGGAACTCGCCGCCTGGATGTGGCTCTCTATGAGAAGCATGGGCCACTTACACGCATCCTGGATGAACACGCCGACGAAATCGCGCGGAACGCGGAGCCCGGCAATGACGACCTGCCACTTACAAGCCGCATTTTTCGGGCGCTGAGCGACTTGAACGACGCCGGTCAGCCAATTCGGCGTCCGCAGACAATGAAGGAGTTGATCGCTGTCACAAGCGCCTCCGAGACCCGCGTGCGCGCCGTCGTCGATGCTTTTCGCGCCGACGGCGTGTCCTTTCTGAGACCTTATGAGCATGAACCGCTGGATGACAAGGAATCGGTCGATATCGCCCACGAAGCGCTGATGCGCTGCTGGAAGCGCCTCGCCGATCGCACGACGGGCTGGCTGTGGGACGAGTTCCGCCAAGGCCTCGCCTGGCAGGCATTGCTCGCGCAAGCCGAACTATTTCTCGAGAATCGCCGAAATGTTCTTTCATCGGCTACGACCGAGGACCGGACCAAGTGGCTCAGCGGAAGAACGGATGCATGGGCGACTCGCCATGGCGGCGGCTGGGACAAGATTACGCAGCTGATGGCTGCAAGCCAAGCATCCGCCCGCCGTTTGCAATTTACGAGATATTCATTGGGGTTAATAGCCTTGCTAGCCGTGATTAGCGCTGGCTTTGGAATATATTTTAGTCTGAGTGCGGCTCGGGCCCTTAATGATCTTTACACAGCTCAGGCGAAGTTCGTTTGGAGCGAAATCGGCACAGGCTCGGACAATGACTCGCTGACCCCGCGGCAAGCAAATGCGCTCTGGGAAATCGCGAGCGGAGCCCCACAGGTACGGAAACGATTTTTAGAACTTTTGTCGACCGATCCTGAGTTCGCGGTGCGCTTCGGAGCGCATGTGTCCCTAATTTCTCGCGCGCTGGGGCTGACGTGGCCAGAGTCGCCGAACCAGGCGCAGGCGGCGCTCGGCCCGGTCCTCGAGGCGATCGCGAAAACGACCGATTCCAATCGGCTCGGACCGCTGGCCCAGGTGGCAGCGGCGCTGGCCCCCAAGCTGACGCCGAACCAGGCGCAGGCGGCGCTCGGTCCGGTCCTCGAGGCGATCGCGAAAACGACCAGTCCCCACGCACTCGGATCGTTGGCCCAGGCGGCAGCGGCGCTGGGCCCCAAGGTGAGGCCGGAGCGGGCGCAGGCAGCGCTCGGCTCGGTCCTCGCTGCCATCGCGAAAACGACCGATCCCTTCGCGCTCGGACCGCTGGGCCAGGCGGCAGCGGCGCTGGCCCCCAAGCTGACGCCGGAGCAGGCGCAGGCGGCGCTCGGCCCGGTTCTCGAGGCGATCGCGAAAACGACAGACTCCAATCAGCTCGGATCGCTGGCCCAGGCGGCGGCGGTGCTGGCCCCCAAGCTGACGCCGGAGCAGGCGCAGGCGGCGCTTGGCCCGGTCCTCGCGGCGATCCCGAAAACGACCGACTCCAATCAGCTCGGACCGCTGGCCCAGGCGGCAGAGGTACTGGCCCCCAAGCTGACGCCGGAGCAGGCGGACACGGCGCTCGGCCCGGTCCTCGAGGCGATCGCGAAAACGACCGACTCCAATCAGCTCGGACCGCTGGCCCAGGTGGCAGCGGCGCTGGCCCAGGTGGCAGCGGCGCTGGCCCCCAAGGTGAGGCCGGAGCGGACGCAGGCAGCGCTCGGCTCGGTCCTCGCTGCCATCGCGAAAACAACCAATCCCTCAGCGCTCCAATCGCTGACCCGGGCGGCGGCGGCGCTGGCCCCGAGGCTGCCGTCGGAGCAGGCGCAGGCGGCGCTCGGTCCGGTCCTCGACGCCATCGCGAAAACGAGCGACTCCAATCAGCTCGGACCGCTGGCCCAGGTGGCAGCGGCGCTGGCCCCCAAGCTGACGCCGGAGCAGGCGCACGCGGCGCTCGGCCCGGTCCTCGAGGCGATCGCGAAAACGACCGACTCCGATCAGCGCAGATTGCGGGCGGCAGCGGCGCTGGGCCCAGTCCTCGGGATGATCGCGAACACGCCTATTCCCTATGCGTTCGGATCGCTGAGCGGCGGTGACCGGTCGGCGGTCACCGGAGGCGCCCGCGTCAGGTCCGATTGGCTGAGGGTGCAGGCCCAGGCGGCAGCGACGCTGGCCGCCAAGCTGGCGCCGGAGCAGGCGCAGGCGGTGCTCGGCCTGTTCCTCGAGACGATCGCGAAAATCACCGACTCCGGGCAGCTCGGATCGCTGGCTCAGGCGGCAGCGGCGCTGGCCCCCAAGCTGACGCCGGAGCAGGCGCAGGCGACGCTCGGCTCGTTCCTCGATGCCATCACGAAAACGACCAATCCTCCCGCGCTCGAATCGCCGGCGCAGGCGGCGGCGGAGCCGGCCCTGAAGCCGGAGCAGGCGCAGGCGGCGCTCGGCCCGGTCCTCGAGGCGATCGCGAAAACGACCGACTCAGATCAGCTCCAGTCGCTGGCCCAGGCGGCGGCGGCGCTCGCCCCCAGGCTGTCGCCGGAGCACGCGCAGGCGGCGCTCGGCCGCGTGGGATCGGCTTTGGGCTGGTCCGTTGTAGCCGGCGAGGCGCAGGAATGGGTTAAAGCGTTTGTGGCGCTGCTTGCGCGGGTTCCTGACCCCAAATCCTCCAGTCGGGCCATAGTTGACGTGATGAAGTACCCGATCACCGCGGGAGAGCCCACAGATGAACTGCTTCTCGCGCTCAAACAGTATTTGCCGCAATTGCCGGGCTCTGATGCCGGTCTGAGCCTAAACCTCGATTGGCTGAAGCGGAACGAGCCATCCATCGATCTCATTAGCCGGGCCGTTTGTCCACCGCCGCCGCGCGAACAACTCCACTGCCCAATCCAAGCTGGTTCCTAGTGAAGCCGGGAGGAGGGATCCCGGAGGGCTGCGCGATCCATCCCTCGTATGTCGAGAAGCAGATCGAGGGTGGCGTTGAAACTCTTCATTAGGGGCCGGATCGGGGATGGGCCAAAGGCTAGCTGTCGAACAGTTTGATGATTTCTGCAACGCGGTTGGCAAACCGCGTGAGTGTTGTTGTGACTTCGTGCCCCGCCAGCCCGGCTATGACTTCGTAGAAGGTTATCTGCAAGCTGAGATGGGTAAGGGGGTCCGTCAGAGAGAGCGCCCAATCAGGAACCGACCCCAATATGGTTTTATAATCAAAGCGCTCCATCCCGGTCATTCCGGAAAGCATAAACGCCCCCTGTCCGCTAGCGGCGTTTCCGAATTCCAAATGAAATCTAGGATCAATGCTGGCGCGGATGAGCCGTTCGTGCTTGCGACGGATGTCGAGATAGTGGAGGGGCCAGATGGTATCATCCCCTCCTTTGTACGGCTTGAGCGATTTGATGATCGTTTGTTCACTCTGGGAAAGCCATTTTTTGCCTTCAATGCCCTCCAGCGGATCAATCATGTGTTGATCGGAGGAGAAGATCGGAAAATGCGTATTTTCGCTCGGCTTCACGCTATTGCGTGTGGCCAGGGCGGCAGCGAGCAGGTCGAGCGAACTTCGCAACGAGTTGATGATTGCACCAACCCAAGCGTTGAACGTGCGTGGCAGCGGATTGAAGTAGGCTACAGCCAGCTTGCTGTTGGGATCAGAGTGCAGCTCGAACCTGAGTTCATGAGGGTGATCGTGAACCCAACTGCGGAAAGCCTCCCCGAAGAGTGAGATTTGGGGTACGGCCCAGTCAATGGCCGCTTGGGCATCTAAGAGATCGGCTTTCACGGTTTCGGTTCCTAGATATGGTGTGGCAAGCTAGGATATCCTAGATGTAGATCGGGGTTGCCAAGTAATATAAGTGCCGCTGGATCTCTCCAGCCCCTTTATCTTTTAGCTCGGTCCCAAGCCTTCTGCGTGAGGAGTGGGCTGAGCAACATTCTCAGGTGGAGCGAGCTTTTCTAAAACCTGTAAAGCTCCTACATGGAACACAAAAGCTAAAATCATCCCAAGGATAAAAGCAGCGAATGCCGCTGTTGTCGCCCTTTGCCCGCTGAACCCGGGTAGTATAAGTAGAACCGGCGGTATAACTCCAACCACAATGAATGCTGCTGCCAGAGTATTCAGCATGTTAGCGGTCAATTTGATTTGTTCGTTGCGGATATGCGGAACTGGACTACGAAAAATGGAGCGAAAACCAGCCACGGATGCCTCCGGCTATGGGCAGATCAATCTAAACGAGATAATCCCGTTCCTGTAGATGCACTGGGTCGAGGGCTGAGCCGCCCAGCGGGCAGTGAGCGGCGGCCCTCCGGGATCGTGGCGTTGAGTACCGCTTGCCTTGATTTTTTCATGTTAACCGAACCGTCGCGCGGCCGGAAGGCCCCGCTGATGGTCCGACGGGGATCGAAAGCAGCCGGGCCGCTGGAGGGTCTTCGCGAGAGGGCCGTGGCGCGCAACTAACCTGAGCGACGCCGGCCTCGCTTCGTGCTCGATCCTCCCTTTCACGACATAGACCACGAGCGAGGCAAGGGTGTACCCTGCAACGAGCCAGGCTGGCCCCGGTAATGATATCAACGCCGGGTCACCGGGCTCTCAGAAGGCGCCAACGTAGAGCCCTGCCAGTCTGGCTTGCCATCCGGGCAAAACGCGAGCCGAGCCGCTCCAGACGATCCCCTTCCGCTCCGCTTTCGCTATGGCTCAGCCAGTCGCCCGTGCTGGCTGGCGCCGATGCTTCGCCCTGAGTTTGGCGTTGCGTTTGTTCGCCCGGATCGTCTGCTTGATTTCGCGGTCTTCTTCACCTGGGGCTCCGAGCTCGATGGGACCGGGCCACTTCCAGCGGGCAGTGATGAGGACTGTCGATCAGGCAGCCCAGGCGATTAGGGATGCTGAGATCGAGGACTTTCTCGAAGGCTTCAATCAGCCCACCCACCTACCGCGGCATGCGGGTCAATGGGGTTCGGGTCGCCACCTGGTCATCCAAGCACGGGTCCGGGGACAACCGGACAGATGCGGAGTGGCTCCAATAACGTCGCGAAGCCGATGCTATCCTCCGCAAAACGCCAGTATGGCATTTTGTAGCGCCCCGACGCTGGAGAACCCCAGTGCCGCGGCAGCCGCATTAAGCCCGCCAAACTGCCTAACGAGCGCCGCGACACTCTGGCCAAAGCAGTTTGCTTGCCCGGGCGTCCCAGCAAATCTTGGTGCTGGCTGGATGAAGACGCCGAGGGCGATAGGGGTGCGGCCGACCGGGATCGTGGCGGTCACCGCATTACTCGCCGTGTCGATAACCGATACCGTGTCGTCGCGGCCGTTCACGACATAGACCTTGCTGCCGTCCGGGTAACCGCGACGCCGAAGGGTGAGACACCGACCGGAATTGTGTCGATCACCGTATTCGTCGCCGTAGCAATGACCAACACGGCGGCGGAGTTTTGGTCTGTGACATACGCCCTGCCACCGTCCGGCGTGACCGCGACGTTAATAGCGGACGTGCCGAAGGGGAAGGGGATCATGGTGATTACTGTATTAGTCGCGGTGTCGATCACCGGCACGGTGCTGGGACCATTGTTACTTCCCTGGTTTGCGACATAAACCCTGCTACCGTCCGGGCTTACCGCCACGCCATCGGGGGCGGATTGGGGACCGATGAGGATCGTGTCAATCACCGTATTCGTCGCCGGGTCGATGACTGACACGGTGTTGGCAGAATGGTTCGCGACGTAGACCCTACTGCCGTCCGGGGTGACCACCACGCCAAACGGGTTGGTGCCGACAGAGATCGTAGCGGTCACTGTACTCGTCGCGGCGGTGATGACCGACACGGTGCCGGGGCTGGACAACAGGTTTGTGACATACACCTTGCCGCCGTCCGGGGTCACCGCTACGCCGGTAGGACCGACGCCGACGCTGACAGTCGCAATCACCGTATTGGTATGCGTGTCGATCACCGACACGGTGCTCGGGTTAATTTGATCTCCCTGGTTTGTGACATAGACCCTGCTGCCGTCCGGGCTCACCGCCGCGCCCTCGGGTCTAACGCCGACGGGGATGGTGGCGGTCACCGTATTAGTCGTGGTGTCGATGACCGACACGCTGTTGTCGAGGACGTTCGTGATGTAGGCGTTTTGCGCGAGGGTTTGAGGGCTGCCGAGAAGCCCGGCAAGGGCAAAGGCCGCGATCGCGACCAAGCCGGAAATGCGAAGCTTCATGGCATCCTCCCGAACGGCGGATCGGGGCCTGCCGCCGGCGCGGAAAGGTCGATCCGTTAAATTTTAATCGACATTATATCGGAAGCCTGTCGAAGGGATCCCAAAAGTATAGTTAACGACGGAAATTTCGCTCTACCGGTAACCGCGCGGGCAGCAAACCCCAGACCGACGCGGCTCGTAGAGGTCGTACAACGTCCTTCTGACGAGCCCTATTGTGCACCTGAAACCTCCTTCCCCCCACTCACAGGTCATTGGAGTGGACGGGAGGGGACTGGAGAGGCAGAGTGGACATATCCGTGGGGGCCGGTCCAACAGCGACCGCCGCAGTGTCCGAGGATTTACCATTCAGAAATTCTTTTCGGCAAAAATTCGCGACACCTCTGCGCCCCCTTTCAGGCAGTACGCTATGGCGGATTGGTACACGAAAACGGTTCTGACCGTCATTGCGGTTTGTCTATTGTTTCTAGCCGGACGCGATGCGGTGGCACCGTCGCGGAATTTCGAACTCTCGCAGATCGTCAAGGGCCTCGATGATGTCCGCGTGTGGATCGATGTCTTAAATGAGGATGTCCAAAAAGTAAGTAATGGTGTCCAAAAAGTAGCCATATGCGACGTTCGGAGCATTGCCGATGATAACTGCGTCGTTCTCAGATCGAAATTGAGCCCACACGGCCCTGTATTGCCTGTATTGCCCGTGCCGGTGGAGAGCGAACCGCGGGTGAACGTTGTGCGCTAACCCGCGCGGACAAGCGATACTCGTTCTGGTAGAGCAGCGCCAGATAACAGAAGAAAGAAAATCCGAGTGGCTTTCAGCACTCAGGCCACTGAGGCGTCCGAATAGCGGAGGAGCCAGATCATTATTGGGGACGCACGGACCCCACCACCACTCGCCCGCCCAGTCGCGCCGGAGGGCCTGATGCCGGCCGTCGCCGCAGGCTTGGTCTCTCAGCCCGAATGACAGTGCCGTCCAGAGTGGGTGCCAGTTCTCCTCGCTGGTGCTAGGCACCGCCTGTGCCGAGACGACCGCCAGTGCTGCCAAGCCGGTGTATGTGGCGCCGATGATGTGAATGTCAGCCTCCATCCACACCCTTTTAAGGCCGGTGAGGCTGGGCTATGCCGGGGAATGGTTCCAGTTCCAGCGCGAGCTTTCCCGCCCGGCAAACCTTCAGACAGCAGTATTACCCGGCGCGGCGCCAGAGAGCCCGCGTATGGTAACCATTGAGTAACGCTGTTCTGGCAAAACGTGCGAATGCTCGACGAACACTCCTTTGCGTTGCACCAAGCTGATCAGGCGCGAACCGACCTCACCGCAATCGAGGCCGGGCTGGAGATCATTCAAGCTCAACTCGCGAGATTACCGACCCGCCGGGAGCTGGCGCAAACCGCGCTGCTCGCAACACTCACCGCAGCCGCGATCAT
>Ga0306924_10004477_pt1 | contig 13650 bp, 11 predicted proteins | sample sta12Can44000111_FD_203756 | JGI IMG/M metagenome (GOLD analysis project Ga0306924, IMG submission 203756) | Lab enrichment of tropical soil microbial communities from Luquillo Experimental Forest, Puerto Rico - statanox.12C.anox.44.000.111 (v2)... | ecosystem: Environmental > Terrestrial >... | reverse complement strand
CTTTACCGGTGACCAGGACGGTCTGTTTAGGGCGCGACCAGGCCGCCCGAAGCGGACCTGCAACAGTCGCGCGCGAAGCAAAAGCGCCGCGGTCCAAACGCCACAACAGCACTGGTATGCGATGCGCTATGCAACCGTCGCACCCGCCGCTGAGGGACCGATGGTTCGCAGACTCACCGGTGGAGGGAGCTGGATTCGAACTATTGGTCCCGCCACGGGTAAACTCCCCTTGGGCGCGCCATGTGGAGCTCGGAGCGGCACTGATCCCGAGGCGGCGAAAGTTCGAAGCCGGCTTCCTTCGCCGGTGAGGGGGTCTGAAACGGGTCCCACCGACGCGTCGGCCAAAGTCGCGGCCCTGGCATCGATCTAAACATGTCGCGCGGGTTCCGGGCAGTCGCTGAGTCGCAAAGCATCGCCGCGGGTCAATACGAGTTTTGGATCCCGCCTTTCACCTCGGCTCGCTCATGCGGCGATCGCCGCGAGTGCTGGCAATAGCGGCGAGTCTGCCCGATATACTTTGCCACCGCGGATCGCATATTCAGGATGAAGTAGCTGCCGCGCCGGATGTGTGACGCGCTCGGAATCGATCAGGGTCCACTGGCCGTTGAATAGCCGCATCACCGACAGATCGGCCGGCATGCCGACCGACAACGAGCCCATCTCAGCTTCCAACCCCAGCATGATCGCTGCGTTGCTGGTCGCCATGCGGACCACCTCAACGAGCGGCGCACCTAAAGCCAAAAGTTCGGTCATTGCATGCTGCAGACTGTACGGGCGCGCAAAAGGTGAGGCACGATCCTCGGCAATGATGCCCTCGCCGGCGAACATGCCCTGCTGACCGTTCGCCAGCGGCAGCAGAACGTTGTAGCCGTGCAAGTCGGCCCCGAGCGTGAATGGCAGGATGCCGGCATCGACGACGCGCTTCGCCGTCGTGAAGCTGAAATGTCCGCCACGGCCGACATCGATGCGCACGCCGCGCGCCAAGGCCTCGTGAACGAGCGGGTGGATCGAGCCGTCCGCTGCGACAAAGCCGCTCGGAAACTTCGTGAATGGATGCGCGAGGATGTCGCCCGGATCAAGCAGCGGCACGACCTCGTCGATGATCTTTGTCGCGTCAACCGTCGCTCTCTGCAATACCGGCCACAGCGTGCCGAGATGGACATAGACCGGCAATTGCAGTTCGCGCGGGGCTTCCTTGGCGAGCTTGAGCGAGGCCATGCCCCAGCGTGAATAGCCGCCGGGCTCGGCATGCGCTTTGATCCCGCGCACGAGATCTGGGTTGTCGCGCGCCGCCTTGACAACCGCCTTCACATTGATGCCGGTCGGTCCGTAGAGATCGACATAGCGGTGACCGAGAAGACCTCCGGCAAGGTAAGCCGAGATGAAGGCGTAGACCCTGGTCTTGGCGGTCTCGACAATGAATTTGCGGAAGCCGTCGAAAGTCAGCGCGCTGGACCCGCCCTGGTCGACGACCGTCGTCACTCCGGAGCGCACTCCGACGAGGTCGGGGTTCAGACCGAAATCGCCCGATACATATTGGTAGACGTGCGCGTGGGTGTCGACAAGACCGGGGGTGACGATGAGGCCTGTGGCATCGACGACCTTTGTTGGGCCGGGATCGAGCTCCGGGGCGACGACGGCGAGGCGACCTCTTTTGATGCCGATGTCGCGGATGCCGTCGGTGCCGTTGGCCGGGTCAATGACACGGCCGCCTTTCACAACGAGATCATAGGCAGGCTTCAACTTGGCAATTGTGGCCAACGCCTTCTCTGCTGACTTTGCCATGATGCACCTCGGAAAATCAGATCCGGCCTCCGTTCACTCGGCCGCCCACAGCATACTCGAATGCAATGCCTGCCGCATCGCCTGCTCGTATGCCTGCAGCCGGGGCTGATCATCCTCGGCGTGATCAGGTCGCCCGAGCGAAGCGCGGATGGTGATGCCCGGGTCATCGACGAGCGGCGGGACACTCCCATTATCGTGCAGGGCCTGCGTGGCATCTAACAGGCACCGGCCCTCGCGGCGATTGCCGCTGAAGATGCTGGTGATCCTGATCGTCAGCCCCTTGACCTAAGGTTGCCAGCAGACCCCGCCGGGAGCATAGAAGGTGATCGGCCGGCCGCCGTCCTCAGCCAGCTTTTTTTCGATCGCCCACAGCAGCGGCTTGCGCTTTTCTGGGTCGTCCTCGATCGATTGCTGCTCGATCATCCTGTCGACCTCTGGGTTGCAGTACCCGTCCCAGTTTAGGTTCGAGCTAAAACCGTAGAACAGGTCGAGCGTGGGGTCGGGGTCCGGTCCGCTGGTTTACAGGCTGAGGACCCACGGTGAAGTCCCTCGATGAATCCTCGGGAAATTGGTCGTGTCGATCGGCTCGACCTCCCCGTCGATATAGACCTCCTTGAGCTGCTCAATCAGGATCGCCGCCACGGTGTGCCAATCATCACCCCTCGAAGCCGGCGGAACGCTCGAAAACGCACAGGTCATGGCCGCGCGCGAAAGCCTCGCACCCCGATCGAATTCGCCGGCACGGTGGTGCTCGACCGCTCGGTGACCTCGCGTGCCGTCGTCGAAGATATGCCGGGCGCGAGGGTGCCATTGATTTCAGGAGTCGGAGACGGTGAGACCGCGGCCGCGCTCACATGCGTTTCCGGGGTGGCGGCGGCCGTCGTACGGCTCGAGGCGGCGCCAGATGACAGCTCGCCTGAGAGAGGCCATAACATGATCACCACGATGACGGCGCATGCGCCTGCGGTGATCCCCAGCCATAAAATCTCGGCCGCAAGCCTTGTCCGGGCTCCTCCGGCGATCGAGGTTGGCATAATCCACTCTTGCGCGGTTGTCCCCGATCGGCAACGCTGACGCGTTAATAAAGTTTCATCAACGGTTACCTGAGCGCAGTACTAAAGAATGCCGGATTTTCTCGCCATAAAAGCGCGGACTTCGGCAATCCTTAGTGTTTAAGGCAGCTGGTAGACCCGAATCAGCGCGGGACCAGCGGCAGTCGAAGCCGGCGGTAAACGGTTGTTACGATGCGGTCGCGATCGCTCGGGCGGGTTTTCCGAATGCGGGTTATGAGCCGCATCCGTCATGCGGCGATTGTCCCTTAACCGCTCGGAGCCGGCCAAAAAGAGCGGCCAAAATATCCCGAAAAATCGTTGCCGGACAACAATAGCTGAGCGGATGGTGGAAACGCTAGCGGTCTCGGGTAGTCCTCTCCCGTGGCTGACCCCATGCCGCTGACCCAACGTCGACATGACCCCCAAGCGCAATGAATCTGGCGCACCGGGCTTGACTATGTAGTTGCATATACAAATATCGGCCAGGAGGCCCGATTGAGCAATGTCCAAGTCGGTGCAGGCGGTGGCGGATGAGATCGCAAGGGAGTGTGTCATGACCCGCTGGCGCATGACCAATCGCGTCTTGTCGGCCATTTACGATGAAGAATTGCGCCCCTTCCGTTTGAAATCGAGCCAGCTCAGCCTGCTGGTAGCCGTGACCAAGGCTGGGCCCGTGCGCCGTATCGAGCTCGGCAGGTTGTTGTCGCTCGATCCCTCGACGCTCACGCGCAATCTTGCGGTGATGCTCAAGCACAGTTGGATCGAAGAAGTGCCGGACGACGGCGATCAACGTGGTGCGCCGCTCCAAACCACGGCAACGGGGCGCAGGTTGTTGGAAAGAATCGCGCCGGCCTGGCACCGCGCCCAGGCCCGCGCGAAAAAAATGCTGGGGAGCAGGGTCGATCTGATCTTTTCCGCAGCGAAAGATCACTGAACGGCTGCGGTTCAACGGATGGCCTCGTTTTTTGCCCATCTACTTGTATATACAAAAAGATGGGACGACTAAACCAAAGGAGACCATGTCATGAGTGCACCAAACTATGTCACCTACACAATCCTACTTTCGTCGATCGCCATCATTGTGGCCGCTTTGGCGGGCCTGCGTGTTGCCGTTACCCGCGCCGACTGGGAGGAAGCACAACGCATCTCCACGCTGCGCATGGCAACCGTTGTGCTTCCGCTCTGGTTTGTCGTCGCACTGGCGCTATCGTCGGCGGAAGTTTTTCGCGGCGTCGCAGATCGCGCACCGACCATCGAGTTCGGCATCTTCATGCCGGTTGTCATCGGCCTAGTGTGGCTGTGGCGATCTGAGACCGCCATCCGCTTGATCGATGCCATCCCGCAAAGCTGGCTCGTCGGTATCCAGTTCTACCGCGTCCTCGGCCTGATCTTCCTGCTTTTGAATGCTGAGGGCAGCTTGCCGTCTCTATTCGCCTTGCCGGCCGGCAACGGCGACGTTATGGTCGGACTGCTGGCACCCGTCGTGGCGGTCGCCTATGCCCGCGGCGTGGTGGGACGCGAGCTGTTGGTTCGCGGCTGGAATATATTGGGCCTGCTCGATCTCGCTGTCGCCATCACAACCGGTTTCCTGACGTCGCCGTCGCCGCTTCAGATGTTCTCGTTTGATGCGCCCAATGAACTGATCGACGCATACCCGCTTGTCTTGGTGCCGGTCTTCGGAGTGCCGCTCGCCGTGCTTCTGCACGTGGCCTCGCTCGTCAAGCTCGGCCGGGAGACTGCGCACCGCATGTTGCCGATTGGCGCGTAGGCCATCATTCACGAAAATCGGAGCGCGGAGTGCCGCGCTCCGCTTTTTTGTTTTCCATTTTTCGTCAAGGCGCCGCGTCAATCTAACAAAGCGCGCCTCTCGGATTTGAGCGCCATGACTCGGCTTATGTGGCACAACCCGGATCCGCCGAGTCGTCCGCGGTCCGGTCGCTATCGGGTACTAACCGGACCTTCAGCTAAGCCTGCGTCAACACTGCAATAGTCCAACACCCCATAACTCATCTAATTCGCTCGGCTCTGCGGCAGTTTCACACATTGCGCTTCGGACGGCCGAGGACGATCCGTGCCGGCCGCCCTCTTTTAGGCTCGCAAGATTGACAAGATAGCTCGGTCGGTTGGATCCGGCGCTCAGCGACTTTGGTTGCGTATTGATCCAAACGCTGCAACGATCCCCACAAACACCGGAGGATCTGAAGACAGATGCGAAGGGCCCGGTTGTGCCGCTTGGTGGCGGCTCATGGCTGACGAGCTCCCCAGAAATCTCAAAAAGGGCGACTTGGCAGACCGACTGCAATGTCGCACGGACTGGCGGCCGGTTACTAATAGATAAAGCCAGCATCACGATAATATTTCAGCGCTCCTAGATGCATCGGAATGACCGATGCGCTGGGCACCACCCGCCAGCCCGCCACCCGGCTCCACCTATAATGAAGCACCCCAACGACGACCGTGTTTGCCTCTGGTGCGGGAGGCGGTTCGATCCCCGCCGCGACGGCGGAGAGCCGCAAGTATTCTGCCGGCCGGATTGCGGCCGGATCTTCGATGCGGCCGCCCGCCGACGGGTGGCCGAAGCAATCGCCACTGGGCTGTTGGATGCACTCAAGAACGGCCCCACCGCAACGCGTGCGTTGGTGCCAACCGCCGTCTCATCCCCGCACGCGGACGAGGCGGCTCGGCAGTCCCCCGCGCCTGTAGCGCCCCGCGCGGACAGCCGCTCCGCTCACCAGCAAGATCTCGAACGGCTAATGGCAAAGGCCATCGCGATGCGGCGGCGCTAAGCCGACCGCGGACATATCGAAACCCGCTGGCCCAATCATCCTCGCCAGTTGGCGACCACCTCGCCGTTCTCGAATGCCGCGCGTCCATTCCTCGGGCCAGGCTGCCCGCCGGTTCACCGGGCGGGCTGACCGGGCTCAAGGTGGAGGCGAACAATTTTCGCCGGATGGTGCTCGAGTTCGAGTGCCGGTATCCCGGCCTCGGCCGTCAGATCGAGGAGAGCATGCTGGTGGCGATCGACGGCGAGATCTTCCAGGACGCCTACTTCGCCCCGCTCAAGCCCGACAGAGAGATTTATCTGATCCCGAAGATCGGCGGTGGCTGAGCCCGCCGCGCCCGTTGCGGCAGCGGCCCGCGAGAAAGGCGGAGGGGCGTGATCGGGACCCTCATCGCTTATCTAAGCATTAATCGCCCCAACTTCTGCGCGCACCCGCGTGCCTTGAGGATCTTTTAAGAGGGTTTCGGCGTTTATGTTCGGCAGGTCGTAGCGCACGAGGCGCCAGCAATGGTAGTGGCGGTATGGGAACATCTGCTGCCGGGTGGCCGCGGCCGGCATGGTGACCCGGGCCACCGGAGCCCGTTGCCGCGGGCCGTCGCCGTATTGCGCTGGGCAAGCGCGCTCGTCGCGCCGGTATTGCTGGGCTGGGGTCTGGTTGGCGAGGCGCGTACCTCGTATCTTCAGTCCCGGCTGCTCTCGCGCTGGGCGCCGTCATGACGTCGAGGTTCGGCCGGGCCCCAGCGACGCCATCCGCTTTCCCCGATGGGGACCTTATGACACGCGGCGGGGTTATGCGGATCTGCCGGTCTTCATCGCCTCATTGAGCGCCCATCATTTCGCCGTCGAGCGCCAAGCCGTATGGTCCGATGCCCTCGCCCGCTTTGTCGACTTCGGCGGCTATGCAATCGATGGAGAAAAGCCGCGCGCCGGGGTCAGATTGCTCGACCGCGACGGAAGCCTGCTCTATGGCGCCAGTTACCCCGAACGAGACTACTCGGACTTCCAGTCGATACCTCCGGTGGTTGTCGACACGTTGCTCTTCATTGAGGATCGCGGCCTGCTCGATCCACAAAACCCGCGGCGCAATCCGGCGGTTGCGTGGGGCCGCTTGACGCTAGCCATAGCCGGACGGGCCGCCGGCTTGCTGGATCGGCGCTTCAGAGAAGGCGGGGCCAGCACGCTCGCCACTCAGACCGAGAAATTTCGCCATTCGCCGGACGGCCGCACCCCGGGGATCGGCGAGAAGCTCCGGCAAATGATCACCGCCTCGGCGCGCGCCTACCAGAATGGGCCGGATACGACGGCCGCCCGCCGCGAGATCATCACCACCTATCTCAACTCTGAGCCGCTCGCTTCGCGCCCTGGCTATGGCGAGATCATCGGGGTCCCAGAGGCCCTATGGCTCTGGTACGGCACCGAATTGGCTGAGGCGAACCGGGTGCTAACGGCACCCGCCACCACAAACGCCCAACTGGCGCGCAAAGCGGAGGTGTTTCGGCAGGTCCTCAGCTTGCTGCTCGCCGGTCGCCGGCCGGCCTACTACTTGATCGAGCACCACGGTGCGCTCGCTGCGATGACCGACAATTATCTGCGCCTGCTGGCTGCCGCCGGGATCATCGATGCCGGGCTGCGCGATGCCGCACTCCACGCCGAGCTGCGGTTCCGGGCGGATATTCCACTGCCAGTGCCGCCCGAACGGGGGGGGCTAGCCGGTCTCCGTCTCGTCGCCTTGGCTGATCATCGGGCATTCATGGCCATTGACCAGGATCGCGCAGCAATCGACGAGTGCAACGCAAAGCGCGATGGCTCAACCGGGAATTACCTTCGAAGGACCGGCCTCGGGCCCCGGGTGAGCAGTCGCGGATAATGAGCAAGCGGCGCGCCCCGGCGCTTTGGCCGCGGATTTCCGCCTCGACCCAATTTTCTTGCTTACCAACCGTACCCTCAAGATACTCGCTCTCATGGGAACTACCAGAACTACTGATTTCCGGAGCGTGGCTGTGCCACCGATAATGTATGGTACCGCTTGGAAGGAGGACCGTACTCAGGCGCTGACGTTGGAGGCGATTGCCACCGGTTTCCGCGCTTTCGATACGGCGAATCAGCGTAAGCACTATGTCGAAGAAGGAGTCGGGGCTGCAGTGACGGCTGCGATCGCATCTGGCATAGTTAAACGGGAAGATCTTCTTCTTCAAACGAAGTTTACATATCAGCGCGGCCAGGATCACCGCCTCCCATATAATCCTGATTGCGGTCTCACCACTCAAGTACGCCAATCTATTGCGAGCTCTCTGGAGCATCTCGGCGTGACCCGCATAGACAGCTATATCCTTCACGGCCCGTCGCAGCTTAGTGGGCTAAGCGAAGCCGATTGGGAGACATGGCGGGCTATGGAAGACGCAGCAGATGAAGGTTTGGTTGGGTTACTCGGAATTAGTAACGTCGCGGTAGATCAAGTCAGGACCCTCCTCTGTGGTGCGCGTATTAGGCCCAGGTTTGTGCAGAATCGCTGTTTCGGGCGCGCCAGCTGGGACCGTGACATGTACACGCTATGTCAGAAGGAAAATATCGTCTATCAAGCCTTTGCGCTACTTACTGGAAATCGGCAAGCGCTCGTAAAACCATGCGTGACCGAGATTGCCCACCATCACAACAAGACCGTTCCTCAGGTAATCTATCGTTTCGCTTTGGAGCTTGGGATGGTGCCCCTCACCGGGACAACAGATGTCTCTCACATGCGAGAAGCCCTCGACATCTTTGATTTCACTTTGACTCACAATGAGATTGAGACGCTGCTTACCCTTCGGGGTCCTCACTAACGAAGCCGCCGAGCGAGGCGCAGCCGACTCTTCCCTGGAGTAACCGGATTCGAACTGTTGGTTCCCGCCCAGAAGGGACGGGTTCTCCGCTGCACTGATCGAGATCGTCTCTCGGTCTGCCGGGCCAACTCCGAAACAACGGTGCGACGACGAGTTCGATAAAGCGCATCCTCGTCCACGATCGCCGCCCGCGCGACGTTGATCAGCAGCGGTTTACCGCCACCACCCCTGTTGATTTAGCCGCCTAGGAACGAGGCTTTGCTACCCGAGAGGACGGGTTGTCGCGATAGATTTGTAGCCGGGTGACGCGTAAACCCGGCACTCCGTGGGTGTCGATCGCACGTTGCCACGCGAAAAATTCTTCTACTGACAACTCGTATCGTCGGCAGACTTCCTCAAGGCTTATCACGCCAGTCCGCACAGCATTGACGATTACGGCCTTGCGCCGGGTCACCCAGCGTTTTGTGTCGGGGGGCGGCAGGTCGATAGCGCTTGACCGTATCTCGCCGTCAAGCAAGCTATACAACTTAATATTGTCGTCCATGGATACGCTATAACTGTAACATGTTAAAGGAACGTTCCGGGAAAGGCGCAGGCTCGGGCTAGCTCGCGCAGCTTATCCGCTAGGTCGAGGTACTCTGCGCTGGCTTCACATACAACAAAAGCGAGTATTCATCTGACATGCACTCGTAATGTCAGAGAACGGTTGCACAAACGTAAAATTTTAGAGAATCGATCCGGGCCGAGGGCCGCCGTAAGCTATCGAAGCTGCGATCTATCGCTTTTTGTATTATTCAAAGGAACTCCCGAGGCGGCTGCTGTTCGACCGGCTCAAGGGTGGGCCTCGGCCGGCATGGAACACTCTTGCGGATCGCCTCAGCCGAGAAGCCTGGACAGAACCCTGCGGCGGGCGCAGCTAAATGATTGTTACGGCAGAGGCGACATCGCGGCCCAAAAATCGTGTGATTTCAGCAACGGGGGCGCTCAGCGCCCTCGGGCGACTTGTCCTCGACCGGAAGCGTCACACGAAAGACCGCGCCGTGGGGCTGGTTCGGCGCCGCCGACAGCCGCCCGCCATGCGCCTCGACGATCGAGCGGCTGATCGCCAGCCCCATGCCCATCCCGTCGGGCTTGGTCGTATAGAAGGACTGGAACAGGCGGTCGAGGTTCGCCGGGTCGAGCCCCGGGCCGGTGTCCTGTACCTCGATGAACACATCATCCGCACCACCCTCGCCGGAGATGATCGCAAGCTCGCGCGGTCGGTCGCTGATGCCTCTTATCGCCTCGACGGCGTTGACGATCAGATTGGTCATCACCTGCTGCAGTTGCACCCGATCTGCCGTAACAAGCGGCAGACCGTGCGCAAGCTGGGTTTGCAAGCTGACGCCGTTCCGCTGCACTTCGACCTGGGTCAGGGCGATGACCTCGCGAACAGCCTCGTTGATGTCCAAGCATTCCCGGCGCGGCGGCGCTTTCCTGACGAGTGCGCGAACCCGGTCTATGACCTCGCCGGCGCGGTTGCCGTCCCGGACAATGCGGTTGAGCGCCTGTCGGACTTCCCCCCGATTCAGCCGTCGGGCACCGAGCCAGCGCAGACCTGCATTGGCGTTGGTGATGACCGCGGCAATCGGCTGATTTATTTCGTGGGTGATCGAGGCTGAAAGCTGCCCCATTGTTGCGATGCGGTTCGCACGCGCCAGCTCCATCTGCAGCTCACGATAGCGCCGCTCGCTCTGGCGTGCTTCGGCTTCCGCCCGCTTACGCTCAGTGATGTCCATCACCGTGCCGGCATATTCGAGATCGCCGGCCTCGGTCATGCCAGGGTGGCCGATACTCAGGAGATGCTTAACCGTCGCATCGGGCAGAACGATCCGGTATTCCAGTTGGAATTGGCCCTTTTCGGCCACGGCAGTGGCGATCGTCTGCTCGACCGAAGGCCGGTCCTCGGGATGGATCGGCGCGACGAACACTGCGTAGGAGGGTTGCGTTGTCGCAGGATCATGACCGAAAAGGCGAAAGTGCTCTGCCGACCAGCGCACCTCTCTCGTTTTGACGTTCCAGTACCAGCTGCCGGTCTGGCTGATCTGCTGCGCTTGGATGAGGAAGGCTTCGCTCTGCCGGAGATTCTCTTCGGCCTGCTTCCGTTCGGAAATATCGACCGCGAACCTGGCGTCCAGTGCTGAGCCCTGCGCTACCGGCAGCAGAAATGAGCTGACATCCACCCAGATCACACTGCCATCCTTGCGCCGATACCGCTTTTCGCGACGAACAGTCCGCGCGTCACCCGCAGTGCGCGTGGCTCTGAACGCTTCAGTAACGGCACGGTCGTCCTCATGGGTGAGTTCGATCGGCGAGCGGCCACGGAGTTCCGCCTCAGAGTAGCCGAGCATTTTCTGAAACGCTTGATTCACCGTAAGGTAGCGTCCGTCCGGAGTTAGCAGGGCGACGCCGATGGGAACACTTTCAAACAAGCCGCGCCACCGCTCTTCACTCGCCCGCAGCTCGTCTTCGGCCTGTTTCCGATCGCGGTTTTCATTGACCAGTTCGGTGTGGAGGCGAGCATTCTCCAGCGATATCGCAGCCTGCGACGCCAGCACCTTCAGGACTGCGATTCGGTTTGGCGTGAAGACGCGAGGCGCTAAATTATTTTCAAGATATAGCTGACCTGTGAGCTTAGCCTCGTTCATTAACGGCAGGCAGAGAATTGAGCGGGCGTGATGCTGGGTGAAGTACTGATCCCCTGCAAAAGAGTTCTTGCCCGAGGCATCGTCGAGAATCACACTTTCGCCCGTGCGCACGACATAGTGGAGCACCGACTCTGGCAGCGCGGCTGGGGCCAGAGGCTCGTCCCGCAGTTCCACCAGGACCGTGTCGCCGACGGTCGTGGCTTCCGCCGCGATCCGGTTCTCAGGTCCGCGGGAAAGAATCAACAGACCGCGCGCGGCCCCCGCCTGCTCGATCGCCGTGCGCATGAGCGCCTCGATCAGCTTGTCCAGAACGATTTCGCCCGACACGGCCTGCGACACCTTGATCACGGTCGCGAGATCCAGATGTTCGACAGGCACCCCGATTGTCCTCGTCGGGCCGAAAATCGGCTCGTCCTCCCGGAGGTGGGGATACAACTGATCGAGTTGCCGCACCTTCCCATCAGTTCCCCAACGAAGGTAGCCGTAGCGCGCGTTCCGCAGATACACATGCGCGATCTTTTCGAAACCGCGTGCCGCGTAAAAGCGCGCGGCGAGCTCGTTGGCGAGCGCCTCGATGTGCACAAATCCGTTTGCCTGCGCCGAGCGGATGGCCTCTTCGTAGAGGTGCTCAGCGTCGAGCGTGCGGCCTTCGATGCGTGCGATCTCGGCAGCGACCAGTGCCGCACGGTTCGCAAAGTTCTCCGGGCAGTTCTCAGCCCACTCCTGGAGTTGGCGATGGTGGGCGTCCAATGCCTCTAGCAGGCTGCGGAAAAAGTCGCGATTTTGGAAAAACGGTCATGAAACGGGCACGCAACGGGAACTCCGGTCTAATTAAATCAACGGGTTACGAAGGGGCAAAAGGCGACGAATCGGGCTGGAAGCACCACCGACCGACTTTTTCCGCAGCCTGCTAGGTGCTTGGTACGTTCCGCGGCGGGTGCCGCATCGCAGAGCGCCGACCGCGTCAGCGCCGCGTAGAGGTGGTGCTCCGCCAACTCAAAGAAATACGGCGACGTCCAGAGAAGCCGTTCGGCGTTCGCTGCCGCGGCAATGGCAGAAGCGTAGGCGCCCGCGAAAAAGCGCGCCTGGAGCTTGCGGTTCCAATACCGGCAGGCGGCGGTCGCCAGCCGAGGATCCTCCTCCAAGTACCGCTCGAACCGACTCTCGTCGAAGTCGGCATCGTTGAAGGAGCCGAACTCCGGGGTCAGGCCGCGGAGGGTTCGGATGATCCTGAGCTGGGGGGTGCTCAGGTCGGTGGCCAGGCCGAACCGCGCCAGGCGCTCGAAGCCGAGCCCGGCTTCAGCCTCACGCTCAACATCAGAAAGCAGATCGCCGGTGGCAAGGAGGCTAGTAATCAGGTTGTCGCAGCTAAATGCTGCAAAGGTGAGGTCGCCGAATTTTTTGGCGGAATCGAAGGCGCGCCGCACAAACGGTCGGCCGGCGCGGATCGGCTGCGTCCAGTGAATGACGCGGTGCCCGAAGATCAGGTAGACGCGGCCCTCGAAGCGACGCAGCCCGCGCTGCTCCATGAGGTCGAGTCCGAGCTTACCGAAGCGGAACGCGGCGCGGTATTCGCCAAAATACGGTCCAAGGAGCACGCCGAGCCAGGCGTACGCGTAGCAAGATCCGTCGCTGTTGCCGTGCTCCAGGCTGAGGTTCGCCATCCGACAGATGACAAGACAGGGCAGATTTTCGTCGGTAAACAGCGCGGTCGACGCGACCGCGGTGAGGACGTCCATGGTTGCGCGCCGCTCCGGGTCGATCATGAGGGGCAGATCGACAAGGTCCTCGACCGAGCGACGCCCGATCTGGTTCCAGAGGCTCTCGTATTCCTGCAGGACTTCCTCCTTCGTCGGATGCGCCGACCACTCGATGCCGACGTGCCGGAGATAGTCGAGACACACTTCGATGGCGCGATACGTCCAGCCGAGGGTCGTGAAGAGCTCCACCTGCAGCCGCGCGAGAACGGCCAGATCGCGAAGATCGACCTCCCGGCGCGCCAGCTTGGCGAGGCGCTCATCGGCTTCCGCCAGCGCGCCGGTCAGGAACTCGCATTCCGCCTGGTGCAACTCAAGCGCGAAGGTGAGCGTACGGCACCGCTCCCAGCAGTCCTCCGGCAGTAGCGCGCGGCCAGCAGCGAGGTAAGTCAGCGCCGAGTCGTAGGCCGTCGACTGCTTGGCGCGCCGACCCGCGATCAGGTTCAGCTCGGCGACCTGCTCCTGCTCCTCCGCTGAGGTGATCAGGGCGGCGCCGCGGTTGAGCTGATTGACGATCTCGAAGATCCCCTCCTCCAGCCTCTCTGGAGGAGTGTGCGCTGCGAGCAGCCTGCCTATTCGGAGATGAGCCTCCGCGCGCAATTCTTCCGGGATCAAGGAATAGGCGGCTTCCTGGACACGGTCGTGGAGGAACTTATAGGAATCTTCTGCGCGGAAGATAAGGCCCGTTCGGATCGCTTCCCAAAGCTGGCCGTGCATGCCCTCCGAGTCCTGGTAAACCATGCTCAGCACAGCGAGTTCGGCGCTGTT
>Ga0306924_10004473_pt1 | contig 13664 bp, 12 predicted proteins | sample sta12Can44000111_FD_203756 | JGI IMG/M metagenome (GOLD analysis project Ga0306924, IMG submission 203756) | Lab enrichment of tropical soil microbial communities from Luquillo Experimental Forest, Puerto Rico - statanox.12C.anox.44.000.111 (v2)... | ecosystem: Environmental > Terrestrial >... | reverse complement strand
GGCCTGTTCTATCTTCGTAGCAATGAGGGCGCCAAGAATTTCCGGCTCGTCACGGCGACGGTGAAAGATCCCGATCGCGGCAACTGGAAGGAGCTCATCCCACAGCGCGCCGACGTGCTCCTGGACCACATTGAGCTCTTCCAGGATTTCGCTGTCGCTTCAGAGAAATCCGCCGCCCTGGAGCACTTTCGTATCTACGATTTCCGGTCCAGCCGGTGGCACGAGATGACGTTTCCGGAAAGCGTATACGCCGCGTTTCTCAGTCCCACGCCGGAATACACCGCGCACAAATTCCGCTTTGCTTATCAGAGCATGGTCACGCCCCGCAGCGTATACGACTACGACATGGACAAGCGCCGGCAAACGCTCCTGAAACGCGAGGAGGTCCTGGGCGGCTACGACCCGACTCAATATGTGACCGAGCGCCGGTGGGCTGTGGCCCGAGACGGCGTCAAAATCCCTCTGTCCATCGTTTATCGAAAAGGCTTGAAGAAGGACGGCAGCGCGCCCTTGTTCCTTTATGGCTACGGTTCTTACGGTGCCGGTATGTCCGCCAACTTTTCGAGCAACCGCTTGAGCCTCCTGGACCGTGGAATGGTCTATGTCATTGCCCACATCCGGGGCGGCAATGAGATGGGCGAAACCTGGCACGACGACGGCATGTTGCTGAAGAAGAAGAACACGTTCACGGACTTCATCGACAGCGCCTTATGGCTCATTGCCAACGATTGGACTCGTAAAGACCGGCTCGTGATCGAAGGCGGCAGCGCGGGCGGCTTGCTCATGGGCGCCGTCGTCAACCTTCGACCGGACCTCTTCAAGGCCGTCCACATGGCCGTACCCTTCGTCGATGTGATGAACACCATGATGGACGCGAGCCTGCCTCTGACCGTGGAGGAATATCTGGAGTGGGGCAATCCCAATGAAAGGCCCGCTTTCGATTATATGCGTTCGTACAGCCCCTACGACAACCTGGGTCGGAAACCCTACCCGGCCATTCTGGTGACCACCAGCCTCAATGACAGCCAGGTCATGTACTGGGAACCCGCGAAATATGTAGCCAAGCTGCGCACGCTGAAGACCGACAACAATCCTCTGCTCTTGAAATGCAACATGAATGCGGGCCACGGCGGCTCGTCGGGTCGATACGACCGGCTCAAGGAGACGGCGTTTGAGTACGCGTGGTTGATGAGCCAGGCGGGAATTCAGAAAGATACGTCGGTGGTGAAGTAGAATCGTCGCATTCCGCGATCTGACCCCGATGCGCTGGCGACGAACAAAAACGCTCATCACGACGACTCAAAGAGATTGTTACGGAGTTGACAGGAATTCGGACCAGGAAAGGGGATAGACACGTTTATTTCGTCGTCTTTCGAGGCCGACCGCGGGGTCGCAGGGTAGACTGCAATCCCAAACGCTTCGGCGTCTTTTCCACCCAAACGGCGCGCCACGGTTCACGCATCGACGCATGGCCTCCAATTCGTCCGGCGTCAAGGGTTGATTGACCCAATCGAACCAAAGAGGCGGCGGCTTGACTGGCTCCGCCGTCAAGCAGCGGGGCCGCCCCGTTTTGTCTTGCCGAAATCGGGCGCTGGACCAAAGCCATTGTTCGGCACGTCGTGGAACCCCGCACGGCGACCATTGCTTCGGTTCTTGGCGTGATAGCAGATGCCGCCGACAATGGCTCGCGGAGCGCGTGGCATGACGGACGGCATCGGCGCGAACCGTTGAAATGTCAATATTAAACGTGCCTGTTCCCTTTTCTTTTCTTGGTGCAAGAACCGGCGGCGCTGGAGCCAGTCAAGTGCAAACGACATTCAAAGCTGCGGGAACGAGCGATCTACGTGCCAAGGCCTTGTCACATGGAACTCGCAATGAGAATTTCACCAGATCTCCGCCAGAACTTGCGACCTATCTTGATATTTTGCGTGAAAAGGCCTGTCCAAGTGCTTATAATGCCGCCAAGCGTGCGGAGGTTGCGGAGGCGCAGTTGAGCGGATTTGAACCATTGAGTTGTTCGATCGGTCCTAGCAGCAGGAACCACGGCCTAAGCCGAGCGGTGAAGGCACCGTGGCCCCCAACACGATGGCCAGGCACCCATGAACCTGAAGTTGCTCCTTCGCGCTTTCGCGCACCCCAATTTCCGGTTGTTTTTCGCGGGGCAAAGCCTATCCCTGATCGGCACCTGGATGCAGCAGCTCGCCGTGGCCTGGCTGGTGTTTCTCTTGACCCAGTCAGGCTTTTGGTTGGGCGTGGCCGGCTTCTTCGGGCAGATTCCCAACTTGTTCCTGACCCCGCTAGCGGGCGTGTTGGTGGATCGCTGGAACCGACACCGGCTTTTGCTCCTCACCCAGAGCCTGGCGATGGCGCAAGCCTTCCTGCTGGCAGTGCTCGCCCTGAGCGGCGTCATCGCCGTCTGGCAAATCCTTCTCCTGAGCCTCTTCCTGGGTTTGGTGAACGTTTTTGACATGACCGCACGCCAGGCATTCCTGGCGGAGGTGGTCGAAAGCCGGGAGGACCTGGCGAACGCCATTGCCTTGAACTCCTCCATGGTGCACAGCGCCCGTCTCGTGGGGCCCGCCCTGGCGGGTTGGTTGCTGGCCCAGACCAGCGTGGGCGTGTGCTTCTTGGTGAACGGCCTCAGTTACCTAGCCGTACTGGCCGCCCTGTTGGCCATAAAGGTTCCGCCCCGCCGGCGCGAGGTCTCGGGGACGCAGCTCGTCCAGGGGCTGCGGGAAGGATTTGTTTACGCGTTCGGTTTTGCGCCGATTCGTGCCCTCGTGTTGCTGCTGGCGCTGGTCAGCCTCCTGGGCACGTCGTACAGGGTGCTCCTGCCCGTTTTTGTCAGCGAGGTCTTGCATGGCGGGGCGGACACGCTCGGCCTCCTCACGGCCGCTGCGGGCCTTGGGTCGTTGGCCGCCGCTGTTTGGCTGGCGTCCCGGAAGGGCCTTCCCGGGTTGGGCAAATGGACGGTGCTGGCCCCGGGCGTTTTTGGCCTTGGGCTCGTTGCATTTTCGTTCTCCGAGGTCTTGTGGCTGTCGGTGCTCTTGCTCTTGGTGGCCGGCTTTGCGATGACGGTGCAAGCGGCGGCCAGCAACACGGTGCTGCAGACGATCGTGGCGGAGGACAAGCGCGGCCGGGTCATGAGCTTGTACACGATGGCCTTCCTAGGGATGGCCCCTCTGGGTAGTCTGCTGGCGGGGTCGTTGGCCGAGGGGATCGGCGCACCGAACACCGTCCAGCTCGCGGGGGCTTGTTGCATCGGCGGCTCGTTGGTGTTCGCGGCATGGCTCCCGCACTTGCGCAAGCTGCTCCGCCCCAGCTATGTCCACATTGGCCTCCTGCCCGAGACGGCCTCCGGCAGCCAGACCGCGATGGGGCCGACCGTGCCGCCGGAAAAACGGTAGCGCCTTTCCGTTGCCCAGATTCAGGGCCGGGCCTTCGGCATAAACAACTCCGGGTTGGTCGTCGGCTCATCTTATCCTACCGGGACCGGCGGACCCCATGCCGTCCTCTGGGATAGTAGCGGGATCACCGATCTGAACGACCTTCTCCCACCCGGCACCTGCTGGACCCTCCAGGTCGCCCGCGCTGTCAACGATGCTGGTCAGATCGTAGGACTCGGAACCTGCAACGCCGGACAACACGCGTTCCTGTTCACCCTGGACGGCGCCCCCCACCCCGGCCGGCCTCCGATCCACCATCGCCTCTCTCCTCTCTCTCAAGAGTTAGTTGCCCAATCAATTCCGCAAATGGTTTCCCAATCTCCATCTTCTCACCTACCACCCCCGCTTTTTGCCGATATTCCCTTCGCTTTGTCTGTCAACGAGACCAACTTCATATCTACTCAAAAGCCCACCGTTAAATTATTCTCCAGCCGAATAATGCACCCGATGATCCCCTTCGACCCGTTGGATTTTAAGTTACTTGAACAAATCGAATTAAAGCCGTGATCGTGCGTTGCATGTGGAAAGTGGAATGACAATGTATCTCTGCCGAAGCGGGGTGGATGGATACCGACCTGTTGCACATCGATCCCCGCCATCGACGCCAGCGACAACACCGATGCCCCAGATTGGGACCAACGAGGCGAGGGTTTCCCGCGCATCGTGAATAACGTTATCGATATCGGGGCCCACAGAATCCCATCAACAGATTCTCTCTCTGGAAAGCGGATGCTCCTCGGTTGCCGAACGCAGAAGTGCCATGAGCGAGTCTCCTGTAAAAGTGAAACCATTTTCCGCGGATTATTATGATTGGTTTTTTGGACGAAGCAAGGAAAAAATCAGCCGAAAGCAAAGATCTGCTGGCGATAACACAAACGCGCCGTGCTTTGACCAGCGCGGCCAAGGCTTCGCGCGTATTGTCGGCGGGATTAACACAAGACCTTCCGCACTCGGGTGCCAAACTATTTGAATATTTTCGACGGATTTATCTTGCAATCCAGGATTTAGCTGGGAAAATAGACTCCCGCGAATAGAAATAAAGGTGGATGGCAAAATCGCACAAAATCAGAGATTCGCGCCATTTCAGGCCGGAATAACTACTAGGGACAGGGACGCTTTGACAAGCGTTTCGCCCCTCTTCAGCTGCATTAGGTTGTACGTCGGTGGAATATACCGCAGCGGTCCAGAGCGGGTGCAGTGCCCATTAAAAGATCGTTGAAGGATAGGCCCGAGGCGGCTTCTTGTTTAAGGAGTTGCTCGGTGTCGAATTGCATGTCAGAAAGGAGGTGAGTCTCATGCAGTGGGTCACGCCGGATTTCGAGGTGATCGAGTGCGCGGGAGAAGTGACCATGTACGTCGACCACTGGTAGTTCTTGTCCGTGCAACAAGCCGCGCTGGCACAACTCAGTTTTGGGTGCCAGCGCGGCCATCTCCGATGTAATGACAATGCCGATGAGGAGTTCGCATGTGGGTGCGGGTGTTGGGGTCTGCCGCGGGGGGAGGGTTCCCCCAGTGGAATTGCAACTGCCCAAACTGTTGTGGAGTACGGGACGGTTCACTGCCGTGCCAGCCGGGCACTCAATCTTCCATTGCGGTGAGCAGTGATTACCGGCACTGGTTCCTCTTCAACGCCTCGCCCGATATCCGCAGGCAAATCGAAACGTTTCCCGGATTGCAGCCTCAAGGCCAAGTGCGGCATACCCCCATCCAGGCGATCGTACTTACCGATGCCGAACTGGACCATACGATCGGCTTGCTCTCACTCCGCGAGACTCGTGTCCTGCGCATTTATGCGACTGGATGGGTTCGGACCGCGCTCACGACCTGGAATCCATTCCTGCGCACGCTGGCCGCTTATTGCGAAGTTGACTGGCAGGCGATACGCCTCGAAGAATCCATGGTACTTCGCAATGTCGATGATTTCGATTCTGGATTGGAGTGCCGGGCGATCATTGCCGGAAGTGACAAGACGGTAGCCTTTGCTCCCACAGCTGCGCCTCACCCCGAAGCAACGGTTGGGTACCGTGTTACCGATAAGCGCACCAACCATGCTCTGGTGTACATGCCCGGCGTGCAAGCGCTTACGTCCGAAATACGAAATCAGTTACGCGATTGTAACTGTGTATTCTTCGATGGCACTTGCTGGGATGACGATGAGCTTCCCCGGCTAGGCATCAACGACAAGACTTCCCGAACGATGGGGCATGTGCCGATCAGCGGAGTGAATGGTAGTTTGGAGCAATTGGCAGTTTTGCAGGGCCCTCGCCGGGTGTATATCCACATTAACAACACCAATCCAATCCTCATCGAGAATTCGCCCGAAAGGCAAGCCGTCGAAGCGCGCGGAATCGAAGTAGCAGTGGATGGAATGGAAATGGAGATTTGAGTTATGGAAATCGCGACCGAGGTTGCCGTGCCAGCCCAAGCTGTACCGCTAGCTGCCGATGCGTTTGTTAATACCCTGCGGCAACAGTCGGAAAGGTACCACGACAAACATCCGTTTCATGTTCTGATGAACAAGGGACGTTTGAACCGCCGGCAGATCCAGATTTGGGTTGCCAACCGCTTCTATTACCAACAGAGCATTCCCATCAAAGATGCGGCCATCATTTCCAATTGTCCCCACCCGGCCATCCGCCGGCGCTGGCTCCAGCGACTCATCGACCACGACGGTGCGGCCGAAGGACAGGGCGGCATCGAAACTTGGCTGCGTTTGGCGGAAGCGGTCGGATTGAATCGCCAAGAAGTCTTGGTCGGGCAGCACGTCCTACCCGGAGTGCGCTTCGCGGTCGATGCCAATGTCAACTTTGCCCGAACCCGTCCCTGGATCGAAGCCGTTTCCGCCACGCTTACAGAACTCTTTGCCCCAGACCTCATGAAGGAGCGCATCGCCGCCTTCGAGCGCTATTACACCTGGGTGGACGCGGCTGGTTTGACCTATTTCCGTTCGCGGTTAAGTCAGGCCCCACGCGATGCTGCGTTCGCCATTGAGCTTGTGAAGCAGTATTGCACCACGCGGGCGCAGCAAGACCGAGCGGTTGCGGCCTTGGCCTTCAAATGTGACGTGCTCTGGAGCGTTCTCGATGCGATTCAACATGCCTCCCTGGAGCAAGGGTAAGCGAATGATCGATATCGGCATGAGCGCGCGGCCACGGTTGCGAGCCCACTTACGGCTTCAGTGGGACCCGGTGCGCGAGAAGCAAGTCCTCCTGGGACCCGAGAAAGTAGTGGTCCTCAACGAGAGCGCGGCGGCCGTTCTCACACGCTGCGACGGCCAGCGCACGGTATCAGACATCGCCAGCGATCTCGGTAAGCAGTACCAGCGGGCGGTCGACGATGATGTCTTGACCCTGCTCCAGCGCTTGGCCGAGAAAGACTTAATCGAGGTGGACATGCCATGACGAACAGACCTATCGGCCTGCTGGCCGAGTTGACCTATCGGTGTCCGCTCCATTGTCCGTATTGTTCCAATCCGCTCGAATTGGCGGCCCAGCGCGATGAGCTGACACTGGAGGACTGGACACGCGTGCTCAGCGAGGCCCGCGAGCTCGGGGTCATGCAGCTTCACATTTCCGGAGGTGAGCCGCTGTTGCGCCGCGATTTGGCCTCGATCATCGCTGGCGCCCGCAAGCTCGGGCTGTACACGAACCTGATCACCAGCGCCATCGGACTGACTCCGGGGTTGCTCGAGCGCCTCAAGGAAGCGGGTGTCGACCATGTGCAGATCAGCTTCCAGGCAACCGATGCCGTCCTGGCCGACCGGCTCGCCGGCACCACATCCCACGACCGGAAACGGGCAGCGGCCCGGGATGTGAAGACACTTGGCCTTCCTCTTACCGTCAATGTCGTTCTTCACCGCCAGAATATCGATCAGATGGCTGCCATCATCGAGTTGGCTGAGGAGCTGGCTGCGGACCGGCTGGAACTGGCCAATACCCAGTATTATGGCTGGGCCCTCCACAACCGCACCGCTTTGCTGCCCACTTGGGAGCAGCTCCAGCGGGTCGAGCCGATTGTTCGCGCGGCCAGTGCTCGACTGGCAGGCCGCATGCAGATCATTTACGTGATCCCCGATTATTACAGTGCCTACCCCAAGCCTTGTGTCGGCGGCTGGGGCCGGCGACAGCTTACCGTAACGCCGCGCGGCGATGTGCTCCCCTGTCAAGCGGCCGGCCAATTTACCGGACTGCCGATCGAAAACGTGCGGCAGCGCTCCTTGGCCTGGATCTGGAACGACTCGGTGATGTTCAATCGCTTTCGCGGCCTTGATTGGATGCCCGAGCCGTGCCGAAGTTGCCCGCGTCAGCAGGTCGATTTCGGCGGCTGCCGTTGTCAGGCTTTTCAGCTCACCGGTGATGCCACTGCCACCGATCCTGTGTGCCACCTGGCACCGCAGCATCATCTCATTACGGATGCCCTCCGAACGGCCAACGGCACGACTGCGGAGCTTCCCGATCTAGTCTATCGCAGATTTGATTCTCCCCCGAGCGCTGCGAACGAAGCAACCAGTGAGCGCGTCATTGTGGGAGTCGCTCGTGACTGACAAGGGCAACACAATTACCCGGGATTACTTCCGTTACCTGGCGGCGCGCACCGCCGGGGAGGATGACTTTCTTCGCCAACTCAACCAGGAAGCTACGGCCGCCGGCATCCCGGCGATCTCGATTCCGTGGGAGCAAGCCAGCTTCATCCAGATTCTGTTGAAGCTCTCGGGTGTCCGCGAAGTCATCGAAGTGGGAACGCTGGCCGGGTACTCGGCGATTGCCATGGCGCGCGCCCTGCCTCCCCATGGCCGAGTTCGCACAATTGAAATTAACCCTGCGTATGCGGATTTCGCCGAGCGCTGGATCGCGCGCTCGGATGTCGCGGACCGCATCCAAGTCTTTCGCGGTGCGGGTCGGGACATCTTGCCCACTTTTGCCGATGACTCCGTCGATGCCGCCTTTCTTGACGCTGACAAGGCGAGTTATCCGCTCTACTTGAGCGAGAGTCTCCGCATCGTTCACTGTGGGGGCCTCATCATGGCGGACAACGCCTTTGCCTTTGGTCAACTCTTGGACAAAGATGCCACCGACACGAAGGTCTTGGCTGTTCGCGCCTTCAACGATTTGATTGCTGCCCAGACGCGGCTTCATGCCATCATCGTGCCCTTCATGGACGGCTGTTGGGTTGCGGTAAAACTTTGAAGGGAGAACCGCGACATTTCGTCATTTGATAGTGAGGGGTGGTTCATCAGTGGGATTATCGCATAACCAGCCCAGGAAGCAAGAGGCGCAAGGAGGGGAAACGAACCACGGTGGAAGATTCGATTGATCGCGGACTCGCCCCAGATTGGGACGCCGTTGCACCAACGTAGAAAAGGAATTCTCAGAGCTTGTGTTAACCAGTGTGCCAAAGTTTCGCGTCCCTTTCGGGGAGGTATTTGATACGGAGCGAAACTTCGCCACAACGGAGTTAGCGCAAAAACCCGGCAGAGAAACCCCACCTACCACGCTAATGACAGGTCCCCAAGCTCGGGCCAGAGTGCTTGTACATCCCTTCCGCCCGCAGCACTGCTTGGCGATTCGCGCGCAAGATCATGACCTTGGGGAATCGATCAGGCCCGTGTGCTTCTCCGGAAAAGCGAACAAGAAAAGATGTACCGATGAAAGTCAAGTGCCGTCGAGGGTGACGACGGCGAACCCTAGCCTTTTATCGCGACAGAGTCTACCTTGAGCGAGTCCGGCGGCGGAGAGATTTACGAGCCAACATGACCTAACGTGGTCGGAATTATCTGGCCCTCAAGATGAACGATGTCTTTGACATGCTTATGTCACTGATCCTGGTTCGTGCCGGATGACGCCGGGGCCTGCCGTGGTTTACGGGCTCCCGGGACGGGTTCCTCTTCTCTGTTCGTTTGCAGCTGGAACCTCTCCGCCAGATGGAGCGCGGCGTCGTAAAGCGGCAGGTGGTGGATGGCCGCCCAGAGATCGAGGACGTTGCCGTGCGCGCCGCAGTCGGCGTGAAAACATTGGAAAATGTTTTTGCCCAAGTGGGCCGAGAAGGTGCGCGCGCCAGCCGTCGACTGGCTGTGAATCGGACAGGGTCCGCGACGTTGGTGGCCAGGGCCGCGCAGATTGTTGAGGAGTCCCAGATGTTCGAGCACCTTCTCCATGGTCACTTGCTGACGCAGAAAAGCGAAATCGACCTTGGTGCGTGTCGGTGGCGTTGGGAGCGCCGGGTTGACAGCTAGCGGTGGCGGCACTACGGTGGAGATATCGGCTGCACAATCTCTTGGCCCGCGTCTTTCCCGAGTTGGCAACCTTGATCGATGACATCACGGCCGCTCCCGAGGGAAATGGTGGGGGTCAAAGGGGCGATTGGTTTTCCAGACGGCGAAGACCAGGTGGAGCAATTTCCGCATGGAGTGACCGAGGGCTACATCGCCGCGAGCAAGCCTTTGCCGACCTGCCTCCTTCCGCGCACCGGCAAATTCCAACCATTCCGGGCATCGGCACAGCCACCGCTGCGGCCCTCATTGCGCTGGACCAAGGCCATTGTTCGGCAAATCGTGGAACCCAGTATAGCGGCGATTGCCTCGGTTCTTGACGCGGTAGTAGATGCCGCCGACAAAGGCTCGCGGAGCGCGTGGCGTGCTGGACAGCATCGCCGCGAACCGGTTAAATGTCAATAGTAAACGTGCCTGTCCCCTTTTTTGTCGCTGGCCGATGGCCTTAAGGAAGGCCTGGTAGTCGCCGTCCTTGTGGAATACCGCGCGGCGGCCATTGCCCCGGTTCATGACGTGGTAGCAGATGCCGCCGACAGAAGCTCGCGGAGCGCGTGGCATAAGCGACAGCGCAAGTGGGAACCGGTCAAATGTCAATATTAAACGTGCCCGTCCCCTTTTCCTTTCTGACCAACATCAATTTGGGATTGAATCATTGAACATTACAGCTAGGAATTGCGGGTGTCAGCCGTTGGTCAATGGCACCGCCGACAATTGCATCACAACTCCTTTTTCTCTCTTGGTTACTTTTTCATAAAAAATATACCCATGGGTAGACGAGGTGTTTGATCATTTTGCCGTTTGAGTCAAAGAAAAAGTAAATTTCAATGTCTCCTGGTAAAATCAAATCAACATGGGCGTCACGTATGGTGCCTCTTATCATGCCGCTTAACTCGCAGGAATTCAAGCCGGCGATTTCTGGTATCGTTTTGTCGTTTATCCGGTCCGCCTTGACGTCTTGCTGAAAAACAAATTCTATTTTTTGTTTTTGCAGCCAGGTTTCGACTTGTTCACGGGAAGAACCAGGCGGAAGGGCGAACCTAATCATCTTCTCAACTTTTCTTGGGGTCCAACCAATCTCCAACCGGTAAATAATGAATGCCGCGATTAGTGCAAGTGTGGTTAAACCAAATCCTATACAACCGAATTTAAATTTCCGTTTCAGAAGAAATAAATTGATGATCAGGGTTTTTCCCCCTATCTGGTGGCGGTTCGAAAATCACTGTTTCGCCGAGGGGAGTTAATTTTGGGGACAGTCCATTTCCCAGAGAAAGGGTATAGGCCTACCAAGGAATTGTGAATTCGGGGGGGCTATAAATACCTTCCGTATGCCATCCGGGAGTATTTGGTGGGCTACAGATTTTTTTCATATACTTCACCTTTTTCATTTCCTGGTAGAAAGGCGCCCATCGACCGGTTGGAACCCAATGGTAGCTTTCTACTTCAAAACATTTCATTCGCATTTTACAGAACTTAAGCATCGCATGGGCCCAAGTATTGGAATTAGGCCCAAGAGTATTGTAACCTGGAACTTTCAATTTTTCAAAAGCTCGATCAAGACAGGCGCACTCTGCCTCACAATTCTTAAGCCCTTCGACATCGTATAGATTTTCGCCGCTGTCGTGTCTGGCTGGATCTTGCCTTTTCTTATCTGGGATCCAAGGGCCTTCCTTTCCCTCTGGGCCGACCCAAGGTCTAGCTCCAAGATCATAGGAAATTTCTTTACCATTGCAGCTTACAATTATTCCACAATGTTGTTGGGACGTTGTAAGGACGTCACTGCAACGCAGTTGAACTTTATTTCCCGACGAATCTAGTAAGGTTACCGGTCCATTGAATTCGTACCGATAAAGATTTCTATCTCCCGCGTCAAATCCGATTGGATCGACTTGCAGCCACTGGCCCAGGGTTGGTGACAAGTCTCGGTTGCGAAAATTATACAAGCCGCTGACCGAATCCCAGCGGCCGCCTTGATGGAGGTAAATCCAACCGACCGAGCTGGTGGGGCTGGAGACGCTCCAGTCCAGATTGTAAAAAGTCACCTTTCCGTAAGGATCGTAAACATACCCTTCGGACACCGCGCCGGCCGGACAAAAAAGGGGACGGGCACGTTTATTTCTTCGCGTTTCGAGGCCGACCCCGGGGCCGCAGAGTAGATTGTAGTCCCAAACGCTTCGCCGTCTTTTCCACCCAATTGGCGCTGCCAAATGGCGCGCCACGGTTTCTTCAGGAAGGCCTGATAGTCGCCGTACCAGGTCATGAACCGAGGCAATGGGAACAACATCGCGGGCTGCGGCTCGCATCGTAAGGTGTTAATAAGAAAGGAGATAAAAGTAGAAAGTGCCAAAACTGGCAGAAGGTCCCACTTTTTGCGAGAAGGTCCCACTGGGAGTGTCCCACGGTTGGGATGATGTTCGGAAATGACATGGATCTGTCGCGAAATCCCGGCCACGGGTGTTGAGTACTGAGAACTGGGCTTGGAGTGTGCTGCGCCCGGCAGGTGCCATGGCGATCGGCTGGGTGGCCATGTTGTTGAGGATGCGCAGGCAGGCAACGGGGATTGGCCAATGGGCGGAACCGTTTTGCTCTCGGCGCGGATTTTTTGTTCGGAACGGGACAAAAATCTGTCGCGAAGGGTAGTCCGGAGGCACAGATGGCCAAAGGAGATTGGCAGGCCGCCTGTGCTTTCGAAAGCAAATAAGATTTCAATAGACATCGAGGTGTCAACGAAACGACCGAAAAATATGGACTTGTGTTGAACTCTGGTTCACGCCAGCAGCTTCTCGACGACCCGGCCATGCACGTCCGTCAGGCGGAAGTCGCGGCCCTGGAAGCGATAGGTCAACTTCGTGTGGTCAAAGCCAAGCAGGTGGAGCAGGGTCGCGTGCAAGTCGTGGACGTGCACGCGGTCGGTCGTGGCGTTGAAGCCGAACTCGTCCGACTCGCCCAGGGTCTGGCCCCGCTTGATCCCGCCGCCGGCCAGCCACATCGAGAAGCAATTGGGGTGATGGTCCCGGCCATCGTTGCCGCCCTGGACCATTGGCGTCCGGCCGAACTCGCCGCCCCAGACGACGAGCGTGCTGTCCAAAAGTCCGCGCTGCTTCAGGTCCTTGACGAGCGCAGCGCACGGCCGATCGGTGTCCTCGCAGTTTTTCTTCAGGTCCTTGACCAGTCCGCCGTGCTGGTCCCAGCTCTCATGGAACAACTGCACAAAGCGCACCCCCTTCTCGACCAGCCGGCGAGCCAGCAGGCAGTTGTTGGCGAACGACGACTTGCCCGGCTCGGCGCCGTACATCTGCAAGATATGCTTCGGCTCCTCGCTGATTTCCATCAGCTCGGGCGCGCTGGTTTGCATGCGGTAGGCCATCTCGAATGAGCTGATACGGGCTGCTATCTCCGGGTCGCCGATGACGCCCAGGCGCTTGGTGTTGAGGTCGCGGAGGGCATCGAGCGAGTCGCGCTGGGTCTGGCGGTCGATGCCGGCGGGGTTGGAGAGATAAAGTACCGGATCGCCGCCCGAGCGGAAGAGGACGCCGTTGTACGCAGTCGGCAAAAACGCGCTGCCCCAGTTGGACGAGCCGCCGCTCGGTCCCTTCTTGCCGGAGCTGAAGACGACGAAACCGGGCAGGTCATGCGACTCGCTGCCCAGGCCATAGGTCGTCCACGCGCCGAAGCTCGGCCGGCCGAACTGTTGGGCGCCGGTGTTCATGAAGATCTGTGCCGGCGCGTGGTTGAAGGCGTCTGTCGCCATCGACTTGACGACGGCGATGTCGTCGGCGCAGCCGGCCAGGTGCGGCAGCAACTCGGACAGCTCGATCCCGCTTTTGCCGTGGCGGGCGAACTTGAACTTTGGACCGAGGAATGTGGCGTCGGGCTTGATGAACGCGGCTCGGTAGCCCTGGAGCAGCTCCTCCGGCGGCAGCTTGCCGTTGTACTTGGCAAGGGTGGGCTTG
>Ga0306924_10004470_pt1 | contig 13670 bp, 8 predicted proteins | sample sta12Can44000111_FD_203756 | JGI IMG/M metagenome (GOLD analysis project Ga0306924, IMG submission 203756) | Lab enrichment of tropical soil microbial communities from Luquillo Experimental Forest, Puerto Rico - statanox.12C.anox.44.000.111 (v2)... | ecosystem: Environmental > Terrestrial > Soil... | reverse complement strand
TCTCACTCCATCTCGAGGCGTTCGTAGGAGAGGGTCAGCTCTTCCATCGTCACGTCGTTGCCTTTGGCGTTGAGCGGGCCCGTCGAGAACTTGATGATGCGCGCGCGCTTCAGGACCCAGGTCAGCACCGGCTGCTCCTGGTGGTCCTCGGTGAGGAGCTGGATGGTCACCGTGCGCGTGTCGTTCTTGCCGTTCCGGATCGCGTCGATCCACTGGTACAGCGTCAGCGTGCCCATCGCGCCGCGCTTCAGCGTGATGTCGCTGTTCTTGTTGAGGCCGGTGATCTTGGCGACGTGGTTCTCCTTCGAGTTGCCGTAGCGGTACTCGGCGACGGCCAGCTCGGTGCCGAGCCCGCTCACCTCCTGGAAGCCGCCGTCCGGCATCTTCGGATCGACGTTCCCCTGGAGGTTCACGAGGAAGTTGAACTGGCCGTACGGCCGGTCGCGTTGGGTCGCCATGCGGTCCTCCGTCAGGCCTTGCGGTCAGCCGTCCACTGACCGATGCGGAAGATGACGAACTCGGCGGGGCGCAGAGGCGCCACGCCGACGAGGCAGACCAGCCGCCCGTTGTCGAGGTCGGCCTGGGTCATCGTGGTGCGATCGCACCGGACGAAGTACGAGGTCTCGGGCCGGTCGCCGAGCAGCGCGCCGTTCTGGAACTCGTTCAGCAGGAAGTCCTCGATGGTCCGCCGGACGTTGCCCCAGAGCAGCGGCCCGTTCGGCTCGAAGACGGCCCACTGCGTGCCCTTGTCGATGGAGTGCTCGAGGTAGGCGAAATAGCGGCGCAGGTTGACGTACTTCCACTCCGGGTCCGAGGTCATCGTGCGCGCGCCCCAGAGCCGGTAGCCGCGCCCCTCGAAGAACCGGAAGCAGTTCACGCCGAGCGGGTTCAACACCTCCTGCTGCGCCGTGTTGATGGGCGTCTCGAAGCCGATGGCGAGGTTCACCACCTCGTTGGCGGGCGCCTTGAACACCGCGCGCGTCACGTCGTTCCGCGCGTAGATCCCGGCGACGAAGCCGCTCGGCGGCAACGTGATCACCTGCCGCGTGATCGGATCGTCCACGCGGACCCAGGGGTAATAGAGCGCGCCGTAGGTCGAGTCGAACTTGCCGCGCATCGCCTTCACGTCGGAGACGCTCTGGCCATTGCCACAGTCGACGACGGCGATGCGGTAGCGCATGGCGCTCGCGTGCGTGAGCAGCAGCCCGATGATGGCGTCGGCGTCGTCGACGCGCGCGGCGTAGTTGAAGGAGGAGCCGGGCGCCGCGACGATGGCGATCTCGTCGATGTCCTCGAACTGCTTCAAGCCGGTCTTGCTGGTCGTGCCCGGGTCGGCCTCGCCCTCGTAGTCCGACGGCAGCGGGAGCAGGCCGTCGTTGCCGCCCTGGAGCGTGACGTCGAACTGCCGGGCGGCGTCGGCCTTGGTCGGATCGGCGAGGTTGGCGCGGAGCTCCGACGGCGCGTTGGCCGCGCCGAAGAACGCCTGCAGCACGTCGAGCCCGGTCTGCACGCCGTCGTCGGGGTCGAGCACGATGGGCAGGTTCGCGCCGCGCTCCGGCGTGACGGGATCCCACCCGAAGGTGAAGGTGAGACCGTCGTTGGCGCCGTTGGTCTGGTGCGCCGGGTCGAGCGGGACTCCGGTCCAGGTGTCGGGCAGGCCGCCGTCGGGAGGGAAGACCGCCATCGACGCGGTGACGATCTGGACGGTCGGGTTGCTCGCCTTGGTGAGGTCGGCGAGCCGGATCTCGTTCGGCGGGCTGCCGCCCGTCTGGAACGACCACGCCTGCGTGGCGAGGTTCCAGAGCGCGCGGCCGAAGCGCGTCGAGGCTGGGCCGGGGCTGGCCGGGACCGTGACGAGCACCACGTCGAGCGGCGATACGCCCGCGAGGCGCGGCGTCGTGCCATCGAACGAGAGCACGTTCGGCCCAGCCGTGAGCGTCAGGCGCACGCGCACGTTGCCGGCGGCGCCGGGCCAGCGCGCGCGCACCAGCATCGACTGGCCGACAGCGCTCGCGAGCCGGATCCGGCCGTGGCCGTCGGAGTAGGGCGGGCGCGCGACCGAGAGGTTGAGGTCGTCGAACCCGTTGGGCTGCCCGTCGGTACGCCGGAAGATGCGCGACAGGTAGAGCTTGCTGCCCCCCTCGGTGAAGAATGCGCGCGCGGCGTGCCACACGTAGTTGTGCAGGGTGCTCGAGCCAAACGTGAGCTGCCCGCCGTCGCCGTAGACCTGCTTGAAATCACCGAGGCTGGTCAGCACTCCGAGCGGCAGGTCGAGCGGGCCCCACCGCGTCGGCCCGACGAACCCGGTGGTGGTCGTTCCGACGCCCTCGATGGACTTGGAGCGGAACGAGGTCTCTTCCACGTAGACCTTGGGCGCGAGGTACTCCGGCATCGTGGTCCCTTTCGTGCTCTGGTCACTGCGACAGCCACAGGACCGAGTTCGGGCGCCCGGGCGCGGCGTCTTGCGACCGGAGGATCAGCTCGCGTCCGTACTGCAGCGTCACCTGCGTGAGCGGCGTGGTGCGCCCGGCGTCGACCCACAGCCTCGCGGGCGGCTGCGTGAGCGTCGGGCACAGGGCCGGCACCTCCGCGGGCGGTGGGCCCGGCTGGTGCGATGCCGTGAGCACCACCGTCCAACTGTGCGCCGAGAGCGGGCCGCTCGGGCCGGGGATCGGCGAGCCCGATGCGTCGAGCGCGTCACCGCCGGTGATGGCGTCGTCCTCGGGGTACGGCAGCAAGATGGTGAGCCGTCCGCTCTCGTCCGCCAAGCCGCGCGTGGTCCGACCGCCCGCGGTCGCGTCCATCACGGCCCACGCGGCGGGCGCGCTCGCGTCCAGATCCCAGAGCTGGGCGCGGATGACGCCGACGGGGCCGGCGACCGTGCGGGTCGGCGATGAGTAGAGCGGCACGGGACGGCCGAGCCACGGGGCGGCGGGCGGCGACGGCGGCGGCGACGCGGGGCATGTCCAGTCGAAGGGCCAGCGCGCCGGGAGACCCACCGGGAAGCGCGCCGGGAGGAAGCGCCCGAGCGCGTCGGCCACGTTCACCACCCACGGCGACGGCGACGGCGCGGCGGCCCACGACGCGGCGCTGCCGTCGCCGTGCGCGAAGGCCGCGAGCCCGGGCGCGTCGTGTACGACCCACGTGCCCGAGCCGGAGGACGCCGCGTTCAGCCGCCGCGAGGGCCGCGTCGCCGGCCACAGCGTCACCACCAGCCCGTCGGCGACGGGCTGATCGAAGGCCGCGTCCACGAACCGCAGACCCAGCAGCGCGACGCGCGCGACGCGGTCGGCGGCGGCGGTGCTCACGGCGCGACCCTGTCGACCGCCATGGTGACGCTGCGCGCCTGCACCGGCGGGCCCTCCTCGACCTCGATCTCGGAGTCGATCGCGACCACGCGCGCGACGTAGGTCGCCATCGTGTCGAAGCCCTCCTGGTACAGGTCCCACATGTTGCTGAGCTCCTGCAGCGTGAGCGGGTCGTGCACGAGGTCGACGGCCTCGTCCGGGTGGAAGGTATCGGGGCGGACGGCGTTGAGGACGCCGGCGGACAGCGTCGGCGAGTCCTCGATCACGCGCATCGCCCAGCCGAGGAGGACGTGCTGCATCTCGGCGGTGCGACCCCACGCGTTCAGCATGTAGAACAGGTCGAGCGGCAGCGGGCGCCGGTAGTGCCTGCCCGACGTCGAGATTCGACCCGGGAGCTGCCGCCGCGCCGTGCTCGCCTGCACGCGGTACAGGAAGAGCGAGACCCCCTCGTCCATCGGCTGCTTGAAGTTGCGCGCCTGGTAGAGCTCGAACCGCGCCCCAGGAAACTCCGTGGGCTGCCGCGCGGCGCGCAGCAGACCGAGCACGGCCTGCCCGATCGTGCTGATCGCGTGATACGTCGCCACTCGCCCCCTCCCTTCATCAGAGAGTTCACACTCCGTGACGATTACCGAGCGTGCAAAAGACGAATAGACCCACCGCGTCGTTCGGTCAACTCGCCCCGCGACGCTCACATGGGCTCCGCCGTCAGTACGACTCCACCATTCGTGTAGCGATCGTGTGACGCTGTGCACATCGACGCCCCGACCCGTCTGATCTGGAAGGGGGAGGCCTGGGCGCATTCCGTGAAGCGGCGCAAACGCGCGACGCGCCCCTGCGCCCCCCGATGTTGCTCGGCGGATAACTCGGCTCCAAATAGAGCCTTGCGCGAGGGGTGCTCGCCGCGGAAGGCTGCGCGGATGCCGGACGCGCTCGCGCGCGACGCGCGCGGCTGGAGGCCCGGATGACGGAGCGTGCGGACGGCTCGACCGCTCGCCGCGGCGGCAGCGTGCGGCGCGGCGCCGACCCTCGACTCCGGGGCGCCGGGCCCGGCGCGCTTCCCCGGTCGCTCCCGCCCGGCGCCGCCGGCCACTTCAGGCTGCACTTCCTCGCCACGGTAGCCACGCTGCTCCGCCAGCTCGAGGCCACCTACGCCGAGCCCGGCGAGGTCCTCCGGCGCTACGCCTTCCTCGCCGGTTACGCCGACGACCTCGCCGCGAACGCCGCGCCGTTCTCCGACGCGCGGTGGTGGCGCGAGGCCCTCGCCGCCTTCGAGGCCGCGGAGCCCGGGCACCTCCCGCTGCGATCCGTGGCGCGTTGGGCCGGGCTCGACGCCGCGGCTCAGTCGCTGCTCGTCGCGATCGGCCTCGCCGAGGAGGACGCCCGCTTCGGCGCGCTCTTCGAGCAGCTCCAGTCGTTGCCGGGGGTGCACCGGCCCACCCTCGGCCTCCTCCAGCTCCTCTGGCGCGATCCTGCCGATACGTCCCGCGTGCGGCCCGCGATCGAACGGCTGCGCGCAGCCGGGCTCGTCGCGGTGGCGAACCCGGAGGCGTCGCGCGCGGAGTGGGCGCTGCAGGTGCCGCCCCCGCTCTGGGACGCGCTGCGCGGCGACGCGCCGGAGCAGCCCGCGCCCTGGCTGCGGCACCGTCCCGCCCCAGCGCTCGCGACCGAGGACGCGCTCGTGCTCGACGCTGCGCTCGCCGAGACGGCACCACGGGTGGCCGCCCTGCTCGAGGCCGGCGAGCTCCAGGCGGTGGTCGTCCGCGGCCCGCACCACGGCGGACGTCGCACGCTGCTCGGCGCGATCGCGCGCCGCGCTGGCCGCGGCCTGCTCGAGACGACCGGACTCGAGCGCCGGGACGACGAGCGGTGGCGGCTCGTCGGCCCGCTCGCGACCGCGCTGCACGCGCTCCCCGCGATCGTCCTCGAGCCCGCGCCGGGCGAGACCGTCGCCCTCCCCGACCTGTCGCTCGGCGACGGCGGCGCCGGGCTCGTGCTCGACCGGCACGGCGGCGTCGCCGGGCCCGCGGTGGAGCGCGCGGTCGCCCTCCGACTCGAGCTGCCCGGGCCCGCGGCGCGGCAGCGCCACTGGGAGGCCGCGCTCGCGTCCGAGGAGCGCGGCGAGGGGCTCGAGGACGCCATAGAGACGCTCCGGATGTCGGGCGGCAACGTCCGCCGCGCCGCCGCGCTCGCGCGCGCCGCAGCGGCACTCGCCGGCCGGCGCGCGGTGACCTTCGCCGACGTGCGCGCGGCGTGCCGGCTCCTGCACCGGCAGGCGCTCGACGCGCTCGCGGCGCCGCTCGCCGCCGACGGCGACCTGGCGGACCTCGCCGTCGCCGCCGACGTGCGCGACGAGCTCCGCGCTGTGCTCCGGCGATGCCGGCTCCGCGAGCGGATCGAGGCGAGCGGCGGCGCCGCGCTGCGCGGGCTCTCTGCCGGCGTTCGCGTCCTCCTGAAGGGCCCGAGCGGCACGGGCAAGACGCTCGCCGCGCGGCTCCTCGCGGCGGCCCTGTACCGCGACCTCTGGCGGGTGGACCTCTCGGCGGTGGTCAACAAGTACATCGGCGAGACCGAGAAGAACCTCGCTCGCACCTTCGCCGCCGCCGAGGAGCTCGACGTCGTCCTCCTGTTCGACGAGGGCGACGCGCTCCTCGCGCGCCGCACGAGCGTCCAGACCTCGAACGACCGCTACGCCAACCTCGAGACCAACTACCTCCTGCAGCGCATCGAGGCGTACGAGGGGATCCTCGTCGTCACCACCAACGCCGCCGGCCACCTGGACGAGGCGTTCGAGCGACGCATGGACGCGGTGATCGAGTTCAAGGCGCCCGAGGCCGCGGAGCGCCACGCCATCTGGCAGCTCCACCTCGCGCCGGGTCACGCGGTCGATCCGGTCTACCTGCGGGAGGTCGCGCTCCGCTGCAAGCTGACCGGCGGCCAGATCCGTAACGCCGTCCTGCACGCGACGGCGCTCGCGCTCGAGGCAAGGCGGCCGGTCGAGGCGCCCGACCTGGAGGCGGCGCTCGCGCGCGAGTACCGGAAGGCGGGCCTGCCGATGCCGGCGCGCAGCGCGGCCGCGACCGCGGCAGGGGTGCGGTAGGTGGCCTCCGCCGCGCCGGCCCGCGCCGAGCGGACGCCCGCGCCCGCCCGCGGCGGCGCGAGGGCGCCGGCCGCGAAGGGCCCCACGACGGCGGCCACGGGGCCAGGGCTCGACCGCGCGCCACCCGCGGTGACCATCGCCGCCAAGGTCGCACCGAACGAGGTCGATCTCTCGACCGGGCAGCTCGCGGTGCCGAACGCGGAGCAGGTGAAGGAGGGCGACCGCGTCGACGTGCCGGTGCGGCTGCCGCGGCTCGCCGAGGGCGTGGTCACGGTGGTGAAGCGGGACGGCGTGTTCGACACGCCGGGCGCGGGGAGCGCCATCCTGCTCGTCCACCCGGTGCTCGCGCGCCTCGCGCAGCCGACCGTGCTCGTCGTCTCGGTGAACGCCGGGGCGATCGGAGGGTACGTCACCCTCGGCATCCCCGGGCCGGCGAAGGGCAAGGACCGCGCGCTGTTCGGCGCCATCCAGAAGGGCGTCGACGCGCTCGGCTGGCTCGGCCTCTCCAACCTCCAGCTCCCGAACGTCACCAACGACTTCACCAATGGCAAGCTGTCCCTCGGCGTCGACGGCATGAAGTTCCGCGTCGGCGGCTTCCTCGAGGGCTCCGGCTCGTTCCACCTCGAGGGCGTAGACCTCACGCTGGAGGGGTCCGCGACCATCTCCATCCCGGGCGGCTCCCAGGGCACGCTCGTCATCAAGCGGGATCCGAAGGGCACGCTCTCGGGCTCGGTCGACGTCGCGGTGACGCTCGGCGGACTCTCGGGCTCGGTGAAGGGCGAACTCGTCGACGGCTTCGTCCGGGTGATGGGGACGGTCGGGTACACGAGCGACAAGCTGAGCGGCAGCGTCACCCTCGTCGCCACCGACGAGGCGACCGCGCGCGACCTCACGCTCAAGAAGCCGACCGAGGGCGAGCTGCCGAAGCTCGACGAGGAGGCGCAGAAGAGCGCCAAGCCTGGGCGGCGAGCGTTCTGCGGCTGGGGACAGCTCTCGTTCCAGATCACCGACTGGCTCGCGGGCACCGCGACGGTGATCGTCAACAGCAAGGGGCAGGCGACGATCATCGGCGAGATCGCGCCGCCGAAGGAGTTCATCCTCTTCGAGCAGAAGACGTGGGAGAAGCGGCTCTTCCGCGTCGAGATCCGCGCCGCCTACGGCATCCCCGTCGTCGGCAACGTCTTCGTCTTCGCCAATATCGGCCTCGCCGCGCTCGCCACCGTCGGCCCGGGCAAGCTCTACGCCATCAAGCTCGCCGGCACGTACTCTACCGACCCACGCGTCCCGAAACAGCTCTCGATTCAGGCGACGCTCAACATCTCCGCCTTCGCGGGCCTGCGCCTGCGCGCCGAGGGCGGCGTCGGCATCGAGATCCTCTCGCACGACATCAAGGCCGGCGTCGGCCTCGACGCGCTCGCCGGTGTGCGCGGCTACGTCGAGGCGACGCCGATCATCGGGCTCCGGCAGGTCGGGAAGAAGAACGAGTACTACATCGCCGGCCACATGGAGATCGCGGCGCAGCCGTTCCTCGGCTTCAGCGGCGACCTCTTCGTCGCGATCGAGACGCCCTGGTGGTCGCCGCTCTCCGACAAGAAGTGGACGTGGCCGCTCTTCTCGCTCGAGTACCCGCTGCCCGGCGAGTTCGGCATCGGCGCCGACGTCGACTACGTCCTCGGCTCGAAGAAGTGGCCGGAGATCACCTTCGGTGAGGTGGACTTCGACTCGTCGAAGTTCATGAGCGACCTCCTCGACGACGAGGTGCCGAAGGGCTCGCACGGCGAGCAGAGGAAGCCGGGGACCTGGGACGAGGGCGGCGGGAAGGGCGGCGCGAAGAGCGGGACGGGGAAGGGCGGCGGCGGGAAGGGGCCAAAGGAGAAGGGCGGCAAGGGGATCACCGGCCCGATCGGCGAGCCGGTGTCGTTCTCGGACGGGGCGGAGACGCACCGGCTCTACGTCGAGGAGAAGCCGGGGTCGGCGCGGCCGATGGTGGCGAGCACGCCCGAGGAGCCGGCCAAGGTCATCGAGCGCTGCGAGAGGGACATCCCGGACGCGATGACCGGCGACCAGGCCAAGGCGAGGGCCGCTGCGGCGCGGGCGAAAGCGCTCGTCGCGCCGCTCACGACCGAGACTGGGGACGCCGCGGTCAAGAAGAAGGCCGCGAGCGATCCCAAGAAGGCCGAGCAGGAGGCCAAGGAGAACAAGAAGAAGAAGAAGGCCGCCGGGGACAAGGGCGACACCGACAAGCTCCTCGCCAAGGTGAAGTCCGACGAGCACGCTCTGTCGCAGGCGCTCGGCGAGCTCGAGGCGCTGACGCGCCGGGTCCCCTGGAAGCCCATCAAGAAGCCATCGCAGATGGACGGCGGCACGGAGCCGGTCGAGGTGGTCGAGAAATCGGCCGCCGCTCACCTCAAGGTCGCGAAGAAGGACGGCGCCGATCAGCTCACCGGCGTCGCCGCCGGCCCGGTCGGCACCGCCGTGAACAAGCGCGGGAACCTCCTCGTGACCGGGGCGGCCACGAAAGTGGCCGTCGCGGCGACCACCGTTGCGAAGACCAAGATCCGGGACAAGAAGGTCAACGCGAAGGCGTACCCGCTCCTCGAGGAGTCGGCCGGCAGGGTCGCGGAGGACGTGGGGCACGTCGGGAAGACCATGAAGATCCCGACGCTCGCCCGGGCACTCCGCGAGGAGTGGATGAAGAAGAAGGTTCCCTTCGAGTTCGAGGCGAAGCCCAAGACGCCCGACAAGCACACCAACCTGTACAAGAACCGCTTCCTCGCCGAGATGAAGCGCCAGCTCGCCATGCAGGAGAAGGGGCTCGGGAGGCTGAGCGTCGACAAGTGGCTCGTGAACCTCCTCATGTTCTCCATGAATGCGAAGATCTTCCGCGAGCTGGACCACGAAGGTCGCAAGGAGGTCCTCGCCAAGCTGAACGAGCGGGCCGAGAAGGCGGCCCAGCGCACCACCCGCTGGCTCGAGCAGGTGGAACGGTCGATCGAGGCGAAGAAGAAGGACTCCGACAGCCGCGAAAAAACGCTCAAGGAGCTGAAGAAGGACCTGGATCGGGCCGAGGGGCGCGTCGCGCAGGTGGAGCGCGCGCTCGAGTCGATCGAGCGCGCGCAGCGCGCCGCCGCGACGGGGGACGTCCGGACTCCGAGGCGGGAGACGCTCGCGCCGTTCGACCCGCGCACCATCGACGACGAATACCCCCGCCGCGAGCGCCTGCGCATCATCGGGCGCATGGAGCAAGAGCGGGCCGCGCGGGAGAAGGTCGAGGCCGATCTGGACGAGCTCCGGAAGTCCGTGCCGGGGTGGCGTACGCTCGCGAAGACGGCGAGCGATCTCGCCATCCTTCACAACCCGGACCAGGTGGCCGGCGGCTACGACGTATGGACCGACATGCCCGACCCGCCGGGCAAGGACGACCAGAAGTCCTGGGACGCGTACATCAAGAAGCTCAGGAAGTTCTTCGGGCCGAAGGTCGTTAACGAGCGGATCGGCACGCAGTGGAAGGGCCAGATGGACAAGGCGGTCACCGAGGTGAAGGCCGCCGTGCCGCAGGAGTCGTACGCGATCAACCTGCTGAACTTCAAGCTCACGGCGCTCACCTGAAGCGCGCCGACGCAATGCGGGGACCAGCATGCCATCGGTGAAGGAGGCGTTCGTCGCCGCGCTCGGCAAGCCCAGCCCGAGGGTCCCGAGCGCCATCCACTTCGAGGACGTCGGGATGGAGGCAGTGTGGAGGCGCTTTCTGGCGGACGTCGGATCCGGCTGGTACCTCGACCGGTTCCTGTTCCTGTTCGGCGAGGGCGTGGAGCGCCTCGCGCCGTGCCTCGACGCGTGGGCGTTCCTGGTGCCTCCGCGGCGCGGCGATCGCAAGATCCTCGGCCGCAACGCGCACGGTGCGCTGCTCGTGCTCGAGGACGCCGAGAGCGTGGAGCACAACCAGGTCCACCTGCTCGATCCGTTCCGCGTCACATACTGGACCGACCCGGATCTCAACCTCTTCACGCTCATCGGCGCATGGCTGCCCCGCAAGCTCCTCCCCGGCTTCCTCGACGACGACCTGTACCGCGCGTGGATGCAGGTGCGGAGGCGGCCGCTCGAGGACGACCTCATCCTCGCGCCCAAGACGCCCGAGGGGCTTGGCGGACGCTTCGAGCCGAGGAACGTGCAGGAGGAGGAGATCGTCGCGTACTACCGAACAACCGGGCCGATCTACGCGAAGGCCCTCGGCAGGGCGGGCTCGAAGCGAGGCGCGCGCGCAGAGCCGCCCGGGAAGTCCGCTGCACGCCTAAAGGCGCGTTCGACGGCGAATGCCCACCCGAAGGCGCCGCCGCGCAAGCAGACCAAGGCGAGGAAGCGCTGACGCGCCCTGACGCTCGCCATGCCCCTCCCCGCCGACGACGACCGCGTCCTCCTCCTCCGCGTCCGCGCCGCCGGGCTCGACCCGTCGCGCGCGCGACTGCGGGCGGCGCGGCTCCTCTCGGCGGCGACGCTCCGGCCACGCGGGCTGCCGCCCGAGGCGATCCTGATCGTGCGGCGCCTCGTAGACCCGCTGCCCGGCGGCTTCGGGCTGCGGCGCGACGCGCTCCGGCCCGCCGACACCTGGGAGCGTGCCCTCCAAGGCGCGCTCGAGCGGCTCGCCCGCGCCGCGGCGCGGCCGGCGCGCGGCGCGGTACCCGCTGGTGCGGAGGCGGTGCTGTTCGCCGATCGCGCCGAGCTGCTCGGCTGCCTCGCCGAGGACGCGCTCGCCGGCGACGCGGCGGCGCGGTGGTGGTGGCGCGGGGTGCTCCGCGGCTCCGAGCCGCTCGAGGTGGTGACGGCGGCGTGGCGCGAGGAGCCGGAGCTCGTGCCGGCGACGCTCGGCCGCCTTGCCGAGCGGCGCGCCGCGGGGGCCGTGGTCCGGCGGCTCGCGCCAGACGTCGCCGCCGCGCTCCTCCCCGCCGTCGGGGCGCGGTACGGGCTCCCGGTGCCAGCAGCCGCGCCCGAGCGGCTCCCGCCGCCGCCGGCGCGCGCCGCGCCGGCCCCGCCAGCGAACACGGCCGCGGAGGCGGCGCCGCCGCCCGCGCCGGCCCTCGACGCCGCCATCGCCGACGTGGCGCCCGAATCGCTCGTGCCGGAGCTCGACGCGCCCGGCCGCGCGCTGCTCGGCCTCGCGCTGCTTCTCCGCCGGGCGCCGGCCCGCGCGCGCGAGGCGTCCCGCGTCGGCGCGCGGCCTCGCGCGACGCCGCCCGTGCCGACGCAGTCCGGCGCCGCCGCGCCCGCGCCTGCCGCGTCGGGCGATGCCGCCCACTCGCGCGCCGCGGCGGCCGCGGATGGCGAGCCCGCTGCGACGCGCGCGCCGCGCTCCGTCGCCGGCGCACCGCCGCCCGCCGCCGCGGCGGTGCCCGGGGCCGTCGCGCGCGTCGACACGGCGGCGGAGGGGCGCCCCACGCCCGAGCCGTCCGCGTTCACCGCCGAGGACCACGCGGCGCCGGCGGAGCCGACGCCGGCCCCGGCGCCTCCGGCCGCGTCGCCCGCGCCGACCACCGACGACCCTCCCCGCCCTCGGCCGTCGTGCGCTCCGCCCGCCCTCGCCCCCGCAGCGCCCGGCGCGGCGCTCGCATTGCCGGCCGCGCCGTTCGCCGCGCCCGAGGCGATCGAGACCGCCCTCGGCGGCACGCTGTTCCTCCTCGGCGTCGCGCTGCGGGTCGGGCTCTACTCCGACTTCACCCGCGGCAGCGCTGCGCCCGAGGACCTCGCGCTCTCGCCCTGGGACCTCCTCGCGCTGCTCGGCCGTGCGCTGCTGCGCGACGGCGATCCGCGCGCCGACGCCGACGACGCCCTGTGGCCGCTCCTCGCGCGGCTCGCCGGCCGCGATCCCGCTACGCCGCCCGGCGCCGGCTTCGCGCCGCCAGACGTGTGGCGGCTACCGCCCGCGTGGCTCGACGCCTTCAAGGGCGAGGGGCCCTGGCGCTGGCGCGCCACCGCGCGGCTCGTGGTGGAGCACCCCGCCGGCTTCCGCGTGCTCGACGTCCCGCGCGACTCGACCCCGCCCGCGGCCCAGGTCGCGCGCGAGACGTTCGCGCTGGCGGCGCCCGCGCTCGTCGAGGCGCCCGCCGCCGCGGAGGCCGACGCGCCCGGGGCCGGCGGCGCCGATCCGGCGCTGCTCGCGCGCTGGATCGGCTGGCTCGCCCCGTACGTCGAGGCGCGCCTGCTCCGCGCGCTCGCCCTCGCCGACGCCGCCGAGCTCGCGCCCGTCCTCCTCCGGCACCGCGCCGCGGTCCGCGCGACCGATCTCCGTGTCGACGCGACCTTCGCGCTCGCTGCCCACCCGGTCACGATCCGGCTCGCCGGGCTCGACCGCGACTGCGGCTGGATCCCGGCGGCGGGACGGACGGTCGCGTTCCACTTTGAGTGACGGATCGCACGGGGGCCCTGGTCAGAAGACACGCCTCGAGCTGCAGCGTGCTCAGGCAGGGCGATCGGCCTCGTCTGCGTCAGGCCGTCTCGAGGACGTCCGCGATTCGCCTGGAAGCAGTGCCATCCCCGTAGAGCGGCAAAGCCCGGGCCATCGCACGGTAGAGCTGCTCATCGCCGAGGAGCATGCGGCCAGCCCGAACGATGGCGGACCGTCCGGTCCCGACGACACGCGAGATGCCAGCGTCCACGCTCTCCGCCCGCTCGGTGACTTCGCGCATCACCAGCACCGGCTTCCCGAGCGCCGCGGCCTCCTCCTGGATCCCGCCGGAATCCGTCAGGATGAAGTAGCTCTGCTGGGCAAGCCACACGAGCTCGGGGTACTCCACGGGATCGATGAGGCTCACGTTGGGCCGTCCGCGAAGGAGGTCGAACACGGTAGCCCGGACGTTCGGATTCAGGTGCACCGGATACACGAGGTGCACTCGAGGCTCCTCGGCGAGGTCCCGCAGGGCCAGGCAGATCTCGCGAAAGGCCGCTCCGAAGCTCTCGCGCCGGTGTCCCGTGACGAGGATCATCCGCTTTCCCTGCGCCCGGCGATGACGCGCGACGTAGCGGTCGGACATGCCCAGCGATGGCATTCGTCGTAGTGCATCGAAGAGCGCATCGATTCCGGTGTTGCCCACGAGGTGAATCCGATCCTCTGGCACCCCCTCGCTTCGCAGGCACTCGATCGCCCCTCGTGTCGGAGCGAAGTGCAGATCGGCCAGGCGGCTGGTCAATACCCGGTTCATCTCCTCCGGGAACGGCGACGTTCGCCTGCCCGTGCGGAGACCGGCCTCGACGTGAGCGATCCGCACGCTTCT
>Ga0306924_10004469_pt1 | contig 13670 bp, 9 predicted proteins | sample sta12Can44000111_FD_203756 | JGI IMG/M metagenome (GOLD analysis project Ga0306924, IMG submission 203756) | Lab enrichment of tropical soil microbial communities from Luquillo Experimental Forest, Puerto Rico - statanox.12C.anox.44.000.111 (v2)... | ecosystem: Environmental > Terrestrial > Soil... | reverse complement strand
ACCCGAAAACCAGGCCCCCTTAAGTTCCTGGCATTGCGTTCTCACGACGTGGATGTGGCATCCACGTCGTAAGATTCCGCCCCGAGCGGTCAAGCCAGAGGTAGCGCGCCGATTCCGGGCTCATGTGGACGCCCAGGCCGGCCGGGTCGCCGTAGCGGGCGGCCAGTTCGTCCGGCGCCGGAAGCGGACCGGGGCCGAACCACAGCGCGTCGTCGCGCTGGCGGCCGTGAGCCAGGGCGCTGCCGAGCACGGCGGCGACGCCATCGGCGCGCAGGTTGCCGTGCCGGACCCGATACAGGCCGGCCAGGCCGGAGTAGACGTCGAGGTTGGGCCGGCACAGCAGGGCCAGTTCCCCGGGCGCCGGGTCCGGGATCGCGGGCCAGTCGCCGGCCAGGGCCTGCCGCACGTAGGCGGCTTCGGTGCGGGTTTCCAGGCTGGTCCACAGGCACTCGTTGACGGGATCGGCCAGTTGCGCGAGCCTGGCCGCGACCGGCGCCAGCTCGGGGAGGGTGAGGCGCAGCCGCTCGTTCTTTCTGGACCGGGGCGTCGGCAGGTAGCATGCGGTCTCGAAGCACCTGCCCGCGTCGACCAGAGGTTCCATGGTGGCGATCAGCTCGTCCAGCTGGGGCAGGCTCTCGCTGGTGAGGAAGACGTTGCAACCGACCCGGAGCCCGGCCGCCTGCGCGCGCTCGGCGGCCTGGCAGGTCTCCGTGTAGGCGCCGCGGCGGTTCACCTGCCGGTCGTGCACCTGGCCGGCGCCGTGGAAGGCGAGCCAGAGGTGGGTCGTGCCGGTGCCGGCCGCGGCCTCTAGCACGCTGCGCCAGTCGTCGCGGAGCGCGAGCGACACCCCGGTGGTGGGCCAGGGCTGGAACATGGTCCCCCCGTCCGCCTCCTTCGCGGTCCCGCTGTTCGAGTTGAACAGCCCGAACAACCCCGCCGCGTCCGGGTGGTCGGCCAGCTCGTGCATCGGGTAGGCGTCGAAGCCCACGCCGCGGCCGTCGCAGAACCGGTGCGCCTCGGCCAGCACCCACTCGATGTCGGCCAGCGGCATCATCCCGTAGCCGGTGCCCTGGGCCCAGCAGTGCCGGCAGACCGTGGGGCAGCCGGCCACCTCCATGCACAGGTACAGCAGAGTGACCGGGCCCGGATCGGCCGATCCGGCGGCGCAGGCGCCTTCGCTCACGCCTCATCATCACCCCCGGGCCGCCGGATCGCGTACTGGTTTCAGCCGTCCTGGCCCGGCGGCGGTTCGCCGTGACGGCCAGTCAGGGCACATCCCTCCGGAGGGTCAGGACGATGCCGCCGACCGTGAGCACCAGCGCGTAGCCGACCATGACCGCCAGTCCGGCCCACTGAGGCGGGGCGTGCGGGAACGCCCGGCCCGGCGTGATCATGACAGTGGCGGCGACCGACGGCGCGATCACCGGGGCGCCCAGCACCCAGCCCTCGCGGTAGAAGTAGTAGATGGCGTGGAAGAGGAGTTCCGCGGCGGCGAGGCCGCCCAGGTAGACGACGATGCCGGCGATGATGGAGCCGACCTGGCTGCGTATCAGCGTGCCGAGCCCCAGCCCGAAGACGGCCCACAGGACGAACGCGAGCAGGTTCAGCAGCACCGAGCGGACCACCGTCCAGCCGGTCAGCGGGGTGCTGACATGCTGACTGTGCAGGTAAAACGCCGTGACCACCCCGTCGAGGACGGTGGCGACCAGCCAGAACAGTGCGCCGAAGCAGGCCGTGGCGGCGAGCTTAGCCATGATGACCGCGGCCCGGCGCGGAACGGTGAGGAAGGTCGCGGTAGCGGTCTGGTGGGCGAACTCATTCGTCACGACCAGGATGCCGAGCAGCAGCACGAACAGGACGCCAAGGAACTGGCCCGAGGTCATCATGCTGGCGGCGATCGCGGCCACCCCCGAGGGGGTGCGGGCCTGGGCGGCCTGGGCCAGGGCCTGCGCCCGGTCGGGGATGTCCTGTTGCGGGTAGAGCTGAAAGTGGTGACTGAATCCGTTGCTAGTCAGCGCGAGTGCCGTGAACACCGTGAAGCCGATGAGGAAGAGCCACCATGTGCTGGTGGTGCGGATCTTCATGATCTCAGCCCTGACCAGCCGCAACGGGGTCGTGCCGGTACTGCGGGCGGCGTCGAGCGCGGGGCTGTCGAGCATGCTCACCGGATCGCCGCCTTTCCCGCGGTGAGCTCGATGAAGACGGCTTCCAGGTCAGGGCGCTCAGTGGTCAGCTGATGAATGGCGATGCCGGCGCGCTGCGCCGCGTCGCCGATCGCCGCGGCGTCCACACCGGTGACATACAGCTCGCCCGCGTCCCCCGGCGTGACGACGGCGTGGCTGCCCAGCGCCGCCGCCAGCTTCTCCGCCTCGGGCGTGCGCACCAGGGTACGGCCGCCACGCGCCATCGAATCGACCACGGACCCGAGCGAGCCCATTGCGGCCAGCCGGCCGCCCGCGATGATGATCAGGTCGTCGGCAAGAAGCTCCATCTCCGGCAGCTGGTGGCTGGACACCAGAATCGTCCGGCCGCGCGCCGCCAGCGTCCGGAGCAGGTCGCGCATCCACCGAATGCCCTCGGGATCGAGCCCGTTGCCGGGCTCGTCAAGGATCAGCACCTGCGGATCCCCGAGCAGCGCCGCCGCGACGGCCAGGCGCTGCCGCATGCCCAGCGAGTACCTTCCGAAGGCACGGTCGCCGACCGCGGTGAGCCCGGTAAGCTCGAGAACCTCGTCCGCCCGAGCCAGCGGGAGGCCTGCCTCCTGGCACAGCACGCGCAGATGATCACGTCCGCTGCGGCCCTTGTGGGCCGCCCCCGCCTCCAGGACCGCGCCGACCCGGCGGACGGGCTGATCCAGGTCGGCGTAGCGGACGCCGCCGACGGTGGCGGTTCCCGCGGTCGGCTCGGCCAGACCCAGGAGCATGCGCAGGGTCGTGGTCTTCCCGGCACCGTTCGGGCCGAGAAACCCGGTGACCCGGCCCGGTTCGGCCACGAACGACAGGCCGTCCACGGCCTTGACGTCCTGGTACTGCTTGGTTAGGCCGGAAGCGACGATCCTTCCGCCGGGAAGCTGCCCGGCCGGGATCGACCTTCCCCCGGACGGGCGGCCCAGCGGCCTGAGCGAGACGTCGCCGGCCAACGCCGACGTGTTGTTGCCCGCCTTGCGCCACGCCAGCCACGCCAGCCCGCCCAGGACCAGGACCGCGAGCAGGACCACCATCACCCCTCCGGCAAAGCTGCACACTCGCCGACACGTAATTCTATATATCAAGAATTACATGAGAAAGGGCCCGCCGTCACCGGGTCAGCTCGTAGAGGCTGTTGAACGGGTTGTCCATCTCGACCCGCCGCACCCGCGCGAAGCCGGCCTTGCCCGCCAGCTCACGCAGCACCGGCTCGGGCAGTCCGAGGGTGCCGAGGCCCTCGCCGCCCTCGGCCAGGGACGTGGTCATGCAGTACAGGACCGAGAACCCGTACAGCAGGGTGGCGATCGGCCCCACGTTGGCGGTGGCCTGGTCCGAGCAGTTGATGTCCAGGCACAGGTACCTGCCGCCGGGGCTCAGCGCGTCCCGGATCGAGCGGAGCAGCCCGAGCGGGTCGACCGCGTCGTGCACCACGTCGAACGTGGTGATCACGTCGTAGGATCCGGGCAGCCCGGCCGCCGCGTCGAGAACCTGGAAACTGATCCGGTCGGCGAGGCCGGCCTCGGCGGCCGCGTGCCGGGCCCGCTCGACCGACGGCGGGTGCACGTCGTACCCGGTCGCGGTGATGCCGGGGAAGGCGCGGGCCAGGGCGATCAGCGCCTGCCCGGTGCCGCAGCCCACGTCGGCGACCCGGGCGCCGGCCCGCAGCCTGGCCGTGGTCTCCGGGACCAGCGGCAGCCACTGCTGGACGAGGGTGTTCTGGTGCCACTGCGCGGTGAACCGGCTGGTCCCGGCCCAGACGTCGGGGTGCAGGTCGGCCGGCCGGACCCCGCCGCCGCGGCGGAAGGCCTCGGTCACCTGGTCGTAGCGCTGGATCGCGCCGATCAGCTCCTGGTGGACGCCGCCGAAGAAAGCAGGCCCGGGTTCGGTGGCCAGGGTCGGCACGTGCTCGGCGGGCAGGGCGTAGCGCTGCTGGGCGTCGTCGTAAGTCAGGTACCCGGCGGCGAACATGCCGCCGAGCCACTCCCGCACGTACCGTTCGCTGAGCCCGGTCCGGCTAGCCAGTTCCCCGCTGGTCCCAGGGCCGTGTTCGGCCATGTTCTTGAACAGGCCCACCCGGTCGCCGAGCGCGGCCAGCACGATCGTCGCGGCCGCGGCGCTGTCGGCCAGGACCCGTCCGGTGAACTCCGCCGCGCGGTTCTCGTCCATCGTGATGCCTCCTCATCGTGGCGCCGCCTCCCGGGCGGCGGTATCGGTTACCCGGGAAGGCGTGCCCCGGCGGTGAACGGGCCGTTCAGCCGCCGTGAACGGGCCCGCAGCCTGCGCGAAGGCTATGGTTTGGGGGAAGATGGGGCCCTGGTTCGGGAAGGTGGCGAGCATGCCGCAGCCGGCTGGGCCGCAGGGCGCGGACACGTTCGTCGGGCGCTCGCGTGAGCTTGCCCTGCTGGGCGCGGCCTGGCGTCAGGCGGCCGCGGGTGATGCCAGGCTGGCGCTGGTGGCGGGGGAGCCGGGCATCGGCAAGACCGAACTGGCCCATGCCTTCGCCCGGGCGGCCGCGAACGACGGCGCGCTGGTGCTCTGGGGCAGCGCGTGGGAGGACGGCGGCGCCCCGCCCTACTGGCCCTGGGTGCAGGTCCTGCGAAGCTACGGCCGGCAGGCCGGGTCGCAGGCGCTCGCCGACGCGGCAGGCCCGCAGGCGCCGTGCTCGGCCAGCTGCTCCCCGAGCTCAGCACGGCCGGGGCAGGGGCCGTCGCCGAGTCGGCCGGACCGGGATCCGGGGCCCGGTTCGCGCTCTTCGAGGCCGTCTGCACGGTGCTCGACCGGGCGTCGCGCTCGGCGCCGCTGGCGGTGATCCTCGACGACCTGCACGCCGCGGGCCGCCCCTCGGCGCTGCTGCTCCGGTTCGCGGCGGCCGCGCGGCTGTCCCGGGTCCTGCTGCTCGCCACCTACCGCACGGCGGAGGCGGCCGTCGACCCGGACGTCAGCGACGTGATCACCGCGCTGGAGTCGGCCAGCCCGCCGCTGGCCCTGGCGGGCCTGTCCCGCGACGACATCGGGCTCATGCTGCCCGGCGCGGGCGCCGACGTGCTCGCCGTCGTCCAGCGCCGCGGCGAGGGGAACCCGCTGTTCGTCTCGCAGGTGGCCCGCCTGCTCGGGCACGGCGCGGCCACCGTCGAGGAGGTGCCGGTCCCGGCGGGCATCCGGCAGGGGGTCCGCCGCCAGGTCGCCAGGCTCGGCACCACCGGCGCCGAGTCCGGGGACGGCACGCCGGCCGCGGCAGAAGTCCTGGCCACCGCGGCGGCGATCGGCCCGGGCATCGACCCGGCCCTGGTCGCGTCGGTGCTGGCCGCCGCGCCCGGGCCCGTGTCACGGCTGTGCGACGACGCCACGGCCATCGGCCTGCTCGGCCCCGGCCAGGACGTCGGCGAGGTGTACCGGTTCCGGCACGCGCTGATCAGGGAAACCCTCTACGCCGAGCTGACGCCCCAGGCCCGGGCCCAGGCGCACCGCAAGATCGCCGAGGTGCTCCAGAACACGGCCGGGCGGAGCCACGCCGAGCTCGCCTACCACTTCCTGCGGGCCGCACCCGCCAGCGCCGACGCCGCCGCCCAGGCGGTGCGGCACTCCCGGCTGGCCGGCCAGGAGGCGCTGAGCGCGCTGGCCTACGAGGAGGCCGCCGGCCATTTCCGGCACGCCCTGGACGTGCAGCGGCGGGCGGCGCAGGCCACCCCGGCCAGCCGGGCCGAGCTGCTGCTGAGCCTGGCCGAGGCGCTGACCAAGACCGGCCCGGATCCCGCCGCGGCCCGGGTCATCGACGAAGCCGTGTGGCTGGCCCGGCACGCGGGCGAGCCGCGGCTGCTGGCCGCCGCGGCGCTGCTCAACGCCCAGTACCTCGACTTCAACGCCCCCGCGGACACCGCCGCCGCGCTGCTCGGGGAGGCCGCCGCGGCGCTGGACCCCGCCGACCACGCGCTGCGCGCCCGCACGCTGGCCCGCCTGGCGATCACGCTCGCCGCCGAGCCGGCCGAGGCCCGGGCCGCCGCCGAACGGGCCGTGCGGGACGCCCGGGAGGCGGTCGCCCGCGATCCGGACGCCAATGATCCGCACGCCCATGATCGCGACGCCCATGACCGGGACGGGCGTACGGCCGCCGCGGCCCTGGCCACGTCGCTGGCCGCCCGGCACCACGTCCTGTGGGGTACCCAGGACCCGGAGGATGCGCTCGCCGCCGCCGCCGAGATCGTCACCGCGGCCCAGCGGGCGGATGAACCGGAAACCGAACTGGACGGCCGCGTCCTGCGCCTGACCCACCTGCTCGAACTCGGCGACGGGCCCGCGGCGCAGCGGGTCCTGCCGGAGCTCGGCCGGCTGGCCGACTCGCTGCGCCAGCCGGCCGCCCGGCTGGCCGCCCTGTCCCGGCGCTCGACCCTGGCCGCGCTGACCGGCGACTTCGCGCCGGCGGCCGAGTTCGCCCGGCAGGCCTTCCAGATCGGGCAGGCCGCCAGCCTGCCCGACGCCGGCGCCGTCTACTGGGGCCAGCTGTTCGCCATCTGGCTGCACACCGACCTGCCCGGCGGCGACGAACAGTGGATGGAGCGGGAACTGCGCGACCTGGTGGCACGTTCGCACCTGTCGGTCGCGCACGCCGCCGCCCTGGTCCAGATCGACGCCGCTCACGGCGCCGCCGAGCGGGCGCGCGGCCGGCTGGACGAACTCGCCGGCCCCGGGCTCGATACCCTGCGCCCCGACATGGTCTACGTGTGGGCGCTGACCCTGATCGCCCGCGGCTGCGTCGTCCTGCGGGCGGCCCGTCACGCGCCGCGCGTCTACCAGGCCCTGGCCCCCTACGCCGGACGCGCCGCCGTCGCCGCCGGGGCGGTCATGTGCTCCGGCTCCACCGACTTCTACCTGGCCGGCCTGGCCGCCCTCGGCGGTGACCTCACCGCGGCGGACCGGCACTACCGTGCGGCCGTCAGCTGCCACCGGCGGCTCGGCGCCCGGCCCATGCTCGCGTACACCCTGCACGAACACGCGCTGCTACTGCGACGGCAAGCAGGGCCCGAGGATCTTCCCGCCGCGTCGGCCGCGGTCGCCGAGGCGCGGGCCATCGCCGCCGACTGCGGCATGACCAGGCTGCTCGCCGCCCTCTACCAGCAAGACCAGCAAGACCAGCAAGACCAGCAAGACCGGCAAGACCAGCCTGGGCCAGGCGTCCTCACCCTGGACCGGGAAGATGGTTTCTGGCTCATCGGCTTGGCCGGCGCGCACACCCGGGTGCCGGACAGTCTGGGCCTGCGGTATCTGGACCTGCTGGTCCGCCAGCCGGGCCGTGACCTGGCCGCCCTGGAACTGGTCCAGCTCGCGGCCGCCGGTCCGGCCAGCATAGGGATCCCATCCGACGGTCTGCGCGACGTGTCCGGCGCCCCCGCCGACGACATCCTCGACCGGCAGGCCCGAACCGCCTACCGGCAGCGCCTCGCCGACCTCGACGAGGAGCTTGCCGAGGCCGAACGGTGGAACGACACCGAGCGGGCCAGCCGGCTCCGCGCCGAGAAAGACTTCCTGGTCCGCCAGCTCACCGCCGCGACCGGTCTGGGCGGCCGGCCGCGACCGCTCGGCTCTGAGTCAGAACGAGCCCGGATCAACGTCACCCGGGCCATCCGGTCGGCGATCTCCCGGATCCGCGACCGCGCACCGGACGTCGCCGCCCACCTCGACCAGGCCGTCCGGACCGGAACCCGCTGCTCCTACGCTCCGCCTTGCCCGCCAGACCGGCCGGCCTGAGCGCGCACACGATGAGCCCGCCCGCCCTGCGCGCCCGCCTTCTCGGCACCGTGGACCTCCAGCTCAATAACCAGCCGCTTCCGCCGCTGGACTCGGCCCGGGCCGAATCGCTGCTCGCCTACCTGCTGCTCCACCGCGACGCGCCGCAGCCGCGGCAGCGCCTGGCGTTCCTGCTCTGGCCCGGCTGCTCGAGGGCCGCTACGACGAATGGCTGGCCCCGGACCGGGAGCGGCTCGCCGGGCTGCACGCCGACGCGCTGGAGCGGCTCGCCCGCCAGCACGAGCAGCACCGGCGGTGGGCCGAAGCCATCCGCTGCGCCGAGCGCCTGATCGCGCGGGATCCCCTGCGCGAGGAGAACCACCGGCGGCTGATCCGGCTCTGCCAGGCGTCCGGGGACCGGGCCCGGGCCGTGCGCGCCTACCACGTGTGCGCCGCGACGCTGGAGCGCGAGCTCGGCATCGATCCCTCGCCGGAAACCCGCGCCGTTTACGAGTCGCTGGTCACCGTCGGGCAAGCCGAGAAGACCCCCGGCACGCCGCCGTTCACCGGGCGCGCCGCCGAGCGGGCCCGGCTGGCCGCGGTGTGGCGCGCGGCGGCGTCCGGGCATCCTCGGCTGGTGCTCGTCACCGGCGAGGCCGGCGTCGGCAAGACCCGGCTGGCCGACGAACTGCGCGCGCAGCCGGGCGCGGTGACCGCGGAGGCTCGCGCCTATCCCGCGGAAGGCCCGCTTGCGTACGGGGTCGCCGCGGCATGGCTCCGCTCCGCGCCGGTCGCCGCGCGGCTGTCCCGGCTCGGCCGCCCCGACCTGACCGAACTCGCCCGGCTGCTGCCCGAGCTGGCCGCGCGGGCCACGCCGCCCGAACCGCTGCCCGAGGCGGAGCTGCGGCACCGGCTGCTCGGCGCGATCGGCCGCGCGTTGCTGGCCGCGGGCGCGCCGCTGCAGCTCATCGTGGACGACGCGCAGTGGGCCGACGCCCAGTCGCTGCGCCTGATCCACTACCTGATCCGCTCCGCGCCTTCGGCGCGGCTGCTCGTCGCGGCCACCGCCCGGCGCGAGGAACTCGACGAGAACCACCCGCTCACCGCCGTGACCACGGCCCTGCATGCGCTCGGCCGGTGCACCGAGATCGGGCTCAGCCGGCTCAGCCGCGAGGAGACGGCCATGCTGGCCGAGCGCATCACCGGCGCAGCGCTCGACCCGCCCGGGCTCGACCGCCTGTACGGCGACAGCGAGGGCAACCCGCTGTTCGTCGTCGAGGCGCTGCGACCCGGCGCCCCGGCCGCGCAGAAGGGACCGGCGGTTATCGCAGGCCGCCTGGCCCGGCTCTCGCCGGCCGCCGCTGCCGCGGCCGGGGTCGCCGCGGCCATCGGCCAGGCGTTCACCGCGGACGTGCTGGCCGCTTCCACCGGGCTGGACGAGCAGGCGTTCGTGGCCGCGCTGGACGAGCTGTGGCGGCGCGGGATCGTCCGCGCGCAGGGCCCGAACGCCTACGACTTCAGCCACGGCCGGATCCGGGACGCCGCCTACGCCGCGCTCGGCCCGCCCCGCCGTCGTCACGTGCACCTCGCGGTCGCGCGGGCGCTCGAGCGCAGCGAGCACGCGGCCGCGGCGGCGATCGCGCCGCACTACGAGCACGCGGGCGCGACCGCGGAGGCCGTCCGCTGGCACGAGCGGGCGGCGGAGGCCGCCCAGTGGCTGCACGCCCACGCCGACGCGGTGCGCGCGCTCGAGCGCGCGCTGGCGCTGTCCGGTGAGCTGCCGGACGGTCCCGATACCGCCGGGCTTCAGCTGCGGTTGCTCACCGCGCTGCCGGGCCGGCCGGGAGATCGCGCCGCCGGACAGCCCGCGCGGGTATCCGCTGCCGTCCAGCCGCTCGCGGTGCTGGACCGCGATCTCGCCCAGCGGCGCCAGCGCCGTCGCCTGCTGCCTCCAGGCCGCCGAATACCTCCTCCGCCCGGGCGCACAGCAGCGCGGCCAGGTCCGGGTCGAACTGCCGGCCCGCCCGCTTGCGGGCCAGTTCGGTGGCCCCGGCCACCCCGCCGACCCGGTGCGCCACCTCCATGAACTCCGACAGCTGGGCGATCCTGGCCGCGACCGGGATCGCGCCGGCCTTCAGCACGCCCGGCCCACCCTCGACTCCCTCCGGAGCGCCGGCTTCACCGTCGACCAGGTGGAGCACACGGCCCTGCCGAAGGCTCCGCCGTTCGTCCGGCCCGCCATCCTGGGCCGCGCTACGGTACCCGCGACCGCGCCGCGTGCACGGCAGGACGGCGGCCGTCCCACGGCTGCGCCGCCTCGAGCTGTGCGGCCAGGCGGATGAGCGTGGCCTCGTCGCCGAAGCGGCCGAGGAAGTGCACGCCGATCGGCAGGCCGTCGTCGTTCCACCCGAGCGGGACGGACATCGCCGGGTTGCCGGTGAGGTTGGCGACGACGCCCGCGTAGCGCACGGTCCGGCCGCTGACCTCGAGCGATCGCCACGGATCCTCCGGCGACGAGACCATCGCCCCGATGGGCAGCGGCGGCGTGGACATCGTCGGCGTGAGGAACGCGTCGAACCCGGTGAAGAAGCGGGCGACCCGGCGGCTGAACCGCTGTGCCTCCTCGACGGCGAGCAGCCACTCGGCCGCGGTGACCCGCTCGCCGGCCTGCCACAGCGCCCGGTTCAGCGGCTCGATCTCGCCGGCGCCAGGCTGGCGGCCGACGCGGCGGATCCAGTAACGCAGGATCCACGCGGTGGCGGCGTGGATCATCGTGCCGATGGCCGCTCCGACCTCCGGGGTGAACCCCGGCCAGTCGGTCTCGGTGACCTCGTGGCCGAGCGAGGCGCACAGCCGGGCGGCGTGGCCGGCGGCCGCGACGCAGTCCGGGTGGCCGAGGTCGCCGTCCGGCGTCCGCGTGGTGTAGCCGATGCGCAGCCGGCCGGGATCGGCCCCCACCTCGTCGAGGAACGGGCGGGCCGGCGGCGGCGCCCAGTACGGGTCGCCCAGGTCGGGGCCTGACGTGGCGTCGAGCAGCGCGGCGCTGTCCCGGACCGAACGGGTGAGCGCGTGCTCGGCCGCGCCGCCTGCCGCGACGTCGCCGTACTCGGGCCCGAGCGGGTTGCGGGCCCGGGTCGGCTTGAGGGCGAACAAGCCGCACGCGGAGGCCGGGTACCGCAGCGAGCCGCCCAGGTCGTTGCCGTGCGCGAACGGCACCATTCCCGACGCCACCGCGGCGGCCGAGCCGCCGCTGGACCCGCTGGTGGAACGCTGCGTATCCCACGGGTTGCGGGTCGGGCCGAACAGCACCGGCTCGCACGCGGGCGCCATCCCGAATTCGGGCGTGTTGGTCTTGCCCAGGATGACCAGGCCCGCCCGGCGCAGGCGGAGCACGAGCTCGGAGTCGAAGGCGGACACGTGGCCGGCCAGGAACCGCGAGCCCTCGGTGAAGCGCACCCCTTCCATCTCGCAGGCCAGGTCCTTGAGCAGGTACGGCACTCCGCCGAACGGCCCCGCGGGACCAGAACGCGCCGCCTCGACCGCCCGCTCGAAAACCGGCGTGACGACGGCGTTCAGCACCGGGTTCAGCGCCTCGATGCGCTCGATGGCCGCCGTCACCAGCTCGGCCGCGCTGACCTGCCCGGTGCGGACCAGCGCGGCCTGGGCGGTCGCGTCGAGTAGCGAAAGCTCGTCGGTCACGGCCTGACCTCGTGGCGGAGATGGGCCACTGCCTTCTGCTCGCCGACCGCCATCAGGGTCTCCTTCCGTCGTTCGCGGTTCTGCCCGGATGGCGTGAGATCGCGCCTCACGATGTGAGACGTTCCACCGCACGGTCTCGGCCGGCCGGTAGCAGGCACATCCCCATTCTGGCGCACGCGAAAGATGAGGCATTCACCTCATGACCGGGTGGGGCGGCGCTGGCGACACTCGTGATCATGACGACCACGTCACTGGACATGGGCCTGGTTGAGCGTTTCGCCGGACAGGTCTCGGCTACTACACCGGCGGCATGATCGCCTACATGATCGACATCGGTCATCGCACCGGGCTGTTCGAGGCCGCCGCCCAGGGCCCGGGCACCTCGGCGGAGCTCGCCGAGCGTACCGGACTGCACGAGCGCTACGTCCGCGAATGGCTCGGGTCGATGGCCGTGAGCGGGATCGTGAGCTACGACGCGGCGACGGCCACCTTCACGCTGCCGGCCGAGCACGCCGCCTGCCTGACCGGGGCAGGCTCTCGCAACCTGGCCGGTTCAGCCAGCTGGGCACGCATGTCGGAACCCACGTGGGCGCGGTCGCGGACTGCTTCCGGGCCGGCGGCGGGGTTCCCTACGAGGCGTTCCGCCCCGAGTTCACCGACGTCATGGACGCGGCGAACCGGAACACGTTCGACGAGCACCTGGTCACCGACTTCCTGCCGCTCGTACCCGGGCTCACCCGGCGGCTGCGCGAGGGCAGCCGGGTCGCCGACCTCGGCTGCGGCACCGGTCACGCCCTGGCCGTGCTGGCCCGGGAGTTTCCCGCGTCCACGTTCACCGGTTACAACCTGGCCGCGGACGCCATCGAGCGGGCCAGGAAGGAGGCCGCCGACGCGGGGCTGACCAACGTGCGGTTCGAGCGGCAGGATGTCGCCGCCCTCGGCCCGGGCGAGCCGTTCGACGCCGTGATCTCCTTCGACACCGTGCACGACCTGCCGGACCCCGCGGGGTTCCTGAGCGCGGTGCACCGGTCGCTGGCACCGGGCGGTCACTACCTGATGATGGAGCCGAAGGCGTCAAGCAACCTGGAGGACAACATCGGCCATCCGATGGCGCCGCTGCTCTACGCGGTGAGCACGCTGCACTGCCTGACCGTCTCGCTGGCCGAGCGGGGTGCCGGGCTCGGCACCGCGTTCGGCGAGCAGAAGGCGATCGAGCTGCTCACCGACGCCGGGTTCACCGGCATCACGGTCACGCCGGCGCCCGGCGACCCCCTGGGAGGCGTGTTCGTCGCCACGCGGGCGGCGGTATGAGGAAGCGGACACCGGCAGGCGAACGCTTGATAACACCGCCCGGTCCAGCCATACCCGGTCCCGCAGCTCGATGCCGTCGATGCGCAGGCCGGGCGGATAGCCGGTGGCGGCCGTGAAGGCGTCCCGCTCGATGGACCGCATGCGGAAACCTTGCCGCTGGTAGAAGCGGAGGTTGCCGATATCCGCGGTGGCGGTCGCGACCAGGAGCGTCGTGACCGGCCCGGCCGCGACGAGGTCGACGGCGGCCTGAATAAGCTGGCGGCCTACCCCTTGGCCCTGGCGGGCCTCGCGCACCGCCATGTTCTTGATCTCCGCCTGCCGCGGGTCTTCGGTACCGGTCAGCTGGAGGTGGCCGATGACCTCAGTACCCGACACGGCGACCAGGACGCGGCCGGTGTCGATGTAGGAGTTGAGCTCGGCGGCGGAATCCTCGGCCAGCTCGAACAGCGCGCGCAGCTTGTCCCTGGATCCGCGGTAGGTCTCGATGCGGACGTCGTGGGGCATCGGGGGCTCCTTCAGCGTGCCGGGCGTTCGCGCCGCCACCGGCGGTAGAGGTCCATGAGGTCCTCGCGTGCGGCCGGATCCAGGTCCTGCTCGCGGATCCGGCCGGTGACCGCGACGGTGATGCGGATCTGCCGCAGGTGCTCGGCGCAGTTCTCGCATTCGGCGAGATGAGCCTCCACGAGGGCGCGGTCGTCTGGCCCCAGGGCACCGTCAAGGTAGTCCGTCATCAGGGCCACGGCCTGCCGGCAC
>Ga0306924_10004468_pt1 | contig 13671 bp, 18 predicted proteins | sample sta12Can44000111_FD_203756 | JGI IMG/M metagenome (GOLD analysis project Ga0306924, IMG submission 203756) | Lab enrichment of tropical soil microbial communities from Luquillo Experimental Forest, Puerto Rico - statanox.12C.anox.44.000.111 (v2)... | ecosystem: Environmental > Terrestrial >... | reverse complement strand
GGCCATTGCCGCATGAGTCTTTTCAATGGCTTGGCCGGTGCCAGTTCGGAGGGGTTTTCTGTATACCCCGGTTTAAGACGCAAAAAGGGCCCGCAAGCCGGAGCTTGCGAGCCCTGTTGATGTGGCGGTCTGTTAGACCAAAGGCAGTTGCGACTTGACCGGAGTCAGCTTGGCCTTGCCCTTTGGCGCAGGCTTAGCCGGTTTGATCTCGTCGGTTTGGCTCCGGTGAAACAAGCCACGAATGCCGTGCTCGCCTTTCCTGACCATGCGGCCCTCTTGGACCCAAAGCTTGAACGGTTTGACGGTGAACGGCTTGCTTGGATCGTTCCGATCCTTCAGCACGATCTGATCGAGCGGAATGCCTCGACGGCGAAAGCCGTTGACCAAGGCGCGATCCTTCGCCTCAAGGCTGTTGCCAGCCTTAGCTTGAGGTGCAGCATCCTTAGATGCAGCACCTTGGACCTTCAGGACGTTAAGAACGGCGGCGACGATTTGCGATAATTGGTCTTGGTCGAGTGTGTTTGCCATGATGGCGGTCCTTTCGGTTGGCGGGGCAAGGCAAGGCAAGGCAAGGCAAGGCAAGGAAGCCGAGCCCTCGCCCCAGAAGGGGCTCGGTCTCTTGCCCCCTTCCTAAAGGTTTCCCCCCAACAGCCGCCTGATATGCGAGCGCGAGAGAGCGCGCTTGGCCTAACGCGAGCGCGAGAGCGCGGGTGTCGCCAGATTGGAACGGCGAGTTCCAATCTCACGCACATGCGCTCGCGGTAATTACCAAACGCGAGCGCGAGCGCGAGGAACTTGCGCCAACTGGGTCCGGTACAAGGCGGGTGGGGGCGCGCTCACGTAAAGAGTCGCGTCTTGAGAGTCCCTGTCGAGCAACGTCCCTAAAAAATTCTACAGAAGTTCAGCCACACTCCGTTCACGTTTCACTCCAATGCTGCTTAGTATTAGCGAGTCAGGGATTCGCGTTTAGCTCGACGGTAGCGAGATAGCCGCTGGCTCGGATTGACTCACCAGCGGGGCTCGTACACGGCTAGCCTCACGCCTAAAAACCGGGCGGCCGGTTGTGGTTGCCGCCACGTAGAGCTTGGCGGCTTCACCGATACTGCGGACATGTAGGCTTAGGGTTTCGCCGCGATAGCATTCGATCTCGGCTGAGGAAGGATAACCGGCTTCCACCAGTTTGCGGCACAGCGCGATGACCGGCGAGCCGATATGAACCGCTAAGCTCGATGCCGATGAGACACTCGCAATGGTGTCCGAGGACAACTCAATCCGTAACGTCATGGCACTCTCAGTTACTGCCGTGCCCGATGGCGTCAAGGCAAAAAATAGGCCGCCGGGTTTAGCGGCGGCTCCAGCAACAAACTTAGTGATTGTGATGCTTGTGATGTTTTGGTTCATCAAGGGGCGCGTTAAAGGGCGCGTGTCCATGCTCGTCGAAACTGGTGCTTAATATTCCTCCCGTGTTAAGTAAGTTGATAAAACCACCTGGACTTGCAACGGGCGGGACGCCATACCCACGACCCATGTTGATACCGCCGCCATGTCCGGCAGGACGGGACACATCATGAGCCCAGCCGGTTGTGGTGAGTGCCAACGCAAAGGCTGCTGTCAGAACGTATTTCATGGCCATCCTCCCCGGATCATCTCTGACCCGCGTTATGGCCCGAACCACCCCATTAAACCCTTACAAAGCCAGGCTAGGAACTCAGTGACAGCCATCACGTTTTGAAGCTTTTCCGCCAAGCGCGTTCCGCGCCAATCACCCTCCTCGGAGTCAGGAAATTCTAACACCGCACCAAAAAGAAAAAGGCCGCCGGGTTAGCGGCGGCCCTAAGTGTGAGACGGCAAGCGTTAGTTAAGCGTCGGCTGCCGTTGCTCTAACAATTTGGCTCGTAGCGTCGGATCGACGCAAGCCATCAGAGTTGTGCAAAACTCCTGAGCCTCTTGGAGCGGATTGGCATAGGCTTCGCGCATGATAGCGGCGGCCATCATGCCCCAAGGCACTCAGTACTTGGGAGTTTGTTGCGTCCAATGCCGTCGGCACAGTCGGGGCATAAATAAAACGCCGATATAAGGCGTCGATCGTATCACGATTAGTCATTTGGGTTGCTCCATCGGTTTCCAGCTGGCCTCTTTTTCCGGCCCTCGAAGAGGGTCGGGCCGGAAAAAAGGCCGGGAACACCGCACGCGATTTAGCGGCCACAGTCCTTAGCCCTTCGCCATGGTTTTTCCGACCGACCTCTTAGGAGGTCGGAAAAGACCATGTCCGGCCTCGCCAACCAAACGAAGGGAGCGGCTAATGGAAAGTTCGCCGAGAAGATCAAATAAAACCAACGGCCCGGTTGCCGTACTCAACACCGACATGAGCGTCGAGGATTGGAAAAGAACGCTCAGCAAAATGACGGCCGGTGCTGCCGCTGAGTGCGTTACCGCAAATTACATTTACGACGCGACCTGTGATTACGGCCACACCGTGATGGTGTTGCGTCGAGTGCTGCAAGCGTGGGCCGAGCTTGCGCTTAATGCTCACGGTATCGGTAGCAGTAACTGCCTCGTTCCCAGTGCCTAAAGGCGCAAAGCCTCACCAAGTTGCGCTAACTCAGAGCCCCGAGCTTAACAGCCCGGGGCTTTTTATTTGTTAGCATCACGATGTGTGCGCTGTACGGCTAGATGGCGTTTTGCGCTTGTCATTCCAAAAAATTCAGCATCCCATTTTGCGGTTATTTCCGGAACCTCCCGCGCAATCTCGGCGTATTCCGGGAACTCGCTTGGTGGAGAGGTTCTATTCAGTGCCTCCATGATGTTTGCAAACACATATTCCGAGTAAACCTTCGGGGTTTTTTGGACCCGGTAGAGAAAGCCCTGCTTTTCACGCGGCATCCTCTTCAGCGGAGAGCCGATTTTCCCCGGCGGCCTGAGCGCATCGAGCAACTTACCGACGGTGAGCTTGAACGCCTCGAAATAAAATGGATTTGACCGCCAATCCCGCCCTATCCATTCAGCCGTTTCCGCGATCAGAAAACACAGCGCCTGCAATTTAATATCGCGACTGCTCTTGCGGTCCCGGTCGAACGAGCCCTGCAAGCGGGCGAGCAGTTCCTGCCCTTCGCTTCTGCCGCGCTTTTGCGCTGCCTTTTTCAACTCCTCTCGCATCGTGGCGGGCATCCGGACAGAGAACGGCACTGTAAGCCCCGAGAAATCTCCGCTTGCTTTCCTGCCCCCGCCCGGCGCTCTTTTGCGCTTTCCCATTTTGAACTTCCTTATTTGTAAGACACTTGTTTACGGAGGCGGCTAGCCGAACGTCAAGATACACCCCATAACTATCAGCGATGAGGACTTACAAGGGAGGATCAGAGGAGACCGGAAACTGATGGAAAAACCGATGACAATCGAGGAGGCGATTCAGGAGGTAATGCGGAAGCCTCTAATCGATCTGTGGCCGACCACTGCGACATTGCTCGATTTATCGCGGAGTGCCGTTTACGACGCCGCCGCACGCGGTGAAATCGACACGATGGATATCGGTCGGCTGCGCAAGGCCATCTCGTCGCCGCTTCGCCAGAAACTCAAGTTGGAAGCCAAATAAGAAAAGGGGTCGCATTAGGGCGACCCCTCTTAATCTCTGCGGGCACATCATAGTCTGGTCGACAAGTGATGTAGCCCGCTAACCGCCGCCAAGCAAGCGGCACTGGAGCTACATCGCATGAGAACTGATCTTTCTGCCGCCGATCAGAGCCTTCTCGACAAACTCAACGTCGCCGTAACAGCCGCTAACGAGGCCGAGCATAATGCAGAGGCGGCGAAAACCTTATTCGTCTCACGGTCAAGAGTTGTCGGCGAGTTGCTCCTTGAAGCCAAAAAGCGTCACCCCAAGGTGGCGGATTTCGAGGCGTTCCTGAAGCGCGTCAACGGCCTGAAACTATCCCGCGCTTATGACCTAATGCGGCTTGCCGGTGGCCGCACCACTGACGACCAGTTGCGTCAGGAAACGCGCAAGCGGGTACAGAAACATCGCGCCAAGAAGAAATTGCCGAAGCCGGAGCCAGCGCCGCGTTCCGTTACACACCCCGATGTAACGGAAACCCCCAAGCAGATACCGCCGAACCGCATCACTCAATCTCCTGAGATTAGTGCCGAGGAGCGGCTGGCGCAGAATGCAGCCCTCGACGCCGAACCTGAGCAGACCCCGCTGCCGGAGCCCGAACTAATGCCCGGAGGACAGTCAGCATATTACCGGGACAAATTTATCAACGCCTGCCGCCAGTACCTGAGCATGGTTGAGGATGAAAGCCACCAGGCTTCCGTGATCCGCGCTTTCACTCGGGCGACGAAGAACTGGCAATGCGTCAATAAAGCAAAGGCGGCGTGACATGGCCGACCGCAATTCGATTATCGAAAAAATAAAGGCGCTACTCGCCAAGACGACGGAGAACGGTGCCACCGAAGCTGAGATGTTGGCGGCTCTCGATAAGGCGTCCGCCTGGATGGACGCCTATGACATCACGGATCAGGAGTTGCAGATCAGCAAGGAAGAGGCGGCAGTGCTACACGCCGAGCCGCCCGACCTGAAAGACCCGCATAACATAAAGTGGCGATTGAGTTATGCAGTCAGCCAGTTCTGCAACGTTCAGATTTTCCGCTCGCCTCACGAAAGCGGCCTTAAGTGCATCGGAATGCCGAGCGATTGCCAGTTTGCCATGTGGCTTCTGGACAGCTTGGCCGATTTCGTATTCGGCGAACTGTATGCGCACTTAATTGGATGTCTCGCACCGAAGAGTGAACGCCGGGTCATCATACGTTCTTTCACGGAAGCTTGCTGCCAGCGCATCACCGACCGGATGCTTGAATTGGTCGAGCGTTCAAAGGCCGCACGTACCAGCAACGGTCGCGAACTTGTCGTCGTCAAGGATGCGGCAATCAAACAATTCATGAAGGAACATAATATGCGCCTGCGCACATGCAGCGGATATTCGCCATCGAATGTTGATGCTGCCGCACTGGCGGCCGGTCGAGCCGCAGGCGACCGTGCAACATTTGGTCGTCCGGTGACTGGCGCGGCCGGTGTTCTCAGGATTGGGAAATCATGAGCGCACCGTCAAACGTAACCACAACATCGAGTACCTTTGACGAAGTGGTTCTCGGCCATCTGCGCCGGGCGCATATCAAAGCGCGACTTATCATCAGTCGTGTCGATTTCGCTGGGACCGCGCTCCGCCATGGCTGGATCAGTGGCGAAACCGCGCTCGGCATAGTCGCCGAAGCGGGTCTGCTGGATTTTGTTGTCGGGAGATCGTCATGAAAGCCGAGTGGTCGCAGGAAGAGATTGAGGGCCGGATTGAGGGGTACATTCAAGAGGAGCTGAAACAGAAGGGCGCGCAGACAGGCGGCTGGCAGCAAGCAGCATTCACCGCCGAAGATTTGCGGCTCATGACGTTTGAGCCAATCTCATGGATCATCTCTGAAATCATTCCCGCCGAAGGCGTGACGCTTCTTTGTTCCAGACCGAAATTTGGCAAGTCTTGGCTTGCTTATGATCTCTGCATCGGCGCGACGATGAACCGTTTCATCCTCGGCGAGATCAGGCCGACGCAAGGCGATGTTCTTTATCTGGCACTCGAAGATAGTAAGCGGCGGCTGCAACGCCGGATGTCGAAGCTGTTGCCGACATTTACCAGCAAGTGGCCGGAGAGGCTGACGATCACAACAAAGTGGCGTCGCCTCCATGAAGGCGGCCTCGACGATATTCGCGCTTGGCACGAGCACGCCAAAGCCAAAGGCGGCAAGCCGATCCTGGCGGTGATCGATGTGCTCAAAATGGTCCGCAAGCCAATGGGCAATAAGCCGGTCTATGAAGCCGATTACGAAGCGCTGACCGGGCTGCATCTCCTTTCGCATGAGCTTGGTGTTGCCATCGTGGTTGTTCACCACACTCGCAAGATGGCGGCCGACGATCTGATGGAAACGGTGAGCGGCTCCTACGGGCTTACCGGCGCGGCCGATACTGTGATCGTCATGGCGAACAAGGGCGGCGGCGCGGTCCTTGATGTCCGTGGTCGCGATGTCGAATCCGCCGAGCTTGCCATTCAATTTAGCAAGGATTCCTGCCGCTGGACGATCCTCGGCTCGGCCGCTGAGGTTCACCAATCCGACCAGCGCAAGGCGATCATCGCCGCCCTGGTCGAGCGCGGCGAGCCGATGCGGATCACCGAGCTTATGGGCACCACGGGCATGAAGCGGAACAACCTAGAGGCATTGCTCGGCAAGTTGGTCAAGGAACAGTCGATCAAGCGCGTCGGTGCCGGGCTCTACGCCCATAAGGATTACACACCGCCGCCGAACGCGGGCGGCAAATCTGATCGATCTGATCGGCCACCTACAGATACCGATCAGATGACAGTCAGACCACAAGCCGCTGATAAGACTCAGGAAAGCGCACGATCTGATCGATCTGATCGATCTGACCGCCAATTCACAGGCAGCGCCGCTCGGCCGGGTTCGGATTTGCGCGTGAATATCCGATCAGATCAGTCAGATCGATCAGACGGTGGCGCTAACCCATTAGGCGGAATCAATAATGGCCCCTCTGACGATCTGATCGGCCGAAAATCAGATCGATCAGATCAGTCAGATTATCTCGACATTCCCGAATGTCTCGACCAGCGCCCCCGCTGCGTTCAGTGCAACGGCAGGCACGACGGCGCCGAGCGGCCGTTCACGGTTGGCGATCAAACGGTGTGGCTGCACGACCAGTGTCGAAAATTCTACCGGCCGGAAGGTTGGAGCTTTGGCCTCGGCAGCGGCAGTCCAACGGCCTTCATGTACTCCTCGGTGTGATCGATGCGCCCGTCATTGCGCCATACCGAAATTGAAGCTCAAGGCGCAAGGCCAATGCCGCGTGAGTTTCATCTTGGGCAGTGGGTCGCCATCGTCATCATTATCGCGTTGCTGATTATTTTTATGATCTGAGAGGTGAATAATGGACGTATCAGAAGCAGAACGTTGGTTTAGAGATTGGTGCGCTAAGCGCCGAGCCGCAATGCCGTATGAGTCCTACATCGAAGACATGGAGACTATGCGGATCAACTACAACCGCATGGTGGGGAGTGCTGGCCGCAGCATTTGGGGAAACGCCTCCGTCTACCTCAATGATCCAGATGGCGGGCTGGTCCGCGACGAAACCGGGAAAATCAAGTACGTCCGTGGGCATCCCGGCCCGATGCCAATCGATCTGAAGGCTTACGTTGTCGCCCGCGAATACGATCCCGACAAGCGCAGCCGCCACTTTCCCAAAATCATCGCCGAGTTGGTCAAGCACAAGCACGAACTTCACCCGTATATGCGCCGTTATTTGCTTGAGCGGTTACGCGCTAGCGAGAACAGGCACCGTAAGCTGGCCGAAAGTTATCAAGCTGTTGCCGATCAATTTGAAATTGAGGAACAACCGCAATCAGTCAGTCGCGACATTGCAGTAGCGAAAGGCGCATAAGACAGAAACACGGCTGAAATGACGGCGAGCAACAAACAGCGCAAGCCACACCGACCGTCGCTGGCGAGTATCGTCAAGCAGGCGACGAATGCTGGCGTTGAGATCGCTCGTATTGAAGTTGAAGGTGGAAAGATAACAATCATCACTAGCAAGGGCGATTCCGCCGATGTAACCACGATTTCGTTCCGCCGCTTACGGCCCGCGAGCACGCGCTTGGCGTCGTTCCTGAAAAATTGCCAGGCTCATTTTTTCGCGTGCGCATTGATGGCGTCGAGCACAGGGGAACAAAGAGCTAAAACAAATTTCATCGATCTTGTCGGCGAGGGCAGCGTCAAAGCGGCGTAGGTCGTCGGCGCGCTGTAACGCGCGCTCGCGCTCCTCGGCGCGGCGTTGCAGATCGATCACCTCGGCTGGTGACGTTTGCCCGGCGCGCCTCTGTAGCGTTTCGAGGGTTTGCCGTTCGAGCGACGACAGCGGCCCGCTGCGGCGTCAGTGTCGCCGAATGGTCCGGTGTCAACTTGTTGCTCCACGTCCGGCCCGCCGTGTGCGCCCAAATGCGGAAGCATATCGGGGTGGATTTTCGTCAAAGAACAAAATCCAAATGGTGTCCGAGAGCGCAATTGCTGCACACAGATAAAGAGCAGTTTTGTAGTGACTAAATTTGGTCATTGGCATTGCCCCCTCAGCCTTTGGGAAGGTTAGCATCGCATTTGAGGCTTGCGGAGTAGCTCCGGCAGCTTCGCGATATTCGCCGCGATCCGCCGCGCTTCGTCGGCGGTGGGTCAACGCGAGCGTTTCCAACCCCGCTAACGATCCCACTTGGACCAACCAATTTGGTAATGTCAGGTTTCCTCAAGCTTGTTTGAATTGGTCAATGCGCTATAGAAACGGAGGCAGGATATGCATCGCTTTCTTCTCGCACTCGCACTCGCACTCATCATGAACGTCCAGCCCACCGCCGCCCAAAGGGGGGAGCTGTATATAGCGTCCGGTACAGTCAGCTCGCTCTTTATGGATGAAACTTCTTTCGAAGTGGTGGTGGTAGGTTTGGTTATACGGAACCCCGCGCACTGTCCGCAGGTAGACAGCTATAGGTCTCAAAGGGAATCCTACTACGCTACCGCGCTTACCGCTTTCACCATGAGCAAACTGCTTACGCTCACGATTGACCCAAGCCAATGCGTAAACGGTCGGCCGAAAATCGTCGGCATGTACTTGGGGAGCGATGAAACCGATTTGGCCGGGAGAATAAATACGATAGCGAACCACCTGGATACGATCGAACAGCGTGTGAACGACCTCAACAACCAGATTGCGCAACGTGCGGATCAAGCCCTGGCCCAGGGAAATCAGATCGCGTCCAAAATGGACCGGGTCGAACAAGAGCTTGTGGGCCTTGCCAGGATGACTTCTCATGACCCGGAGGGGCGGACCCTGATCACTATGGTTGGCATGATTGCTCAGAAGCTTGGGGCAATCCCCTGATCGAAGCTCATCGGTAAGGTGGACAACGAGCGAGCTTTTGGCCGGCGCTGTCCTCCACCACGAAGACGGCACCGTTGTCCTCGATCGACTAGGGTGGCGGGAAGCGGCGAGAGCCATCAAGCCGCATACCGCACATCAGTGCATAACGATCGGAATCAAGCTGCTGGTGTTATCTACGACGTTGCTGTCGATAAAGTTGTTGCCATAGCTGTAGATTAGGCCACCGGGCGTCGCGATGACTCCGGTGCCGTTCCCCGTGACGACCGAGTGAGCGAGCAGCACAACGCCGCCGTTGTCGGCCTCAATCCCGATCGAGCTGCTGGTGCCGAAAATGGTGCCCGGGTCATTGCTCGCCGTCACGTTGCGAAGCATCAAAGTCACAGGCTGTAGGTTAGCGCCGACTTGGAAGCCGAAGTTGCTGTTGTTTGCGGCGATCGTATCGACAACCGTTACCCGCATTGGCGCGGCGGCCTGGTTGGCGCCGCTTATGGTCATTCCGCTCAGGTTATTTTGAAGCTTGGACCCCGCGACCGTGCCGCCGAAGAAAGTGGCCGGATATTGAGCGATGGCGATCCCGCTGCCGCCGTTGTCGGACGAAATCGTGTTGATGATCGTGAACTTGCTTTCGACCTGCGACTGCAAGCGAACGCCGTCGCTGACGAAGTGTCGTATTGCACAGTTCACGATGTCGAGGCGGCGCCCCCCGTCGAACACAATACCATTCGTGGCTACGCCGAGCCCGTCGATTGTGAGGCCGCGCAGATGCACTGCGTCGGTCAGACTGGCGTTGATCGTGATCGCGTTCTGGCCGGCGTTCGGCTGCTCAACAGCCGCCAAGGTGCCGTCGCCGACGATCGAGAGCGCTTTCGTGATCGTGATCGCGCCGTACTCCGCGCCGTCGAGCGCGTCGATCTCGCCGCCGCCGGCGATGATATTGTCGTGCACGTACTGGAACGACCGGCACGGGTTTGTCGGCGCGCCGCAGCCAGCCGCGTCGGTTCCGTGGCCCGAAACCCACGCGCGGTTAACGAGCGCGTTCGCCGGCGCGGCATTCAGGGTGAAAGCGACCAAAGCGGCAATGGTCTGCGAAGTCTTGGACATAATGAACTCCCAAGTGCTGCGGCGCGGTGGCGGGGGCGATGGCGGCTACCGCAATCCGCAGGGATCTGCGTTAGCCCGGCGTTTGCTAAAAGAATTTTCCTAATCGATCGATTTTAGCTAAGTGCCTGTTTTTATTGGTGACCCCGGCAGGATTCGAACCTGCGACCTTCAGCTTAGAAGATAAAAACCATGCAATTGGCTGCAATGGGCTGCCTTTGGCTGCCACGCCTAAGCCGCTGATCCGCCGACCGATAATCAAATATCTCACCGCAACGCCTTGCAGGCACTTGCAGCCAAATGGGTGCTCCTGTACCTCCGAGGTGCGGCTTTCGATGCAGGCTGAGACGTCGCAGCCGTGCAAAGGGAGGCGAGGGAATGCGACTGCTATTGACCGACCGTTTCGTGACCGGGGCGAAGGCGACCGGCAAGGCGCGACAGGTCGACTATTACGACACCAAAACGCCCGGCCTGGCGCTGCGCGTGTCGGACAGCCACAAGGGCTGGCATTTCGTTTTCACCGCGCCGGGTGACGACAAGCGCGCCCGCATGTCGCTCGGTAGCTATCCGGCGTTGCCGCTGGCGGCTGCGCGGACCAAGGCCGAGCAGGCGCGCGGCTACGTGCAAGATGGCATCGACCCCCGATCCGCCTTGAAGCAACGCGGCGCGGCGGAGATGACGGTCGCCGAGCTGGTCAGCCGCTACGTCAACGATCCGGACAAGGCCGCACTGCGCTCGATCAAAGAGGTCAAACGGCGGCTCGACCGCAACGCCCTTCCGCTCATCGGTCATATTCGGCTCGATCAACTAACCCGCCGCGACGTCAAAGACGTCACCAACAAGATCATGCGACGCGGCGCGCGGACACAAGCTTGGCATACCCACAAGGATCTGCACGCGGTCCTGCAGTGGGGCGTCCGTAACGATTGTCTGGCCCACAATCCGATAGCGGGTGTGGAAAAACCTGGCGGCTTTACCGCTGGCGAGCGCACGCTGAGCGACGACGAGATCCGCCATCTGTGGCAGGTGCTGCCGACCGCCCTCGTCAAGTCGAAGGCCTGCCAGCGCATCATCCGGCTGGCACTGATCACTGGTCAGCGGCTCGGCGAAATTTCGGGCATGCGCGACGACGAGCTCAATCTCAAAGCGCGGCTATGGGTGCTGCCCGGCGCGCGCGTCAAAAACAAGCACGCGCACGTCGTCCCCTTGTCCGATCTGGCAATCGATGTGATTCGCGAGGCTATGGCCGATGCTGGTAATTGCCCGTTCCTATTCCCGGGCGAGGACGGCAAGGCGCTGGCGTCATCGAGGGTCACTCGAGCAATCGGTCGCGCGCATGAAACCAGTAAAGAACGGCCGCAAGGGCGCTTCGGGTTCAACGACTGGAGCGCGCACGATCTGAGGCGGACCGCGCTCGATAATCTCGCCAAGCTCGGCACCCAACCGCATGTGATCGCCCACGTCGCCAACCACCGCTCGCTGACCAAGAGCGGCGTGACCTTCGCGCATTATGTGCAACACAGTTACGAAGGCGAAAAAAGAAACGCGCTCGATCTCTGGAGTGAACGGCTTGCAGCAATCATCGGCGATCGAGCTGCAAAGGTCTTGCCGCTGCGGGGTAGGGGCAGGCGATGAAGCGGCGCATAGCAAAGGGGGGAGCGAGGATGCTGCCGCGCAAGGCACGCCGGCACCAAGGCGCGGCATTTTTGGGCAAGGAAGATCCTGAGAAGCCAGCAACTCGATTGGCGGCGGACGCGGTTGTCATACCGGCCAATCGGACGCGGCATGGGCCGCGCACGGCGTGGGGCAAGCGTCAATTCGTGCAGGGCGCCATACTGGCGATCGGCGTGCCATCGCCCGCGATTATGACGCGCGCGACGGTCTCCAAGCTGTACAGGAAGGTCAAGACCTTGCTAGCGAACAATCCTGATTTTGAAGCTGCCGGGTTTGACACTGTCGGCGATTTTGTTTCGCGTCGCACAGTCGCCAACGAGTTGAAGAAGCTGCAGCGAACGTCCTGAAAGTTACTTTTTCCAAAAAGTTTTTACTTTTTCCAATTCACTGCCCCTGAGGCGCTTTCCGTTTCTAAAACGGGCGCTAGCGTCCGGTTGCATCACAACGCAACAGGACGTGGCATGTCGACCACCGAAATTTTACGCCGGGGTCGCGAGCGAAACCGGCGGCGCGATAAGGAGCGCGAGCGCAAACGCGAACTGCAGCATCAGCGCATCGCAGAACTGCGCGAACGTTGGGCGAGATTAGGAACCGACGAACTCCTCGACGAACTGGGTGCCTGCCTCTTCATTGGCGGCTCCCGGCCGATTCATCCCGCCACACTCTGGCGCGGCGTTAAGAAGGGCGTCTACTCGAGACCCATCAAAGTCGGCGAGCAAGCGGTCCGCTGGCCTCGCTGCAACCTGCAAGCCGATATCGCGCGCATCAACGCCGGCGGTGACACAAACGAGATCGTCACCTGAAAAAGAAGCCCGGTCACCGCCATGAGCGGGGCCGGGCTTTTTTGTCTTCGCCATTACCGCGACGCCAATCGCGGACGGAGAAAGGAAATTCCTCGTGTTGCAAAATGCATGTAGCCCGCTCGACAGCTCCACGCAAGAGGTGCCAAGCAAGCAAGTCGCGCTTGTACCTTCACTTTCTGACTTCGCAAAAACCATCCGCGACGAGAACGCCGCCATCCACGCTGCTGTCGCCGCGGCGGTGCGGGATGTGTTGCCCCATGTGCTGAGCCTTGGCCGCGCCGCGCGCGCCGCAAAAAGGCAGCTGCGAAAGCGGCAGTTCGGTAACTGGGTACGCCGCGAATGCAAGGTCAGCTGGCGACATGTCCAGCGCTGCATGGCGGTGACCGAAGCCTATGAGATAAATGCGACACGCGTGTCGCATGACGAGCTGTCTCACTTGTCCTTCCGCGGCCGCGCCTCCCTGCTGACGCCACCTAAGCCGCGACAACGCAAGCCAGGTGAACCCAGGCAACCGGCTTCGTCTCGCATGACGAATTGCGCCGCGTCGTTATCGCGCTGATTTCGATCCGTGAACGCGAACCCGCACGGAGTCTGCAATGACCCTGATGATGCCGGCCAGCAGCATTACCGGTGCGGTGAACGTTGGCGCCACCGTGCATTTCCTGCCTCGGGATTATGAGACGCGCAGCGTGCTCGATCTGCGTAAGGTCGGCGCGCACAAATACGCCGCCCATCCGAACACCGAGGTCATTTGCTGTGCTTTCGCCGTCGACGATGGGCCGGTGCAGCTATGGATTCCCGGCGATCCAACGCCGCCAGAGTTCATCGAAGCCACACACAATCCCGGCTGGATCGCAGTCGCGCACAACGATGCGTTCGAGACCCTGATCGAGCGGCACATCATGCAGCCCCTTTACGGCTGGCCGCTAATTCCGATTGAGCGCCATCGATGCACGATGACCATGGCGCTGGCGGCTGGATTGCCGGCGAAGCTGGAGCGTGTCGCCGACTTCCTCGAACTCGCCAATAGGAAAGACGCTGCCGGCGAACGGCTGATGCACCAAATGTCGAAGCCGCGTAAGCCGCGCAAGGGTGAGGATCCCGAGGGCATCTACTGGTTTG
>Ga0306924_10004467_pt1 | contig 13671 bp, 7 predicted proteins | sample sta12Can44000111_FD_203756 | JGI IMG/M metagenome (GOLD analysis project Ga0306924, IMG submission 203756) | Lab enrichment of tropical soil microbial communities from Luquillo Experimental Forest, Puerto Rico - statanox.12C.anox.44.000.111 (v2)... | ecosystem: Environmental > Terrestrial > Soil... | reverse complement strand
GAAGAAGCGGTGCCAGTAGAACTGGCCGGCTTCCGTATCCCAGGTCCAGTTCGACTTCTCGGTATCGGTGAAGATGATCCGCGTGCCCTGGTATTTCTGGTCGGTGTCGCTCCAGACGTACCAGTTGCGCGCGCTCGAATTGCGGGGGCTGCGGCGCGCGCGCTTGAACCACTGGTGTTGATCCGAGGTATGGTTGATGACGAGTTCGGTGACGACGCGCATGCCGCGCTTTTTGGCTTCCTGGATGAAGCGCTTGAAGTCCTTCATGGTCCCGAAGTCGGGATTGATCGCGCCGTAGTCGGCGATGTCGTAGCCATCGTCGCGGCCAGGCGATGGATAGAACGGCAACAGCCACAGTGCGGTAACGCCAAGCTCCCGCAGATAGTCGAGCTTTTCGGTGAGGCCGGCGAAATCGCCGATGCCGTCATCATTACTGTCGGCAAAGGCGCGGACGTGGAGCTGATAGACGATGGCATCCTTGTACCACAGCCCGTCATGGCCGAGCTCCGTAACCGACTGCTCGGCGGCGTCGATCGAGGAGAGCAAATTCATGGCGTGTCCGCGTCCTCCCGAGCCGGCTCGAGGGAATATTCTGGGTCGCCGCCTTCGCAAATTCCAGGAGTTATGTCCACCGTGATGCCATTGACATGTAACAGCCGCCCCGTTTCCCTTGATTGAGGAGAAATCGGAAGTTTCCTGGGTCACATGGTAAGCCGTTTGGGCGCTATTGGTTCCCCTATGGAACTTTACGGCGGCGAGGCGGTTAGAGACGGCTATCCTGTTTTCCCATCTGGATAATTTCGCGGCGCCAAAGAAGCGTTGTGTGCAAGCCACGTGCCGAATGGACCTGTATCGCCAAGCCCAAAACCTCGGAATCCTCACCGAATTTGTCGATGGACAGGGTCAGCGCCATGTCACCGATGAAACCGCGCTGAAAATCATCGTGGGCGCCTTGCCCACGCCGACAGCGCACCGCCTGATCGCTGAAACGGTTGTGATCCGTTCCGGCCGGCGCGCGCGAACCGAGCTTGCCGAGGCGGCAGTGCTGCCGCTGCGCTGGAAGATCGCCTCTGGCCGGGCGGGCATCGCCGAAGGCGAGACCCATGAGCGGAGCATTCTCTGGCCACAGGATTTGCCCGAGGGTTCGTACAGCGTGAGGCTTTCGGATGCCACCGGGGCGAGTGAAGAGGTGCCGCTGATCGTGGCACCACCGCGGGCGTTTGGCGGTGACTTCGACCGCACCTGGCTGCTCGCTGTCCAGCTTTATTCGATCCGCTCGGCCCGCAATTGGGGGATCGGGGATTTTACGGATCTTGAAGCGTTGATTGCGCTGGCCGGCCGTCTCGGAGCGGACGGCGTTGGCCTCAATCCGCTACACGCCCTGTTTGACGATCGCCCCGACGATTGCAGTCCCTATTCGCCGAACAGCCGTCTGTTTCTCAACGCGCTCTACATCGACGTAGAGAAAATCAGGGAATACCGGCCGGTCTCCGATAGCGATGCGATTGCCCGGCTCCGGCAGGCGTCCGTCGTCGACTATGTCGGTGTTGCAAGACAAAAATGGAGCGCCCTGCGCGCCGCGTTCGAGAGGTTTGGCACTGAAGCGGAGGAAGCGCGCCGGAGGGATTTCGAGACGTTCCGCGACGAACAGGGATTTCTGCTGCAGCGCTTTGCCTGCTTCGAGGTGTTGCGGCATCGCCTCAATCGGCCGTGGTGGGAATGGCCGGAAGATTGGCGGCGGCCGGAGACGGCCAAATGCGCAGAAATGCGCGCCGGTGCGGACAAGAGCGAAGTCGAGTTCGTTGAATTCGTACAATGGATCGCCGACCGACAGTTGCGATCCTGCAAGGCATTGACTGAGCGCCTCGGCATGAAGGTCGGCCTCTACCTCGATGTCGCGGTCGGCGTAGTGTCGGACGGCTTCGATGCCTGGAACGAACAGGAAGCGATCTCTCGCCATCTTGCCGTCGGCGCGCCGCCCGACCCCCTCAACGTGCAGGGCCAGAACTGGGGACTGGCGGGCTTCAATGCCGCGGGGCTCGAGATCAGGCATTTCGCACCGTTTCGCGACATGCTGCGCGCGGCGATGCGTCATGCCGGCGCGATCCGGCTCGATCATGTGCTGGGCTTGAGGCGTCTCTATCTCGTTCCACACGGATTTCCCGCACGCAATGGCGCCTATGTGCAGATGCCGCTGGAAGCGCTGTTTGCGATGACCGCGCTCGAAAGCGCCGCACTTGCATGCGTTGTGATCGGCGAGGACCTCGGCACCGTGCCGGAAGGTTTTCGCGAGCAGATGGCCGATTGGGGCATCTGGTCATATCAGGTCGTCATGTTCGAGCGCGACGCGCAGGGTCGGTTTTACGGCCTTGAGCATTACTTGCCCAACGCGCTGATCACCTTCAACACCCACGACCTGGCAACCTATGCCGGCTGGCGCTCGTTCTCCGATCTGCGGCGCAAGCGCTCGCTCGGCATCGATCCCGGCGAAAGCGACGAAGCGCGTTGGCACGCGCTCGGCATGCTCGACGAGGTGCTACGCCAGCATAATATTCATCATCACGACCTTTATTCGGTGGCCGGATTTTTTGCGCAAACCAGGTCACGTTTGATGGCGATATCGCTGGAAGACCTGCTGGGGGTAATCGACCAGCCAAACATTCCCGGCACTGTAAGCGAGCATCCGAACTGGCGGCAGCGGCTGCCGGTACCGATCGAGGCGTTTGCGACGGTCATGGACATTGCCGCCCTCAAAACAGCGATGAGCGGGCGGCGGGGTCATCTACAGCGAGACTAGTTTTGATGGAATCAGCCTATCCGCGAACGCCATCAACCTCTCCCCATGGGAGAGGGGGTTCGCTTCCGATGCGGGTCCAGCTCAAATCTCATTACGTACGTTCTAACACCCTGAGGGCCTATAATTGACGCGGTGATGCGACGTGCCTTTGCCGATTGAAGATTACGCGCTGATCGGGGATTGCGAGACCGCCGCCCTGGTCGGTCATGATGGGTCCATCGACTGGCTTTGTTGGCCGGCCTTCGATTCGGATGCCTGCTTCGCTGCGATCCTTGGCGGTCCAAAGAACGGCCGCTGGCTGATCGCGCCAGGCGGCCGGGTGATCCGGGCATCGCGCCGTTATTGGGACGACACGCTGATCCTTGAGACGCGGTTCGAAACGACCGAGGGCGTCGTCGCCGTTGTCGATTTCATGCCCACGCGCGGCAAGGCCTCAGATGTCGTGCGCCTGGTGCGCGGTGTCCGCGGCCGCGTGAAGATGCGGATGGAACTCGTGATCCGCTTCGGCTTCGGCACTGATATTCCCTGGGTGAAACGGACGGAGGACCGCACAGCACTGCTTGCTATCTGCGGCCAGGACATGACGGTGCTGCGCACCCCGGTTGAGACCCGGGGCGAGAACATGACCACGGTCGCCGATTTCGAAGTAGGTGAGGGCGACAGTGTTCCCTTCGTGCTCACCTACGGGCCGTCGCACCTTGCTTTGCCGGAACCGATCGATCCCGCAACTGCGCTGGAGGAGACGAAGGCGTTCTGGAGCGAGTGGTGCAGCCATTGCACCCACCGGGGAAGGCATCGCGCTCTCGTCGTGCGCTCGCTCATCACGCTCAAGGCGCTGACCTATGCGCCGACCGGCGGCATCGTCGCCGCGCCCACCACCTCGTTGCCGGAAAAATTCGGCGGTGCCAGAAACTGGGACTACCGCTTCTGCTGGCTGCGTGACGCCACCTTTACGCTGCTGGCGTTGATGAACTCCGGCTATTCGGATGAAGCCGCCGCCTGGCACAACTGGTTGTTGCGTGCCGTGGCAGGCTCGCCGGCCGATATGCAGATCATGTACGGCATCATGGGTCAGCGGCGCCTTATCGAGTGGGAAGTAGGCTGGCTGCCCGGCTATCAGGGTGCGCGTCCGGTACGGATCGGCAATGCCGCGCACGGGCAACTGCAGCTCGACGTGTACGGCGAGTTGATGGACGCCTTCCATCAGGCGCGCGTTTCGAAGCTGCAGCTCGACCAGGGCACGTGGGATCTGGAATGCGAGGTGCTGAAGCATCTTGCCGAGGTCTGGGATCACCCGGATAACGGCATCTGGGAGCGGCGCGGCGAAGGAAGACATTATGTTCTGTCAAAGGTGATGAGCTGGGTTGCCTTCGACCGTGCCATCAAGAGCGCCGAGACCTTCGGTTTCAAGGCGCCGCTTGAGCGTTGGTGCAAGCTGCGCGATGCCATTCACCGCGATATCTGCGCAAAGGGTTTCGACCCGAGCCTCAACAGCTTCGTCGAATCCTACGGCTCGAAACTGCTCGATGCCAGCCTCCTGCTGCTGCCCTCGGTCGGATTCCTGCCGGCAACCGATTCCCGCTTTCGCGGCACGCTTGAAGCGATCGAAACGTACATGATGCGCGACGGCTTCGTCTTGCGGCACGACCCGCGCGAGATCACCGACGAGATACAACCGATCGAGGGCGCGTTCCTGGCCTGCAGCCTCTGGCTTGCCGATGCCTATGTGCTGGCGGGAGAAATCGCCAAGGCAGAGAAGCTGTTTGATCGCGTGGTCGCTATCGGCAACGATGTTGGACTGCTTGCTGAGGAATTCGACTCCAATGCGAACCGTCAGGCCGGAAATTTTCCGCAAGCCTTGACCCACATTGCCTTGATCAACACCGCCTGCAACCTCAGCATTGCCCACAAGGCCGACGAGAAGCCGGCGATTCAAAGATCGACCTGAGGCAGCAGCTGCTTGCGGATCGAGGGAAAGTTCGGGACGGTCCAAGGCTATTTGTAGTCAATCCGCCAGGACCCGTCCCAGTCGGCTGCCGGCGGGTTGCGCTGAAACTCATCGACACGTTTGAGAAGGGTCAGCGAAGGCCCGTCGCCGGCGACCGCCTCAAGTGCTGCCCCAAGCGCCTTTCGGGCGTCCTCCCAGCGCTGCGCCCGATAGGCGGAGAGTGCTTCGGAATACCGGTCGCGCAGGGCGATCTGGGTCGGTGGGAGCGCTCCCTTTCTCCCCATGATCTCGAAAATGGCGTGCGGACGGGTCTGCCCCAGCACGATCAGGCGATCGATTTCCCTCGCTTCAATCAACCCCTGCACCGCAACGATCGAGGCCTCCGAGACCAGCGAGCGGGTGCCGTATTCCTTGTTGGCCGCCTCCAGGCGCGACGCGAGATTCACGGTGTCGCCCATCACGGTGTAACTCATCATGAAATGCGAGCCGATGCTCCCGGCAAGCACGTCTCCGGTGGCGACGCCGAGCCGGATGTCGCATTCCATGGGGATTGAACGCACTTCAAGAATTTCAGGCAGTTCCTTGCGCAAGCTCGCCACGCGATCGATCATCTCGACTGCGGCAAGACAGGCAAGATGCGCATGTTCGGCTTCCGCGACGAAGGGAGGGCCCCAATAGGCCATAATGGCGTCGCCGATATATTTGTCGATGATCCCGCGATTGCTCCGGATCGGCTCGGACATGACAGACAGATAGTGGTTCACGATCTTGACAAGACCTTGCGGCGTCACGCCCTCACTCATCGCCGTGAAACCCTTCATGTCGCAGAACATCACCGTCATCGGCCGGCGTTGGCCCTCGGTCGCGGCCAATGCCGGCTTGTCGATGACGTCTTCCACGATCTTGGGATCGAAGTACCTGCCGAAGGTTTCCCGGACCCGCTCGTTGCGGCGCAGTCGCTCGATCATTCGATTGAAGGCGGCCGATAGCTGGCCGATCTCGTCTGCGGTGGAAACGCTGATCGAGCGATCGAGATGACCCGCCTCGACGTCGCGCGCACCCTCCAGCAATAGCCGCACAGGCCGCGTAATGCCGCTGCTGACAAGCCACGCGAAACCCAATCCGATCAGGGAGGCAAGCGCGGTCACCGCGACGGAAGTCAGCATGGCCCGCCGCTGATTTCGGATCACGGTTGTGGTGCTCGCAAACACCTGGTTGAGCATGTCGTTGCGTATCTCGTCGAGCTGCCGTGTGAATTCGTCGCGCAGGGAATCCGCCCGCGCCAGCGAGCGCTTGACCTCCGTAAAATCCCTTGCCTCGAGCTGGCGCAGCAACTCCGCACCCTCATCGTTCAAACGATGGCGGTTGTCTTTGACGGCGTCCTGGATGCGGCCGTCGATGCGGCCGAGTGCGGCGTTGTCGGACGGTGTCGTGACATCCTCGATGATTGAATTGATGAGCTTGCGGGCGTCCTGCGCTTCCTGCTCGACCGCGGCATCCTGATCCTGATAAATGCGCAGGCGCGCCGCATAGGTCTGTTCGTCCGGCGGGTTTTGCATTTTGGCGATGACCATCTGGCGAAGCGCCAGCGCGCGCTCAAGCGATCGAACATCCGCCCGCGCCAGATGCCCATAGGCCGGAATGTATTTTGTCAGCAATTCATCGAGGAGATGGCCGAGCGTGCTCTCCATGACCACGGAGAGGACCGAGGTCAGGACCATGAGGATGATCAAACCGACGGCAATGCCGACGATCTTTCTCCTGATCGATGGACGGAATATCCAGTGCATGGGCTCCAGGGACGGCGTTTGCAGCAGGCTTTGGGCTGCCACAATGCATGATCCCGGCCGCTTCGCCAACAATCATCCGGGGGAAGCGCAGGTCAGGTGCGGCTTCTGCCCGGTGCACCGCCTCGCGCCGGGCCAAGCCCGAGCTGGCGCAAAATTTCGTCGACGATGGTCTCGACCGATGCATCGATCGATACCGTTACCGCCTGCTCGTCGGCTGTGGGCGGTTCCAGCGTGGCGAACTGGCTTGCCAGCAGCCCGGGCGGCATGAAGTGACCCTTGCGGTGGTTCAGCCGCTCCGCGATCAGCGCATGCGTGCCAAAGAGGTAGACGATGCGGACGTCGCCGCGCCCGTGCACGAGAATCTCGCGGTAGGCTCGCCGCAGCGCCGAGCAGGCGATCACCGCGTGCTCACCAGCCGCTATGAGCCGATCGATCTCGGTGGCAATCGCCCGCAACCACGGCCAACGATCTTCGTCGGTCAGCGGTTGGGCGGCGCTCATCTTGGCAACGTTGCTTGCGGGGTGGAATTTGTCGCCGTCCTCATAACGCCAGCCGAGGCGTTTAGCGAGCGCATCGCCGACCGTGGTTTTGCCCGAGCCGGACACACCCATCACCACGACCGCGCCGGGAATATTGCCGGTGCTAGCAGCCACAAATCTTCTCCGGAAAATGCTGGTAAGCCGTCATCGTCAGGCCAGCTTGCGCCAGCTTCGGCCGTCGCGGGCCAAGAGTTCGTTGGCCTTCTCCGGGCCTTCGCTACCGGGGTCGTAAATCTTCAGCCCCCTGGCACCCGCCTTGCGCCAGGCATCGATGAACGGCTGCACGGCCTGCCAGCCGGCCTCGACGCTGTCGGCGCGCTGGAACAGGATGTTGTCGCCGATCATGCAGTCATAGATGAGCGTCTCGTAGCCTGTGCTCGGCGCGGCTTTGAAGTAATCCTTATAGCGGAATTTCATCTCGACGCCGTCGATATCGATCGTAGGCCCTGGCACCTTGGTGTTGAACTGCAGCTCGATACCCTCGGTCGGCTCCGTCGAGATCACGAGATAGTTCTGCGACAGCCGGTCGACCGGGGTGTCGCGAAACATGGCAAACGGCGCCTGCTTGAACTTGATCGCAATCTCGGTGCGCTTGATGCCGAGCGCCTTGCCGGTGCGCAGATAGAACGGCACGCCGGCCCAGCGCCAATTGTCGATGGTCAATTTCAGCGCGACATAGGTCTCGGTGGTGCTGCCCGGCCTCACCTCCGCCGTCTTGCGATAACCCTCGATCTCGGTGTCTCCGACCCTGCCGTCGCCATATTGGCCGCGCACGGAATTTCTCAGCGCCTCTTCCTCGCTCTGGGTCTGAATCGCCGCCAGCACCTCGCCCTTTTCCGTGCGCACGGAGTGGGCGTCGAACCGCACAGGCGGTTCCATCGCGACCAGCGACAGCAGCTGGAACAGGTGGTTCGGCACCATGTCCCGCAGCGCGCCGGTCTTGTCGTAAAAACTGCCACGGTGCCCGACGCCGAGTTTCTCATCCACCGTGATCTGGACGTGATCGATATGATTGCGATTCCAGATCGGTTCGAACATGCCGTTGGCAAAACGCAGCACCAGGATGTTCTGCACGGTCTCCTTGCCGAGGTAATGATCGATCCGGTAGATCTGGTGCTCGTGAAGCAGCTTCAAGAGCTCGGCGTTCAATGTCCGGGCGGATGCGAGATCGGTGCCGAACGGCTTTTCCACCACCAGTCGCCGCCATGCGCCGTTCTCGGCCAGCATGCCGGTGCGACCGAGCTCGCGGCTGATCGGCAGGAACGCGTCGGGCGAGGTTGCCAGATAAAACAATCGATTGCCGCCGGTGCCGCGCGCAGCCTCCAGCCCGTCGAGCCGGTCGCGCATCGCATCGAATGAAGCAGGATCGCCCGGGTCGCCCTCGATCGAGGTCACGCATTCGAGCAGCCGCTTGGCGATCGCATCGTCCACCGCGCGGGTTGCAAACTGCCGCAATCCCTTCATCAGGCCGTCGGTCAGCTCGCCGCTCGACATTTTCCTGCGCGCGACGCCGACGACGCAAAATTTTTCCGGCAGCAGGTTGGTTGTCGCGAGATTGTAGAGTGCCGGGATCACCAGGCGATGGGTGAGGTCACCGGTGGCGCCGAAGATGACGAAGGAGCAGGGATCCGGCTTCTTGCGGGCGTGATCGGCGGCCATTCGTCTTCAGCCTTTCGTGCCGGGCGCCTTCTTTGGCTCCCTGTGTCCGCCAAAACCCGCGCGCATGGCCGAAAGGATCTTTTCGGCAAAGGTATGTTGCTTGCGCGAACGGAAGCGGGCAAACAGCGCCGCAGTCAGCACCTCTGCGGGCACCGCCTCGTCCACCGCGGCGTTGACCGTCCAGCGGCCTTCGCCGGAATCTTCGACAAAGCCCGAATAGTTGTCGAGCGCAGGGTTTTCAGCGAGCGCGGAGGCGGTGAGGTCGAGCAGCCAGGACGGGATCACGCTGCCGCGCCGCCAGACTTCGGCGATGTCGGCGAGGTCAAGATCGAAGCGATGCTCGCTCGGCAGCGCGTCGATATTGGCGTTTCTGAGGATGTCGAAACCTTCCGCATAGGCCTGCATCAGGCCGTATTCGATGCCGTTATGGACCATCTTGACGAAATGGCCCGCACCAACCGGACCGGCATGGATATAGCCCTGCTCGATGCGGGGATCGCGCCCTGAGCGATGCGGCGTGCGCGGGATGTCACCGCTTCCGGGCGCCAGCGCCTTGAAGATCGGATCGAGCCGCTGCACCACGGCCCTGTCACCGCCGATCATCATGCAGTAGCCGCGCTCGTAGCCCCAGATGCCGCCGGAGGTGCCGACGTCGAGATAGTGGATGCCGCGCGATTTCAGCGCCTTGCCGCGGCGGACGTCGTCCTGCCAGAAGCTGTTGCCGCCATCTATAATGACGTCGCCGGCCTCCATCAGTTTTGCCAGCGCCTCGACGGTCGCTTCGGTGATTTGGCCCGCGGGCAACATCACCCAGGCCGTGCGCGGCTTTTGCAGTTTCGAGACAAAGTCCTCCAGTGCGGCCGCGGCCGCGGCACCAACGGCTGCAAGGGCGGCAACCGCCTCTTCGTTCTTGTCGTAGACGACCGTTGTATGCCCGTGCTTCATCAGGCGGCGGACGATGTTGCTACCCATCCGGCCCAAACCGATCATGCCGAGCTGCATTGCGAATTTCCTCTAGTTCAACGCTTCCGCGATCGCGGCATCGAGCATCTTCAGGCCCGACTTGAGATCGCCTTTCAGATGCACGCGTAGCGCCCGCCGGCCGCGTTCGGTGAGCACGTCGAAATCGCCGCGCGCCTGCGCCGCCTTGATCACGCCAAAACTCGCCTTCTGGCCGGGGATCGGCAGGTCGCTAGCGTCGTCGGCCGTGATCTGCAGAAACACACCCGAGTCGGGCCCACCCTTGTAGGCTTGTCCGGTCGAGTGCAGGAAGCGCGGACCGAATTCTGCGCAGGTTGCGACACGGCTGGCTTCGCGCACCTTGAGCCGCATCGACTGCAGCGCGCCGATGTGGGCGGCATCGCGTTTCAGATAGGCGAGCAGGGCCACATAGTCGCCGGCATAAACGCGGGAGAGATGCGCCCTCAGCCACGATGCCAGGGTGCCGTCGGCACCCTCTTTGCGCAATGCGGCGGCATTGGCCTCGTCGGTATAGAGATCGGCGGCCGCGATCGACATGACAGGTTTTTCCGCCGGCAGCGCGCCGGTCTTCTCGAAGGCTGCAGTCAGCTCGCGGGTCTTGATCTTGGCCGCCTCGACGTCGGGCTGATTGAACGGGTTGATGCCGAGGATAGCGCCCGCCACGGCGGTTGCCATTTCGAAGCGGAAGAATTCCTGGCCGATGTGGTCGATCGATTTCATCACGATGCGCACGACCGGATGGCCGGCTCTTTCCAGCGCCGCCAGCTTCCCGTCATGGACGCCATCAACTTCGCCTTCCGTCCTGATATCGATGAAGAAACGGTCGTTGCCGTAGAGCGAGGCTCCGCCCAATGGTTCGCCTTCGATCGGTATGAGCCCCTTGCCCTCCTTGCCCGTGGACTCCGCGATCAGTTGTTCGGCCCAGGCGCCGAAATCCGCGATTTTCTTCGAACACAGGATGGTCACCTTGTCGCGACCTTCGAGACCGGCAAGTCCCATGGCCAGCCCCAGTTGCACGCCCGGGTTTTCGTGTGGCGGCACGTCCGCGCCGCAGGAACGCACCATGGCGAGCGCGTGTTTGATCAGCGAGCCTACGTCGAGGCCGGCCGCTGCCGCGGGTACGAGGCCGAACGGCGAGAGCACGGAATAGCGTCCGCCGATGGTCGGTTCGCCATGAAAGACGCGGGCAAAGCCCTGCTTTGCTGCAGCCTTTTCCAGCGACGAGCCGGGATCGGTGACGGCGATGAAACGGTGGCCCGCCTTGTCAGGGCCGATGCTGCGGGCGAGGCGGTCGTAAAAGTAGTCCTTCATCGCGTTGGGTTCGGTGGTGCCGCCGGACTTGCTCGACACGATGAACAGCGTGCTTGCGAGGTTGACGGTCTTTTCCATCGCGCGCACCTGCGCGGGGTCGGTGGAGTCGAGCACATGCAGCTTCGGGAAGCCGGATTTTCTCGGGAAGGTTTCGCCCAGTACTTCCGGCCCCAGGCTCGATCCGCCCATGCCGAGCACGACGGCATCGGTGAAGTTTTGTCCTTTGACGCGTCGCGCGAAGTCCTCGTAATCGGCGACATCGGCGCGCGAGGCACTGGTGAGCCAGCCCAGCCACTTGTGCTCGTCCTCGCCGGTCCAGACCGACTTGTCCCTTTGCCAAAGCCTGCGGACTTTTGCCGCCGCCCGCCAACCTTCGCTGCTTGTTTCGATCGCTTTTGCCATCGCCGCGCTTACCGCAATCTCTTGCGGATCGATGGCGGACCCAAGCACCGCTGCGCGCTTGTGGGCGACCGCGCCGTAGAGCTTGTCGGCGGCATCGGCAAACAGCTTGACACCGTCGGTCACGAGGTCGGCGGTGATCGCATCGAGCGATATGCCGGATTTTTCCAGCTCGGCGAGCACGCCTCGTGCGTCCTCGACATTCTCCTCGAGGCTGTCGCGCAGCTTGCCGTGATCGCGGAACGCATCCATCGTCGCCGGCGGCATGGTGTTGATGGTGTCGGGGCCGATCAGCTCCTCGACATAGAGCACGTCGCTGTAGTCCTTGTTCTTGGTGCCGGTCGAGGCCCATAGCAGCCGTTGTGGTCTTGCACCTCTGGCCGCAAGTCGCTCCCAGCGGTGGCCGGAACAGAGATGCTTGTAATCCTGATAGGCGAGCTTGGCGTTGGCTATTGCAACCTTGCCCTTCAGGCCGGTTAACCGCGCCTTCTCGGCCGGATCGTTGGCTCTCGCGATCTTCTGGTCGAGCTCCTTGTCGACCATAGTGTCGATGCGGCTGACAAAGAAGCTCGCGACGCTTGCCACGTGCGTAGGATCGCCTGCCTTTGCGACGTATCTTTCCAGACCCGCAAGATAGGCTTCGGCCACCTGCAGATAGACCTTCTGCGAGAACAGAAGCGTGATGTTGACGTTGATGCCTTCGCCGATCAGCTGCTCGATCGCCGGCAGGCCCTCGGCGGTGGCCGGCACCTTAATCATCAGATTCTTTCGACCGACGGCCTTCCAGAGCCGCTCGGCCTCCGCGATCGTGGCTTTGGTGTCGGTGGCGAGATAAGGCGATACCTCCAGGCTGACAAAACCGTCACTGCCATGGAGGCGGTCGTAGACGGGGCGCAACACGTCGGCGGCACGCTGGATGTCCTCGATGGCGAGCTGTTCGAAGAGGTCGGCGACATCTCGATCACCGCGTTTCAGCGCCTTGCCGATCGGCGCGTCATATTCGTCGGAGGAGCCGATCGCCTTCTCGAAAATCGCGGGGTTGGAGGTAACGCCTTTGACGCCGTCGGCGTCGATCAGCTTCTTCAGTTCGCCCTTGGCGACGAATCCGCGGGCGAAAAAATCCAACCAGACGGCCTGGCCGTGACTTTCGAGTGCTTTGACGGGGTTCATGGTGCTGACTGCAGTTTGCGGGTTGGTGGATCGGCGGCGTGGTTGCCCGATAGGGCCGACCGCGTCTGTACCATAACGCAGGCCGGATCGGCGCGATCCCGGTACAGATCATCTCGCCCCGCAAAGTCAGCAAATTGAGATTGTTGTGCGTCTGCAAAACGCCGAACTGTCGCCAGAATCTTGCGCTTGAAAGAGGGAGTTCTTGATTCGGTTCCTATAATTAATTTTCTGTTAATCATTTTCCGCTTAGGTTCCCATTAACCTTTAAAGCGCCGGTTCCGTAGGGTTCACGCATGTTGCTGGCGGGTTACATCCGCCGAAAATCAACGCGTCGGGGGCCGTTTTCGCCCAAAAAGTAGGCGATTGCCTGTTCGTAACCCACCCGATGCCTGCGTAGTGCGTTGCGCAAAAGACTCAGTCGAGTGTCCAATCGGTTCGATGCGCTCACCCTGATTCGTGGGGAACATCGGGAATGTTCCGAGGATTGAACGGATAGGTGGTGAGGTCGGCCACACGCGCGGAGAGAGGTCATGTACAACGATTCTCTGTTCAACGCTTTCGCTCGGTCCTTCGAGGCACGAAGCCAGAGCGACATGTCGATCGCGGAATACCTGGAATCGTGTCGAAGCGATCCGATGAGATACGCCAATGCTGCGGAGCGATTACTGGCGGCGATCGGTGAGCCACAGATGATTGACACGGCCAAGGATCCGCGCCTTGGCCGTATCTTCTTGAACCGGACGATGCGCACCTATCCGGCCTTCTCCGGCTTCCACGGCATGGAAGAGACGATCGAACGCATCGTGGGATTCTTCCGGCACGCCGCGCAGGGCCTCGAGGAACGCAAGCAGATCCTTTACCTGCTCGGACCGGTCGGCGGTGGCAAGTCGTCGCTGGCCGAGCGGCTCAAATCGCTGATGGAGATTCATCCCATCTACGTGCTGAAGGCCGGTGATGAGCTCAGCCCGGTGTTCGAAAGCCCGCTCAGCCTGTTCGATCCCGAGACGCTGGGGCCGATGATCGAGGAGAAGTACGGCATTCCGCGCCGCCGTCTGACCGGGTTGATGAGCCCTTGGT
>Ga0306924_10004460_pt1 | contig 13682 bp, 9 predicted proteins | sample sta12Can44000111_FD_203756 | JGI IMG/M metagenome (GOLD analysis project Ga0306924, IMG submission 203756) | Lab enrichment of tropical soil microbial communities from Luquillo Experimental Forest, Puerto Rico - statanox.12C.anox.44.000.111 (v2)... | ecosystem: Environmental > Terrestrial > Soil... | reverse complement strand
GCTCCACTATCGCTTCCAGATCAGGGAATTGGAGCCGTTCGTCTTTCTCGACCCCGGGATGGGGCCGGCGCACGCAATGGATGTTCTCCGCGTCAATCTCGACGCCAACCGTGTCTTCACGGGCGCAGCAGCCATCGGTCTCATCGCCCTTCTCGTCCAGCCCGCGTCGATTGGACGCCGACTGACGCTCGCGTGGTCCGCGCTCGCACTCGCTCTGTTCGTCTGGGCGGCGTGGGTCGTTCGGCTCGCCACCTGGGACTGGGTCGCGAGGCTGGCCATTGCCCCCGCGCATCACTTTCTGATCTACATCCGAGCCGCCGAGAGCTTGCTCGGAGGCATCGGGATCACGGCGCTTATCAGACTCGCTCAGAGCCGAACGCGCTTCGCGGCTGAGGTGCCGCTTGCCGCTTGCGCGATCGCGGCGCTCATCGGCGTGAACTTTTCACATTACCGCGATCGGGACGCGCACATGAGGCAGCCGGAGTTCTCGGACAACCAAAAGGCCGCGGTTGAATGGATCATGAGCAGGGCGGATTCATCAAGCGTCTTTCTCGCGCCCGAGAACACGGGTGTGTCGATGATCGGGATTGTCCGTCGCAAGACGGTGCTCGTGGAGCCGGTCTTTTCGAATCCGTACGTCGAGTGGGCGCCGCGTTTCGAGGCGTGGCAAGCGATGTGGGCCTCACTGGAAGCGAAGAACTGCGGCGAGTTCACCAGGCGCGCCGATCAATTCGACGTGACACACGTATTGCTCGTCGACGGCATGACTCCGGCGATTGCGGACGGTGCCTGCGGGTTCCGGAAAGTCTTTGACGCTGCGCCGTTCACCATCCTGAGCCGGGTGCCCGACCGGCCGGTCAGCGAGACAACCGCCCGCCCATTTTTCTGAATGAACCGTGGCCACGGTGAGAGCCGCAGCCGATCGACGGCTTAGTGCGGACCCTTCACAACAGCTTAGCCTCCAGCGAGATGGTCGTATTCAAAAGCCGCGAAATCGGACACCCCGCCTTGGCTCCCTCCGCAGCCTTCTGGAACTTGGCCGGATCGGCGTTTGGACTCTTGACCTTCGTCTCCAGGTGACTCGAGGTGACAGTCCAGGCTCCATTGACGTTGTCGAAGCTCACCGTCGCCGTCGTGTCGATGCTTTCCGGCGTCAGCCCTTCATTGGCCATGAAGAGCGAAAGCGCCATGGAAAAGCAGGCAGCATGCGCCGCGGCGACGAGCTCTTCCGGGTTTGTCCCCTTTTCGTTTTCGAATCGCGTCTTGAAGGTATAAGGCACGTTGGAGAGGACGCCCGTGCCCGTCGACACCGTCCCTTTTCCGTCCTTCAGTCCACCTTTCCATCCCGCGCTGGCGCTTCGCTTCATGGTCGGGTCCTTTCGCGTCGTCAAAAAGTAACACTCGCTCCATTTTGGGACGCAGAGCGGGCCCTTTCGGACCCGGCAGGTCCGGGCGGGTCCTCAGGGACCCGCCCAACACCACGTCAACCACACTTCAGGTTTTACATGCTGGCGGTCGCGGCACCGCCGTCAGGTTTGGCCGTCGATGGCAGCTGTCCCGCCGGCGGCGAAACGACAGTCGCCGGCGAAGCCACCCTTGGCTCAGCCGGTTTGTGCGCCGGGGCAGGTTTCGGGAGCCGCTCCTTCATAAGCGCTTCGCCGCCTGCGAAGAGCTCGTCTTTGGAAATCTTGCCCGCGTCGACATCCGCCAGGATCGAGCGCTGCGCTTTGTACTCCCGATTCTCGATGCCGGCCTTGCTTTGAAGCATCCGCCATGCCTTGCGACGTTCCACGCAAAAGAGGACGAGCTGGCGGGAGATCGCCCGATATTCGACGTCGCTGTTTGAGCCCTGCACCCTGATGTACACGCCGAAGTCAGGCACGTATGAACGGTGAGCCGGGACGAGGTACCGGCGGTACACCACATCCTGCTGTGTGATGCGGACCAGCATCGCCTCGAGGGGAACGAGTGCAGCGGCCTCCTCCTTCTTGATCTTCTTGAGATGATTCCGGAATCGTGCTTCGGTGGCGCACCAATGCGCCACCGTGAACCGGTACGGCTCGTTCGTCGCCTTGAACTTCGCCTCGTACCAGTCCATGTCAATCGACGGATTGCCCTTGACGTCGAGCGCTTCCTGATAGGTCTCGCCCAGTCTCGGATTGAACACGAACTCCGGCGCGCCGCGGGAGTCTCGAACGCGCTGCGCCTGGGTCAGCGCCATGTCGTCGGGGACGCCATGTTCGGGCTGGCAGGTCGTGAAGCACTGCAGGAACGCCGTGCCCCGATACTCGACCCCGTCGAGAATGGCCTTGTACAATTTCGGAGCATTCGCGATCGATACCTGCGCGACAAAGGGCGACCCGTGGCCGGCCAGGAAGGTCTCCGCCACGGTTTTCTTCTCGACGTTCTTGCCCTGCGTGGCCGCCCCGAAGACGTTCATATCGTTGCCGCCGAGCATCGGCGTCGAGTCGGAGTTCTGACCACCGGTATTCGAATACACCTGCGTGTCCAGCATCACGGCTTTGACGTTCGGGCGGTTCTGCAGAATCACCTTCGACATGTTCTGGTAGCCGATATCGCCCATGCCGCCGTCTCCGCCGACGACCCACACCTTTGGCAGCTCGAGAATCTCCTGGTCGGTCATCACCGCGTCGCTGAAGTGAAGGTATTCGTAGTATTCGCGAGGGTTGATGACATCCTTCTCGCGATTCATCAGCGCGTCGGCCAGCCGCTCCGGAATCACCGACCGGCGGCCATGGTCGACGATGAAGCTCTCGCCGATGAGCCAGCCGACGGTGATGCCGTCCTGGAAGAGGGAGTTCATCCACGGATAGGGATGGGGGTTGTTTGGCGGCGTGGATCCGTAAACCGTGTTGCAGCCGGTGTGCGCCGCCATGGCCATGACCGACATGCCGTTGGCGAGGCGCCCGTCGATCGGTTGGAGGTTCTTGTGGTTGAACGCCTCCTGCCGCATGACCGCCGTGAGCGCGTCGATGATCTCGGCGTCTGAAATCGGGCCGTGCGCCTCGATCCGCGCCTTGGTGTCCTTATCGTCTTCGCCGCCAAGACCCATGAGCAGATGGGCGACAGCCTGGCGAAGCAAGGCGTACTCCTCCGGGTTCCGCTCCTTCAGCTCGATGAGCTTCTGCACGCCAGTCCGCTCCAACCGGTCAGCCGTGGCGCGGAGCCGATCCGCTTTGGCATGGAACACCGGCCGCATGTACGCCTCAGTGACGGCGGCAACCGAGCGAAGGATGCTCTTCTCGCCGCACCCTGCGCAGGCGCCATCGCCGGACACAAGCGCGTCGTAGTTGCGCCGCACCATCAACATGTTGCGCAACGTCGCCGTTTTCGAATCCTGCGGCCGCGCGTCGTTGTAGAGACCGAGGTACCTCTGCGGCGTATCCGGCAGGAGGTTCAGGAATGCCGTCCCGGTCTCGTGATCGGCGTTGACTTCCTCGGTTTCCTGCACCATCCGCAGCGCCTGGTGCTCGCCGCACGCGGTCACGCAGGCTGCGCATCCCTTGCAGAGGTCGGAAACGAAAATCGAGAACACGCCGCCTCCGCCGGGTGTCTTCTTCTCCGGGGTCGCGAAGATGGCGTTCGTCTTCTGGTACGCCAGCGGTACCTTGTCCAGAACGTCGAAAAACTGGCGCTTGGCCTCCGGAGAAAACCCGTCGACCTCGTTGGTCACCTTCTTGACGATTTGCTGGAGCGCCGGCGGGCTCTTCACCAGGCTCTCACGCATCATCGCGCGCGTGCGCCTCTCGATTTCTGGCATCAGCTGCAGCATCTTGTGGCGCTCGCTCGCCTCGGTCACGTAGTTGGTGACCGCGGTTCGCAGAATCGTCTCGAGGTCCTGCGAGCAGTTCGGCAGCGCCGTATCCGGGCAGACGGCAATGCACTCCATGCACTGGGTGCAATTCTCCGGAATGTAGAGCGGCGTCTCGCGGCGCGCCACGTACTTCGACGCCGTGTCGCCGCTGCCGGCTGCCATGATCCCCAGCGCGGAATAGGCGTTGGCCGGCTGGTTGTACCCGAAGCCGGAGCGGAACAGGTCGTCGAACTCCTTGATTCGCGTGAACGGCGTACGTTCCGGCTGTTCCTCGGGGCGCTCATGCGATCGGCAGCCGGATCCGCATTCGTGCCCGTTGCCTCCGCCGTCGACCACCGGAAGCAGCGGCGCGCCGCGCAATGTGGAGCGATCGGGCGCCCGGAGCTCGCCGATCTTGATCTCCCGGACGCGGTCAAACCCCTGGCTCATGACTTCCATGTTGGACGTCACGACGCCCTCACCCAGTCGGCCAAACTTCTTGACGTACTGCTTGTGCACGACCTGGTGGAACTGATCCTTCGTGATGCCGAACTCGTGCAGCAGCGGCGATACGGCGAAGAAGCCGCCCAAAAACGCGTTGCCCTGCATGCGCAGCTGGAGGTCGCCACGATCGGTCGCCTTCCGCGCAATCTCGAACCCCGGCAGCGTGAAGACCCTGATCTTCTTCTCGATAATCTGTTGCCGAGCCCACATGGGCAGCCGCTCCCACGCCTGCTCGCCTTCTTCGTCGGATTCCCACAGCAGGCAGCCGCCCTCCGACATCCCGTCGAGCGGATTGGAGTGGGTGAACGCCTTGGGATCGCAGCAAAGCACCACGTTGACATGCCGGAGGTCGCAGTTCACGCGGATGCGCTCGGGCGCGGCCACCATGAAGTACGCCGTCGGCGCCCCCTTCTTTTCGGATCCGTACTTGGGGTTGGCGCTGACGTGGAGGATTTCCTTGGGGTTACCGAACTCGTCAACGACGCGGTCGCGTTCGTACAGGAGGTCGTTGAGATCGCCGAGAATCGCGCCGAGGTTCTTTCCAGTCGTGATCGCGCCCCATCCGCCCACCGAATGGAACCGGACGGCGATCGATCCGTCCGGCAGGAGCGAGGGGGCGTCGTCCGACTTCACTTCGTAGGGGTGATCGACACCGAGCACCATGAACGAGACGCCGTCCGCCGCGCGCTTTCCGTCCTTGCGCGCCCGCTCGCCGATCGCGAACTCGTAGGCGCCGATCGTGTGCTCGGGGCGGAAATCCCGGGATCCGAGCCCGTACACCCCCCCGAACAGGCGCGGCATCTCGTCAGCGGTCATCGCCGGAAGCCCCGCTTCGCCTTGCAGCGCTTTGTGCAGGGCCGTCCGGATGTCTCGCCCCATCGGGTTGTCGCCCGCCATCGGTTCGTCTGTGCGCTCGAGGATGATGACGTTCTTCTTCCCGGCGAGCGCCTTCACCACGGCCGCTTCCGGGAACGGACGGAACACGTTGATGTGGATCGAACCGACCGACGCGCCGCGGTGCTCGCGGAGATAGTCTACGGCGGCTTCGATATTCTCTGCCGCCGATCCCAGCGACACGAACACAACGTCGGCATCGTCCGTTTTGTACTGGCTCACCAGCCCGTAGTACCTGCCTGTCAGCTCGGCGAAGTCTTTGTATGCGTCTTCGAAGAAGTCGAGAATCGGCTCCGTGAAATTGTTGCGACGGGCCACGACGCCCTGCATGTAGTGCTCTTGGTTCTGCACCGGGCCGAGGAGCACGGGGTTGGTCAGGTCGATCATGCGTGGCACGCGCCGGCGCTTGGGCCCGAACGCCGCCCGCTGGCTCTCGGTCGGACAATCGATGATGTCGTCGGGGTTGCCCAAGTAGAGGCGAATCAGCTCCGACTCATGCTTGTAGAACGTCCGCTCGAGGTGCGAGGTCAGAAACCCGTCCATGACATTCATCCCGGGGGTCAAACTGAGCTCGGTGACCCGCCGGACGATGAGCGCCTGATCTGCTGCCTGCTGGGCGTCCTTGCCGAAGACGACGATCCATCCTGTGTCGAGCGCCCCATACACGTCGTCGTGGCCGCAATGGACGTTGAGCGCATGCTTGGTTAGCGCGCGGGCGGCGACCTCGAGCACCATGGTCGAGCACTTGCCGGGCGCGTGGTAGTACTGCTCGACTCCGTAAACGACTCCCTGACCCGAGGTGTAATTGACAACCCGTTTCCCGCAGACCGAATGCGCAATGGCGCCGCCCTGAGCGGCGTGTTCCCCTTCGGCTTCCACAGCGATCGTGTTCCGGCCGAAGACATTGAGCTTGCCTTCGGCGAACGCCTGCTGGTAGAGCTCGCCGCCCTCTGTGGACGGCGTAATCGGGTAGAAAACGCCGGCGTCCGCAATCCGAGTTTCTGTGTGATAAGAAACCAGCTGATTGCCGTTGGCCGTGACTCGGACCCCGGGGTAGCGTGGTCGACCCGCCATTAGAATCCCCCCGTCGCCTCACCTAGACTGCGAGGTGTCATGAAAAGCAGTTTGGACTAAAACAAAGTGATTTTACTGCCCCCTACGGGGTCTAGCAACTTCACGGCTTCGGGAGCTCTCCGGTCGTCAGATTTGTTGTGCCAACCCGGCAATGTGCCTATACTGTCGACCAACTTCGTATCCAGCTCTACTTGGACATGGGTGACGCCGTTGACCGTTGGTCGTGTGCCTGCGAGGAGGGACCGTGAGACCCCACGCCCTCGACGAGTTCCTGAAGAACGCTCACGTTCCGTACACGGCATTTCAACACGCCGCCGCGTTCAGCGCTCAGCGCGTAGCCGCACTCTCCCATGTGCCCGGACGCTCGTGGGCCAAGACAGTCATCTGCTTCGCGAGTGACGAGCCAATCGCTGCGGTGATCCCCGCGCATCTCCGCGTGGATTTCGAACGGTTGTGCTTACTGGCAAGCGTCCCGACGCTGCGTCTGGCTTGTGAGCGCGAACTCGGAGAGCTCTGTCCTGACTACGAATTGGGTGCCGTATCGCCCTTCACGAGCCAGTGGCGGTTGCGCGTTTTCGTCGACCGGAGCTTCGTGGGCGAGCCGGAGATGGTCTTCAGCGCCGGCACCCACACTGACGCAATCCGGCTGCACTATGGCGACTTTGCCGACCTCATCCATCCTGTTGTAGGCGCCATCGCGAGGCCCGCGCAGGCCCGAAACGTGGCGTCAACGAGCGCGTTGGGGCGCGGTAGCGCCGCGGTTTAGAGAATCGCTGTCAAGCCGATCAGGTCGGCACGATCGCGATGACGCGCAGCGGACTGCCGCTCCCGCCCACGACCTTCAGCGGCGCCGCGATGACGATGGCCCCGACCGCCGGCAGTTGGTCGAGATTGCGCAAGCTGGCCAGGCCGTACTTGCCGGCGCCGTGCATGATCGTGTGGTTGGGGAACGGCGGGTCGAACGTGGCCGCCTGACCCGCGTCGGTCCCGACGGTCTCGACTCCGATCCCGAGCACGTCGCGCTCGCGCGCCAGCAGCCTTGACGCGCTTGCGTGGCAGCCCGGACTGTGCGGGCCGTCGGCCCCGACATTCAGAAACGACGCCGCATCGGTCCGCCGGCTCCATCCACTCCGCAGGAGCACCCAAGCGCCGCTCGAAATGCGACCGTGCGTGGCTTCCCACCCCTCGATGTGGCCCGGCATCAGCAGAAAATCTGGGTTGGCCTCCACCTCTGCGGTGATGTCGATGACGCATGCCGGCCCCACGAACCGCCGCGCGGGGATCGTGTCGCAGGCGTTGTCGGCGAGATCCTTGCCTGTGACCCAGTGCACGGGCGCATCGAAATGCGTGCCGGTATGCTCGCCGAACCGCAGCGTGTTCCAGTACCAGGCGGGGCCTTTTTCGTCGTACTGCGAGAGCTTCTCAATGGTCACGCCCGGCGACGCGGCGAAGATGGGCGGCAAGCCGATCACTGGCGTCGACGGTCCGAGCGGCTGCGTCAGATCCACGACGCGCAACCGGCCGGCGTTCAAATCGTCAACGAGCTGGGTCAGGGTCGACGGCATTCGCAAGGTACCTCTGAAACTGAAAGCGATTCTCGAGCAGGCCCAGGCCCGTCACGAACGCCGATGGCCCGACGGGTTCGACCTTGGCGACGACACTCGCGAGCTCGCCGGCGGCAAGCGCCTCGTCAAAGGCTTCCCTGAACGCCTCGATCGTCCTCACCGTTGTCGTCCTCGGCACGCCCGCAGCCTTGGCGATCGCCGCGAGATCGCTGCCGGTCGACGTCGCCGTCGGAAACCCACCGACTGATAACAGGCTCTCGTTGTCGAACACGACGTGCACCAGATTCTTCGGCCTGTAGCGCGCCAGCGTGGTCAGACCGCCGAGATTCATGAGGACCGAGCCGTCGCCGTCGAGCACGATGACCTGACGGTCGGGCCGTGATAGCGCGATGCCGAGCCCCATCGACGACGCGAGACCCATCGCGTGCTGCAGGTAAAAGAAGTTCGGGCGGTGCCCGATCGACTGCAGCTCGGCCGCAACCGCGCCCATGATCGTCACGACGATGCGATCGTGGAGGCGCGAATAGACCGTCTGCAGAGCTTCCAGCCGGGTCATGACTCTTCAAACATGAGGTCGCGGCGAAGCAGCAGGGCGACCGGCTTGTTCGAGGCGTAGGCCAGCGTCTGCGCCTGGGCGATCCGGCGGGCGACGTGGTCGGGATGCTCGAGGAACGCCGATGGAATCCTGAGCGCGCGCAGGATGTCTTCCGTCACGGCGCCGCCTTCGGTTTGCCACGGATCGCGCTCACCGAACTCGCCACGGTGGCTGATGAGCATCAGCAGCGGAATGCGATACAGCTGCGCGCAGGACACGATCCCGTTGATCGAGGCGAGCAGACCGTGGTTCTGCATCAGCATCGCGGACTTGACGCCTGCCAGGTGGGCTCCCGCCGAAATCCCCACGCCTTCCTCTTCCTTGGCAAGCCGGACGAGCGTCATGTCCGGATCCTCCTCGGCCAGGCGGATCAGGTGAACGAGCCAGGTTTCCGGCAGCGCCGAGAGCAGGCGGACACCGCAGGCCTTGAGAGCGTCGTACACAAGTCGTGAATTGGCCGTGGAAACGGGAGACATGTCGGCGGCGTCACGGATTCTAAACCACTCCGCCGCCTCCCCCAACAACTATTTGACATCTAAAATATCAAGGTCTAAAGTAATCGGGTTTATGCGCATCACCTGCGTCGGCGGGGGCCCGGCTGGCCTCTATGTCGCCCTGTTGATGAAGAAGCGCGATCCGTCGCACCAGGTGACCGTCGTCGAGCGCAATCGCGCCGCGGACACATTCGGCTGGGGTGTAGTGTTCTCCGACCAGACGCTGTCGGCGCTCCGAACGGCCGACATGGAGACTGCCACCCAGATCCTGGATGCCTTCAACCACTGGGACGACATCGAGATTCACTTTGGCGGCCGCACGATACGTTCCTCCGGCCACGGCTTCTGCGGTATCGGGCGCCACCGGCTGCTGCACATCTTGCAGACGCGCTGTCTCGAGCTGGGGGTCCGGCTGCGGTTCGAGAGTGAAGTATCCCATGACGCCTCAATCGACGCGGATCTGATCGTCGCCGCCGACGGCCTGAGCAGCCGGATCCGCGCGGCACACGCGTCCACGTTCCAGCCGGAGATCGACCTGCGCCGCTGCCGTTTTGTCTGGCTGGGCACGCACAAGCTCTTCGACGCGTTTACCTTCGCCTTCGAGAAGACCCCGTGGGGCTGGTTCCAGGCGCACGCCTATCGGTTCGACGCGACCACTTCAACGTTCATTGTCGAGACACCCGACCACGTGTGGCGCGCGGCGGGGCTGGCCGACATGTCCAAAGACGAAGGCATTCGATTCTGCGAGCAGCTGTTCGCGCGGTATCTCGACGGCCGCCCGCTGCTCTCAAACGCCGCGCACTTGCAGGGCGCCTCGCACTGGATTCGTTTTCCACGCGTGGTCTGTCGCACGTGGATCCATCAGCACGGCGGCGTCAACGGACGGACACCGGTGGTGCTTGTCGGCGACGCCGCCCACACCGCGCACTTCTCTATCGGCTCAGGGACCAAGCTCGCGCTCGAAGATGCCATCGATCTCGCGGACAGCCTCGCCACAGGATCCGGCGACGTGATTGGGGCTCTCCGGTCATACGAAGCGCGGCGCACCGTCGACGTGCTCAGGATCCAGAACGCAGCTCGGAACTCGACCGAATGGTTCGAAAACGTCGAGCGGCACGCGAGGCTCGCGCCGGAGCAGTTCGCCTATTCGCTGCTGACACGCTCGCAGCGGATCTCGCACGAGAACCTGCGCCAGCGCGACGCGGCGTATTTACGCGGCCATGAACGGTGGGTGGCCCAGCGCGCGGGGCTGTCAGGAGCCGCTCCAGTTCCACCGATGTTCACGCCGTTCACACTGCGCGGTCTCACGCTGAAGAACCGTGTGGTGGTCTCTCCGATGGCGCAATACAGCGCGGTCGATGGCATCCCGTCGGACCATCACCTCGTCCATCTCGGCGCACGGGCGCTCGGTGGCGCCGGACTCGTGTTCACCGAGATGACGTGCCCCACTCCCGACGCCCGCATCACTCCGGCCTGCGCGGGTCTCTACGACGGCGTGCAGACCGCCGCCTGGAAACGCATCGTCGACTTCGTGCACACGGGAACGACGGCAAAGATCGCGCTGCAGCTCGGCCACGCCGGTCCCAAAGGATCGACGCGAGTTCCGTGGGAGGGCGAAGACTTGCCGCTGCCCGACGACGATCCCGGGGGCAACTGGCCGCTGATGTCCGCCTCGCCGCAGCAGTACCTCGACGGCGTGAGCGCCTGGTCACGGGCCATGACGCACGACGACATGGTCCGCGTCACCGACGACTTTGTCGCCGCGACGCGGCGGGCTATTGAGGCCGGTTTCGACTGGCTGGAACTGCACTGCGCCCACGGCTACCTGCTCTCGGCCTTCCTCTCGCCGCTGACGAACCGTCGTACCGACGCCTATGGCGGGTCGCTCGAGAATCAGCTGCGCTGGCCGCTCGAAGTCTTCACCTCAATGCGCGCGGTCTGGCCGGCGGACCGGCCGATGTCGGTGCGCATCTCGGCGCACGACTGGGTCGACGGCGGGAACACGTTGACCGAAGCCATTCTGATCGCGCGCGCCTTCAAGCAGGCTGGCGCCGACCTCATCGACGTCTCGTCGGGCCAGGTGAGCGCGCACCAGACTCCGGTGTACGGCCGCATGTATCAAACGCCGTTTGCCGAAGCGATTCGCAACGAGGTCGGCATCGCGACGATGGCGGTCGGCGCGATCTTCGAAGCCGACCACGTGAACAGCATCATCGCCGCCGGCCGCGCCGACCTGTGTGCGATCGCGCGGCCACACCTTGCGAGCCCGGCCTGGACGCTCATCGAAGCGGCGCGGATCGGCCACACCAACGGCATCGGCGCCGACTGGCCCAAACAATACCTTCGCGGCAAGATGCAGCTCGAGCGCAATTTCGAACGGGCTCACGCGCTCACTGCCCAGAGCGCGGGGCTGTCGGCGAAGGAAGCGTCAGACTTCGGAGAGGGTGTTTGAAGAAATTGGCTCGGACCGCGCGCGACATGGAATCACGCGTGAACGACACGCACCACCAGGCGCTCAAGCTCTGGCTCCGCTTGTTGTCGTGCACGACGCGCGTCGAGGGCGTCATCCGCGACCGCTTGCGACGCGAGTTTGCGACGACCCTGCCGCGCTTCGACCTGCTGGCGCAACTCGAGCGGGAGCCGGACGGCCTCCCCATGGGCGAGCTCTCGCAGCGGTTGATGGTGACCGGCGCCAACGTGACGGGGATCACGGACCAGCTCGAAGCCGAAGGTCTGGTCCGGCGCAGCGTGCACCCCAGCGACCGCCGCTCCTACGCGGTTCAGCTCACGCGAAACGGTCGTCGCCAGTTCCGCCGCATGGCCGCCGTCCACGAGCAATGGGTGGTGGAGCTCTTCGCTGGTTGGGGCGGCAAGCAGCAAGATCAGATGTACGCCCTCCTCGCTGGTTTGAAGAAGCACCTCGCCACTGTGAACGGACGCACCCTGAAACGCCGCAAACCCGGGGACAGAGTCAAGGAGAGCGCCGCATGACTCGAGCGATGGATTCGAACCTGGCGCCTGGCAACCGGCGCGACATGGCGGGCATCAAGCTGCAGCACGTCGGCTGGGCCGTGAGCCGCCAGGTCGGTGTCATCACGCTCGACCGGCCCGAGCGCAAGAACCCGCTGACGTTCGACTCGTACGCCGAGCTCCGCGATCTGTTTCGCGCGCTGGCGCAGGCCGGCGACGTGCGCGCCGTCGTGGTGCAGGGGACTGGCGGCAACTTCTGCTCCGGCGGCGATGTCCACGAGATTATCGGCCCCCTCACGAAAATGCGAATGCCTGACCTCCTGACGTTCACTCGGATGACCGGTGACCTCGTGAAAGCGATGCGCGGCTGTCCTCAGCCGGTCATCGCCGCGATCGATGGGGTGTGCGCGGGCGCGGGTGCCATCATTGCCATGGCGTCGGATCTGCGGGTGGGAACGGCGCGCAGCCAGGTCGCGTTCCTCTTCTCGCGTGTCGGCCTGGGCGGCTGCGACATGGGCGCGTGCAGCATCCTGCCGCGCATCATCGGTCAGGGCCGAGCATCGGAGTTGCTGCTCACCGGTCGAGCCATCGACGGGAACGAAGCGTTGAGCTGGGGATTCTTCAATCGCCTGGCGAATCCAGACGAGGTCGATGCGGCTGCCACCTCATGGGCGGCCGAGCTCGCCGCCGGGCCGACCTTCGGCCAGGCGATGACGAAGCGCATGCTCCATCAGGAGTGGGCCATGGGAATCGACCAGGCGATCGAGTCTGAAGCGCAGGCTCAGGCGATCTGCATGATGACGGGGGATTTCCAGCGGGCGTATCACGCCTTCGCAGCCAAGACGAGGCCGGCGTTCGCGGGCGACTGAGCACGTTGGTTGCCGTGTGACTCATGTCGAGCTCCGCACACATCGATACGTTCGCCAGGGATCATCTGCCACCGGCCGAAGAGCAGCCCGAGTTCCAGTTCGATCGGCCCGAGCTCACATTCCCGGCGCAGATGAACTGCGCCACCGAACTGCTCGACCGTTGGGTAAGCCAAGGCGACGGCGGGCGGCTGTGCGTGCAGGACGCTGCCACGCGCTGGACGTATGCCGATCTACAGGCGCGCGCCAACCGCATCGCCCATGTGCTGGTCGAAGACATGGGTCTGGTGCCGGGCAATCGCGTGCTGCTTCGGGGGGCGAATTCATCGGAGCTCGCCGCTTGCTGGTTTGCGGTCGTAAAGGCTGGCGGGATCGCGGTCGCAACCATGCCGCTCTTGCGCGCCAAGGAGCTGACCGACATCGTGTCAAAAGCGCGGATCAGTCACGCCCTCTGTGATGCCCGGCTGGCCGACGAACTCGTTCTCGCCCGGCGGCCCTGTCCGACGCTCGCGCAAGTCCGCTACTACAACAGCGCCGGCGGCCCCGATGATCTCGACACCGACACGCTTCACAAGCCGGAGGATTTCGCCAACGTGCCGACCGCCGCCGAAGATACGTGCCTCATCGCGTTTACGTCCGGCACCACCGGCAAGCCCAAGGCGACCGTGCATTTCCACCGCGACGTGATGGCGGCGTGCGCATGCTGGCCACGGCACATGCTCTGCGCGACGCGTGATGACGTGTTCATCGGCAGCCCTCCGATTGCGTTCACGTTCGGACTGGGCGGACTGCTGCTCTTTCCGCTCTCCATTGGGGCATCGACTGTGTTCCTGGAGAAGGCCACGCCCGATGCGCTGGTCGCCGCCGTCGGGCGTTATCGCGCCACCGTGTGTTTCACCGCCCCGA
>Ga0306924_10004459_pt1 | contig 13683 bp, 11 predicted proteins | sample sta12Can44000111_FD_203756 | JGI IMG/M metagenome (GOLD analysis project Ga0306924, IMG submission 203756) | Lab enrichment of tropical soil microbial communities from Luquillo Experimental Forest, Puerto Rico - statanox.12C.anox.44.000.111 (v2)... | ecosystem: Environmental > Terrestrial >... | reverse complement strand
GAACGACGCGATCACGATCCAGAATGACCTCGAACGCAGCATGAAGGGCGGCATTATAATGGCGCGCCGCACCCACGCGGGCCGATTACCCCCTAACTCCGGCATGCCCGATACCGACGCGCGACTGGCGCTGATCCACGCTTGGCTGTCGCGCGAGCTTCACCTTTCGCAGGTGCGCATCGAGGTGGCGTCGAGCGATGCGAGCTTCCGGCGCTACTTGCGCGTGTGGAGCGGCGCGAGCACCTACATCGTCATGGACGCGCCCCCGGAGAAGGAGGACGTGCGTCCCTACCTGAAGGTGTCGCGACTGCTCGAAGAGCTCGGCGCACACGTGCCGCACGTGCACGAGAGCGACAGCACACGGGGACTGCTGCTGCTGGAGGATCTGGGAACGACGCCGTACCTGCAGCAGCTCGAGCACGGCGGCGACAGCGAGCGGCTGTACGCCGACGCCCTCGCGGCGCTGGCCAACATTCAACTGCACGGCGCCGCGGTGTGCGCGCAGCTGCCACCCTATGGGCGCAGCGAGCTCGCGCGCGAGATGGCGCTCATGCCCGAGTGGTTCCTCGCGCGGCACCTGTCACTGACGCTGTCTGCCGCCGAGAGCGAGCTGCTCGCCGCGGCGTTCGAGTTTTTGATCGCCGCGGCGCTGTCGCAACCGCGGGTGTTCGTGCACCGCGACTATCACGCCCGCAACCTGATGGTGGTCGGCGAGCGCAATCCCGGCATCATCGATTTCCAGGATGCGCTGTGCGGACCGGTCGGGTACGACCTGGTGTCGCTGCTGAAGGATTGCTACATCGCCTGGCCACGGCCACGCGTGGTGTCCTGGGTGCAGGCATTCCGCGCCCGGCTGCTCGCCGCGGGCGGCCCGGCGGGCGGCAGCGATGCCGAATTCCTGCGCTGGTTCGATCTGATCGGAGTGCAGCGGCACATCAAGGTACTCGGCATCTTCTGCCGCCTGTGGTACCGCGACGGCAAGTGCGGCTACCTGCCGGACCTGCCGCGCACCCTCGATTACGTGCGCGAGACGAGCGCAAGCTACGCCGAGCTCGGTGCGCTCGCGCGCTTTCTCGATGAACGCGTGACGGCGCAGTTGCCGCGCGCCAATCAACGCGTCGCGGCCGAGCGGGGCGAGCCTGGCGGTGCGCAACCGTGAAGGCGATGCTGCTCGCGGCGGGGCGCGGTGAGCGCCTGCGCCCGCTCACCGACACACTGCCGAAGGCACTGATGGAGGTCGGGGGACGACCGCTGATCGTCTGGCACCTTGCGGCACTCGCGCGCGCCGGCATCCGCGAGGTCGTCATCAACCTCTCCTGGCTCGGCGGGCAGCTGCGCGCAGCGCTCGGCGACGGGCGCGAACTCGGGGTGAGCATCAGCTGGAGCGAAGAAGGGGCAATACCGCTCGAGACCGGCGGCGGCATCTTTCGCGCGCTGCCACTGCTCGGTGCGGAGCCGTTCCTGGTCGTGAATGCGGACATCTGGACCGATATCGACTTCGGCCGGCTGCGTCTGCCACCTGCGGCGCACGCCCACCTCGTGCTCATCGCCAATCCCTCACACCACCCGCGCGGCGACTTCGGGCTCGAGGGTGATCACGTGGTCAATCGTGAGAGCGAGCGGCTCACCTACAGCGGAGTCGGGGTGTACCACCCGGAATTCTTTGCCGGCTGCAGCCTGGGTCGTTTTCCGCTCCTGCCACTGCTGAATCGCGCCATCGCCGCCTCGCGCGTGACGGGTGAGCTGCATCGCGGGCAGTGGTGCGATGTCGGCACGGCCGAGCGCCTCGCGAGCCTGTCGGCGCGGCTGGCTGCGTTAGAATGAGCGCATGTCAGAGCTCAAAGGCATCCCGGTCGTAGCCGCAGCAGCGCGGGCCCGCAGCGGCGAGAAATACCTCACGCCTCAGGGGTTTACCGCTGTCCGCGATGGCATCAAGGCGCCGCGTGGCGCAGCGGCTGCGCGGGGGCTGCCGACGGGGCAGCGCCTGCCCGGATGGCTGCGGGCGAGAGCGCCGACGGGTGCCGGCTTCTTTGAGGTGCGCGCGCTCGTCAGAGAGCATCGACTCGCGACGGTATGCGAAGAGGCCCACTGCCCGAACATCGGTGAGTGTTGGAACGCGGGTACCGCCACCATCATGCTCATGGGTGCCGTGTGCACGCGGGCGTGCCGCTTCTGCTCGGTGGACACGGGCAATCCACATGGCTGGCTCGATGCGGAGGAGCCCGAGAACGCCGCCCGCACGGTCGAGCTGATGAAGCTGAGCTACGTCGTGCTCACCTCCGTCGACCGTGATGACCTGCCGGACGGCGGCGCCGCGCATTACGCCGCCTGCGTAAGCGCCATCAAGCACCGCAACCCGGGCACGGCGGTGGAGGCGCTGACACCGGATTTCCGCGGCGTGCTCGCGGACGTCTCGACCGTGGTCGACTCCGGCATCGAGGTGTTTGCGCAGAACATCGAGACCGTGCGCCGCCTCACACACCCGGTGCGCGATGCGCGCGCGGGCTACGAGCAGACACTCGCGGTGCTCGCTCACGCCAAGCGTCACCGCCCCGGAGTGCTCACCAAGAGCAGCCTCATGCTGGGACTCGGCGAGACCGACGCGGAGATCGACGCGACGCTCGCCGACCTGCGCGCCGCCGCAGTCGACCTCGTCACCCTCGGTCAGTACCTGCGTCCAACTCTCAACCACCTCCCGGTAGAGCGTTTCGTCACTCCGGCCGAGTTCGATCGCTACCGCAAGCGTGCCCTCGCGCTCGGCTTTCTCGAGTGCGTCTCGGGGCCGCTGGTGCGCTCGAGCTATCGCGCTGAGCAGGCACTGAACCGCAACAATGCGGGACTCGACAACTCCGGCACGGGCCGATGAGGAGCCTCGTGCAACACGCGGCTCGCGCTCCGCTCCCGCCGAGCCCCGCACCGCCGCACCTGGCGGCGCTCGCGCCACCGCTGCCGCCCGCGCCGCACGTGCGCCATCTCGGGCGCGTCGAATACGAGCCCACGTGGCGCGCGATGCAGCGCTTTACCGAGCAGCGCGACGCCAGGACGCCCGATGAGATCTGGTTCCTCGAGCACCCGCCGGTGTTCACGCTCGGCGTCAACGCCAGCCGCACGCACCTGCTGGCGCCCGGTGATATCCCGGTGGTGCAGACCGATCGTGGCGGGCAGGTCACGTATCACGGCCCCGGTCAGCTCGTGGTGTATCCGCTGATCGATCTCAGGCGCGCCGCGCTCGGGATCCGCGATTTCATCAGTGCCCTCGAGTGGGCCGTGATCGAGCTGGCGGGTCGCCACGGCATCGCCGCCGCGTCTCGCCGCGAGGCGCCCGGGGTGTACGTTGCCGGACGCAAACTCGCGAGCGTCGGCGTCCGCGTCCGCCGCGGTGGCAGCTATCACGGGCTCGCGCTGAACGTCGCGCTCGACCTCGCACCCTTTGCCCGCATCAACCCCTGCGGCTACGCGGGACTCGAGATGACGCAGCTCGCCGAGCTCGGCGGACCGGATAGCGTCGAGGAGTGTGCGCGCGCACTCGAGCCACTGCTGCGCCGCGCGCTGCGCCTGCCGCTATAACCGCGTTGTCACCGCCACGTGGCTAACATCCGCCGATGACATCGATTCGTTTGCTCGCGCGTACCGCCGTCCTCGCTCTCGGGCTGCTGGCGCTCGCGACGCTGCTCTCGTGCGGCTCGGGCGGCGGCGGCGAGAGCGCCGGGCGCATCACGCTGCGTAACGTCTCCTACGACCCGACGCGCGAGCTGTACGTGGAATTCAACGCCGCCTTCGCCCGTTACTGGAAGACCCAGACCGGGCAGCAGGTGCGCGTCGAGCAGTCGCACGGCGGCTCGGGCACTCAGGCGCGCTCCGTCATCGAGGGGAACGCCGCGGACGTCGTGACACTGGCACTCGCCGCCGACATCGATGCGATCGCCGCGACCGGCAGACTCCTGCCGGTGAACTGGCAGAGTCTGCTGCCGGATAACAGCTCCCCCTACACCTCCACCGTCGTCTTCGTGGTCCGCAAGGGCAATCCAAAGGCCATTCACGACTGGGGGGACCTGATTCGGCCCGGCGTGTCGGTGATCACTCCGAACCCCAAGACCTCCGGCGGCGCCCGCTGGAACTATCTGGCCGGGTGGGCGTGGGCGCTCGCACAGCCCGGCGGCAACGACCAGAGTGCGCGCGAGTTCCTGCGGCGTCTCTATGCAAACGTGCCGGTCCTCGATGCCGGCGCGCGCGGCGCGACGACTACCTTTGTGCACAACGGCCTCGGCGACGTGCTGCTCACCTGGGAGAACGAGGCGATGCTGGCGGTGCGCGAGGTCGGCGCCGACAAGCTCGAGATCGTCGTGCCTTCGGTGAGCGTGCTGGCCGAGCCGCCGGTGGCGGTCGTCGACCGCGTGGCGCTCCGCCACGGCACGCGCGAGGTGGCGCGTGCCTACCTCGGCTATCTCTACAGCAAGGAAGGGCAGGACATCATCGCGCGGCACTACTACCGCCCACGCGACCCCGAGGTTGCAGCGCGCTACAGCGAGCGCTTCCCGCAGCTGAAACTCGCGACCATCGCCGATTTCGGCGGCTGGGACCGCGTGCAGCACACACACTTCAGCGACGGTGGGGTGTTCGACCAGATCTCGATGCGATGACACTTCGCGCATAGCGCAGACGGCAAAAGCGCCGCAGGCGACTTTTGCCCCATTGATCAGTCGACCACCAGCTTGTAGCCCGCCGCCGCGGTCCGCAGCAGCGCGGGCGCGGCGGGATCCGCCTCGATCTTCTGCCGCAGGCGGTGCACCAGTTGCTTCAGCAGTTGCCGGTCGCCGCCGCTGCGATGTCCCCACACCTGCACCAGCAGCCGCTCGGAGCTCACCGTGTGTCCGGCGTTGGCGAGCAGCATCTGCAGCAGCCGCAATTCGAGCTTGGTGAGGCGCACCGCGTCCCCGGTGCCGATGCGCACGGTGTGCTCGCTCAGATCGAGCGCGACGCGACCGGCTGCCACCGGCGCGGTGTTCTCCATGCCGGCGCGGCGCAGCAGTGCACGGATGCGTGCCACGAGTGTCCGCGGACTGAAGGGCTTGGTGAGGTAGTCATCGGCGCCGAGCCCGAGGGCACGCACCAGGTCCTCCTCCTCGCCGCGCACCGTCAGCATCATGACCGGCACGCGCGAGCGCGCGCGAATCGCCTCGCACACCTGGAACCCGGACTGCCCCGGCATGTTGATGTCGAGAACCACGAGATCCGGGGATTCCTCGGTGAAGAGCCGCACGGCAGCGACGCCATCGTGCGCCTTGATCACGAGGTAGCCGGCCTGGGCGAGCGTGAAGGCGATGAGCTCGCGCAGGTCGGCATCGTCGTCGGCCACCAGTACCTTCATGCGGCCTCCTCGGCGGGTAGCGTCAGGCTGAAGCGAGTGCGGCCGGTGGCAGTGCGCTCGAAAGTGACCCGGCCGCCGTGGCGGTCGATGATCGACTTCACCAGCCACAATCCGAGCCCGAGACCGGCGGGCTCGGGCTCGGTGTCGCCTCTGCGGAAGCGTGCGAAGAGCTGCGCATCATCCACCGCTGCGGGTCCTGCGCCCTCATCCTCCACCCAGGCACGCACTTGCCCGGCCTGCGCCTCGGCGCCGATGCGCACGACGCTGTCCTCGGGGGCGAACTTGTTGGCGTTGGCCAGCAGGTTGACGAACACCTGAGTGAGCCGCGTCTTGTCACCGCTCACCGCCGGCAACTGCTCCGGCAGACTCACATCGAGCGTCTGGCGCCGCTGCGCCAGCAGCGATCCGACCAGCGCACGGGCGTCGTCGACGACCTCGGCGAGTGCCACGCTCTGCTGACGGATGGCGAGCTGGCCGGACTCGATACGCACGCTCTCGAGCAGGTTGTCGATCAGCTGCGTGAGACGCAGCGTGCCGCGCTCGAGCGAGCTGATGAGCTCGCGCAGCTGCTCGCGCGGCATCTGCTCCAGCCCGCTCAACAGCAGCTCGATGGAGGCGAGCTGCGCGGCGAGCGGGGTGCGGAACTCATGCGAGATGTTGGCGAGCACCGAGTCGCGCGCGCGGCGCACCGCTTCGAGCTCGGTCTCATCGCGGATCACCTGCACCTGCAGGCCATCGGCGGGCTGGCTGCTCGTGATCACGGTGGTGCGAGGGTCACCCGGGCGGGCGGTGAGGTGCTCGACCGCCTTGGCGCTTTCGGCGCTGCGCGCATGCACGATCGGGCAGCGCAACTCGCATGGCCGGCGGCCGTCTTCGTCGCGCGGCTTGAGCACATCGCCGCAGAAGCGGCCGACCGCCTGCTCGGCGGAGACGCCCAGCAGCCGCTCGGCCTGGGGATTCAGGTAGCGCATGATGCGGTTCTTGTCGACCGCGTAGACGCCCTCGACGATGCCGCCGAGCACGGCGCGCGCCTCGGCCTCGCGCCGCCGCAGCGTGTTCGTGAGCTCGATGAGGTTGCGGCGCATGTCCTCCATGGTGCGAGCCAGCGCGCCGACTTCGGCGGCGCCACCGGTCGGAATCGAAGCGGAGAAGTCCCCGCTCCCGAGCCGGGTGGCCGCGGCCGTGAGCGCCCGCACGGGACCGGCCACGAGCTGGCCGAGGATCACCGCGGCGAGCACCGCGAGCGCCGCGAGGAACAGCGCGGCGGCGAGCAGCCGATGCAGGAAATGACGCGCCGGAGTATCGACCGCACTCGTCGGCAGACGCGCCTCGATGAGCGCGATCGCCTCGCCGGTCGAGGCGAATACCGGCACGGCGGCCGCGTAACTGTCCTGTGAGTCGATGCGCTGCACCGCCGAGTGGCCGTCGGCAAACGCCGCGGCGTAAAGCGGCGTGAACGCACCCACCGGCTCGTTGAGATAGGAGCGGTAGTCGATCAGGCGGACCTCAGCCCCGACCCGCGTGCTGAGCGTTTGCGCCAGCGTCGGATCAAGCCGGCGCACGACGTACAGCGTGAGGCCCTGATCGCCGAGCGCCGCGCGTGCGCCGAGCAGCGGCACCTGCTCGTGCTCGGTCGCCGGCAGCGCCGGCAGCGCCATGAAGGTCGCCCCCTGCTCACTCGCGGCCGTGACCACCTGCTGCCAGTCGAGTGCCGGGCCCGAGAGCGCGATCACTGATCTGCCGGAGAGCACCGCACAGGCATCGACTCCGGCGGCCTCGCAGGAGCGCTTGAGGAACGGCGCGAGCGACTCGTTGCGGCCTTCCGCCAGCAGGCGCTGCAGCGTCGGCCGCTCGGCGAGCGCCTGCGCCGCGGCGTGGGCATCCTCGCCCATGCGCCGCAGTTCCTCGCGCGCGCTGGTGGCGGCGAGCTGCACGCGCGCCTTGCCCTGCGCGTCGGCGAGCTCGCGCAGCATGCGGCTCGCGGACCAGGTGATGCCTCCCGCCACGAGCAGCACGAGCGCCACGTGGATCGCCGCCAGCCACCAGGTGAGGCTGGTCCTCGCCGGATCGGGCCACAGCGATTCCGCGAGGAGCCGCAGACGCTCGAGCATGGCGGTCAGCGCCTGCGGTAGCCGGTGCGCTCGACCAGTGTCTTGACCACGAGTGTCACCACCGCGAGCAGGGTGAGGAGCGAAGCGACGGCGAAGGCACCGACGAAGTTGTATTCGTTGTAGAGGATCTCGATGTGCAGCGGCATGGTGTTGGTGAGCCCGCGTATGTGTCCGGACACCACCGACACTGCGCCGAACTCACCCATGGCGCGCGCGTTGCACAACACCATGCCATACACCAGGCCCCAGCGCACCTTTGGCAACGTGACCCGAAAGAAGGTCATCCAGCCACCGGCGCCGAGGGTGATGGCTGCTTCCTCCTCGTCGTTGCCGAGCTGCTGCATGAGCGGAATGAGCTCGCGCGCCACATACGGGAAGGTCACGAACATGGTCGCCAGAATGATGCCGGGCAGCGCGAACACGATGGAGATGTCGTGCTCCTGCAGCCACACCCCGAACCAGCCGTGGAGGCCAAACAGCAGCACGAACACCATGCCGGAGATCACCGGCGAGATCGCGAGCGGCAGATCGATCAGCGTGATGAGCATGCTCTTGCCGCGGAACTCGAACTTGCCGATCGCCCAGGCGGCGGCGAGCCCGAACACCGTGTTGAGCGGTACGACCACGAGAGCGGTGGTGAGCGTGAGGCGGATCGCCGCGAGCGTATCGGGATCCGCGAAAACGCGCAGGTAGGCGCGGAGCCCCTGGCCGAGGGCCATGGCGAACACCGTGGCGAGCGGCGCGAGCAGCACCGCGGCGAGAAAGGTGAGCGAGACGGTGATGCACAGCCAGCGGACGATGGCATGCATCCAGGTGTGCTGCCCCGGGCGGGTGGCGGCGTCGTCGGCGAGCGCGCCGTGCGGCAGGACCACGGCCATCAGTGCGCCGCCCGCACGTGCCGCCGCCGGCCCCACGCCTGCAGCAGGTTGATGGTGAGGAGGATCACGAAGGAGATCCCGAGCATCACCACTCCGAGCGCCGCCGCCCCCTGGTAGTCGAACTCCTCGAGGTGAATGACGATGAGGAGCGGAGTGATCTCGGTCTTCATCGGCAGGTTGCCGGCGATGAATATCACCGAGCCGTACTCGCCGACCGCACGCGCGAACGCGAGCGTGAAGCCGGTAAGGAGCGCAGGCAGCACCGTCGGCAGGATGATCCGCCGCATCACGTACACGCGGCGGGCACCGAGAGTCTCGGCAGCCTCCTCCAGGTCGCGCTGCACTTCCTGCAGTGCCGGCTGCACCGCGCGCACGGCGAAGGGCATGCTGATCAGTGTCAGTGCGAGCGTCACGCCGATCCAGGTGTAGGCGACCTTCACGCCGAGGGGCTCGAGATAGCGGCCGATCCAGCCGTTCTGTGCGAACACGGTCGTGAGCGCGATGCCGGAGACGGCGGTGGGCAGCGCGAACGGCATGTCGATCAGGGCGTCGATGATCTTGCGGCCGGGGAACTCATAGCGCGTCAGCGTCCAGGCGATGATGAAGCCGAACACCACGTTGATGGTCGCCGCGAGGAGCGAGGCGCCGAAGGAGAGCCGATACGAGCCGAGTGCGCGCGGGCTCGTCACCACGCGCACGAAGTCGTTCCAGTGCATCGAGCCCGCCGACAGCACCAAAGCCGCGAGCGGCAGCAGCACGATGGCGGAGAGGAAGAACGTGGTGAAGCCGAAGGTCAGCCCGAAGCCGGGCAGGACGCTCGCCTGGCGGAAGCTCATGAGGTGCCGCGCTGCACGATCAGCACCGGCCAGCGTCCGCCATCGAGCAGCGCGCCGAACGCCGTCGCAAAGTGCTTGAGCTCGGTGATACCGACGATCAGCATCTGCGCCGGCGCTTCGGCGAGACGGCGCGTGAGCTCCTGGGCGACGTCGCCGAAATGCAGCTCAGTGCGCATTTCCAGGCCGTGTGCGGCCTGGGCTTCCGAACGCGCATCGAGGAGCTCGCGCATCCCGTACGAGTGGCGCTCGCTGTCGCCGTGCCCCGGGAAGATCCCGAGATACACCGCTTCGGCGGGTACGTGGCGCAGCACGCTTGCCGAGACCGCGAGCGTGGCACTGCGCGCCGCTTCGCCCATCCAGTGGATCAGCACGCGCTGCGGCGGGGCGGCATTCTCCGGCAGCACCAGCAGATCCTTCACCCCCCGGCGCAGCAGCCATTCGGCGCGCACTGCATTGTCGCCTTCGGCTGCGATCACGGTGGTTCCGAAGAACTCGCCCTTTGCCTCGGCGGGCTCGTCCGCGAGCCCGAGCGAGGGCTCGATGCGCACTGCGACGCGCGTCTTCATGCGTGCCACGAGCTCCGCCAGCAGCGGCTGACGCGTGAGCGCATCCGCGAGCGGAGTGCTGCGCGCGCAGGCCGTGAAGCTCGAGAGCGGTGTCGGCAGCACGTGCACGCGGCGCAGACCCACCGCGACGCTCTGACCCTGCTGCACCTCGAAGCCGCGATGTGCGTGCCGGGTGCGGGTGACCTGCAAGGCAACGCTGCCGTTGGCATCGCCCTCGGCGGTTGCGAGCAGCGGCGCTTGCACCCCATCGTCCAGGCGCACGCGCAGCCGCTCGAGCGCACCGGTGAAGGTCACCTCATCGACGATGCCATGCCCGAGGTAGCGCGAGCCGAGCGCCTCGCGCGCCGGTGCAATCTCCACTTCCTCGGGGCGCACGACGGCGACTACCTCGTGCTCCGGGGCACCCGGGGCGCGCTCGGCGGTGCCCATGGTCTTGCCGCCCACCTGGATGCCGTCGGGGGTGCGACGGGCCAGGAACAGGTTCGCCGCACCGAGAAAGGTCGCCACGAAGCGCGTCGCGGGCCGTGCGTACAGCTCGTGCGGCGCCCCCATCTCGAGCAGCCGCCCCTGACTCATGATGCCGATGCGGTCCGCCATCGCAAAAGCTTCCTCCTGGTCGTGCGTCACGAGCACGGTCGTTATCCCGAGCTCGCGCTGCACCTGGCGGATGGTGCGCCGCAGCTCCTCGCGGATCTTCGCGTCGAGTGCCCCGAAGGGCTCATCGAGCAGCAGGACCTCGGGCTTGTGCGCGAGCGCCCGCGCCACCGCGACCCGCTGCTGCTGACCGCCGGAGAGCTGCGCCGGCAACCGATCGTCCATACCCTCGAGCGACACGAGGCGCAGCAGCTCCGCGCGGCGCGCGCGGCGGGCGCGGCCGCGCATGCGGCGCACGCGCAGCGCGAACTCGATGTTGTCAGCGACGGTCATGTGCCGGAACAGCGCATAGTTCTGGAATACCAGGCCGACGCCGCGCTTGCGGGCGGCGACATGGGTAACGTCGCGGCCGTGAAGTGAAATCCGCCCGTGGTCGACGCCGGAGAGGCCGGCTATGGCACGCAGCAGGGTACTCTTGCCGCTGCCGCTCGGCCCCAGCAGCACGAAGAACTCGCCATCGCCGATGTCGAGCGAGACGTCGTTGACGACCGGTACGCCGGCGTAGTGCTTGGTGACCTGGTCGAGCGTGATGGACATCCGGGCAATGCTACCGGGGCGGCTTCCGCAGCGTCAGTTTCCCGCAGGTGACGCGGCGGTGACAAACCGGTTATACCCGCAGGACTGCGACGGCGATCACAGGCGCGCGCATCGAGCTCGGCGCCGCAGCGGCGCTCACCACGGGGTGCCGGCGAGCTCGCGCTTGTAGCGCTGCAACTCCTCGTATACGCGGCGCCACAGGGGACCCGGGCGGCCGGTGCCGATCGGATGGCCGTCGATCACGGTCACCGGTTGGACTTCGCGCGTGGCGGCCGAGATCCACACCTCATCCGCACCACGCAGCTGTGCCTCGCTGATCGTCTGCACACGGCAGGTGATGGCGGCGCGCGCCGTCATTTCTTCGACGACGCTGCGAGTGGTCCCGGGAAGGATGCGCCACGAGTTGGGAGGCATCAGCACCTCGCCGCCAAGCACGACGTGCACGGCGGATGCCGAGGCTTCCATGAGCTCGCCGTGGCGGAGCAGGATCGTTTCGGCCGCCGCGGCATCCACCGACAGCTGTCGTAACAGCACGTTGGCGAGCAGCGCGGTGGATTTGATGTCACAGCGTGCCCAGCGGGTGTCGGTGGCGGTGATGCAGCTGACGCCGCGTTCGGTGAGATCGGCCGGTGGCTCGGGCCAGGGGGCGCAGAAGGCAAACACGGTGCGCGGAATTTGCGGCAGCGGCGCATGCGTGCGGCCGAGCTGCGCACCGCGCGACACCTGCCAGTAGACGTACTGGTCGCCGCCGCCGTTGCGCTCTATCAGCGTGCCGAGTATGGCGTGCCACGCATCAAGCGTGTGTGGATCCTCCATGCTGATGCCAGCGAGGCTGCGCGAGAGCCGCTCGGTGTGGGCGGCGAAGCGGAACGGGCGCCCGCCGTACACGGGCATGACCTCGTAGACGGCGTCGGCGTAGAGAAAACCGCGATCGAGCGGCGAGATGCGCGCCTCGGCGAGCGGCAGGTAGTCGCCATTCAGGTAGCACAGCGGCAGAGGCTGAGGCATCGCGCTTCCTCAATGGAACATCAGGGCGACACTGTCCCAGGCACGGGCCCAGAGCCCCCCTCGCGGCACGGCGGTGAGTGCTACCAGCGGGACGCGCTCGATGATCTCGCCGCTGGCATCCGCCACGGTGAGCTCGCCGAGCTCCTGACCGGCGGTGAATGGTGCGATGAGCGGCTCGTGGCTCAGCGCGGCGCGGGTCTGGAGCGTCGCCGCCTGGCCGCGGGCGACCGTTGCATACACATCGTGCGTCACACCGATGGCGGCGAATTCACTCGCGCCCTTGTAGACATGCGGTTTCAGCACCGTCTCGTTGGCGTTCTTCAGGCGAATGGTCTCGTAGAAGGTGTAGCCGTAGCCGAGCAGTGCCGCGCTCGCCTCCTCGCGCGCCTTGACGCTCGGGGCCCCCAACACCACCGACATCAGTCGCATGCCAGTGCGGTTGGCGGACGCGGCGAGGCAGTAGCCGGCGCTGTCGGTGTGCCCGGTCTTGAGGCCATCGACGGAGGGGTCCTTGCCGAGCAGCCCGTTGCGGTTGCCCTGGCGGATGTTGTTCCAGCGGAACTCGCGCTCGGAAAAGATCGGGTAGTACTGCGGAAAGTCGCGGATCAGCGCGTTGGAAAGCGTCGCCACATCGCGGGCGGTGGTGTAGTGCTCGGGCGATGGCAGGCCGTCGCTGTTGACGTAGTGAGTCCGGTTCATGCCGAGCCGGCGCGCGTATTCGTTCATGATCTGCGCGAACGCGGCCTCGGTGCCGCCGACCTGCTCGGCGAGCGCGATCGTCGCATCGTTCCCCGATTGCACGATCATGCCCTTCAGCAGGATGTCCACCGGGACACGGGTGCCCACCTGCACGAAGGTGCGCGAGCCCTCGGCATGCCAGGCGTGCTCGCTGATCGTGGCCATGTCGGTGAGCTTCAGCCGTCCTTCGGCGAGCGCGGCGAACACCACGTACGCGGTCATGAGCTTGGTGAGGCTCGCCGGCTCGGCGCGCTCATCGGACTTTTCCTGCGCCAGCACCCGGCCGCTGAAATGATCCATGAGGATCCATGAGCGCGCGGTCACCGTCGGTGGCGCGGGAATCGGAGTGGCGGCGCGTGCGGCCGGCACGGGCTGCGGCGCGGGCTGCGTGGCAGGCTGCGGCGCCGGGGGGGCCGGTGTCGGTGCCGTGGGTGGCGCCGTGGCGAGCGCGGGAGTTGCGAGAATGAGTGCGAGGGCGAGTGCGGCTGGTGCGGCGGCGAGTGCGGCGGGCAGTGAGCGGATCACGGGTACGAATTCCCTTCGGTCAACGCGAAGCCCGGAATCTTAACCGGCGTCGCGGAAAAATCACGCATCCGTGTCGCATCACTCGAGTGCGAGTCGTGCATCCGGGATGCCGAGCGCGGCGAGCCGAGCGGTGAGCTCATCGAACTGCGCGACGCTGTCGATCGGACCGAGGCGCACCCGGTAGAGGTGCGCGCCGGTCTGCAGCGGCAGCGCGATGAAGGCGCGCGCGAGACCCGCCGCCCGCAGCCGCTCGAGCAGGCGCTGCGCGTTCTGCTGATCGGCGAAGGCGCCCGCCTGTACATACAGTGCCGGCGGCGGCTGCGCACTGGTGCGGGTCAGCTCATCCGGCACCTGTGGGCTGAGCGTCCGAACCTCGACGAGCGTCGTGCCCTCGCGAAGCATGTCGAGCCGCGAGGCCGCGGTGTATGAGAGATCGATGAGGCGATTGGCGACGAAGGGACC
>Ga0306924_10004458_pt1 | contig 13685 bp, 18 predicted proteins | sample sta12Can44000111_FD_203756 | JGI IMG/M metagenome (GOLD analysis project Ga0306924, IMG submission 203756) | Lab enrichment of tropical soil microbial communities from Luquillo Experimental Forest, Puerto Rico - statanox.12C.anox.44.000.111 (v2)... | ecosystem: Environmental > Terrestrial >... | reverse complement strand
CAATCGATGTTCCAACCGGCTACAGCGAGTTCCCGCGCGAAATCCTGTGTCCGCCACGCTCGCTCGCGGAACGCACCTACACCAATATCCGCCGCTGGACCGTAATGCCGCGCGGCGGCCACTTCGCCGCGATGGAGCAGCCCGAACTGCTCGCCGAGGACATCCGCGCCTTCTTCAGCCCGCTGCGCGGCTGATCAGCGCGCCGGGTCACGGGCATGAGCTGGCGGCACGGCAATCGCTGTTTGCCGCTTGAAGGCACTGCGTTGCCTTGCTTTCGCACTCGGCGATGCATGTGGCCTGAATTGTTCTGAATCGTGATGCCCTTTGATTCGCAAGGAGTTTTTATAGTGTCGCGATTGTAAAAATGCGCAGCGCGGGGATCGTCTCGCAACTCAGAGCGGTTGCAGGCGCTGCCGGCTCAAGCCGATCCCGCTGGTTATCACCCACACCCAGCCGTTCGGACGTCGGCTCGCGTTCTGCTCAATGAGCAAAGACGCGGGGCGCGAGCAATCACGCTCAACGTCCCGGCGATGTTCACCGATCTGATGGCCGACAGCGGCACGCTGCTACACGAGATGGTGCATCAGTATCTCAACGAGCGCGGTGAGCGTGCGGGCCACGACAGCGAGGGCTGGCGGCGCGAAATCATGCGCCTGCACGAGCTGGTGACCGGCAAGAAAATTTGGGCCGGCGCATCGATCACCAAGCGGCAAGATGGTCGCGTCGTTCGCATCAATGCGCCGAGCCCGACGGGGAAAGCGTCGCTGACGCAGCGTCAGATTGCGCGCTGGCCGCACGCGGTGCGCGGTCTGCATTGGGGACCGCTGTAACTGCCAGCTGTGTGTTACGACCGGCGGCGCTCAGCGATATTTACTGAGGTCGTGATCGAGCACCGGCGGATCGAAGAACTTTTTCTGCGCCGCGTGGACAGCGCGGTGGACGTCGCCATCCCCGATCGGACCGCCGCCGCCGCCGTTAGTGAGCGCGGCTACGACTTCCTTCAGAAAATCGTCGCGATCGCGGACAGCAAGCGGTTGAGCACCGAGCAGAATTGTGTCGAGTTGTTCGTCGGTCAGGGCGAGCGGCATGGGGCGGCCTCCGAAGCGGGCTTGCGCGAATCAGGAACGTCGGCATAAGTCGACGGCGCAATCCCTTTCAATGTGGACTTGCCCGCTGCCGCCGCGGCGGGCTTTTTCTATTCGGCGGCCTGTTGTCTTTCCACCGCTGCGAGCAACGCCTTACGAACGGCGCGACAGCGATGCCAATCGTGGTAGGCGACCAAATGCTCCGGCCACGGCGGTTTTTTGGCGCGGTCGAGCACGCTGTTCATCGTCCAGAACTCGCTGACCAAGCCGAGTAGGCGCATGAGCTGGTGCGCGTTTTCTTTGTAGGCTAGGGTGTTTTGCCGCTCGGGTGGCACGTCTTCGAGCGCGGCGAACAACGCCAGCGCCTCGCGGTCAATCGGGTCGCTCAGGTCCATCAAGTTCTCCCGCTAGCTGCATTCGCTCGTAGAAGCTCACCCGCTCCGGAGATTTCCGCGTCGGATTGTTGGGCATCCGCGATTGCGGGCTCAGCCGCAGGCGCGCGCTCAACGCCACCATGTTGCGGTTTGCCTTTTCCCACAGCGTCAGCCATCGCGCCGGCGGGTCGTCGCGTTGGAGCTCCTGCGTTGCCCGCGCGGCCAAGCTTACGCTCTCGACGTATTGGCAGAGCAACGGCAAGTCCGACGTGCGGAAGTGCTCGGGCCGCTCGCATGTCACGATGCGGATGAACTCAGCCTTAGCGCCCTCGCTCAATGTTGCCGGCGGCCTCAGCCGCTCGAGCTGCGGAGGGCGGACAGTCAGCGAATCGGCAGCTTTTCGCGGCATATGGAGGACCTCTCAACCGCCAGCTTAAATCGGCTCGAACGCAGGCGAAATGATATTCTCAAAATGGCAGCGGAAATGCCGTAATGGGGCATAATATTCTTCGACACGTAGCAAGGCCATCCCGCCGCCGCGTTATGAGGTTTTGGTCACCGTCCGTTTTTCCCCTGCCCCCCCCCCCCCCCAAGGACTTAGCTTAGGGCTCGTTTTGGGAATATCTCTATGCGAGATTGGGTAGACGAACCTTCTTCGCCTGCACTGTCAATGGGTTAGGAGCAATCGCGATAGGACCGAACCGCGAACGTCGCTGTAAGTCCTTGTCGCATCAAGCGATTTGGGATTGACGCCAACGATCCCAAATGCGTCGGCGCCGACCCAATCGCGAGCGCCCATGAACGCACCACACGCGACGCGGTACCTGATGCCGCAGTTGATGCCGCACCTGATTGTGCACCTGACCAAGCTAGGTGGTGTCGCAGTGATGTCGCAGCTGAGGCGCCGAGCTCTCCGAACAAGAGGCTCGTGGCTCGTGGCGCGGCTTGCGGCTCGCGTTGATGCGATCAGCAAAGAGGATGTTCTCTTCAATGGCGATCGAACGACCACAATGCCGCGCGGTTGCGGGACAACTAGACCGCGAGGCCGAATTCGCAGGTCATGGTCGTCGGCGCCGCTTCCCTACTTCAGTTGACCGAGCAGCTTGATTGCGCCGACGTCCTTCCGGGCGGCAAGCGCAGCCACTCCACCGGTGACATAGACCGCAACTGCACGCAGGAGCTCGGCCAGCTGGCGTGCGGCACCCGGATCGAAACGACAGTAAGCGCCGCGGGTCAGGCGTGCGATCTCCCGGAACACATGTTCGACCTCGGGATCGTGACCCTCCTGAAACATGAAGGCGCGCACGCCGAGGCGCCCGAGCTCATGCGCGGCAGGGATAACCGTGTCTTCCTCCTCTTCGAAGGCGTCGCCGACAAAGATCAGGGCGCTTACCTGGAGCAGCTTGGTTTCCTTCGCCGCATGATCGAGGATCCTGCCAATCTGGGTCTCACCCGACCGACACATGATCTTCGACATGGTGGTGGCGAGGTGGGCCGAGTCAGAAATCCAGCGCGAAGCCCGGCACTCGTCGATGCCCCGGTAATAGACCAGTTGCAGGTCGAGCCCGCCAGCGCTAGCGGCTTCGCGAAACATCTCAGCCTGTAGCTTGCACGCCGTGTCCCAGGTCTGCTCGCGGCTTGCGGTAGCGTCGAGAGCGAAGATGAGCCGTCCGCGTCCACTCTGACCGCCGGAGGCGAGCTGCTTGACCTCCTCGAGGAAGCTATCGAGCTGCGACTTGGCCGGGGCGCTTTCGCCGCGGTTCGTAACCTGATCGTTGGGCATATGACCACTCTCCTTTGATGGGACCCTTTGGACTTTTGGGACTTCCACTCTCAGCCCCATAATTTTCGCAGGTTGCGAAAATATAGAGCTAATGGTGGAACTCCAAAAAGTCCCAAGGTCCCACTCATTTCACTTCCGAAAGACAGAAGGCAGCGCGGTTTGCTGAGGCTTGTTTTCGGATCAGCCAGAACCTGCGACCGTCAGGCACCCTCACCACGCGACCAGTATTGCGACGCAGCCATTCGCCCAAGCGCTTGGCTGAAACGCTGCCGTTCTTGTCCGCAGCCACTTGTAGGAGGAATTCCTTGTGCGGATTAGAATTGAAGCCGACAACCGCAGCGGCCCAAGCCTCAATGATGCTTGCGGTTGTGTACGGATAATCGAGCTTGAGATCGCCTAACCATAGATCGACCAGCTCGCGAAGGTCAGCAAGCTCAGGATCCTCAGCTTGGGTCATATCAACGCTCGCCACCGGATCGGCCTCGCGTAGCCAGATCAACGGGCTGCGCACCATGGCCGACCACTCGGCATAACTGCCGAATGGCCCGCACACTTCGGGCGCACCGGCCGCGAGGTAGGCCCGCATGATTGTCAGCGCGGCCGCGACATAGGTCGCCCGGTTCGCGCCGGCTTGCCTTAGCGTGTTGCGGTTGAACTTCCGTAGCTCCGGGCGCTCGTCCCGCGCCTCGAGATTGCAGACCAGCCCGCGGCGGGTCATATCACCCTTGAAGCCGATGTTATTACCGGTCGCGTAGACGGCGGTGTGGACCTCGCAGTCTGGCGTCTCGCTGTAGCCGAGTATCCGAACCTTGATCACCGGCCGTTCGGCCATCTGACACAGGAACTCACCGCCGAGGTCGTGGCTGCAATTATCGAGACTGACCATCGGTATGCCGCTCAGCACGATGGCGCCAAGACGCTTTTCGGTCTCCTCCACGCTCTTGAGCGCGGTGATGACGGGGCAGAGCCGGCCGGTGGCAATTGTCGCAAAGACATCGATGAGATAGCTCTTGCCCGTCCCCGCCATGTGGGCGGCGATCAAGTGCATCGGCGCGGTAGGAAGCGAGCCGCGCACTAAAGCGGTCAGCAATCCCGACAGCGCGACCGAACGATTAAGCTGCTTCTCGTGCTCGCCGCCGATGCACCTGAAGGAAAATTCCGAGAGCAAGTCGGTCAGCAGCTCGAGCGCCGTTAGCGCCTGATCCCTGGTCGGGTGCTCCGGTATCGGCGAGATTTGAAACCCGGGCGTGAGGTAAAGCTCGGTTTCGGGGTCATAGCCCGGCTCGGCAAGCAACGAACCATCCGGGCGCAATGTGGGCGTAGTAATGATGCCGGAGACGTGCGGGAGCCGCCAGCGCCGCTCGCTCGCGAGCAGGACGCGCACATAATGCAGTGGCGGGTCGGTATCGACCAGCGTCTTACGCCGCTGGTTCCATTTCTGAAACGCCGCAGCCTCGGCAATCGGAGCTAAGAAGCTTTCCGGCGAGAGCTCACGCAAGCGCGCGACCGTAGTTTTGCGGCCGTCCGACGCTGGCATGATCTCGGCCACGGGCTCGACCAGTCTTCCGGCGCGCGAGAACACCGGCGAGCCCGATGCAAGCAGCGCGTCCTCGGTCTCCGTGAGAATGCGAAGCAGCTCGCCGTCTGCAAGTTCAATAGTAGGACGAGCGCTGGTTTGGGACGCTGGCTGCGGCCTACTGCGCGGTTGCTGGGTGCCGGCCGTGATACCGCTGTCGATAGTGGCCCATGTCTGTTGCGCACCATCATCGGCGACTAATCCGCAAGTCTCTGCCGCCTCGAACAATCGTTCGCGCACCTCCTGCTCGTCGAGAGCGTTACCGCCAACAAGCTGGCCGAGATTAAACGCGGCAGTGTTGAGTATGTTGTTACGCGTGTGCGGCTGTGCAGAAGCGACGTTCTTACACTCGCGCTCGAGCGCCGCCTTCGCATAGGCGCTCGCCTTCTTCGCCTTGGCGAGCGTGATCAGCCAGGGCGGCGCCAAGGCGGCAGTCTGTGGACCACCCGGCTCCCATTGATACGTTCCGCCGGTGGCGTTCCGGCTCGGTGGCCAAATGACATAACCGCCGTTTCCGCGCACATCGATGCCGGGACCGATCTTGCCAGCGCTGTTACGGATTTCGACATTGGGGTCCCAAATCCAAATCAAGTGCCGGCCACCGCGCGGCGTGGTGGTCACCCAGGTGGACGGAAGCGCACCACGCCGGGCGATCAGTTGATCGAGCGTGGCTTTGCCGTCGATCTTTTTGGTGGGATCGACGTCAAGGTCAGTTGCCCACATCCCGCTCGCGGGACCCATCGGTACGCCGATCATGGCGTAATTTCTCGGGATCATCGAACCCGCGCGGAAGCAACTCACCAGCGCGTGTCGCCGCGATAATGTTGGCCGCACGATCACTCCATTGCTGTGCGCGTTCGGCATCGAATGGGACGAAGAAGTGCAGCAATTCACAGGTGTCGGCGTTGGTGACAGTGAATAGCGCGGGATTGGTGATGTTCAGATACGCCTGATAGAGCGAAACCTGTGCAAGGTAATTGGAGTGTCTCTTTTCGAGCCCGTCACGCTCGATCTCACGGTAGCTCGTGGCCTTCAGGCACTTGCACTCCCAGATCAGCGGATAGATCACGTAAGCGCCAAGCAGATCGGGGCCGTGAATGATGATGCCGTCCGCATGTCCGCGCAGCGCGCCATCGACGGCGGTGAACTTGCACGCCTCCGGCGGCGCGAACCTGAAACCAGCTGCAACAAGATGCCGGCGCGCACGCTCTTCGAAATAATGACCGCGATCGAAAATCTCGCGCGTCCTGGCCGGGAGCTCGGGTTTTATCCACCAATCGAACTGTATGCGGCGCAGACATTCGTGCCCGACAATGGATGCACCGAGATACGGCCGCGGCAATTCCGCCGTCGTGGCCGCGGCGCGCTCGATCGCCGTGTTGATCGCGGTGTTGATCGGCGCGATCGATAGGTGGGCACGATTGAAATCCATCGCACGTAACTCACAGCTTGATTTCGTCGTTGAATTCGTCGGGCGTCATCAAAGGCCCGCCGGCGGCGGCGTTAGCCTGGCGCGCGATCGTGGCGGCGCTCGATTTCCTGCTGACGCCCTTATCGCTGAGATCACGCGCGATCATGGCTTTGCGGATCAGCGGCATGGCCTTGAGCAGGAACTCGATGATGGTCTCGCGCGGCCACTCGGCGAGCGGCTTGGACCAGTCGACGCTGCCCGAGCAGGCGTTTGCCAACTCTGGCAAAATGGCCGCCACCGCGCCCGCGTCCCATGGCTGCGGGTCGAGCGCCGTCATTCTGATTGTCTGCTCGACGTCGAGCTGTTCTGCGGTGGCTTGTCGGGCCCGCATGCCGATCCAGGCAAACAGGATTGCGGCAACGATCCAGCCCCACTCCGTGTCGCTCAGCCGTCCGATCGGCGTGCCGGGCGGAATGGGGCCGTCCATCTGGACGACCCCGCGCGCGCCAGCGATAGCGGCAGCGGTGGCGTCCCGCTGCCACTGGTCTTCGAGGGCGGACAGGCTGACCTGTCCGACGGGGTTGCGGATCCGGCTCACTGCGCCCACCCCGGCCGCTCGACGGGGGGAGCAGAGGGCGTCGGCGCAGCAGCGCTGCCTCCACCACCATCGAACGGGGGCGGCTGCTCGACCGGCTGGTAGTCTTTCTTGTCAGGCGTGATGACGCTGACGACGATGTTTCGAGCCGGATAATTACCGCTGCCCTCCTCGTGTCCGATTCTAGCCATGAAGCTCTTGCCGTCGAACCACTTGAGGCTGACGGTGCGGGCCGCACGCGCCGCGTCGCTCTCGTCCTTGGGCTTGAGATTGAGCGCGCTATCAATGATCGCCTTGAGCATCTCGAGGGTGCGGACAACCATTTGCTTCTGTCCGTCCGTGGTGCCTTCGGTGATGAAGCGCTGCCAGACCTTGCGTCCCTTGTACTCTCCATCGAGAACGGTGAAGTCACAGTGAAGCATCTCGCAGTCGCCCTCCTTGCTGCGCTTGCACATCCCGTCTTCGCCGACACCGCCGGCGATGATGTGCATGCCAACGATGGCGATGGTGTCGTCCGGAATTAACGACGACGGTACGTCCGTGTAGTCACGTGGCATTGAGTGCCTCCTCTAGGTTTGAGCAGATTGCTCGGTGGATGAAACGGTGATGAACGGCTTGCGCTGGCCGGGGCCGGTAAGCTTCTCGATCAGCGCGCCAAGGTTTGGCGGTTCGATTTGCTCGAGCCGGCCGGAACGGTCTTTGCTCGGATAGCCCCAGATGTTTGGGTTGGTGCAGACGAACGCACGCGCGGGCGGCTTGCCGTCGCCGAAGTTGATCCAGTTCATGGTGATGATCTCGTCGACGATCGCCGGCAGCTCGCGCCCGGTCTTGTTGCCTTCGATCTGCGGCTGCCAGGTCGCGACGTTGAGCTCATCGATATTGCGCTCGAGCACCGCGATGAAAACGACACTGCGCCTGCGCGCGTGCTGTAATTGGTTCAGCCACGCTATCATCATGCGAGCGTGCAGCCCGTAGATCGCGCGCAGATCCTTGCGCCCGCGGTCGGTAAAAGCCTCCGGCAATTGTTCCGCATGAGTAAAACAAAGCCGTCCGGCGCCGGTCAGGCTGTCGATGAAAAGGATGTCGTAGGATGCGAGCCGTGCGAGCTCGGGATTTTTCATCACCGCGTTGAAATGCGCCTCGCTGTAGACAGAGGTCGCTGGCAGCGCCGGGTTGAATCCGCCGAGCACAACAGCGAGGTCGCAACACTCCACCCATGTCCGCGGACGCACGCTTGCAACCGGCAGGTCGGCAACCGCGATGTCGCCAGCTTCGATGTCGACGAACAGGGTCGACGCGAGCAGTTCCGCGCTCAGCGTGCGCAAGAGCGAGGTCTTGCCGACGCCGGACGGGCCGACAATCAGGATTTTGGCGCCGCTCTTTTCGCCGAGCCGTTCGTCAGCGGTGATGATCTTCATGGTACGCGCCCCTTTGCGCGGTCGCGGCCCTGCTGCCCGCTCACGAGATCGTCGAGCATGGCGTCGAGTTCCGCGCGCGCCGGCTGCGGCTTGGTCTTGGTCCGCGGACGCTTTGTCTTTTTCTCGCTCTCGCGCTTGCGGATAAACTCAGTCCACAACTGACGCTCTCTAGAGGCGGTCATGGTGCAGGTCCTCAGAATGGCGGATCCTCGAGGGGCGGCGGCTCGGGCTGTTTCACTGCCTTGCGGGCGGTTTTCGGACGACGGCGGTTTGCGACCTGCATCGCGGCATCAGCCCAACGGAGATTTCCCGGTTCGTAGCCGCGATCATTATTGATGCGATCCATGGACAGCCCGTCGCCGGGCACGCCCCAATCGGCAAACCAATTCACAAAGTCACAGTAGTAATCACAGACGGTGACGGGGTCGGGGTCGCGGCCGCCGTAATAGGCGTAGCCGGTGGCGTTTGGGTTGAAGCAACGCTGCAACATGCTGCAATGGCGTCGGTAGATGCGAGTTTTTGACATGCCGTGCATCGTGTTGCGCTTTACGCTTGCCTCTCGTCGAAGGCACCCGCAGGAACGTGAACGTCCCCGCCGTAACTCGCTTCCGGCCACGACACACTCGACACCGCAGTCGCAACGACAAAGCCAACAAGCGGTAACGCTATTTCCCCAACGTCGTCGTTGCGGGAAAAGCGCAACCACCTTCAGACGGCCAAAGCGCTTTGCCATCTTGCCAACCCTCTTGCAACAAAACGGCCGCCGAGATCGGTGCGGCCTATCCTCACCGCCGCATGCCTCCAAGCCTACCCGGAATAAGCCTGTCCGAAACGACGAGATCAATTCGCTTTGAGCACCCACAGCTGGTTGACTTGCCGTTACGTAAGTCCTTCCCGCGCACGACATGCTTCTCGCCGCAGTCGCAGACACAATCCCAACAAACGGCGGTTCCTCCAGCGCAGCGGTATCGCTCTGGATGGATCGCAACAGCGACCAAGCGTCCAAATCGCTTTTGAGTGAGGTCGATAAATCCGCTCATGACGCATCCATTCTGAGAAGCTTTCGAACGTGCGAGCGCAGGCCGCGCTCGAAGCGACGGCTTGGGTGATTGCCACGGGGCAGTCGGATGAGGCGGCCGTCTTCGAGATGGATTTCGGTATGCTTGCCCGCTTGGTGAATGCGTTTCACCCCGATGCCTTCGTCGCGTAGGACTGTGAGCGCATGTCTAAGCGGCCGACGCATGTGACTTCCTTCGAAAAAGCGGCGCCCCAGTTCGTTAGCGAGGCGCCGCCCGCGCGTTGGCGCGGGGCGACGCCGCTTGCAGTTTCTAGTCAGGCAGCATGCTCGATCATTGCCAACGCGTTTATGGTGTTGGTGATGCCGCCGAAGGCCCTCACCACGCCGGCGAGCTGCTCCTCGGGGCTGACCGAGACCGGGGGTGGCAACGTCTTCATTGGTGGCAGCAGCGGGAGAGCACCGCTCTCGATGAGCGCCCGCTCCCGCTCTGGCCGCCGGATCGCCCAGTGCGCGTATGTCGAATTGACGACTGCCAGCCACGCCGACTGGGTCACAGTCGGGCGGACTAACTGGACATCGCCGGTGTAGAGGTCACGAGCAAGGAAGGCGCGCTCGGCTTTGGACAGCTTCGCGTGCGCCAGGTATTGGCCGGTAACGGTGCGCAAAAGCGCCGTCCCATTGACCAATTCGTGCCTGACCCCATATTCTCGCTGCTTCCCATTCTCCATGGATATTCTCCGTAAGAGCCTTCGTCTTGGGAGATCGGCGCTGCCAACGCCGATCCTTCCCTTCCGCTGCGACCAGGCTCGGAGCCGCGGCGGCTTTTGGGCGAAATGCTCAAAACCTATGTCGCGCGGCCGCGGCGTCCTTTCTTGGCGCAACGGTTCTCCTTCGCGTGCTTGCAAATGATGGTGACGGAGTCGGTGTCGATGTCGCCGATCGCGGCGGTGAGCGCTCGCAAGGCCGCTAAGGCTTCGCGCTCGTAGGCCGCGGTATTGGGGGACATCGTCTCTGGCTTGGCGGCAATCCTGACCAGGCTCAAAGCTTTGCGCAGAACCTCACTCTCGCGCAGAAGCACGAGGCCGTCTTTGCTGGGCAGCCCAAAAATATGGCGCGCGAGCTCGAGGCGCCATGAGGCTCGCGGAATAACGCGGAAAGTTGCCTCAAGGGTATAGCTATTAAAAACCTCGCTGGCTTGGGTATCGCTCAGCGCCCGCAGGGCCGCCAGCACCCTCATCACCGCCGGATCAAGTGCCTCGTCCTCCGCCTCTACAGCCGCGGCGTCCGCGGCGGCGGATGTCTCCTTGGCGGCGGACCCTTTATTGCCGGCGGGCTTGGGAGGGCGTTTCTTTGTGATCAATCGCCGAGCATCGCGCAGCGAAAAGTCAGGGTTGCCTTTCCGCGCGATCTCGATCTTGGTCCGGTGCGCAGCCAACTGCGCGTACAACAACGTGGTGGAGACAACGATACGGTTCTCAATCAACCAGCCCTTCAAGCTGGGAACGCGAGCCTTCACCACGAGCGCGGCATCACCCACGTCCATAGCTTGGTCTAACGTTAGACCGCGCGCAGCTTGGATGGCCTGATGGATGGCCTGATGGCCGTCACGGATTCGGCGCGCGAGCTCTTCGAGTGGGACGCACTCCTGCCCATAGTCGGAAGGGACGGGGAGATCTGGTTTAACGGCGGAACGTGGATTATATAACATCTCGTCGTGTTCCTGAGCTTGGCGGTGAAGGGCACGCAACAAACAAGCCCCCGGCGCAGCAGCTGCTGCCCGGGGGTCTTCCTTATTCAGCCGCGACGCCGGCAAACATCTCGCGCAACCGATCAAGCTCGCGCTGCGTCATGCGCTCCTGCCCCCCGGACTGGATTGTTTTTGCCTGCTTGAGCGCGATCGCCGTTCGCAGAGTTTTGTAGGAGACATCAAGCTGATCGGCGGCCGCGGGGATGCTGTAGCCGGCACCACTGCGGCGGCGGGTGGGTTTGATGGGTGTTGGCATAGGAGCGACCCCATACGCGAGTATTATACGGCAAAATTGGAAGTCAATCGTATCTTACGGGAAAAGTTGCATCCGCCGCCGATTTCGGCTACCGAAGGGGCAAGAACAGGCAACTTCGGGAAAGATTGGGTGCGCGACGCGTTATTATTTTCAGGCCTTCGCTGGCCCGCCGCCCAAGTCGCGGGGCGCCGGCTGGTCGCTGTGCCCGCAACCGGCTTCATCAGCGATGCCGGCGAGGTTGAGGCGCTGGTGCTCACGACCACCGGTGCAGGGCAGCGTTATCAGGTTGATTCGGTCGAAGGCTGGTGGCGCGACTTCGCCGAGATCCAGGTCGGCGATGAACAGCGTGCGATCAGCTTCGTGCGCCGGCGCGGCGACCCCCGCGGCGAGCTCGCGCCGGACCGTCCAACTCATACCGGACGTTGGGCCGCCCTTTTGAACGTCCTGCGTCCCGCGGCCCTATGCTGGGAGCGCCGCGACGATTTCGAGATCAGCAAATTCATCGCCGATGACGATCGAGTCGAACTTTTCCTAAGCCAGTTGCCCGCAACATGGGCGAAGGAGGAGATGGGCCTGACCTACCATAAGCTGATCCCAATCCCAGTCGCGCATACCCTTGCCGGCTATCTGATGGCGTCCGCAATCTCCGCGCTTCGACGCCGGGTCCCCATGCGCCGGTGCCTCTATTGCTCCTCCTGGTTCGAGCTGCACCGCCGCGGAGCGATGTTCTGCTCGCCGTCCTGCCGCGCTGCCCACTTCAACAAAAGGATCTCACCCCATGGCTTCGATCTCACGCGTGACCACCCGCAAAGGGACAGTTCGCTGGCAAGCGCGCTGGCGCGAGCCGGGCGGGGGCGGAAAGTTGCGCACGGCAAAGCGCAACTTCGCGACCCAGAAGGCGGCCAAGACGCACGCCGCGCGCATGTCGGAGGAGCGCGAGCTGCGCGGCGTCGGCGACCCGCACCGGCACAGCACCGGTGAGTTCCTGCGACGCTGGCTTGCCCATCTGCGCGAGCGCGGCGACCACGCCCCGACTACGCTCGCCGGGTACCATCGCCACGCCGACATCGCCGCGCACCACATCGGTCACATTCCTCTAGCCAAGCTCGGTGCCCACGATCTCGATCGGCTCTATGCCGCGCTGCGACGAAAGGGTGGTCGTCCGCGCGCCGACAGTAAACCGGCGCGGCCGCTATCGCCGCAAAGCGTGCTGCACGTGCACCGTCTTCTGCACACCGCGCTTGGGCAGGCGCGCAAGTGGCGATTCATCGCCCATAATCCGGCAACTGACGCCACCGCGCCGACGGTGCCGTTCCAGCAGGCGCGCGGTTTTACTGCCGCCGAGATCGACCGGCTGCTCGAGATCGCCCGCCCGGATCCGGAAGTATCCGCCATGCTGGCGCTTCTGCTGATCGCCGGCCTGCGGAGATCGGAGCTGCTCGGATTGGCGCTCGACGCCATCGACCTCGAGGCCGGGACAGTGAGTGTCCGGCGCGCCGTGACCGAAGTCCGCGGCAAGGCCGTGCTGCGTGAAGTCCCCAAGAGCAAGAGCGCCTGGCGAACGCTCAGTATCCCGCCGGAAGTCATCGCGCTGTTGCGGGGACAGAAAGCGCGGGTGCTGGAGCTCGCATTGCAATGGGGCACCGAATATTCCCGCGAGCCGATGTTCCTATTTCCCGGTTTAGCCGGGGTACCGATGCGGCCGATGGCGGTGACCGAGCGCCTGCGCCAGCTTTGCCGCCGCGCCAAGATCGCCGGCGTGCAGCCGGTGCACGGCTGGCGCCACGCCACCGCTTCGCTGCTGGTCGCCGGCGGCACCGATGTGAAGACGACACAGGCGCGACTCGGGCATTCGACTCCGACAATCACGCTGCGGCTCTACACCGACGTCGTGGACGAGCGCGATCGCGCCGCCGGCGAGCGGTTGGCGGGCTATCTCACCCCTGCAAACAAGAGGTGAACATATTGTTGCGAGGGCACGGCGAGGGCACAGGACGGCCGGGAGAGGGCGGAAAATCAACGCCCGGTTGTGGCCAAAACGGGCAAGAACAGGCTAGAAAGAGCAAGTAATTTCAGGCAGTTATCGACATGTTCGGGCCTGTTCGGGAAACGTTCGGAAAGCGCTACACGGGACTTGAAAACCGCCAGGGGTGTAAGCCCCTAGTGGGTTCGAATCCCACCCCTTCCGCCATATATCATTGATTTTGCTCAATTATTTTGGACAAAATACCCATGCCTGTATCACTCACCGCATCCTACGCCATGCGGCGCCAGCTCGCTGCCCGGCAATAATTTAGGCTTCTCCCCTTCAACAGCCTTGCTCTCCGCGAGTGCCTTCACAGCGCTCTGTGCCTCACGCACGCGGCGCTCCCACCGCTGGCGCTCTTCGCTCGCACCTACGCGCGAGGACGCAATGGCGGCA
>Ga0306924_10004452_pt1 | contig 13696 bp, 10 predicted proteins | sample sta12Can44000111_FD_203756 | JGI IMG/M metagenome (GOLD analysis project Ga0306924, IMG submission 203756) | Lab enrichment of tropical soil microbial communities from Luquillo Experimental Forest, Puerto Rico - statanox.12C.anox.44.000.111 (v2)... | ecosystem: Environmental > Terrestrial >... | reverse complement strand
GACACCAGCCAGTCCCGCAGCCGGTAGTTGACCGCCCCGCTCCCTTCGCCCTTTTCCTCCAGGAGGGCGATGATCGCCGCGATCGCCTCGGCCTTGGCCAGCCCGTTGATCGGACCGGAGTTCACCAGCGTGCCGTCGCCGGGAGTGGCAATCCAGGTCTGGGCCGGATCGGGCAGCCCGGTGTCCACCACGACCCGGACGTCCAGCCCGTAGGCGCGGGCGAAGTCGAGGTCCCGCTGGTCGTGTGCGGGCACCGCCATGATCGCCCCGGTGCCGTAGTCGGGCAGCACGTAGTCGGCGGCCCATACCGGGATCAGCTCGTCGTTCACCGGGTTGATCGCGTGCCGGCCGAGGAAGACGCCGGTCTTCTCGCGTTCGGTGGACTGCCGCTCGATGTCGGTCAGCTTCCTGACCTGCTCCACGTAGGCGCGCAGCTCAGGCAGCCGGTCCGGGGCGCAGATCTGTTCGGCCAGCGGCGAGTCGGCCGCGACCACGAAGAACGTGGCCCCGTACAGCGTGTCGGGCCTGGTGGTGAACACCGTGACCGGCTCATCGCGGCCCTCCACGGTGAAGTGCACCTCGGCGCCCTCGGACCGGCCGATCCAGTTGCGCTGCATGAGCAGCACGCGGTCCGGCCAGCAGCCCTCGAGTTGCCCGGCGTCCGCGAGCAGCCGGTCCGCGTACTCGGTGATCTTGAAGTACCACTGGTTCAGCATCCGCCGCACCACGTCGGCGCCGCAGCGCTCGCACTTGCCCGCGATGACCTGCTCGTTGGCCAGGACGGTCTGGTCCACCGGGCACCAGTTCACGTAGCCGTCGCGCCGGTAGGCCAGGCCCCGTTCGTAGAACCGCAGGAACAGCCACTGGTTCCAGCGGTAGTAGGCGGGATCGCAGGTCTGCAGCCGCCGGCTCCAGTCGAACGAGGTCGCGTACCGCCGGAACGAGGCGGCCTGGGTCTCGATGTTGGCGTAGGTCCAGTCGGCCGGGTGCGAGTTGTTCCTGATGGCAGCGTTCTCCGCGGGCAGGCCGAAGGCGTCCCAGCCGATCGGGTGCAGCACGTTCTCGCCGCGCAGAAAGTGATAGCGGGCCAGGGCGTCGCCGATGGCGTACGCCTCGGCGTGACCCATGTGCAGGTCACCCGATGGATAGGGGAACATGTCCACGAGATAGAAGCGCTCCCGCGGGTCGGCGGCATCCTCGCTGGCGCGGAACGGGTCTAGCTCCGCCCAGCGAGCCTGCCACTTCTCCTGGACGTCACGGGGGTCATAGCGCTGCGCCAGGTCGGCGCTCTCGGCCGCTGTCATCGTTTCCTCACCATTGATTCGGTCCGGCCCCTGCGAGTGATGATCACCTGCAATGAAAACGCCCCTCGAGACGAGGGGCAGCCGCGCCAACGACGGTAAGTCGGCGCGGCTAGGTAAGAAGCAGCCGGACGGCACGCATGCGCACAGGATAGCGCACGTGCGGTGCATCCGCCGCTGCCTCCGGGCCGCGGGCGCGCGGCGCGGAGGACGGGGGGCCCGGCCGGGCCGGCCGCCATCGAGGCGGCCGGCCGTGGCAGGGGGAGAAACCCGGTCCGTTAGGTAAAATCAACCGGCTAGCACCCGCGGCTGCTCCCAATCGGGCCGCAGCGGCATCCCGGACGTCCCGTCCGCGGCCAGCCGCACGCCGAGAACCTGGTGCAGTTCGATGTGGTTTCGGTCGAACCCGAGCCGCGAGCCGGCCATGTACAACCGCCACACCCGGGCGGTCCCCAGGCCGACCTCCTGGACCGCCTCGGTCCAGTGCTTGTCCAGGTTGGCGCCCCAGGCGGCCAGGGTCTTGGCGTAGTGCTCGCGCAGGTTCTCCTCGTGCCGCACCTCGAAGCCGGCGTCGTGCATGAGCGAGATCAGGTAGCCGGGGCCCTCGAGCTCTCCGTCGGGGAAGACGTACCGGTTGATGAACCCGCCCTTGCGGATGGCGGGCTCGGTATTGTCCGGCCGGGTGATGCAGTGGTTCAGCAGCCGGCCGCCGACCTTCAGCTTGCCGAGCAGGAAGGAGAAGTAGGACGGCAGGTTCTGCTTGCCGACGTGTTCGGTCAGGCCGATCGAGCTGACCGCGTCGAAGCCGCTCTCCGGCACGTCGCGGTAGTCCAGGTGGCGCACCTCGGCGAGCCTGGACAGGCCCTCGCGCTCGATCGCGGCCTGCGCCCACGCGGCCTGCTGGGCGGACAGCGTGACGCCGAGCGCCTTGACGCCGTATTCCCGCGCCGCGTGCCTCACCATGCCGCCCCAGCCGCAGCCGACGTCGAGCAGCCGCATGCCCTCGGTCAGCCCGAGCTTGCGGGCGACCAGGTCGTGCTTGTTGAACTGCGCTTCTTCCAGGGTCGCGTCCTCGCGCGGGTAACAGGCGCAGGTGTACGCCATCGTCGGCCCGAGCACCCACTCGTAGAACCGGTTGGACACGTCGTAGTGGTGCGAGATCGCCTTGGCGTCCCGGCCCTTGGAGTGCATCCGACCGGCCCGCCAGCGGCGGTGCTGCCTGACCTCCTGCGGCGGCGGCGGCATCCGGTGCACCAGCAGCTTGGGGCCGCCGAGGGCCTGCAGCAGGCGCAGCTTCTCGGCCAGGCCGAGGCTGGTCGACTGGACCTTCGTCATGCTGGCCAGGGCCTCGTACATGTCCCCTTCGACGTCCAGGTGCCCGGCCACGTAGGCCCGGGCCAGCCCCAGTTCACCGGGGGCCTGGGCCAGGTACGCCACGGCCACCGGCGAGCGGACCGTGATCTTCACCGGAGATCCGGGCGACCCGGCGTGACTGCCGTCGTAGGCCGTGAACTCCACCGGTACGTCCGGCCCCGCGAATGCCTTGAAGACCTCAGCCAGTGCCATCGGTTTTCGCGTTCCTTTCGCTCAGCGTCCGCTGACGCACTTCTCGTACAGGCCGAGCAGGCGGCCCTCGCCGTCGTAGGCGCGCTTGAGAGCGCGGTACGCCTCTCCGTTGTAGAGCTGGTAGAACTCGTCTTCGGCGTAGAACGACGTGGAGTACAGCGACTTGTGCCCGTCCAGCTTGGAGACCTCGTCCTCGACGAGGCGGTTGTAATAGCCGTCCGTCTGGTCCCTTAGACCCGCGGGCAGTGGCACGGTCCCCCAGAACCCGAAGTTCACGTACACCTCGCCGGGCTTGAGCGGGTAGAGGGGCCAGGTGCGCTCGCCGCGCAGCCGCAGCGGGCACATCCATACCGGACTCATCCCCACATGGGCCGCGAAAAACCGAAGGAACTCGGCAGCGTGTTCGACCGGGATCTCCACGTCCTGGATGACCGCCTCGCGAGACGGGAGGTGCCGCTTCCGCGTCAGCGCGCCGGTCAGGCCGAAGCGGCGGTCCAGGGCGACCAGCTTCCGGTACACGTCCGAGCGCCGGTAACGCCGCGGCCACAGCCTCCTGACCATCGGCTTCTGCACGCCGAAGGGCCGCGAGCACCAGAACCAGTCGGTGTCCCAGCGCCACAGGTAGTCGCGGATGGTGAGGAAGTCCTCCTTGTCCCGCCGGACCGACTGGTAGTAGATCTGCTGGCCGGTGTAGTCGCTGCGCCACGGGGCCACGTCGCTGTACGCGCCGACGGTGAGATAGAGCTCGTCCGGTGCGAACGCGGTCCCGTCGAGGAAATCCGCCTTATGGCCGCGGTAGCGGCCTTCCGCGGCGATCTGGCTGACGGCCTCCATGCAGGCTTCGGCGCGGTCGAAGGGGAAGTGGCGCAGGTGCACGTACGGCCGGACCGGCTCGAGCTCGATGGTGAGCGAGAGGCTGTAGCCGAGCGTCCCGTAGGAGTTCGGGAATCCGCGGAACAGGCCGGCGTGCTCGTTGTCGTCGGTGGCGACGACGACGCGGCCGTCGCCGGTGAGGATCTCCATCTCGATGACGGATTCGTGCGGCATGCCGTTGCGCAGCGAGGTGGACTCGATGCCGAGGCCGGTGACCGCGCCGCCGAGGGTGATCGTCTTGAGCTGGGGCACCACCAGCGGCATCAGCTGGTGCGGGAGGGTGGCGTCGCAGAGGTCCTCGTAGGTGGTCATGCCCCCGACGCGGGCCGTCCTGGTGATGGGATCGACGGACAGCACGTGGCCGAACGCGGAGACGTCGAGCTCGGCCGTTGCATGTGCTGTGGCGTCACGGAACCTGAACAGGTTGGAGGTGTGCTTGGCCAGCCGGACCGGCACCCCCGGCGGCAGGGCCGCGTAGGCCTCACTCAGTCTGGCGACCTCGGCCTCATGCGTGCCAGAGGTCGTGCGGGCATCCACCACGGGCATCCTTTCCGGGTTAAGGGCTGTCACTCATTATGGAAACGGCCGGGGGCGGACAAAAGGACGAGATCCATACCGAGCGGGACGAATATCTCAGGCAGTGTATCCCGCAAACATAGAGCTCCTCCTTCGGCGCGGCTCTGACCTCAATGTTCACCTTCCGGGTCCGGGTCGTGGACATCGGGGTCCAGCTCGCGGTCATAGATGCCGTCCGGGTCTTCTTCCGCCTCGTCTTCCGCCTCGTCGTAGCTGGCGGCCACCTCCTCCGGGGTCATCGGCAGCCGGGCCAGCGACGGCGGCGCCCCCGCGGTGATCACCTGCCGGAGCAGCAGGGCCATCGAGTACCGCGGCTCGTCGGCGAGCGCCCGGTCGAGCGCCACGTTCGCCAGCGCGCCGTCACCGGCCTGCCAGGCCACGAAGGCGAGCAGGGACGCGGGGGCGGCCACGTACCCGGGCTGCGCCCGCCGGGTCACGTCGATCCACAGCCGCCGGTGCGCGTCCAGGTGCGCCGGGTCCATCCGGGCCCAGGCGTCGTCCCTGACCCTCAGGTCGCGCAGCGCCACCGTTACCCAGGCGATCTGGTAGTCGGTGGCGTAGCTGCCGCCGCCTCGGTAGGCGGCGATCATGGCACCCACCGCGTTCAGCCCCGCGGCCGCGATCATCTGGCGCGCGGCGCCCAGGCGGGCGGACTTGCGGACCCTGGCGAGCAGCCGGCTGGCGTGCCGCTCGGCCCGGCGAGTGGCCTGGCGCATGGATACCGCGTCGGTACCGCCGAGCGGCGCCACCCGCGCCGCCACCGCGGCCCGGTCGGCCAGCACGGGCATGCCCGCGGCGGTCATGGCGGCCGCGGCGGGAGTTTCGGGATCGAAGGGCGTGCCAGCGGCCGGGCAGCAGGTTTCGTCGCCGCACGCGTAGGACCAGTAGCGGCCGTCCTCGACCCGGAGAACGTCACGCAGGTCGATCCCGGTCTGCCGCGCCGCGTCGCGCAGCGCGTACGCGACCGGGTCCACCAGGGCTTCCGCGCCGTATCCGACCGCCGTCATCGCGGTCAGCTGCTGCGCGCCGATGACGCCTACGGCGTGTGCGGCGAGGTCCGCGGCGGCCCCGGCGCCCGGCGGGTCGGGCAGATCGTAGCGGAGGGTGACCTTGATCCGGTCGCGCGGCGGCTCGGTTCCCATCACCACCAGGCTGGCCTGCGGCACGAAGCCGAGCAGGTGCGGCACGATGGCGAGCAGCTCCCCTGGTGAGCAGGGGCGGACCCGGACGGGGGCCGACTCCGGAGCGGGCCCGCGGTCCGGGCTCCGCAAAGTCCACGGGAAACGGGAATCGGGCAGAGGGTGCGGGGAGTCGTCACCCGCGGTGAGCGTTTGTATCATTCCGCCAGCGTGCGGTGGCCGGCCGTGCGCAGTCTGGCCTCATGGTGGCACCTGTGGATAACTCGAGCGTTATCCACAGGAGCGCGGCGCCGTTTGACAATCAGCCGGCTTCCTTCAGCCAGGAACGCAGCAGGTCCTACAGGCTGATGCCGAGGATCGCGTCGACGGTGGCCTTGACCAGGCGGGCACCGATCAGGTCGCCGGGGGTGATGCGGGTCGGGGGTTCGGCGACCAGGGTGTCGGCCCAGTGGTCGACGACGGCGAGCGCGCCGGGGGCGTCGAGGTCGTCGCGCATCCGCGCGCGCACGCCGGACAGCACCATCTCGGCGGCAGCCGCCGGGGCCGTGGCCGGAGTTACGGCCTGGGGGGCGGCGGCTTCGGCGCGGGCCAGGGCGGCCCGCCAGCGGGCCAGGCGGACCCGGGCATCACCCAGGACGGCGTCCGTCCACTCCCAATCCGAGCGGTAGTGATGCGCGAGCAGGGCCATCCGGATGGCCATCGGGTCCACCCCGCTGGCCAGCAGCCCGCTCACGAAGACCAGGTTCCCCAGCGACTTGGACATCTTCTCGCCGCGGTAGCTGACCATCCCGGCGTGCACGTACACCCGGGCGAAGACGTCCCCCCCGATCCCCCCCGGGGCCAGCGCCACCCGGGCGTGCGAGGCGCTCATCTCGTGGTGCGGGAACACCAGGTCGGAGCCGCCCGCCTGGACGTCGAAGGAGTTGCCCAGGTATTCGGTGGCGATTGCCGCGCACTCGACGTGCCAGCCGGGCCTGCCGCGCCCGAACCGGGAGTCCCAGGCCGGCTCGCCGGGCCGTTCCGCCCGCCAGACCAGGACGTCGAGCGGATCCTTCTTGCCGGGGCGGTCCGGATCGCCACCGCGCTGGGCGGCGAGTTCGGCCATCTCGGCCGGGCTGTAGCCGCAGGCCGTGCCGGGTCCGGACAGGGAGCCGAACCCGGGGTCCGCCGACTTGGCGAAGTAGACGTCCTCGTCCACGTTGTACAGCGCGCCCCGGTCGGCCATCCGGGCGCTGAACCGCTCGATGAGGGGCAGCGCCTCGACCGCGCCGATCAGGTGCGTAGGCGGCAGGACGCGCAGCGCCTCCATGTCATCGCGGTACCGCTGGGTCTCGCGGCGGGCCAGTTCGCGCCAGTCCTCGCCGTCTCGTTCGGCCCGCTCCAGCAGCGGGTCATCGACGTCGGTCACGTTCTGCACATAGATAACTGTGTAGCGCGGCGCGGGCGGGCCCGGCGCCTCCGGGGGCTCCGGGGGCTCTGGGGACGCGTCGAGCCAGGCCCGGACCAGCAGGTCCCAGGCGGTGTAGGTGGCGGCGTGCCCCATGTGGGTCGCGTCGTACGGCGTGATGCCGCAGGCGTACAGCGTGGCGACCGGGCCCGCCGCAGCCAGGACCAGCTTGCCGGTGGCCGTGTCGTGCAGCCGTGGCGCCGGACCGCTCCCGGGTAGCACGGGAACATCCGCTCGGCGCCAAGACTCCATGCTCGTCAGGTTATCGTGCGGCTCCGACCAGGCCATCCCGACCTCCACGCCAGCTCACGGCCACAAGATGGGCCAGAGTGGCCGCGCGGGGGAGGAGCTGGGTGCGAGGGGCGGGGTTAGCGGATGCTGGGGGGGAGGGTGGGGGGCTGGCGGTGCTGGGTGGCTTGCTCGAAGGCGTAGGCCAGGGCGATCAGGCGCGGTTCGGTCCAGCGCGGGCCGAAGAAGGACACACCGACCGGCAGCCCGGACACCGAGCCGAACGGCACCGTGATGGACGGGCAGCCGGCCACCGCGGCCGGGCCCGAGGTGTGGAACACGTCGTGGTCACCGAGCACGTAGTCGGTCAGGCCCGCCGGGTTGGCGGTCAGCGCCACGATGGCCTCGAGCTCATGGTCGGCCAGCGGCGTGGAGATGGCGGCGCGGGCCAGCCGGGTGGCGTCCCGCCGGGCGGTCAGGTAGCCGGGGTCGGCCAGGTCGCCGCTCGTCGCCTCGGCCTGCTCGAAGATCTCCTGGCCGAACCGGGAGAGGACCAGGTCCGCGTTCCGCTTGTTGAAGTCGATCAGCGCGGCCAGCGTGCCGGGCAGCGACCCGGCCGTGCTGAACTCCGCGACGTAGGCCAGGTACGCGTTGATCCCGTACTTGAACTCGTAGCGCAACGCGGCGAACTCCGGCTCGGCGATCTTCTCCGCGTCGGGCAGCGACACCGGATCGGTCACCACGGCGCCGAGCGAGCGCAGCCGGGCCACCGCCTCGTCGAGCACCGCGGCGGTGGCGGGCCCGGCCGCGGCCGAACCGTCCCGCCAGATGCCCAGGCGGACCCCCTCGAGGGCGGCGGCGTCGAGGGCGTGCTCGTAAGAGGCGCCGGAGGGATGAACCCCGGCGCGTTCGGCCAGTTCGTTCTCTGCGGCCGAGACCGGATCCTCGGGGTCGGCGGCGGCCAGCACGGCGAGCAGGGCCGCCGCGTCCGCCACGCAGGTCCCCATCGGTCCGGCGGTGTCCTGCACCGGTGAGATCGGCACGATACCGCGGCGGCTGACCAGCCCGTTGGTGGGCTTGATGCCGACGATTCCGCAGGCGCTGGCCGGGCAGACGATCGAGCCGTCGGTCTCGGTGCCGATCGCGAGCGGCGCCAGCCCGGCGGCCACTCCGGCCGCCGACCCCGAACTCGACCCGGACGGGTTGCGGTCCAGCGCGTACGGGTTCGCGGTCTGCCCGCCGAGCGTGGACCATCCGCTGGTCGAGTGGGTGGAGCGGAAGTTGGCCCACTCGGACAGGTTCGCCTTGCCGATGATCACCGCGCCGGCCGCCCGCAGCCGGGCGACCAGGAAGGCGTCGCCGGGTTCGGCGGGCAGCAGGGCGGGCGAGCCCGCGGTGGTCGGCATGCCCGCGACCTGGATGTTGTCCTTGACCAGCACGGGAATGCCTTCGAGCGGCCCGCGCGGGCCGTCCGCCGCGCGCGCCGCGTCGCTGGCCGCCGCCTCGGCCGGGGCGTCCGGGTTCACCGTGATGACCGCGTGCAGCGCCGGGTTCAGCCGCTCGATGCGCTGCCGGTAGAAGCCGGTCAGGACGGCCGAGCTGAGCGTGCCGCCGGCCAGCGCGGCCTGCAGGCCGGCCAGCGACGGCTGGCTCGCGCTGACCTGACTGCCCGGGATCACGTCGCGGAGTTCCGGCATGCGGGAAGAATAACGGTGAAATTGATGACCACCGAACCTGAGCCTCACCGGTCTTAATGAGGTTTTAATCCTTACCGGCGGGCCCTATCGGCGAGCAAGGCGCAGGCCGTCCTCGATGGCGCGGGCCGAGGCCCGGACCTGGCCCAGCAGCTGCGTCCGCTGCTCGGCCGGCGCCCGGACCAGAGGAGAGGGCACGGTGAGCACGGCCACCATGCGCTTGCCCTGCATCACCTGGGCCGCGGCGGCCCAGACCCCCTTGTGGATCTCCTCCTCGCTGGTCGCGAAGCCCTGCTGGCCGGCGGCGAGGATCTTCTTCTCGAGCATGATGGCGGCCTCGGGATCCCGTTCGGCCAGCGGGGACAGGTACTCACGGCGGACGTGGGGGGCCAGGCTGGCCAGCAGCAGCCGGGCGCTGGCCCCCTTGTCCAGCGGGAGCGGCTGGCCCGCCTCGAACGAGATGCGCAGCTGCTGCTTGGACTGCACCCGGTGTACGCATACCGCGGACCGGCCGATCAGCCGGACCAGGATGACGGTCTCGCCGGTCCGCACGGACAGGTCCTTCATGACGGGGTCGGCGACGTCGATGATGCTCTCGGCGGCCTCCGCCGCCCGGGCCAGGCCGACGAGCCGGGCCGAGAGCCGGTAGCTGCCGCGCTCGTCGCCGGCCAGCAACCCGGTCTCACGCAGCAGCGTGAGGTAGCGGTAGACACTGGGCAGCGCGATGCCGGTGCGTTCGGCGAGCTGGCGGGCGGTGAGGGTGTGATCGTCGGCGGAGAACGTGAGCATCAGGGCGAGGACGCGGCGTGCGCCCTCACACCCGTGCGCGGCGTTCGCCTCCGGAGGCATCTTGACCGCGGAAGCCCTGGCCATTGACCCTTCTCGGGGAGTCAGAATTTTCTTCTCGGCAGATGATAACGATGTTCGTCGTATACCGTCAACGGAATTCAATTAGTTTCTGCGACATAATAGCGAACTAAGCGCGGGGCGGCACGTGCTACGCCGGCAGATGTCGTGACTGCGAAGGTTTCCAATTTGTGTTCGGCTTCAGGAGCTGGCGGGGGGCCAGCCGAGGTGCCAGCCGGGCGGCACGAGCAGGACGGCGCCGATGACCAGGGCGGCCAGCGCGACCAGCATGAAGAGCGTGATCCACAGCCCGGCCGGGGCGCCGGTCAGCCGGGCCAGCTGGTCGGCGTCGGAGCCTCCCAGCCCTGACCGATACTGCCACCGCTGGCGCCGTCCCGAGGAGCCGTGGGCCAGCTCGATCACCGGGCGCAGCCCGCCGAACAGCAGGAACCACGCGGCCAGGTAGCCGAACCCGGCCTGCACCGCGGGCGCGGCGTAGTAGCTTACCGCGAACACGCCGCCCGCGGTGACCAGCACCGCCAGCGCGCCGAACAGGTTGCGGATGGCCAGGAACGTCGCCGCCAGCAGCACCAGGCCCAGCCAGAGCATCGCGGTCAGGTGCCGCTCCGCCAGCAGCCAGGCGGCGCCCGCGCCGAGCAGGGACGGCATCACGTAGCCGGCCGCCGCGGTGAGCACCAGGCCGGGGCCGGTCCGCTTGCCGCGCGAGTAGGTCACCCCGGAGCTGTCCGAATGCAGCCTGATCCCGTCGAGCCGCCGTCCGGACAGCACGGACGCCAGCGCGTGCCCGCCCTCGTGCGCGATCGTGATGACCTTCCCGGTCAGCCGCCAGGATCGTGAATCCAGCACCACGCCGAGCGCCAGGAGCCCGGTCAGGGCCACCACCCAGGCCGGCGGCAGCGGCTGGCTGCCCGACACCCGGTCCCAGAGCCGCGCGAGCACGTTCATGGGCGGGGCAGCCAGGACACGTGGCCGGCCAGCAGCGCGTAGCCCACGAAGGTCACCGCGTCGATCAGGAAGTGCGTGATGATCAGCGGCATCACCCGGCCCCAGCGGCGGTAGAGGAAGCCGAAGATCAGGCCCATGACGGCGTTGCCGAGGAACGCGCCCACGCCCTGGTACAGGTGGTAGGAGCCGCGGATCACCGCGCTGAGGACGATCGCCCGGGACGGCCGCACGCCGAGCCGGTCCAGCCGGCTCAGCAGGTAGCCGATCATGATGACTTCTTCGGAGATGGCGTTCTGCGCCGCCGACAGCAGCAGCACCGGGAACCGCCACCAGATGTCCGGCAGGCTCTCCGCCACCACGTTCAGCTCGACGCCGGCGTGGTACGCGATCAGGTACAGGCCCAGGCCGGTGCCGCCGATGACCGCGGCCAGCGCGGTCCCGCGGGCCAGGTCCCGGCCCGGCTCGCGGGCGTCCACGCCGATCGAGGACGGCCGCTCCCCCGACCGGGCCAGCAGGTAGAAGACCAGGAAGACCGGCGCCAGCGACAGGGTGATGTTCAGCAGCTGCATGAACAGGTCGAGCAGCGGGCGGCCGGGGGCCAGCGAGCCGTTGAGGGTCGTGGTCTGCTTGGCGAGCGACTGCTTCGCGGTCACCGAGCCGATGAACGAGAGCAGCGCGTACAGGGCGCTGGCGCCGAGCGAGACGAGGAGGACGGCGGCGATCTCCCAGCGCTGCAGCCAGGCGGGCGGGGGAGAAAGCGCCGCCGTGGCCGCGGGCGGCGCCGGCGCCGGGGTCGGCGCCGGAGCGGCGGGCGGCTCGGGAACCGCCGACACCGCGGGGCTCACCGAGGTCTCGTCCGTCATCGTTGTTCAGTATCACCGAACCGGCGGAGCTGAATGGCCCGATGCCGGGTGAGCCACTAAGCTCGGTAGGTCAGCGGGGGACCGCGGTCCGTTCGGCATTCCACTCAGCAGAGGTCGCCATGTACCAGCCCTATCCGTCGACCGGCAAACCCGTCGAGCCGGACCGGCCTCCTGCGCCGCAGTCGGTGCTGAACGCGGTCAAGCTCATGTACGTGGGCGCCGCCGTCAGCACGGTCAGCCTGATCGTCTCCCTGGCCAGCATCGGCGGCACCAAGGACGCGATCAGGAAGGCGCGGCCGAGCCTGACCGCCACCCAGGTCAACCAGCTGAACACGTTCATCATCGCGCTGGCCGTGGTGTCGGGCGTGATCGGCGTAGGGCTGTGGCTGTGGATGGCGCGGGCGAACGGCCAGGGCAAGAACTGGGCGCGGATCCTGTCCACCGTCCTGTTCGGGCTGGCCACCCTGGACCTGTTCGGCGTCCTGAGCCAGCCGAAGACGCTGCTCGGCCTGGTGTTCCCGGTGCTGATCTGGCTGGTCGGGCTCGGCGCGGTCGTGCTGCTCTGGCGCGGGGAATCGACCGAGTTCTTCAAGCCGCGGCGCATGGGGTGAGCCCCCGCCCGGTCGTCTTCTCGGCCGTCCCGACGCTGTTCGGCGCGGACGGCGAGCTGGATCCCGGCGCCAACCGCGCGCTGTACAAGCTCGTCGCCGGGCTGGTGGACGGGCTGTTCGTGGCCGGCACCACGGGCGAGTTCCCCGCCCTGGAGGATGCCGAACGGCTGTCGCTGTTCGAGCTGGCGCTGGCCGAGGCGGGCCCGGAGCGCGTGATCGCGCACATCGGCGCCCCGGACGCCCGGCACGCCGCCCGGCTGGCCCGGGCCGCGGTTGCGCTCGGCGCGACGCGCATCGCCGCGATCACGCCCTACTATCTCCCGGCCCGCCCCGACGAGCTGGCCGCGCACTTCCGGCGGATCCGCGACGCCGCACCCGGCCCCGAGATCTACGCCTACATTTTTCCCGAACGGACCGGGCTGCCCGTCCCCCCGCCGCTGTTCGCCCAGGTGGCCGGCGCGGCGGGCCTGGCCGGGGCCAAGGTGAGCGGGTCTGCCTCCGCCGACCTGGCCGGTTACGCCGCGGCAACGCCCGGCCTGCGGATATTCTCCGGCAACGACGCCAGCCCGTGGGCCAGCATGCGGGCCGGCGCCGCGGGCGTGATCTCCGGGCGCAGCTCCGCCTACCCCGAGGTGTACGCGGCCGTGCGGCACGACGAGGCCGCGCAGGAGCGCCTGGACCGGATCGTCGCTCTGGGCGCGAGCATCGGCCGGCTCAAGCACGCGCTGGGGGTGCGCGGCCTGGCCGGGACGGCCGCCCGGATGACCGTCGATCCGCCCGGCCCCGAGGTGGCCGCCGCGATCTCGGCCGAAGTCGCCGCCGCGGCCGGACGGGCGGAGAGCTTGACCCGTTCGTTACCTGGCCGCGCGTCAACCATCCGCCAGGGTGGCGCGTCGTCTTGTGTAGAGGTCCGGCGTAAGCGGGGCGCCGGGCCTCTACAGCTCGGCAGGCGGAAGCCGAGCGGAGGGCCCGGCGAGAGCGGGGCGCCGGGTTCCGGCCCGGCGTGAGCGGGGCGCCGGATCCTCCACACTGTCCGCCGTCGGAGCGGTCCGGATCAGTCGTCCGCGTCGAGTACCTGGTGCGCGCGGGCGACTAGCGTCGGGACGACGAGGCCCTCCTGCTCGAAGCCCTCCCCCACCGTCGTGCGCGGTGGGCAGCACGTGGCCGAGCGGCGGCCGCCGGAGCACGAGCACCCGCTCGCCGCCGGGTCCCGAGACGGTCAGCTGATAGGTCAGGTTCGAGCGGCCGCCCGCGACGAGCTGGATGCCGGCCAGCTGGGCGGGCCCGCCGCCGAGGCTCTCGCCGATCCAGCCGGCCAGCCGCGACGCGCTGGAAATTCCGGGAGGAATGCTGGTTGCGGTCATGATCTAACGAATCGTAGACCGAACCGAGCGGAAAATCTTGGCGCCCTACCTATGGACACTTCTTGAATGCTGACGTAAGCAGGTGGAAAGGAGCTAGAAGGTCTAGACCGTTTGAAACCTGGGAGGGAACCCTTGGCTGACGCGTGGATGCCGGGCGCCAGATGTATTCGGGCCCAGATCGACGGGGGACAGCTTGAGGGAGGAGCACCGCGCGTGGTCTGG